>Ga0194125_10006769_pt1 | contig 16768 bp, 12 predicted proteins | sample TA2KigC250mmetaG_FD_148626 | JGI IMG/M metagenome (GOLD analysis project Ga0194125, IMG submission 148626) | Freshwater microbial communities from Lake Tanganyika, Tanzania - TA2015034 Kigoma Deep Cast 250m | ecosystem: Environmental > Aquatic > Freshwater > Lake | place: Tanzania: Lake... | reverse complement strand
ACGGCAAACCCGTTCTCCTGCACCGAGGCGATGCGGCAATGGGCCCGGGAGTTGACACAGGGGGTGGATACGGACCTCGACAAGGCCAAGGCGATTTTCGAGGAACTGGCCGCGCGTCTTTTCGATCCGGGCGGGCGACCGAAGAACCGCACGGCGCGCGAGGTCTTCGACGCCTGGAAAGACCCGAAGGTCTGCCTCATGTGCGCGGATCACGCGGTCCTGTTTGTCGCGCTGGCCCGTGCGGTGGACGTGAACGCGTTTCTGGTGGCCGTCACCCGGATGCCCGAGGGCGCCGTCCGAGGCCATGCCTGCGCGGCCGTCTTCGCGGGGGATCGCACCTTGCTTGTCGATTCCGCCCACCGCTGGTTCGGAGCCCCGCACCAGGAGTATACGATCCTGGAGGACCTTCAGGCCACGGCGGCCCTGTGCTTCGTCAACCGGGATATAGACGATCCGGCGGAACTGGCGGCCTACCGCACGGGCTCGAAATTGTGGCCGGACTGGGTCACCGGCCGATTGATCCTCGTCGCCGGCCTGCTTCGTGCCCACCAGGCGCCGGAGGCCCGCCGCGTGTTCGCCGCGATCCCCCCGCCGCAGTCGGAAGACTACGAGGCAGCAGTGTACTGGTGCCTGGCGGGTGAGCCGGAGCTGGTCGAGAAGAATTGGGACCGCGCCGAGGAGTGTTTATGCAAGTCCCTCGCCATCTGTCCCGACGATAGTTACACGTATTTCAACTTGGGCAGAACCCACGTGCAGCAGCATCGGCTCGCGGAGGCCCGCACCGCGTTTCGCGCGTGTCTGCGCCACGAGCCGAGCGGGCAGATCGCCGCAATGGCCCGCACCGCCATCGCGCACATCAATGAGGAGATCGGGATTGACGAGGCGCCCCGCGCCACCGCAAGGTAACTGCCTTTTCGGCTGCAAAGAGAACTGCCCCGGGAACGCCGATCTCCGGATCGGCCGGTCATGCCAATCAGGAGATTGGCGATCCCGGGAGGCTGCCGCCCGACCCGGTCTATTACCGCGTTTCGCAAGTACCGCGACTATGGGTGAGATTGCTTCGTCGCTGCGCTCCTCGCAATGACATAGGGTGCCCACGTATGTCATTGCGAGGAGCTTCAGCGACGAAGCAATCTCTACCCTATCGTCTCAGGGCTGGAGAAATGCCGTGCTAAGCCGACTTGGCCTTGCCCTGGTGCCCGGCGCGTGACGCTTGCCGAGCCGTGACGGGCGCGGTAGCATGGCGGCGCATCGTCAGCGGATAGCATGCGGAAAGGAGCCAGCCATGATGGCAGCACGGAGAGACACACGCTCATCGAGCCGCCCGCACGTCGGCGCGGACCGGCATATCCCCTGTATCCTGATGGCCTTGTTCCTGTCGGGTCTTGTCCCTCTCCTCGCGGCGCAGGAGCAAGCCGCCCGGGAAGTGGCCGCCCCGGCCAAACGGCTCGCCGTGGCGGTTCCCTGGCTCGAAGACCGGACCGCCGACCCGGATCTGGCCCATTGGCGTTATGCCGCCAGCCTGCTCAAGGGATCCCTGCAACATGTCAAGGGCGTCCGCATTTTGTCCAAGGACGCCGTTGACTACGCCCAGCGTCAGGTGGGACTTGCGGCCGGTACTCCTATCGACCCGAACACCGCCCGGCGGATCGGCGAGCTGATCGAGGCCCAACGCGTGGTCTGGGGCAGCTACACGAGAAAGGACGGCCGGTGGCAGGTCGAGATGCGGGTGCTCCAGGTGGCCACGGGCACTGTGTCCCCCGTGCTCGCGGCGACGGCCCACGACTGGTTCGACGTGCGGGACGCACTCGCAGAGCAAGTGCTGCACGAGCTGGAGATCACGCCCACCGACCAGGAAAAAGCCAAGATGGCCAAACGCTGGACCCGTTCGCCGGAGGCGCTCGATGGGTGCCTGCGAACCTACCTGTCCCAGGAGCAGGGGCAGCCGGTCACCGCGCAGGAACGGCTCAGTCGCCAAGCTCTGGGGGCCGATCCGAACTGCGCGCACGCCCACACGATTCTGGCGAGCACCCTCGCCAACCAGGGGCAGTTCGACGTGGCCGAGGACATCGCCCGGAAGGCACTGCAACTCGATCCGGAAACCCCATCCGCCCACGGATTGCTCGGCTGGATTCACCTGATGCAGAAGCAGCCGACGCGGGCCGAGACGGAATTCCGGCGGGCCTGCCAACTGGACCCGGACGACGCCGACGACCTGATGTGGCTGGCGGCGGCCTATCGGGAAAGCGGCCGGCCGGAGGAGGCCATCGGCCTGCTGGAGATCGCCGTGTCTCTGGAGCGCACGAACGCGCTCGTGCACGCCCACCTGGCCCAGGCCTACGCCGCGCGGAAACGACCGGAGGAAGCCCTGCGAGAACTGGAGGAAGCACGTCGCTATCTGCCCGAGGGGATTTCCGCCGGGAATGCACTGATGATGATCGGGGATGCCTATCGGTCCCTGGGCCGAGGTCCCGAGGCGCTGGAGTCCTACGAACGCGTGCTCGTGCAGGCCCAAGGGCGGGGGCTGAATCCCAACGTCATCCGGCAGATCGCGCAGCGAATCCAGGGCGTCAAGAGCTTCCTGACACCCACGCTGATCGAAGCCGCCACGCCGAGACGGTACACGCCGGAAGCGCTGGATGCGCTGCGGCGGGAGCTTCTGAGCGAAGCCGAGCAACAACTCGCACGGAACCCCTTCTCCTGCACGGACGCGATGACCGCATGGGCGCGTGAGCTGACGCAGGGCGCGACCACCGACATCGAGAAAGCCAAGGCGATCTTCGAGGGCCTGGCCGCCCGGCCCAAGGGCGCCGGGCCCCTGAAGAGCCGCACCGCCCGCCAAGTCTTCGAGGCGTGGAACCAGGCGGAGGTCCGCCTCGTTTGCATGGACCATGCCGTGTTGTTCGTGGCGTTGGCCCGGGCCGTGGACGTCCAGGCGTTCTTCACAAACGTCACCAGGCTCCCTGATGGCAAGGTTATCAATCATGCCTGCGCCGCCGTGTTCCTGGGGGAGCGGGCGGTACTCACGGACTCCTCCCTACGTTGGTTCGGAGCGCCGCATCAGCAGTACGAAGTCCTGGACGACGTGCAGACCACCGCGTTCCTGTGCTTCAATAACTGGGAGAGCGATCCCCGGGAGTTGGCCGCCTGCCGGGCCGGGTTGAAACTATGGCCGCAGTCCGTCCACGGCCAACTGGCCCTGGCCGGAACACTCTTGGGGGCCCGGCAATGGGAGGAGGCCCGCCGCGTGCTCCGCGACATCGGCGCGCCCCCGGCGAAGGAATATGAGACCGCCACCTACTGGTCTCTCCACGGTCTGGCTGCCTTGCAGGAACAGAATTGGCAGGAAGGCGAGAGGCTCCTGCTCCAGGCGACCGCGGTGGACCCCGGCAACAAGACCGCCCTTTTCAATCTGGGCCAACTCTATTATGAGCAACGGCGGCCGGCGGAGGCCCGGACCGCCTTTCGTGCCTATCTGCGGAACGAGCCGTCGGTCTTGACCGCCGCGGTGGCCCGACACCGCCTCGCCCAGATCAACGAGGAAATCGGTTTCGACGCGCCGCCCGACACCCCGGTGCTCGAACCGAAACCCCAATAGCGAAGGCCTGGTTCAGAACCGGATCACAGTCTGAGTGGGTGGCAGCGGCAAGGCCGGAGGCTTTGCGCAGGCCTTGCCGATGGCCCAGAGGCAAAACCATCGGCAAGCTCCGAAGACTGCGCTTGCCGCTGCCACCCGTCCCTTGGTACCCGAGAAGGCTGTTTCTTGAACCAGGCCAATAACGAAGGCATGACAGTTCCCGCGCGGGTGTCCCGGCCCGGCCCAAACCACCGCCGGAAAAGGGGACATTCTACTTTTCTCCTTCCAGGAAGGAAAAGTAGAATGTCCCCTTTTCCGGGGCCGCGCAGGGACCGAGCCTCCGTTGCCCCAGGGGTCTGCAAGAACGGTCATGCACCGCCAATACCCTTTGCCTTGGGCGGCTCTCTGCGGGTATCATGCTGTCGACAGAATCCTGGGCGCGTCCCTGTGGAAATGGAAGGGCACAGGTGGCAGCCTCCGGCTTGTTCGTAGTGTGCCCGTGAGAGCATAATGTTGGGGTGATCGTATGCAGGTACTCTTCTTGATCTCCATTATGACGGCGGCCTCTTTGCTGGCGGCGGACAGCGCCGTCGCTGCCGGACTCGTTGACGTCAATCACCTCATCCATCGGGCGGGCAACGCCGATTCGGAGGAGGTTCGGATCGATTTGCTCCGGCAACTGCGCGGCCGGCCCGGTCTCGATGAGCGGTTTCAGAAGGATCTCGATAGTCTGCTGCGCGAGATCGAGCGATGGAGCAACGATGAGCGGCTCGACTACTTCGGCAGCGAGGTCTCGCGGACGCGGGATTATGACTTCGGGATTGCGCCGGACTCGCCGCTGGCGCCGCTGACGTATCTCTATCGCGGGCGGATGCTCACGTGGTACGCGTTGGAATCGGGCACCGTGTGGAACACGCCCCATCTGAAAAGGGCCTTCCTCGATACGGCCCGGGAGTTCTTCGAAAAAACGATAGCCGCGTTCCCGGAGAACCGGATGGCCCGGATGTACCTGGGCGAGCCGATTCCGTCAGAGAAACCGTATGCCGCACCCGCCGGGGCGCCGCCGTGGGCGGTGCAGCAGCGGGAGGGTCTGGAGCGGCTCGCCGACATCATCGAGTGGTGGATCGATCATCGGATGCGCGAGGACGGCCAGTACGGCGGCGGCTGGGGCGACGACTGCGAGATGTGGCGCTGGTGGACGCCGATCCTGATCGGGTTCGAGAGTCCGAAGATCGACGCGGCCCAGGCGAAGTTCTCGCGGACGATCATGTCGCAGTCCCACATGAAACTCGGCTACACGACGCGGATGTCGGACGTCGAGCACACCGCCGAGGATTCGGCCGACGCGATCACGCCGATGATGCACCTCGACCCGGAGAATCCGGATTTGAGCCGGCAGGCCCTGCGCCTGGCTGAGCTGATGGAGACGCTCTGGACCGGCCGCAACGAGCGCGGCTTCCTCCAGTTCAAGAGCACCTACTTTACGGCGGAGAAACTGGACCTGACGCCCGCCCGCGCGTGCGACACCGTCTACCACGCCCGAGTCGTGCAGCCCACGCTGCTTTACTGGCAGCGGACGGGCGATCCGAAGCTGACGAAGCTGTTCACCGCCTGGATGGACACGTGGGTGGACGCCGCGGCGCGGGCCGAGCGCGGCAAACCCGCGGGCATCATCCCCACCGCGATCCACTGGCCCGACGGCGGCATCGGGGGCCTCGATCCGAACTGGTGGGACCCGCGCAACCACGGCGAGCACACGCTGTACCTGTTCCCCAGCGCGATGAGCATGATGACGCACACGCTCCTGCTGACCCATCACATGACGGGCGACCCGAAGTACCTGGAGCCCATCCGGTCGATGGCAAAGATCCGGCTCGACTACCTGAACGCACCGCCCAAGGATAGTCCCGCGCCGGGGACCCAGGCCTGGTGTGCGGCCCGCCTGGGCGGCCTGGCGGAGGTCATCGCCAAGTACAAGCTCCTGACCGGCCAGAGCGATCTCGACGCCTTGCTGACCCGCGAGCGATCGCCGTACGTCCGCTACCGTCTGGCGGGAGAGCGCGGGCCGCTGGCCGCTGCGTTGCAGGAGAATGCCGAGGCGCTGCGCGTCAACTTCCCCGGGTACACCAGCGAGGTCCGGTATACCGACCGCGTCCTGCGGTTCCCGACGCTCTTCAGCGGGGACGGGATCATACGCCAAGCGGTTCCGGCCATCCGCACGCCCAGTCCCGCGCTGCTGTATTCCAGCGTCACGGGCGATCCCGGCACGCCGGCGTACTTCCCCATGAACGCCGTGCGCTGGCTGACGCCCCCGCGCGATCTTGCGGCCCTGGTCCATGCCGACAAGGACAGGCTCCGCGCGGAGCTGTTCCATTTCGGCGCGCAGGTCCGACCCATGGCCGCGGAGTTCTACCTGCTCGCGCCCGGCACGTACGCGCTGACCCTCGCCGTCACGGAATCCGGCACGACACGGCAAGTACACAGGCAGGAGCTCGTCGTCACCGGCCCGCGCACCCGGGCAACCTTCACGCTGCCGGCACAGGAATTGTGTCTTCTGCGCGTGGAACCGAGATAACCGATGAGTCTTGACGAACAAGTTCGGCAATCCGAGCGGGCCGAAGGCTGCTCTTCGTAGGGCGAGCGTCCTCGCTCGCCAAAGACGTCGTGCGAGGACGCACGACCTACGAAGAGGGCCCTCGGGGCCTCTGGCCTGGCCATGACCGAAGTCGTCTGTCAACGGTCATCAGGCGACGGGTGGCAGCGGCAAGGCCGTAGGCTTTGCGCAGGCCTTGCCGATGGCGAGGGGCGAAACCATCGGCAAGCTCCGAAGACTCCGCTTGCCGCTGCCACCCAACCATGTTTTGCGACTTTGCGTTCGCCCTGGGCGGAACTCCGAACGGCCTTGACAGAAGCGGTGGAGTCCGCCGTACAATCAACGTGTATGCCCAGACACAACCATATACGATATACTCTTGGTCTCGCCGCGTGCGTGGCGGTGGGATCGTCGCTGGCCCTGTGGCGGCTGGGGTTGGACCCGGTCTATGCGTGGCTGGTCAGTTTGAATGGGATGGCACTGCTGCTCTATGGGTATGACAAACGACAGGCGATTATCGGCGGCAGTCGCGTGCCGGAACTGGTCCTGCACGCGGCGGCGCTATGCGGCGGCAGCCCGGGCGCGTTGCTCGGTCAGAGACTGTTCCGGCACAAGACGCGCAAGCGTAGCTTTCAAGTTGCTTTCATCGCCGTCCTCCTGTTGCAAGCCGCGGCAGTATACGGGTATTGGCGGTACCTGCGAGGCTGAGGCCGGATGAACACGTTCCCCCCCGAGGTCCAGTTTCGCAAACCCTGGCGCAGCTACCAGCAGCGGGTGCTGGATGAGCTCAAGGACCATCTGGACGACGACCACCTGCACATCATCGCCGCCCCGGGCTCGGGCAAGACGGTGCTCGGCCTGGAGGTCCTGCGCCGGCTGGACCGGCCGGCCCTGGTTCTGTCCCCCACCGTGGCGATCCGGGACCAGTGGATCGACCGGTTCGTCCACCTGTTCCTGGACGCCGGACAGGAAGTCCCCGGTTGGATCTCGCGCGACATTCGCAAGCCGCAATTTCTCACCGCCTCCACATACCAGGGGCTCCACCGCGTCTACAACGGGAAGGCCGAGGCCACGGGCCGCAGGGGCGAGGGACAAAGGGCAAAAGGAGAAGCGTCCTCCGGGCCGCAGGTCCTTCTGAGACAACTCCGGCAGATTGGCGTGCGGACGCTCGTGCTCGACGAGGCGCACCACCTGCGGAACGAGTGGTGGAAATGCCTGGCCGATCTGAAGAAGCACTTGGACAAACCCACGGTGGTGGCACTGACCGCCACCGCTCCGTTCGATGTCTCCCCGTTCGAGTGGGACCGCTATATCGGCCTGTGCGGGCCGATCGATGCTGAGATTACCGTGCCCGAGCTGGTGGCCCAGCAGAACCTCTGCCCGCATGGGGACTATGTGTACCTGTCCGCACCGTTGCAGGCGGAGCAGCAGGAGATCCGCGCGTTCCGCCAGGAGGTCGATACCTTCGTACAGGCTCTCTGCACCAACGGGGACTTCACCGCGGCGTTGGAGAGCCACCCGTGCGTGAGCCAGCCGCGAGCGTGCGTCGAGGAGATCCTGGACGACCCGCCGTTCTATTCGAGCGTGGCCGTCTTTCTGAGTCACGTCCGCCCATCCCCGCCGCGTGAGTTGCTGCGCATCCTCGGCCTGTCGCCGCGCAGGTGCCCGACGTTGGACCTGGACTGGCTGACGCGACTGTTGGCCGGCTGCTTCTACACGCACGCCAAGTCGTTCGAGGCCCACAAGGACTTGCTCCAGCGCCTTCTGCGGGAGGCCAAGCGGATCGGCGTGGTGGACCGCCGGACCGTCAGTCTCCAGAGCAGCACGAAAGTCGCGCGGCTTCTGACCCGCAGCGCCTCCAAACTACGCAGCCTCGAGGAGATCGTCCGGTTGGAGAGCCAAGCCCTGGGGCCGGACTTGCGAATGGTCGTTCTCACAGATCACATCCGCCGGGCGGACTTTCCCAAAGACGCCGGCGATGAGAAACCGGTCAAGAGGCTGGGCGTGGTGCCGATTTTTGAGCAGCTTCGCCGCGGTAGGGGCACCCCCCCGTGGTTGCCCGAAACGAATAGGGCAGGCACAGGGGCCTGCCCCTACGGCGTTCTCACGGGGACATTGACGGTCATCCCGAGCGAAGCACGCCAGTCGCTACGCTCGACGGCGCCGCGACTCGGCATCGAGCCGGAAGATATCGATTTCAGACCGCTGGCGCATGACGAGCGATTCTGTGAAGTGACGATCCGCGGGGCGGACAAGCACAAGATGGTCGCACTGATCACCAGCCTGTTCAACCAGGGCAGTATCCGCATTCTCGTCGGGACCACGTCTCTGCTGGGCGAGGGCTGGGATGCGCCCTCGGTCAACGCGCTGATCCTGGCCAGCTTCGTCGGCTCGTACATGCTGTCCAATCAGATGCGTGGCCGGGCCATCCGCACCCAGGACGGCAACCCGACCAAGACCGCCAACATCTGGCACCTCGTCTGCCAGGAAGAGGAGGCGAAGCAGTTCAACGAGGACATGGAGACGCTGGCCCGGCGGTTCAGATCGTTCGTGGGCGTCTCCTTCACCAGCCGGCGGATCGAGAGCGGCCTGGACCGGCTCGGCCTGGGTACGCCGCCCTACGCCAAGCCGCGAATGGAGCACCTCAACACCGTCATGACCCAGCGCGCCCGCGACCGGGCCCGGCTCATCAGCGATTGGGAGCAGGCCCTGGAGGGGGCGCGGGACGAGAACATGGTGGAGCAGGTGGCTACGTCACCCCTGGCCCTGCCGCGCGATTTCATCTTTCGCAACACGATCCTGGCGCTCTTGTACCAGGCATGGTTCTGGGGCATATCCGTGTTCGCGATGGTAATGCAGTCCCCGGAGCGCGGCTCGCACCGCCTGTCCCTGCGGGTCCTGCTGATCCTGCTGGCGGTCGCCTCCGGCGCCGCGGCGGTGGCGGCCCTACCCAAGTGCCTCAAGGCCCTCTGGCTCTCCCTGCGCCACGGCTCCGTCGCCTCCAGCATGAAGCAGATCGGCAAGACCGTGCTCCTGTCGCTGGTCGAAGGCGAGATGATCGAAACCTACCGGCGGCAACTGAAGGTAGTTGCCCGTCCCCTGGACTACGGCTTCGTCGGCTGCGCGCTCAAGGGCGGGACGACGCGCGAGCGGTCGCTCTTTCTCGACGCCCTGCAAGAGGTCCTCGGCCCGCTGGAGAACCCGCGCTACGTCCTGGTGCGCAAGTCCCGGCTGGGCCCGCTCGCCCGCCAGGACTACCACGCCGTGCCCGCCGCCCTCGGCAAGAACAAAGACCTGGCCGAGTACTTCCGGAAAGTATGGGCTCGGCGCGTCGGCCCCGCCGATCTCGTCTACACCCGCACGCCGGAAGGTCGGTTGTTCCTGCTGAAAGCCCGCACCCACTCCATGGCCCGCCGCTTCCAATGCCGCGCCGAACGGCTCAAGGCCTGGCAATAGCCTCTTGGGAATCCTCGATCCTCCACATTCGTGATCCACTGCTGCCATCGATTGCCAGTTTGGCGGATGGCCCTGCAACGGATGTTCCACCTTGTGATGCTTGGCGAGTTGCGCTCTACCTGCCTTGTCTTGACTGCTTTGGGAGACTCTCAGGTCCGCCAGCGGACCAGGGTGGCGCGCCCGTCCTGTTTGGCGCTGCCGCCGACGGCGTGCAGGATGAACTCGCCGGCCTCGGGCGAAAGCCGGGCCTCGACCCAGCCGACCGGCTGGACGTGGGTGAAGTTGTAGCCCGCCGCGGGCAGGTTGATCAGGGCGATGCCCTCGGTCTCGCAGAACTCGTACTTGTGCGAGTGCCCGTAGACGACGGCCTTGACCTTCTTGATGGGCGCGATGATGTCGAAGAGCCGCCGGGTATCGAGCAGGTCGGCCCGGGGCGTGTGGTGGAAGAACAGGATCATCGGCGTGTCGTCGCAGACGCGCAGGTAGGTCGCGAGCCATTCGCGCTGCGACTTGCCGAGCAGGCCGGGGAACATGTTGACGTACAGCAGCGTGTCGAGAACGGTCATCCGGACCGGGCCGGCCATCGCCGTCAGGACGTGCTTGTCCTTGACCGCCTCGCCGCTGTCGGCGGGACCCTCGAAAGCCTGCAGAAAATCGCCGCGGTGATCGTGGTTGCCGAGGGCCAGATACGTCGGCCGCTTCTGCGTGATCGGCGACAGCAGTGTCTTGACGTTCTCGTAGGCCTTCATGCCGCCCCGCGAGCGCGACACGTCGCCGGTGATGACCATGCCGTCCGGCAGGTCGGAGGCGATCTCGGCGACGATCTTCTGCAGGTTCTGATACGGGTAGAAGCCCCGGAACCGGTTGTCCGGGTTGGAGGCGATATGCGTATCGGACACGAAGGCCCAGCGCGTGGTGTCTTTGCGCTTCCCGGTCTCCTCGGTCCGGCCCGTCTGGGGTCCAACCGCGACCACCCCGCCCGCGAGGGCCAACCCCAACGAGAGAACCTGCCGCCGGCTTACCTGGCGTTCCGTCACATCGGACATAGCATGCTGCCTTTCCGTATTGGCCGTTGCTTCGAACCCCCAGTGGAAGGCGCAACCGCCCATGCGATTGTCCGGGCCGTCGCGTGCGACCATGGCCCTTCTTGCCCCCAGGGAGGGTTTTCTACCAAGAGAGAGGCCGTTGTGCAACCCCTACGTCCTGTAATGCACCGGATTTGCAGAATTTTTTGTTTTTTCCCGCGGGCGTCTACGCGCGCCAGAGAAGCCGGTGGACCTGCCCATTGTCCCTGCGATTGCCGTCGAGGGCGTGGAGCGTGAATTCGCCGCCCGTCCCGGTCAGCCTGGCCTCGACCCAACCGACGGGCTGGCGGCTGGAGAAGTTGTATCCCGTGGCCGGCAGATTGATGAGGTGGATGCCGGCGATCTGGGAATACTCGTACCGGTGGGAATGCCCGTAGACGACAGCCTTGACCTTGGCCAGAGGCCGGATGATTTCAAATAATCGCGGGGTGTCCAGCAGGTCGGACATCAGCGTGTGGTGGAGAAACAGGATCGTTGGAGTCTCGTCGCAGGCCTGCAGGTAAAGCTCCAGCCAGGTGCGCTGCTCCGTGCCGAGCTTGCCCGGCGTGGCGTTGACGGTCAGCAGGGAATCGAGCACGATCAGGCGGACCGGGCCGGCCACGGCGGTGCTGACGTGGCGGTTCTCGACGATCCGACGGCCGGTATCGAGCCCTCCGAAGGTGCGAAAGAAATCGTCCCGATTGTCGTGGTTGCCCAAGCCCAGATGGATCGGACGCTGCTCGGCCACCGGGCGCAGCAGGGCTTTGAAGTTCTCGTAGGCGTCGGTCTGACCGCGCAGGCGGGCCAGATCGCCGGTAATGACCAGTCCATCCGGCAGATCGCAGGCGATTTGGCCGGCCACTTCCTGCAGGTTCTGATACGGATAGAACCCGCGGTAGCGATTCCGCGGGTCGGCGGCGATGTGCGTATCCGATAATAGTGCCCAGCGGGTGCAGTCCGGCTGCTCCGACGATTGTCGCTCCTCGGCCGGCTGGTCCGCCAGCAGCCACGGCGGCCGGAACAGGCAGGCCGCCAGAGCGAGACCGCCCTGGAGGAACTGTCGTCGGTTCGGCAATGTCTGGAAGAGATCGGACACAACGCACCCCCTTCCCACCCCAGTTTTCTATGTGGCGGAGGACCGTTCCTGCTTGGATACGAATCCCCCACCAAAATATACATAGCATTTGGGGGTAGTGCGCCGGTATCGGCAGAATCCTGTTTTTTTCGGCGGTCAGGAGCGCCAGGTCAGCCGGTCGGTGCGCCCGTCGAGCGCCGTGTTGCCGCCGAGGGCGTACAGGCGGAAGGCGCCGCCGGTGGGGGTGAGTTGCGCCTCGACCCAACCGACCGGCTCGCGCTCGGCGAAGTTGTAGCCGACGGCGGGCAGGTTGATCAGGTGGATGCCCTCGAAGTCCGAGAAACTGTACTCGTGCGAGTGGCCGAACACGAGGGCCTTGACCTTGGGGAGGGGCTTGATGAGGTCGAACAGCCGGGGGCTGTCGAGCAGGTCGCCGTCGGTGTCGCGCAGCGAATGGTGGAAGAACAGGAGCACCGGCTTGTCGTCGCTGGTTTGCAGATAACGCTGCAGCCAGTCGCGCTGCGCCTTGCCGAGGAAGCCCGGCGTTTCATTGACCTTCAAGAGCGAGTCGAGAAAGATGAAGCGGGCGGGTCCGGCATCGACCGTCACGATATGCTTGCCCTTGACCGGCGGCTTCGGCGCCGCCAGGGTCTCGAACACGTCCAGGAAGGCGTCGCGGTCGTCATGGTTGCCGAGCGCGAAGTACATCGGCCGGCGGCCGATCAGGGGGATCATCAGCTTCCGGAAGTTCTCGTAGTCCTCCATCTGGCCCTTCAGCCGGGCGATGTCGCCGGTGACGACGAGACCTTCGGGCAGATCCTCGGCGATCTGACGGAATGTCGCGCGCAGGTTCCGGTAAGGGTACTGGCCCCGGACGTTGTCCTGAGGATCGCCGGCGATGTGCGTATCCGAGAGAAACGCCCAGCGGGTCTGCTCCCGTTGCCGGCCGGCGCAGCTCCGGCGCGCGCCCAAGGCGATCACACTGCCCGCAGTGGCCAGAGAGACGTTGAGAAACCGGCGTCGTGTGATTCCGTTGTGCTCAAAACTCTCCACCATGGCTGCACCACCTTCCCGGGAACAGGGCCTTCAAATCACAAATCGTAAATAGTAAATCGTAAATTTCGACCCTTACCATCCGAACGGCTGGCAGGCGTCACTGACGGGCTTGTTCCACCACTTCGGGTCGCGGAAATACTGCTTGATCATCATGGCGGCGTTGACCCCGTCGCCGGTGGCGGTTGCCAGTTGCATGGCCGCTCCGACCCGGCAGTCGCCCGCGGCGAAGACGCCCGGAATCGGCGTCCGCAGGTAGGCGCAGTCGCAGACAATGAAGCCCTGGTCGGTCAGATCGAGGGTGCCCTTGAGGAAATCGGTGTTGGGCGTCATGCCGACGAAAATGAAGGCGCCGTCGGCGGGATAGTCCTCCGATCGGCCCGTCTTGACGTTCTTCAAGCGCACGGACTGGACCCGGCCCTGCCCCTCGATCGCGGTGGCAATCGTGTCGTACTTGAGGACCAGATTGGAGTTCGGCTCCTGGGCCTTGGCCAGAAGCTCTTCCACCAGGACCGTGTCGGCGCGGAACTCGTCGCGGCGGTGGATGAGCGTGGCCTTCTTGACGTACTTGAGCAGATGCAGGGTCTCCTCGACCGCGGTGTTGCCCCCGCCGATGGAGACCACTTCCTTGTCGCGAAAGAACGGGGCGTCGCACGTGCCGCAGTAGCTGACGCCTGCGCCGGCGTTGCGGAACTCGTCCTCGCCGGGGACGCCCAGGCGGCGGTAATGGCTGCCCATCGCCAGGACCACGGCCCGCCCGAGCAGCCGGGTCGCGCCGCACAGGAGCGCCAGGTTGCCGTCGGGCAGCTTCTCCAGGCGCGTCACTTCGCAGGCCGGCCGCAATTCGGCCCCGAAGTTCTCGACCTGCTTTTGCATCTGCTCGATCAGGCTCGGCCCGTCGATCCGCACGATGCCGGGATAATTCTCGATCCGGTCGGTGTTGTAGATCTGGCCGCCCGGAATCATCCGTTCCAGGACCAGGGTCCGGAACCGGGCGCGGGCGGCATAGAGCGCGGCCCCCAGACCCGCGGGACCCGCCCCGACAATGATCACATCGTAGAGAGTGTCAGACATAAGGTTGTTTCTCTGATGCCAAAGTTCGGCAAACGGTTGCGATTGCGCTACTCGTTACGTAAGACGTCCGACGTCAACCGTAACGAGCCGCGCCACCGATAGACGCTTGACGATCATCCCAGATGCGGCTCCACCTTTCGTTTCAGATCGCTTTCGAAATTCGGGGTCACGCCCGTGATCTGGTCCACCAGCTCCCCTTGCTTGAACAGGTGCAGGGTGGGGATGCTCATGATGCGGTAGCCGCTGGCGACCTGGCGGTTGTCATCGATGTTCATCTTGCAGACCTTCAGGCGTCCCTCGTATTCGCCGGCGAGCTTCTCCAGCACCGGGGTCGCCATCCGGCACGGGCCGCACCACGGCGCCCAATAGTCCACCAGCACGGGGATATCCGATCCGAGCACTTCACTCTCGAAGCTCTCGTCGGTCACTTCAATCGTCTTGCCTGTTGCCATCCCTGTTCTCCTTCCTGTGTCGCGCCGCTTCGGTCGTGCCCGGCGCCCTGCCCACCCGGCAGGAAACCGCCCGCACAACGCCAAAGCCGCAGGGCGATAGTAAGAAGCCGGCGGCCCGCTGTCAATCGGCATTCTCCGCCCGCGGGCGGAGGTTATGCCGGGGCGGCGGGGGTCGAGGCCACGGCGTCGTTGATTTGGGTGATGAGGGCCGGCAATTCGGCGAGTCGTTGAATCTTCAGGGCCCCCGGCGGGACCGTCTTGCCCTCGTTGGTATAGGCCGCCTTCAAGGCCGCCCGCATGCCGCTGGCCAGGGCGGGGCGGATGTCGTTGTCGATCCGGTCGCCGACGAACAGGATGCTCTCCGCCCGCGCGCCGATCTTGTCGGCGGCGATCCGGAAGATCTCCGGGCTGGGCTTGCGGACGTGGAATTCGTAGGAATAGAGCTGCACGGGAAAGAACTCCAGCAGGCTCAGCAGCCGCAGATGCTTCTCCAGGGATGCGCGACTGACAAAGGTGTTGGACACAATGCCCAGTTTCAGGCCCATGCGCCGCAGCTCGGCCAGGGCCTCACGCAAATCCTCCTCCGTTCGGGCCCGGCGGCTCAGCGGTTCGTACCACAGCCAGGCAAAGTCGTCCCACTGCGCCCGGGAGAGCTTCACCCCATGTCGGGTCCCGACCGCCCGGAGTACCTCCAGGGAGTCGAAATCCCGGTGCGTCAGGTTGGAGACCAGGTACCTGATCCGGAGACGAACGAGGTTGCTGGCAAAGTACCAGGCAAAAGGCGGGACGGGCTGGCCGTGCTCCTGCAGAAAGGCATACGTTAGTTTCGCCCCTTCCAGAAAGGCTCTCGTCGTATCGACTTTGCCGAAGTCCAGAAGGGTGTCGCCGAGGTCAAAGAGGACCGCCTTAATCTCGTCGTGCTTCATCCTGTCCTGTTCAAACACCTATTCCATTTCTGCTGACTGACAGGTATGCAACGTACATACCACCGGTGATAAGTCTGGGACGCAAGCCGGCTTACAGGCGGCGGCCGCAGGGATGGCCCCGCGTCACACCTTCCGGGCCGGCGGCACCCGGTTTTCGAATGCCTGGTGGACCCACAGATGCATCTCCTCGTCGGAGATCACCGAGATCCGGTCGGCCGCGTACTCCGCGTCGATCTTGTCCTTGATCCACGTGATGCGGGGATCGTGCTTGGGGATCTGGATCTCGTAGTGGGTCTCGACCCAGTGCTTGATCCCGGCCGCCCCGGTCTTGTCCGCGATCGCCACCCCGATCGGCCGGTTGAGCAGCTTCTGGGTGTCGAAGCAATTGTAGATCTCCTCGTTCTTGAGCAGGCCGTCGGCATGAATGCCGGCCCGGGTCACGTTGAAGTCCTTGCCGACCAGCGGATAATTCCGCGGAATCTCGAACCCCAGGTCCTTGCGGGCGTATTCCGCCAGCTCCGTGATGGCCGCGTAGTTGACCCCGGGGACCATGCCCTTCAGTTGGGCGTGCTCGACGATCATGGCTTCCAGAGGCGTGTTGCCCGTCCGCTCGCCGCTGCCGAAGATGGAGGTGTTGACGGCGCTGCAGCCGTACAGCCAGGCGGTGGTCGCGTTGATGAGGACCTTGTGGAAATCGTTGTGCCCGTGCCACTCCAGTTGGGCCGGCTGGAGGCCGATCCGGCGCAGGCCCTGGATGAGCTTGGGCACGCCGCGCGGCAGGGACGCTTCCGGCCAGGGCACGCCGAAGCCCAGCGTGTCGCAGAGCCGGACCTTGACCGGCCGGCCGTACTTCTCCGAAATTTTCAACAGCTCCGCCGCAAACGGCAGAATGAAGCCGTCGTAATCGGCCCGGGTGATGTCCTCCAGGTGGCAGCGCGGCAGGACGCCGGTGTCCAAGGCGGCTTTCACGATGTCGAGATAGCTGGCCAGGGCCTGGGACCGCGTCTTGCCGAGCTTGAGGAAGACGTGGTAGTCGCTGGCCGAGGTCAGAATCCCGGTCTCCCGCAGGCCGAGCTGGGCGACAAGCTTGAAATCGGCGGCCACCGCCCGAATCCAGCCGGTGATCTCGGGGTACTGGTACCCGCGCTGCCGGCAGAGCTCGACCGCCTTGCGGTCCTTGTCGGAATAGAGGAAGAACTCGCACTGGCGGATCAGCCCCGAGCCGCCGTCGATGGCGTGCAGGAGGTCGTAGATGCGGAGGATCTGCTCCGGCGTATAGGGCGGCCGGGCCTGCTGGCCGTCGCGGAAGGTCGTGTCCGTGATCCAGATATCCGGCGGATGGTCCTGGGGCGCGGGCGGACCGTCAAAAACGACCTTGGGAAACTCCGTATACGGAAAGGTCTCGCGATACAGGTTCGGCTTTTCGACATCGACCACCCGAAGGTTCACGTTCGACATAGTGTTCTCCATGACAATGGATTTATCTGAACCCGGCTTT
>Ga0194125_10006766_pt1 | contig 16774 bp, 13 predicted proteins | sample TA2KigC250mmetaG_FD_148626 | JGI IMG/M metagenome (GOLD analysis project Ga0194125, IMG submission 148626) | Freshwater microbial communities from Lake Tanganyika, Tanzania - TA2015034 Kigoma Deep Cast 250m | ecosystem: Environmental > Aquatic > Freshwater > Lake | place: Tanzania: Lake... | reverse complement strand
GATTTAAACTTCTCATTTCCAACTTCCCACTTCCCATTTTGGTCAGTTTGGATTATGGAGACGAACGGAGAGAATAGGGCTGATGAAATTAGAGAGCCTAAAAGGATCGATACCGGACTGATGTGTTTGGTGATGGTGGCCGGATATCATGGGCTTGCGGTTGACCCCGAGCAGTTAAGACATACCCTTGCATTAGGCCCTGAGGGTATGGGAACGATAGATATCCTCAGGGGGGCAAGAGAACTGGGGCTGAAGGCAAAAGAGGCTCAGGTCTCTTTTGACCGGTTGAAACATCTTCACATGCCTGCCATTGCTTCTTTTGATGGTGGCAAATATATCGTCCTTGCAAAAACCGATAGTGATAAAGTTCTGATCTTCGATCCCGGCGAAGGAAAACCGCAACTTTTGTCCAAAAATGATTTTATTGGTCAATGGAAAGAGAGGATTATCCTTCTCACCTACCGGAAATCAACTGCTCCCTCTGAAAGGCCTTTTGGTCTCACGTGGTTTCTCCCTTCGATTTGGAAATATCGAAAACCCCTTTTTGAGGTTCTCACCGCATCGCTGATTCTTCAAATCTTCGGTCTGGTCACTCCTGTTTTCACACAGGTGATCATTGACAAGGTGCTGGTCCATCGAGGGATCACCACGCTCAATGTCCTTGCCATCGGCCTGATCACGGTTATCCTGTTCGAAGGGCTTTTAAACATTCTCAGGACTTATCTCTTTACCCACACCTCCAACCGGATTGACATCTCCCTTGGGACAAAACTCTTTAAACACCTCTTCTCGCTACCGCTTAAATATTTTGAAGTTCGAAGGGTAGGGGATACCGTTGCCAGGGTGAGGGAACTTGAGAATATCCGCCATTTCTTAACTGGCGCTCCTTTGACCACCATTCTCGATGTGATGTTTATCGGAGTCTATCTGGTGGTCATGTTCATTTACAGCACGACTCTTTCCTTTGTGGTTCTTGGAGCCATCCCTGTTTTTGCCCTGCTTTCCCTGATCATCACTCCAATGCTTCGGCACCGGCTCGATGAGCGATTCAATCGAGGCGCAGAATCGCAGGCTTTTCTCGTAGAAATGGTGACAGGGGCTCAGACCGTCAAGGCAATGGCTGTTGAGCCGGAAGTGCAGAAGAGATGGGAAAGCCTCCTGGCCAATTATGTGAAGGCCTCCTTTAGAACTTCAAAGCTCTCTGGAGTGGCAGGCTCGTTAGGTCAATTAATCGAACGGGGATCCACCCTTGCCATTCTCTGGCTGGGAGCTCACCTGGTAATGAGAGGGGATTTAACTGTCGGCCAGTTAATTGCCTTTCAAATGCTTTCAGGAAGGGTGAGCGGCCCAGTGCTCAGATTGGTTCAACTCTGGCAGGATTTTCAACAGACAGGGCTTTCCATCCGAAGGCTGGGAGACATCTTCCACGCTACCCCAGAGCCTTCTCTTAATGTCACAAAGACAAGATTTCCAGCCATTCAAGGTCACATTCGATTGGAAGGAGTGAGGTTTCGGTATCGTCTTGATGGACCCGAGATCATCAGGAATATCGATTTGGATATCAAGCCAGGTATGATCCTTGGCATTGTAGGCCGAAGTGGGTCTGGCAAGAGCACCCTTGCCAAGTTGATCCAAAGGCTTTATCTCCCTGAATCCGGAAGAATCCTGATCGATGGGATTGACCTCAGCCTTGCTGATCCTGCATGGCTGCGAAGGCAGATCGGAGTTGTGCTTCAGGAAAGTTTTCTCTTTAATGGAAGCGTAAGAGATAACATCGCCTTTCATTATCCGCAGGCGTCCATGGAAGAGGTCATGAAGGCGGCGAATCTTGCCGGAGCCCATGAGTTTGTCCTCGAACTCCCAGAGGGGTACGACACGATCGTCGGCGAAAGAGGAACTGCACTCTCCGGAGGGCAGAGGCAGAGAATCGCCATTGCTCGGGCGCTTTTAACCAATCCAAGAATTTTGATCTTTGATGAGGCCACTTCTTCTCTTGATTCCGAATCCGAAGCGATCATCCAGAGAAATTTACGACAGATCTGCCGGGGGAGGACGGTGATTCTCATTGCCCATCGGCTCTCAACCCTGAGGATCGCTGAAAGGATCATCGTTCTGGAGAAAGGGGAGATTGTTGAGTCTGGTACGCACGATGAGTTGATGGACAAGAAGGGACTTTATCATCATCTGCAGATTCAACAAGCCCCCTCACCCAGCCCCTCTCCCCCGAGGGGAGAGGGATAGGGAGAGGGGATATGGGTTATTATGAAAAAAGATCGTCTTGATTATGAGTTTTTGCCGGAGGCTGCGGAGATTGAGGAGACGCCTCCTTCTCCCTTGGGGAGGATTCTCCTGTGGGCAATCGTTTTGTTAATGGTTGCGGCTTTTGCCTGGAGTTATTTCGGGAAGGTGGACGAAGAGGTGGTTGCCAGGGGAAAGGTGGTCCCGGATGGCATGGTTAAGGTGATTCAACCCAGAGAGACAGGGGTGATCCGGGCGATCCACGTAATGGAAGGTCAGAAGGTAAGGAAAGGAGACCTGTTGATCGAACTTGATCCCACCATGAGCCAGGCTGAGGTTGAGAGTTCGGAGAGGTCTTTAAAGATCAACCGATATGAGATGGAAAGGTTGAAGGCAGAATTGAAAGGCGAAGAGATCGATGGAGCAGGAAAGAATCCTGATAAGTTGCTGCTTCTCCAGAAAAGCCTGAAACAGGCGAGAGAGGAGGAGCACCGGGCAAAAGTGGCTTCCCTCGAACTGGTCATTTCGCAGAAGAGAACAGCCCTTCTGGCATCGGAGGAGAGTATCGCCAAACTTGAAAGGGCACTGGAGCTGGTGGCCAAACAGGAAGAAGCTTTAAGACAATTGGCTGAGAAAGGCTATGCCTCCATGATGGAACATCTCCAGAGGCAGAAGGAACTGGTCAGGACAGAAAAAGAGCTGAACGAACAGAGAAAGCTTTCCGAACAGATCCGTGATAGTTTAAAAGAGGCAGAAAGAAATCTTGAGGCATTAAAAAAGGAGAGGGAACGCTCTATTTTAGGGGAGATTCTCGAGAAAGAGAGAAGCATAACCGTTCTTGAAGGAGAGTTTACTAAAGCCAGTAAGAGGTCCCAACTGGAAAAGCTTCATAGCCCTGTCAATGGGACGGTCCATGGACTGGCCATGCACACCATCGGTGGGGTGGTCACTTCAGCGCAACCGATTGTCACTATTGTGCCAGAGGGGACACCCATGATTGTGGAAGCAATGGCGCTCAATAAGGATGTGGGTTTCATTCATCTCGGACAGAAGGCAGAATTGAAACTGGATACCTTCCCCTTTCAAAAATACGGGACGATTGAGGCTGAGCTCTTCTTTGTGAGCCCAGACGCCCAGGAGGATCAGAAGATCGGTTTAGTTTACAAGATCAAGTTGAGACCGAACCGACTGATGATTCGTGTCAAAGATAAGGATATCCCTCTCAGCCCCGGGATGGCCGTGACTGCTGAGATCAAGACCGGAGAGAGAAGGGTGATTGAATTTTTCATCTCTCCCTTTATCAAACATGTGGATGAGTCACTGACCCTGAGGTAGGTTTACAAGAGAAACAAAAACTTTCATAAAATCCTTCCATCCTCCCTTTTCATATCATTTGATGCAACGATAAGGCCAAATTTGACAGATCCTATGGAAAAGGTGTAGATTTTGGAGTAAGAATGAATGAAGTTATTTTTTGAGGAATGATTTCCATTTGAGGAATGGGCAAGGTTTTCCTGTCCTAATGGGTTAAAAAATGTATAACAAGTTTTATGGTTTTTCAGAAGAACCTTTTGCAGGTGTGCCTAACCCCAAATTTATTTATTTAACACCTCATTACCAAAACCTACTGGATTCTGTGATCAACGGAATCAAAGAACGAGAAGAGTTTATCTCCATTACAGGAGCTGCAGGAACAGGCAAGACTGCTTTCGCTTACCATTTATTGACCACCCTCAAGAATAAAGCGAAGGGTGTTTTAATCCCTCGTCCCATTAATAATTTTAGAGAATTATTAAGAGTCATCTTATGGGAATTGGAATCATCGTCTACGCAGGAAGGCAAGACCGATCCTTTTAATCAAATGATAAAATATTTGGAACAGGTAAGAGACAATGGTGAGCAACTGGTCATCATGATTGATGAAGCCCAGTCCCTTTCTCGGGAATTAATGGAGGAACTGCAGGTATTTATAGATCGGGTACCGAAAGTCATTCAGGTCATTTTTGTGGGACAGTCTGCGTTTGAAGATAAACTCAATTCATCAGGGTTAAGATCCCTTAAACAGAGAATAAAGATCCGACTTCAAATGAAACCTTTATCCGAAGAGGAATCTTTAACTTATATTGACCATCGGCTTCGATTGGTCGGAAGGAGCATCTTTGAACTCTTTACCCCGAGAGCCATTTCCTTGATTTACGACTACACCCAGGGAATTCCGCTCGTCATAAACATCCTTTGCGATAATGGACTTCGGGTCGGCTATGAGTTAACACAAAAAAGGATTGATGTGGATATCATTCAGAAGGTTATAGAAGAATTGGAAGGCCCAGGTTCACCCAAAAGGTCCCTTCCTTCAATTGAGCAGACTAAAGCGCAACGGCCATCCGGACTACATTTTAAAGTTTCAATCAAAATAGTTTCATTTGCCATTTTGGCCTTGGTTTGTCTGGGAGGAATCATTCTTCTTGTCCGGGGGGGCTTTCAGAAAGGATCTACCCATTGGGGGGAACTTAAAACATTAAAAAGCCCTTCAGTGGATGCACAATCCCCTGAACCCAAGCCCATACCCCCTGAACCCCGTAAGCTTCCTCCACCAACCGCTCCTTCTTTTATAGCGAAAGGGAAAGAGAAGCATTTCATAGAAATTGTTACTGTAAAAGCTGGGCACACTATTTCTTCCCTGTCACAAGAATATTACCGTATGACCCATGCCACCCTTCTGGACATCATTTTGGATTTTAACCCTGAGATTACCAATGTCCATCTCATCCTAATAAACCAAGAGATTAAGATACCCAAGATAACGGAAGAATTATTTATCATCCAATCTTCTGAAGGAACCTGTAAAATCCATGTCGGAACTTTTTCGAACCCCGATATTTTAAAACTTTATCGTAATGAACGATCCCTCATAGGAAAGGAAATAGAGGTTTTGCCAAGAAAAGTGTCGGCACAAGAAACCTGGTACCGAGTGGTCGTTGGAAAGTTTGATAATAGAGAAGAGGCGTTGAAAGTAATCCATCTCCTTAAATAGAAAGGATTGCTCCCTTTTTTTAGAAAAAGCCCGAGATAAGGGGCATGTCCTGATGAACAAAATGAATAGAGGATTGAAGGGATTGGAAGAGAAGGTACTTCGAAAGGACCTCTGCATTGCTTGCGGGGCTTGTCTCTCGCTCTGCCCTTATCTTCGTTCATGGCAGGGAAGGGTGGTGAAACTGCATGACTGCAGTCTGGAAGAAGGCCGCTGTTTTGCCTATTGCCCAAGAGCAGAACTTGAGTTTGCGCAGATCGAACATGAAGAAATTGGCAAAAAATACGAAAAGATTGAAGTGGGCCCTGTAAGGAAGGTATGGATGGCAAGGGCGAAAGATCCTGTCTGGCGAAAGAGAGCTCAGAGCGGAGGTGTGGTCTCTGCGCTAATCGACTTTGCTTTAAGAAAGAAAGTCATTGATGCTGCCATTCTCACGCAACGGGAAACGGATTTTCTTCCTGGAGGTCGAATCGTCCGGAACCGTCAAGACATTTTAACCTGCGCGGGTTCGAGTTATGTTTCCGGGCCGACACTCGAAGCGTTTCATAAAGGTCCCTGGCAGGAAGGAGAGAAGATCGGAGTAGTGGGTCTTCCCTGTCAGGCATTCGCTCTAACAAGAATGAAGTCTTCTTCTCTTGAAAGAAGGACACCTGTTGATAGGGTGGAGCTTGTTATCGGCCTGTTCTGCACATGGGCCCTCGAATATGAGCGATTTACCACTTTTTTAAAAGCAAGGGTGGGAAAATCGGATATTTTTAAATTAGAGATCACCCCACCTCCGGAGAGGCTTCTTAAAGTTTATACCAATGGACAATTGTATGCCATTCCTGTTGATGAGATAAGGCCTTTTATTCGTAAGGGCTGTCATGTGTGTTCTGATATGACGGCTGAGCTCTCGGATATTTCAGCAGGAACAGTTGAAGGGATTGATGGATGGAATACAATGATCGTTCGCTCCGATCGAGGGGAGGCGCTTTTCAAAGAGGCTGAAAAGGAAGGAGTGATCGAATGTCAATCAATACCCGAGGCTCATTTGAATCATCTTAAAGAGGCATCTATTCTTAAGAAAGAACGGGCCCTGAATACCATCAAAGAGAGAGAGGGTATGAGCAGATGAGCCATATTGCTCAAAATTCTCCGGGGAAGACGGTCCTCTTGATGGGGAATGAAGCGATCGCACGTGGAGCCCTTGAGGCAGGGGTGAAGGTTTGTGCAGCCTATCCAGGAAATCCTTCCTCTGAGATTATCGGTTCTCTTGCAAAAGTGGCTGAGAAATTTGGGCTCCATGTGGAGTGGTCTATCAATGAAAAGGTTGCCCTGGAAGTGGCAGCTGCTGCCTCTCTGTCAGGGCTAAGAGGCCTCTGCGCCATGAAGCAGAATGGGCTCAATGTTGCCTCTGACTTTCTATTCAATTTAAACCTGACCGGATGCCGAGGGGGCCTGGTTGTGGTCGTAGCGGATGATCCGTCAGGAATCTCTTCGAGTAACGAAGAGGATTCACGCCTCTATGCCAAATTAGGAGACCTGCCTCTTTTGGAACCTGCCAATTTCGAGGAAGCCAAGGAGATGACCAGAGAGGCTTTCAACCTTTCAGAGAGACTTGGACTTCCTGTGGTCATTCGGAGTGTGACCCGAGTATCTCATGCCAGAGGCAATGTTACCCTCGATGAACTCCCTCAGTTCAGTCCAAAGCCAGGGTTTGACCTTTCACAGTCCTTTCACGCTGTCCCTGCCGTGGCAAATCATAAGATCCTTCATGAGAAACGAAAAAGGGTACAAGAGATATTCGAAGGTTCCTCTTTCAACTTTTACAGGGGCCCTGAAAAGCCAGACCTAATGGTGATCACAAGCGGAAGCGGATATATGTATTGCCTTGAAGCAATAAAAAACTTGAAGGCTGAGAAGAAGGTGTCCATCCTCAAGATAGGAACGACCTGGCCTTTGCCGGAAGAATTTCTACTGAAACATCTTCGGGGAGCAGGAAACTTCTTGTTCATCGAGGAGGTGGACCCAGTTCTCGAAAACAATGTGAAGGAGGTCTTTGCTCAGAACTGTTTTAACTTAGGAGTAAAACGATTTTATGGAAAGGCGAGCCAAACGGTACCGGATGTCGGAGATCTTAATCCTGAGATCGTCACCTCTGCAATCCAGACGGTCTTAAATATTCAATATGTCCCGAGACCGGAAGATTATAGCCGGCGCGCCTATGAAGCGATTGCCGAATTGGTGCCACCCAGGGCTCACAGTTTCTGCGCTGGATGCCCTCACCGAGCAACTTATTGGGCGATTAAAAATGCACTGGCGCTCGATGGCAGAGATGGTTTTGTCCTGGGAGACATCGGCTGTTATTCCTTGGGGATGGGACCTTCCGGTTTTTTTCAGATGAGAACGCTTCACGCCATGGGCTCAGGAACCGGATTGGCGTGTGGATTCGGTCAGCTTGAACGGTTCGGTATGGATCAGCCTGTGGTGGCAGTCTGCGGAGATTCCACTTTCTATCATGCAGCCATGCCAGCCCTTGCCAATGCCACCTATAATGGAGCCAACTTTTTATTGCTCCTTCTTGATAACAGTACCACAGCCATGACCGGTTTTCAGCCCCATCCCGGAACCGGCTCGACGGCAACAGGCGAAACAGCGCCGATTATTGATCTCAAAGCGATCTGCGAAGCTTTAGGAGCCTGTGTGGAGCTGGTTGATCCTTTTGATACAGAGGGAACAGTTGCGACGCTTTTGAGATTGATTCGAATGGAAAGAGGGGTAAAGGTTCTCATCCTTAAGAGAGAATGTGCGTTAGTCAGCGGCAAACGTCAGAAGAAGCTTTTTCAGGTGGAAGTGGATCAGGGACGATGTCTTGGAGAGGCCTGTGGCTGTAACCGCCTCTGCACACGGATCTTCAAGTGTCCTGGATTGATTTGGGATGGGGGTACAGGTAAGGCGCGGGTTGATGAGGCGATCTGCAATGGATGCGGGGTGTGTGCGGAAATCTGCCCTGCCTCTGCCATCCGAAAAGTGTAAAAAAGGTTAAAGGCAACGGTAACGAGGCCCGTATCGGTATTAGAAGGCTTCGTTTGTCGTTATCGAAGTTCGTATCGATGCTCGCATATCGATGCAGGATATTCGAGATTCAAGTTTCGAGCTTCTTGCTTCGATACGAGCATCGTCACCGTAACCTTAACCAAGCTCTTTGGAGTTTTACCTTCTTCGAAGGTAACGCTCTCTAAAGTAGGATTGCTATGATATATCTTCCAAAAGATCCATTTAATGTCATCATCGGGGGAGTTGGGGGGCAGGGGAATGTCCTGGCTTCCCAGATTCTGGGCGAGATGCTTATTGCTAAGGGGTATATCATCACGATCGGAGAGACTTATGGTGCTTCACAACGGGGAGGCTCGGTCATGAGCCATCTGAGGGTTTCAGGAAAGGAACCATTTTCTCCTTTGATCCCAGAAGGCCAGGCTGATCTTCTCATCGCCCTTGAGCCGGTTGAAGGGCTCCGGATTCTTGGACCTTATGGAAATCCGAAGATCATGACTCTGCTTAATACGAGACCCATTCATCCCATTGATGTCATCTCTGGAAATGCCAAATATCCGGAGGTGTCAAAAGTGGTCAGCAAGATACAGGAATTGAGCAAGCGGGTCTGGGCACTTAACGCTACGGAGATTGCCCTGGAAATGGGCGACCCCATCTTTGCCAATATTGTTATGCTTGGCGCGGTCTCTTCCATTAACATTCTTCCCATTGACCGACAAGTCTTCGAATCGGTGACTATTGACTTGCTTCCATCGCGTCTCATGGATGAAAATTTAAAAGCATTTGATAAAGGGAGAGAAACGGTCCGCGCATTACCTCAACGCTAGCATGGCTATTGAGACTTTCTTAATTCTCTAATCTTTTCTAACGTATCCCTGTAGATATTGGTTTTTAATGGATTAAGTTCTATCGCTCTCAAGGCATATTCTTCCGCCACATCAAGCTTTTCCTGTTTCATATAGTAGAGCCAAGCGAGATTATTATGGGCGTCTCCATTGGTGGGGTCCTTCCTGATCATCTTTTTATAGAAAGTCTCTGCTTGGTTTAACTCATTTTTTAAGAAATAGGCATTTCCGAGATAGAGGTTGGCGATCGGAAGTTTTTTAGCAGCATACTTATATTCCTTAATGGCAGAGTCAATCAACCCTTTTTTTTCATAGGCAACACCTAGATTTAAATGCTCTTCAGGGGTAAGAGGGTCCTTTGGAATGACCACTTTTGGCAGAGAACAACCATTGAGAAGCATCAGAAAAAATAGGGAGAGAGAAAGGGCAGGGAATATCCTTTTCTTCAACATGATACGTTCACTTATAATCAAGGGGTAATCCATAGTGTCCAAAACTTCGTCCTCTCCCATGATTTGGTAAAACTTTTTAGAGAAATCTTCTTCAACTGTTCCCTGCCGGAATTGACGATGATGCGATCATCGGAATATCCCACCACCACCATAAAATGGTTTTGCCTAACCAACCCGAAACCGTAATCGACCATCACCATGAGAGGAAATCCCGAATCAATCTTGTTCTTCAGGTCTTCCACAGATCCTTTGTAGAAATCAGCCTTCAGGCCCTTTTTCTCGGCATACCAGGCCATATCAACATTCAAGGTCCCTTTGGCTGAACGACTGTATATTTCGGAGGCGATCTCTTCAGGAATGATCAGAATTCCCCAATAGTTTAAGACTCCTGCAAGAGAGGCTGGGCCGCATTGGTATATTTCTTGGGGAAAGAACGGAACATTTTGGATCAGTTGAGAAGATTGGGGTCCGTTAAAATGAGTGGATGCCACACAAGAGAAGAGACAGGCCAAAATAGTAAAAATGGCAGGGAGGGGCTTCCATTTGGAAACGCCTCCCCGAAAGAGATTCCTTGACAAGATAGGTACCTTTGCTACTTTTCTTTCTCGATGACTACCCGGTGTCCTGAAACATAGATAACGACACCAATGATGATGACAATTAATAAGATGACGATGAGTATGGCCCAGCCACTGCCACCCACCTGGAGTTGATCGATGTTAAGAGCAAGTTGATGGACCTGCTGGTCACTCAGTTGACTTAATTTCTTTTCCATTTCTTCAGGAGTAAAACCTAGTTCCTTCAGCTTTTCTCTCACCATCTTCATTTCAAGCACTTTCCGAATCTTCTCAAGATCTGAGGATCTGTCGAAAGATAACATTGAAATGGCTTCAGAAGGGGAGAATCCTGCATAGACTCTCGGTGTGATACCCATGATGAACATGGCAATAATCAAATAAGACGCAACATACTTCATCCATGATCTCTTCACTTTGCCCACCTCCTTTTATGAGATTTATTTTATTCAAATCTTATGAAAAGAAGGTGTATTTGTCAACTCTAAATTCAAGGAGGGCTTTTGTAATTGGAAGGGAGGGGTCCAGGAGTTAAAAAATTAATCAGGCTTCTTCCACATTTTATGCCGGTCTGCGGTTGGAAGGAATTGGAACACGTTTCTCCTCTCAATAGGTAAAACCACAGAGATAAGGTTCATCCCATTTTTCGTAGTTACTTTCGTTTTTATCGCTCCCCTTTGATTTTCAACAGTCTTTTTTACCAGTTGTAAAATGAGATCCATCCTCTCTTCCTGATTCTCGCTTGGAATAGGAGTGAGAGGATCCTTTACCTGACGTAGAGGGTCAACATACTTTGAGAGGATAATGATTTCAATGTATTTTGTATCTTTTTGCAGACGTTCCTTTCCTTCGCCATTCCACTGATTGGATTCAATGGACCTTGTCAAAATACCCATGCCTCCATTCAGCGGAGATGAAAATAGAATATAATCAAAAATCGAATTGAGAATGAAACTGAGTTGTTCATCGGTCAGAGAGGTTTCAGGCAGATCTGCTTCAAATTGTTTCTTAACGATTCTGATATTTTTCTTTTCAAATTCCGTCTGTTTTTCTTTTAAGATCTCCTCCAGCATGGTGTTAATAGTATGGACCTTTTTAACGGGATTGTTGAGGTTGAGATATTCAAAAAAACAATCCAGGAGAGAGATCGTTTTTTCTATATCTTCCGTGACAACCTGGTAGAAATATTTTCCCAATTCCTTGTCCCTGAAGTTTTCCCGGGAATAGAAAGCCAACGTCTTCATGGCAGCCATACTTCCCCTGATGCGGTCCGTCAATTCAAGAAAGAAAGGAAGAATCGAAACGGAATTTGGGCTGGGAGAGAAGTCTTTTTCGGCCGGCAAAGGTGTTTTAGGGGTTGCCTGGGAAGAGAGGAAAAATATATTTTCGGATCTATCCTCACTATTTTTCATATTTCTACTCTTTGTGATAAATCACTCAAATGACCTAATTAAATTGATTTCAAAATGATAAAAACCCATAGTTCTATATATATTTAAGGCAATTGGTGTGCCAATCCCTTTAAAAAGCATTAATTAGTTGAAATAACAGGAGATATAGAGATTGTCATTCGGATCTAAAATAGTTCCAATGAACAAAAATCGCCATTGGAACTATGAAATGGTTAAATAGTAGGGAAAATGGAATGGGGAAGATTATTATTAGGATATCGTTTCCAATAGCCCTTTCAGGTAGCCGATGGAAAAACTGGCAATGCTCTGTGGGTCAGGGTCGAATCGGAAGACCTCGACAGAGATGTAGCCTTTGTAGCCGTTTTTAAGCAATGTATTCAGGATGGGCTCGAATTTAATATCACCGAAACCTGGTCCCGATCCATTGGCATCGTTGACATGGACGTGTCGGAGGTATCCAGAGTCCAGAGTCCGGAGCAAAGAATTGGTCAGCGATTTCTCAGAAGCCGAGGCGCTCCGGCAATCGAAGACCATCTTTAAATTGGGATGCCGAACCTCTTTTACAAACCGGATCGCTTCATCGATGGTGTTGATGAAGTTGGTTTGAGGGGGAGCCAGGGGTTCAATGCAGTAGATCACATTTCTCTGACGGGCTGCTTTCAGGCTAACCCTGAACGTCTCTTTGGCATACTCCCACGATGCCTTGGCGTCCCATCCCTCTTTAATCGTCCTCTGATGGGGAGATCCGTGGACGAGAATCTTTCCTCCAAGATCGGCGCAGAAATGGATGAGGGCTTCGATATATTCCTGGGTCTGAATGCGTATGAATTCATCCGGATGGTTGATGTAGAGGCCTTCAGGTTTAACGAGAAGCCAGTGAAGCCCGACGATCTCAATCCCGTTATCCTCTGCGGCCCGACGGATTGCATTTCTTCTCTTCGTGGATATCTCGGTTACCGAATCGGCTAGGGTGAAGGGCGCGATCTCCATTCCATCGTAGCCCAGTCGTGCGGCATATTCAAAGACCCTTTCGATGGGCCATCCTTGGAAGAGCTCATTGCAGATGGAGATCTTAAAAGGGCTTTTCTTATTCATTTCCTCCCTCTCTTCTTAAACGTGTGTTGTTTTTTCATTGGTTTCTTAAGAATTGAAATCATCTCTTTTTCAAATGTATCATAAGCCGCCTTGAATTCAAAGAGGGTTTTCTGCACAGGGCCGAACTCCGGCCAATCCGAAGGGGTTAAGCCTTTCAATCCAAACTCACCTGAGATGCCCACTTCTTTAAACACCTCAGCCAATTCTGGATTGATCTCGTAAGCCTTCCGAAAATCCTCTATCTGATTGAGAAGATCGAAAACCTCTTTTGAAAAAGAATGTGAGATAGACTCTTCAAACCCTTTCAAGTCAAATTGGAGTGCTTCTGCCATTTTTCTCACATTCTCCTGGTGATCCGGAAATTCAGTATGGACAAGGTTACGGCAGGTAAGGGTCCAGTAGGTGTCGAAAGGTTTCCTTTTAGAGGCAGGTAGGTAGTGAATTCGGTCCATGATGAGACGTGCCTGAAATTGGGTTATTCCTTTTCTATTCATTAAATAAGCGATCCATTTTTTTCGGTTCTCATCGGAAAAGAAGAGTGACCAGACCCTTCTTGCTACCAATGTCCCTGATTTGCCAATCCCATCTTCCAATTTCTGAAGGGATTCCTTTGAGGTGACTTCTTCCAAGGCGCTGAAGATGGGGTCGTTCAAGATCTTTTGGCCATGTGCGAAACGCGTTGCCGCAAGGACCTTCTCTTCATAATTCTTTGCCATGGCCACTTTCTCTTTGGTTCCATTTGCTTCGGAAAGGCGTTCAACCTTTTGAATGGCTTTCCCTAGGCCAACCTTCATTTTTAATTCCTTAAAGAGTTCTTCAAGTTTGACCTCTCTCAGATGGCTTTCGAGACGCCCGCCCATGTTGGTCATATAGAGCTGGGTTGGCCGGATTCCTTTTTTGATGGCATCAGCCATTCCTTCCATCTCTTCCAGAATGAGCGTCGCTTCCTGGCTGACGCTATAATCAACCGTGATGTTTGACCCGAAGCCAAAGGAATTGATCTTTCTGGTAATGGTTCTGGCAGCGGGTGTTGTGGCAGCCACTTTGATGACGAGATTCGGTCTTCCTTTCCATCCGTCCATCCGGTAACCAGCGAGAAGGTACTGATCATAGAGGGAGAGGTTTTCAGAGGTGAGAGAAAACGCCTTAAACACATCTCTGATACTCTCCTCCACGAGGTGTGCAATATTGGGATTGAGTTGGAAACTGACGACACCCCCTCCGGAGGTTTCTCGAAGGTTGAAGAAAATGGGACGGAACACATAGAGATTATCCCAGAGGGCAAGCAGTGTGGCGTAAAGCGTTATCTCCTCACCATATTGAGAAGGTTTGGCAGACCAGCGTTTAAAATCCGGATGTCGCTTCACTTCTTCGCGAAAGAGTGTGGTGAGAGAAGGTTCATCCTGATAAGCCCTTGCAGCCAGAACAGGATTGGTAGAAACCTGTTCAAATCCTAAGTGTCTGAGCCATCTCAAGCCGATAGCATAATCATTACCGAATTTACAAAGCCCATCTTTCACCATTTTGGTGTAGACGTTCTCTCGGATCTCCTTTTCAGCTTTTTTTAAAAATTGGGCAAAGAGATTTCTCTTGAAATCGAGGCCCTCTTCGATTCGAAGGGCTGTCTTGGCAACCATGCTGTTTCCCTTCTGGACCCTCTTCATCTTTGATAACCATTCCTGTAAGACTGCCCGAGCGATCGAAAACCCTCCCTCCTTCTTTTCAATATCTTCCCATTCTTCAAGAGAATTCAGGATATATTGAAGGGATTGGGCCTTCTCATCATCATTGAGCCAACGGCTTTCGAGACCATAGAAGTTCAGTGCGGTCTCCAACATATATTCGTAAGAGAATTGCCTAAGTTGAACTTTATGTTGAAAGGTTTCTTTCGATTCATCGGAAACTGGCCGGGAAATGGAGAAGAGGAGGTTCAATTTTCGGATGAGGCCTCCTACGGTTTCGGACAATTTCCCGTTGATTTGAGGGAAGAGGAGGTGGTCAGAAGCCAGGGTGGTCTGGCCCCACTGGACAAGGGAGAAGAGATGGTTGACGTGGTCATCCTTGATAGGTGGTCTCTCTTCAAATGAAAGAGGTTGCGGATGGCTGGATTGAACGACCTGGTTCACAACATCTTGTCTTACACTTCGCATAAATCATCTCCTCTCTCAACTCCCAGTAGATTTAAGTGTTTCTCAATATGATTTTCAAGGAGAGACCAGTAGCCCTCCTCATGTTCGATCAATGTCTTAAAGAATAATCCCCGTGATGGGCTATTCAGCAGAAAACCATACGTGATATGAAGAAGCTGCCTTGAATTCTCCTCATCCAGAAGTTCAGAAAGGTGTTGATCATCCAGATTCTCCGGCTTTGGAACCCGGTTCAAATCTGTGGTCACATGATAAAGCTTGGAGGCTTCCTTAAAGGCAGATAAGGCCGTGCGATACATCTCTTTAAAGAGGGAAGGGGATTTCAGGGCGATCAGGCGTACGGCCTCCAGCCAGCTTGTCCCTGCTGTTTTAAGATGGACTTTTCCTCCAGCGATTTCCCCGACATGGGGGAAGATGGAGAATTTGTCGCTTCCCGAGTGGATGGAGAGTTTGTAATTTCCATAATGCTGCGCAATGAGGCTGTGGTGGTAGAACTGTTTCCTAAAGGCTTGGACCTCTCCGCGATAGTCAATCCCCTTCTGAAACTCCCCGATGAACCTGGGGGCAAGCGATTCAAACCGTACCCCTCGATGGCGTAACACAATCATCAGGAAAAGATGGGTCTCCGGAGGAGTAGGGAAGGGAATCTCGTCGGCGGATATCTCAAAATCAATCAGGTTTTTTCTTCCTGTTCGCTTCATAATAAATTGATAGACCTCTTCGGAGAAATCAATCGCCTTATGAAAGAGAAGGACATCCCTTTTCACTTCTTCCTCTGAAAAACGTATGGAGAGTTCGCCACTCGTGTCCCGGAATGTAAATTCCTTGTCCAATAAGAGATGGAGAAGGACCTTTGCATCTCCGGGGTCGATCTCCTCTCTGAATCTTCGTTCAACCATTTCGTTTCTTATGGAAAGCGCTTCGAAGTTCAATTTTTCTGAGAGATCAAGGGTGATCATGGAAACCCCTGCATCCAGAGCCAATTTCACCTCATCCAGAGATTTCAGGTGATCTCCGTCTGCACCATAACCCTTCCGGTAATTTTCTTGAAAGACCGACCAAGCCGCATCTGCGATGACCTCTTTAAAATTTCTGTTGGTCTGGCCATTCTCACGAATCGACTGCTGAGCAAAAACAGGTCGGGCCTTGAACTTTCTGACTGCCCGGATATGTCCGGGAGTAGCCATACCAAGACGATCTCCGGTTCCAATGGTCGCAGGGTAATTCAGCAGTGAGACCGGCTTGGTGAAGGGAAAGAGTTCCATTAATATGAGGGTATTCCCCAGTGAGAGATCGCATAGTTTGAGAGAGGGAACGTGGTTAAAAATATTTCCGGTAAAAGGATCCTTAAGGAGCGCTTCTTTATCGCCGATGATTGCCAGCTTTTTACTATCACCGATTCGAATCAGCCCAAAGAACAATTCGCTCTGTGAGCAGAAAGAGGTAGGATAGACCTTTTTGAGGTCAATGGGAAAAACCTGAAAGAAGTTCAAAAGTTCATCAAAAGTGGGAATCCGGCTCGGTTCAATCAACATCCTATCCTTTCTCTTTAATCATAGTGGGGAAGAGATGTTTTATTTTTTTGAAAACGGTGCTTGCCATTTTGAGGGCTCCGAATCAAAGCCGTCACATTATATATCTTTCTGATCTAGACTGTCAATTTTCAGAGAAAGACTATTTCTTGACCCATTCGGCAGCGTTTCTCCCCGTATTTTTAAACAGGAGAAACCGCTGCTCAGGGTCAACCCTGAGCCCCTTGGGCTGATCGGGTTGACAGAGTTCGCCGAAATCTTAAGTCGAAAGCAATCCCTGGTGTTAATGCTATTGAGTCGAAGGGTTGATTTTTTAAACTATCTTCATCATAATTGGAACAAACACGATGGTTTACCCCGTTAGAAAGTCTTCGACTTCCTTTTTTGGGACGGTTTCCAATGGTTTTTCTA
>Ga0194125_10006765_pt1 | contig 16776 bp, 14 predicted proteins | sample TA2KigC250mmetaG_FD_148626 | JGI IMG/M metagenome (GOLD analysis project Ga0194125, IMG submission 148626) | Freshwater microbial communities from Lake Tanganyika, Tanzania - TA2015034 Kigoma Deep Cast 250m | ecosystem: Environmental > Aquatic > Freshwater > Lake | place: Tanzania: Lake... | reverse complement strand
CACCGCCTCGGGCGTGCAGGCGCTGAACGTCACCATCCGCTGCGCATTGGATCCCGGCGACGAGGCCCTGGTGCTGACCCCGGCCTGGCCCAACGGCGCGGCCAACGTGCTGATGGCCGGCGCCATGCCGCGCGAGATCCCGCACCTGCTCGAGGGCGGGCGCTACGGCGTGGACTTCGCCGCGCTGGAGGCCGCCGTCACGCCCCGCACACGGCTGCTCATCTACACCTCGCCGTCGAACCCCCTGGGCTGGGTGGCCACCGAGGAGGAGCAGGACCGCCTGCTGGAGTTCGCGCGGCGGCACAACCTGTGGCTGCTGGCCGACGAAGTCTACGAGCGGTTGTACTACCGCACCTCGAAGCTGGGCCAGCCGGCGCCTTCCATCCTGCGCAAGGCCGCGCGCGAGGACTCCGTCATCGTGGCGCAGTCGTTCTCCAAGAGCTACTGCATGACCGGCTGGCGCGTGGGCTGGCTGGTGGCCCGGCGCGATCTGGCCCGCAAGGCCGCCGAGTTGAACGAGTTCATTGTCTCGCACGCGCCCAGCTTCGCCCAGCGCGCCGCCGAGACCGCGCTGGTGTGGGGCGAGATCGAGCTGGGCCGGATGCTGGCGCGCCTCAAGGAGAACCGCGACTTCTGCCTGGCCGCGCTGCGCCGGATGCCCGGCGTGACAGTGCCCGAGCCGGAGGGCGCTTTCTACGTGTTCCCCAAGATCGACGGGCTCAAGGACTCGTTCGACTTCTGCCGCCAACTGCTGGAGGAAACCAACGTGGGCGTGGCGCCGGGCGTGGCCTTCGGCGCGGGCGGGGAGGGTTCTCTGCGCATCTGCTACGCCGCCGAGCGCGCCATCCTGGAGCCCGCCCTGGAGCGGCTGGGCTGCTTCCTGGGGGCGCGTTGAAAACGGTGCTGAAAAACTCGCTGGTCAAGCTGAAGCTTAACCCACAGGGCACCTATCTGCTTCAGCATGCGTGTGGGACATGCTTCAGCTTGTCCGTCCAGACCGACGGAAGCGAGTTTTTCAGCACCGTCTGAAAGATCCCGTCCGGCCTTACCGCGTCACCGTGATGTACTTGTCGGCCTGGCTCTTCTCCCCGCCGATTTCTGCCACTACAGCATGGTCTCCGTCGGGTAATTCCGGCACCACCACGTTGAACTGGTAGAGGCCCACGCCGGTCAGTCCGGCGAAGTGAACCGCGGCCTCGGCGCCGCCGATCCGGATGGTGAGCTTGGAGGGGTCGGACAGCGGCGCGGCGCCGCTGAACACCTGGCCGGAGGGAACCGCCGGGGTAGTGGAGCCGAAGCCGGTGCCGTACAGCAGAATGACATCGCCGGGCCGGGCCGGACGGGCGGGCACGGATTCCGGCAAGAGACCCGCCTTGGCGACATAAGACCCATCGGCGTGGACCGCAACCACGTAACGGAGTCTCTCCGGCGCGAACAGGAACAGGCCCGGGGAATAGGCCTTCATCAGGGCATACGCTCTCACAACCCCCTGAGCGTTCCTAACCTCGACCATCACCGAGCCCAACCTGGAATCCGTGGGAGCCTGCACGTTGATCTGCCGCGGACTGATGAAGCTTATGGCCGCCAGCTTGCCGTTAATCCTGACGGTTACCCGATCCAGTTCGGTGGGAAGCAGATCCCCGGAGATGGCGCCGGTCCAGTCGCGCGTCGAGGGGGCCAGGTTCTTCCCGTAAATCGAGACCCACGAACCGCTCACAATGCCGGGGGCGCCGCTGGCCGTGTTGGCCACCGCGCCGATGGCCATTCTGCCCACCGGCAGGATCACGCCCGGCTGGCTCTTCCTGCCGCCCACCTCGACCAGAATCGGCAACTCTCCCAGCGTTGTTTCGGCGGGCAGCCGGAAGACGATCTGGTACACCGCATGCATTTGGGGCACGAGGCCCGCCAGGAGGACTTCGCAGGCGCGGCCGCCCACCGTCACCTTGGGAGCGCTTACGGTCAGGGCGACCGGGTTCGCCGGCGAGAGGACGCCGGTTGTCACCACCGGGTTTGTCGCGCCGAGGCCAACCGCGTAAATCCCCGCCGCCTCTCCGGGGCTTACTGGGTTCCCTAAGGAAATCAGCGACCCGTCGGCGAAGACACCCAGCGCCATACCACTCGCGGAACCGTCCACCGTGAACAGCCCCGGGCTGTGACTATAGAGCGTGATGCTGAACGGCGCGGAACGCAGCGTCGCTCCACCCGCCTTGCGCTCGACCACCAGGGTGGTCGCCCCAGGCGTTGACTCCACCGGAATCTGAATCCCGATCTGGTTGGGGACTACGTAGCTCAGCGCCGCCGGACGGCCTCCCACGCTTACCGAAACGCCGCCGCACTCCACGGGCCACCGGCCATCCGAGGCCGCCACGCACTGAAAACTGCCGCCGCTCAACTCCGCGCCGGATACGACCGCCGGCGCCCCAGGTGACAGCGAATCCGCAAACCAGGAGGCCGCGTTCACCACGGTGTGCACCACCGGATTCCGGGGTTCCTGGCCAACGCCCGGCACACCGCAGAGCATTCCGAACAGGGCCGCCCCCGCCAGCTCGCGGGCCCTTACCATGCCACCTCGGTCTGTCGCGTCACTCAGCCGCAGTTTACCACGTGGAGTTGGCGCGTGCCGTCGCGGGAGTCCAGCGCGTCCACGCAGACAGCGGTGCCGGTCCGGTCCCAGCGCGGATGAAGATCGCAGCGCAGGTCGCCGCTCTGGAAGCGTTGTTCACGCATCGGGAAGCGGGCCAGCAGACGGCCCTGACCGCTCTTCAGGCTGAACAGCAGCAGGTGCTTCTCCAGCCGCACCCCCTCGTTGTGGTCCACCGCGATGCGGTCGCCATCCGGCGCAAAGGTGGGGTGCCCGTCGCCGGTGAGAAAGCCCTCTCCGATGGCGCGATGGTCCGCCTCCCCGTCGGTGAACAGCACCAGCTTCATCCGGGCGTCGTGCAGGCGAAAAGTGGCCAGAATCTCGCGCTGGTTGCGCCACTCGAAGTGCGAGACGCCCTTGCCGAAGAGGATGACCTCGCGCAGATCGGAGCCGTCCCGGCCCGCGGTGAACATGGCCGATTCGAGCCGCCGGGCGGGCTCGGGCGTCCAGCAGCGCGCCAAAAAGAAGAAGCGCGACCCGCCGGTGTTGAACACCGTGTGGTTGAACCACATGTGGCGATCCTGCAGCTCCGGATGGCGCTTCACCAGCCGCCGGTAGACTTCGCCGATGGAAACCACCAGCCGACTGCGGCCCGTGACCAGATCCATGACGAAGACGCCGTCGTTGTCCGGGTGTGGGGACTCGGGATTGGGGTCACGTGTGCCAACGTACCCCACCACCGGCCGCAGGCGGGTCAACCGCCCGTAGGTGAGGCAGAGACCGTAGCGCCCGTCCCGGCTGATGCCGTTGATGGCGCGAGGCAACTCGCGCCGCCGGCCGGTCTCGACATTCAGCACGACCGAAATGATGTCGTCGCCCTTGCGGTCGTTGAACAGGATCTCGGTCTCGGGCCTCCGCGGGTTCCAGTGCAGCATGGCGCCCTGCTGGAAGTTCCAGGCGCGCGTCTGAGCCACCTGGCGGAACTCGCCAGTGCGGGCGTCCACCACGCCCACGGCGGCCGCTTCCTCGGGCCGCGGCAGGTGATCCTGGAACTCGCTCTCCAGGCACACCAGCCAGCGCCCCGACTGGTTCCACGGGCAGATCCCGTAGTAGCCGAAGAAGTGGTGCCGGGGGCCGTGAGTCAGGGCCGGAGCGGCGGGGGACGCCGGGTGCTGGAGGAATCCGCCTGAGAGGGCCAGTAGTTGGCGGCGGGTCGGGTGCATCCCAGTATCGTAAGTTGTACAATCCCGACATGCAAGCCATTCCAAGATTGCTTCTCTCCTCGACGCTCGTAGCCTGTGTGTGGGCGCAAACCGGTGTCCTCAGGGTGGACCCCGCCATGAATCACATCGTTGCACCGTCGGCCGTCATCGAGAAACTGGCCGGTGGTTTCGCGTTCACCGAAGGCCCGGTGTGGATGCGCGACGGCAGCGTGCTGTTCAGCGACATCCCCAACAATGCCATCCAGAAGTGGACCCCGGACGGCAAGGTGACCCTGTTCCGCAAACCCAGCGGCTACGATGGAACCGACGCGCCGGCTGGCGCATTCATCGGCTCGAACGGCCTGACGCTCGACCAGCAGGGCCGGCTCATCATCTGCGAGCACGGCAACGGGCGCGTCACCAGGCTCGAGAAGGACGGCAAGCTTACCGTGCTCGCCGCGCGCTTCGAGGGCAAGCGTCTCAACAGCCCCAACGACGCCGTCTACAAGTCCGACGGGTCGCTCTACTTCACCGACCCGCCCTACGGCTTCGTCAAGCAGGACGAAGATCCCAAGAAGGAGCTTAAGTTCAACGGCATCTACCGGCTGGCGGGGGGCAAGCTACAGTTGCTTTCCACGCGGCTGAACCGTCCCAACGGCCTGGCCTTCTCGCCCGATGAGAAGTTCCTCTACGTGGCCAACTCCGACCCCAGGCGCAAGATTTGGATGCGCTTCGAGGTGCAGCCGGACGGGATGATCGCTAACGGCAAGTTGTTCTTCGACGTCACTACGCGCACCGAGGACGGCCTGCCGGATGGGCTGAAGGTGGACCAGAAGGGTCACGTCTACTGCACCGGCCCCGGCGGCGTGTGGGTGTTCTCGCCCGCGGGCAAGCATCTGGGGACCATTCAGCCGCCCGAGACGCCCGCCAACTGCGCCTTCGGCGACGCCGACGGCACGACGCTGTACATCACGGCGCGCACGGGCTTCTACCGCATCAAGCTGCTGATACCGGGGATCCGACCGTGAGCCGGCTCACGCGCCGGTGACTTCTTTCACCTTGGCGAAGAACGCCCGCTTGCGCTCGGTGGAGAGGCCCCAGTTGACCGGCGGGCACTGGTAGCCGTCCTGGTAGTCGTTCTTGCCGGGGTCGAAGTAGCCCCAGGAGCAGTACTCGGAAATGGCCGCCAGCATGTTGTAGCTGGGCTGATCGAAGTCGAAGTGGTCGTCCTCGTTGAAGAGGACCGGCATGGGGCGGTAGCCCGACACTTGCCGCGCCTCACGCACCATGGCGGCGATGCGCGCGGGGTCCTTCACCCCGTTGCCGTGCATGAGCAGGAAATCCGAGGCGCGCACCACGTTCTCGCGCGGCACCGCGCCGCCGCCGTAGCTGGTGCTCACCAGCAGCCGCCGCCCGCCGCGCCGCCGGGCCTTCACCCGCCCGATCAGCTCGTGGACGCGGTCCGGCTTAAGGATGGCGTGATCGTAGGCCCGCACGTCGCACTCGTTGTTGACCTCGATCAGGACGTTGGTGTAGCCGCGCTCGAGCACCCAATCCACGGCGTGGTCCAGCGCCCGGATGACGGCCGCCTCGTCCCGCACCCGCTGGTCCTGGCCGAAGTAGAAGATCCCCAGGATCACAACCATGCCCAGCTCGTCCGAGCGACTCAGGATGCGCTCCAATCGCGCCATGTACTCCGGCCGCAGTTCACCGGCCTCAGTGATGCCCGAGTTGTGCCAGGGCTGCGCTTTCGAGTAGCCTTCGGGGCTGCCGCCTTGCAGGTTGATGGTGAAGGCCAGCAACCCGTGGCGGCGCCACTCCGCCATGGCGGCGATGAACTCACGGGTGTTGCGCTCCGCGTCCCAGCGCCCGGTGTCGGGATAGGCCCAGCGGGACCGCGTCTCCGGGTTGAGATCGTCGAAGATGCCCTGCACCATTCGCGAGTTCAGCAGCAGGCCCTCGATGCGGCGGCCCTGCCAGACACGGCCCTGGTAGGTCGGCCGTCCGTTGATCAGGAACTTGTCGGCATCGATCGAGACGGCGGTCTTGCGCGCGGGGGCGGCTTTCGCTTCGGCCAGCCCGGCCAGCGCTATCGAGAACTCACGGCGGGAGAGTGGGGTGCTCATGCGACCAGTGACTGTATCAGGTCAACCTGGTGCCCGGGGCGGGAGTTGAACCCGCACGGGAGTTGCCCCCCAAAGGATTTTAAGTCCTTTGCGTCTGCCAGTTTCGCCACCCGGGCACACGGCAACTCTTCTGCCAGTGTAGCGAAAATCAGGCGCCCGGCAGGTTACAATGGAGACCTGTTGTGGTAGTAGACGACTTGTTGGAACTGCTGGCGCCCCGGGCCGAAAGGCGCACCGTATCCGAGGTGTGCGTGGGGCTGGCCTACACCGCGGTGCGGCTGGATGACGGGCGCTGCGGGGTGGCCTTCACCTTCCACGAGGACGTGTGCGAGGGCTGCACGGTAGTCAAGGAGGCCGGCACCCTGGCGGGACGCCCCGCCCTGGAGCTGGCCGGATGGGTCAAGACGCTGGACGCGACCAGCATCGCTCTCGGCGTGGCGACGCTCAATGCCCTGGCGGACCCGCCCGCCAGCGCCACCGAGGCGGACTTCACCGAGCTAATCCCGGTGGGGCCGGAGGACGTAGTCGGCATGGTGGGCTACTTCGCCCCGCTGGTGGGCATGCTGCGGGAACGCGCCGCGCGGCTGCACATCTTCGAGCGGCGGCCGCGCGAGCAGGGAGATGAGCACCCCGACTGGACGGCGCCGCTGCTGCTGCCGGAGTGCGACGTGGTCATCATCTCGGGGACCGCAGTCATCAACCGCACGATTGACGGGTTGCTCGCGCACACGGCCAAGGCGCGCGAGGTGGCGGTGCTGGGCCCCTCCACGCCGCTGGCGCCGGAGGTGTTCGCCGGCCGGGGCGTCACCCTGCTCGGAGGAGTGCAGGTGACCGACGCGGAGCGCGTGCTCCGCGTGGTCAGCGAGGGCGGCGGGACGCGGCGGTTCGGAAGCGCGGTGCGCAAGCTGTGCGTGCGGCTGTGATAGCGCGATGGTGGTTCACCGCCGCTCTGGCGGCGCTGGCCTGCCTGGCCCAGGAGCCGGCCGCTCCTTTCGTCGAATGGCTGAGTGAGGTGCAGCGCCTCGAAGCGCAACACCGGGCCGGCCGCGGGGATATGCTTGAGGAAGCGCGGGCGCTTTCGAGCGCCGTCTCGCGGTGGCTGCTTCAGAACCCAGGCATGCGCACCCCTCCGTCGAGGACCCCTCCGGACGAGCTGCACGACTTGCGGGAATGGATCGAGCAACTGATCCGCCTGAACCCATCAGGCCCGTTCCACCTGGGCCGCATCGAGGTGCGCGTCACCGCGGAAGCCCCCGCCGTGCCCGGCGCGTACGTAGTCAGCGGCGGTGAGATCGCCGCGCACAACCTGGCGACCCTTACCAGCGCGCTCAGCCTGGCGCCGGGCATCACTATCACGCGCGTGGGCGCGCGCAACGAAGGGGTGGTGTACCTGCGCGGTTTCGACATGCGGCAGACGCCGGTCTACTTCGACGGCATGCCGGTCTCCGTCCCCTTCGACGGCTACGCCGACCTGGACCGGTTCCTGACGCACGATGTAGCCGAAGTCCATATTGCCCGGGGCTTCAGCTCGACGCTGTACGGGCCGAACACGTTGGGCGGCGCCATAAACCTGGTCTCGCGCCAGCCGGTCGAGAAGGTGCACGGGGATGTCGAGACGGGCTACGAGTCGGGGCGGGCCTTTCACGGGCTGGCCAGCCTGGGCGCGCGGATGAGGAAGTTCTACATCCAGTCGAGCGGCGGCTGGCTGGAGCGGGATTTCTTTCCACTGCCGGGCGCATTCCAGTCCAGCGCCCTCCAGCCGGGGCGTCGCCGGAGCAACTCCGACCGCCGCGATGGCCGCGGGCATTTCAAGCTGGGGATCACGCCCCGCGCCGGCGACGAGTACGCCTTCGGGTACCTGAAACAGAACGCCCGCAAGGGCCAGCCGCCCTATGCCGGCGGCGACGCCAGCGTGCGCATACGCTACTGGCGCTGGCCCGAGTGGGGCAAAGACAGTTTTTATCACATAGCCAACAAGACGCTCGGCCCGGCCGCCCACTTGCGCCTGCGCCTCTACTACGACACCTTCCACAACCGCCTGGACAGCTTTGACGACGCCCGCTACTCGACCCAAACCCGCTCCACCTCCTTCATCAGCCTGCACGACGATCACTCCTGGGGCGGCCGGCTGGAATTCGCCACCAGCGCCCCGGCCCGGCACCTGCTGAAGACCTCATTGGCCCTCAAGGACGACACGCACCGGGAGCACAATCTGGGCGAGCCGCAACGCCGCTTCCGCGCGCGCACCCTCTCGATGGGGCTCGAGGACAGCATACGGCTGGGGAGCCAGACCCAGGCGCTGCTGGGTTTCAGCGCCGACCGCATGGACGTGCTTCAGGCCCAGAACTTCCAGCAAGGAGTGGTCTCGCCGTTTCCCACCGGAGGACTGTGGGCGCTGAACCCGCAGGCGGGCCTGGTGCACACTCTCTCGGAAGCGGACCGCCTGCGCCTCACCTTCGCGCGCAAGACCCGGCTGCCCACCTTGAAGGATCGCTATTCCTACCGCATCGGCCGCTCGCTGCCGAACCCGGACCTGGAAGCCGAGCAGGCCAGACACCTCGAGGCCGGCTATTCGCGAAGCGTGGGCGCGGGGACGCTGCTGGACGCGGCGGTCTTCTACGCGGCCATCTCCGGGCTGCTTCAGGAGTTCGCCGTGGGGCCGCAATTGTTCCAGTACCGCAATCTGGGCCGGGTCACGCACGCCGGTTTCGAGCTGGCGGCCAGGACGGGCCGGCTGCGCCCCGCCACGCTCCACGCGCACTACACCTATCTGCACCGCAAGAACGTCTCGCTGCCGAGCATTCCTTTGATCCAGACACCTCGTCACACCGTCGCCGGCCAGGGCCTGGTCAGCCTGCGCGGCGGGGTGAGGCTGGCGGGCGACATTCGCCTCGAAGCCGGACGTTGGGATCTGAGCGAGTCCGGCCGCTACCTCAAGCTGGGGGGATTCGCGGTGGTGAGCGCCAACGCCACCTTCCCGCTGGAACGGCGGCTGGAGTTGCAGGCCGGCGCGCGCAACCTGACCGATCGCCACTACTACCTCGACGAAGGCTTTCCAGAGGAGGGCCGGAGCTTGTACCTGAATCTGCGGTACCGTTTCTAGTTGTGGCTTCCTCCGAACGCAGTGCGCCGCTTCCCGACCTGTGGCTGAAAGCAGCCGTGGTGGGCAGCCTGTGGGCCTCCGTCGAGATCATCGCGGGCAGCTTCCTGCATAACCTGCGGGTGCCGCTGGCGGGGAGCCTGCTGGCGGCCACCGGAGCGGGCCTGCTCACTGGCGCGCATCAGATCTGGCCGCAGCGGGGCCTGTTGTGGCGCGCCGGCCTGATTTGCGCCCTGATGAAGTCGATCTCGCCCACGGCGGTGGTGCTGGGGCCGATGATCGGCATCTTCGCCGAGAGCGTCCTGCTCGAAGCCGCCACCCGGCTGCTGGGCCGCACGACGCTCGGGTACGCCGTCGGAGGCGCACTGGCAGTGTCCTGGACGCTGGCGCAGAAGGTCGCCGGCTTCCTCATCACCTTCGGGCTGAACATCGTGGCGCTGTACGTGCGGCTGGTCGAGTTCGCCGCCAAGAGCCTGCGGGTGAGCTTCCTGGGGCCGTTGGAGGTGCTGGGTGCGCTGCTGGCGATCGACCTGCTGCTGGGCGTGGGCGTCGCGCTGGTCGCTGTGCGCACGGGCAGGAGAGTCGCCGCGACGGAGGGACTGCCCCTCGCTGGCGGGCCGAAGACGGAGCCGGCCTGGGAAGGGTTTAAGCTGGATGCCCGGCAGAGGTTCTCCGTGGCCCTGCTGCTCGTGAACTTGCTGGGAGTAGCGGCGGGGCTCCTGCTGCTGGATCGCCACCCGCTGTGGGCGGCGCTGTTGCTGGTGGCGGGGTTCACGCTGTGGGTCGGCCTGCGTTACCGCGGCGCGCTGCGCCGTTTCCGCAGGCCCCGGCTATGGATCGAGCTGGGCGCTCTGATGCTCCTCTCCGGCTTGCTGCTGGGCGCCAGCCAGAGCGGCGGCCGGTGGACCTGGAACGGGCTGCGCGAGGGGCTGGAGATGATCGTGCGGGCCTGGCTCATCATGACGGGCTTCGCGGCGATGAGCGTCGAGCTGCGCAACCCGCGCATCATTGAGTGGTTCACGCGCCGGCGCCTGCGGGGCTTCTCCGACGCGCTGGGCGTGGCCTTCGAGGCGCTGCCCGAGTTCGCCTCCGCGCTGGCTCAGCAGCGCCGCTTCGTGCGGCATCCGGCGGTGGCGCTCACTCAATTGCTGCGGCACGCCGACGCCTGGCTGGAGACTTATCAGCAACAGCGGGCGCCCCGGGTGGTGCTGCTGGCCGGGGAACCGGGTCAGGGCAAGACCAGCCTGGCGGCGGAGGTGGCGCGGCAAGTGCAGGAGCGCGGGCTGGTCGTGGGAGGCGTGCTGGCGCCCGGCTTGTGGCGCGATGGCGAGCGCTGGGGCTTCGACGTGGTGGACCTGCTGGACGGCCGCAGCGAGCCGCTCTGCCGCCGTGACGCTCCCCTCGAAGCCGTCGCCGCCGGCCCGTTTCACTTCCTTGCGGAAGGACTGCGGTTCGGGCGCGAGGCGCTCTCGCTGGAGCGGCTCGAGCAGGCGGGGGCAGATCTGGTCATCGTGGACGAAGTGGGTCCGCTGGAGCTGAGCGCCGAAGGCTGGGCGGAGCCGCTGGAAGTGTTGGTCGAGCGGTGGTCCGGTCCCATGCTGTGGGTGGTGCGCCGCGGCCTGGTCCGCGAGGTGGCGGCCCGCTGGCTGAGAACGCCGCCAGTGGTCGTGGACGTCGGGCAGGCGGATGCCTCCGCAGTGGCGGAGCTGCTGGCCGTGCGCGCAGTTGACGCCGCCGCCGGGCAGCCGATACAGTAGTAGAAGTGCGGCGGCAGAGGCCGCCGCAAGGGTCCCCATCGTCTAGCCCGGCCTAGGACATCGCCCTTTCACGGCGGTAACGGGGGTTCGAATCCCCCTGGGGACGCCACCCAAAACCCTTATTCCTCATTGGGTTACCGTGGTCTGACCCCCCGAATTTGTGCAGATTTGTGCTGGAAACTTCGCCGGAGCGGTTTCGGTCATGATCTTGTCCCACGTGGCGGCAACGTCCTGATCGGTGTCCGGGAGGGCGTGAGCGTAAATCTTCGCGGTCGTGTAGGGGTCCCGATGGCCGAGCCGTTTCGAGACGTTGGCGACGGGGACTCCCGCATGGAGAAGGGTCGAGGCGTGGGTGTGCCGGAGGGCGTGGAGGCCCACGCCCTTGAGGCCGGCGCGGCGGGCGATATCGCACGCAGTCCAGCTTACCGAGTCAGGCTTGCGAAACTGGCCCTGGATATCCCCGAAGATGAGATCGAGGTCCGTCCGGTAGTCGGGGCCGAATAGCGAGCGGTTCTGTTCCTGGGCTTCACGGTGGAGCTTCAGATACTCCATCAGTGACAACGGAATCGAAACGACGCGGGCCTGCCTGGTCTTGGTGGGCTTGATTCCGACCTGGCCCTTGGCCTGGTAGAGCGAGCGTTCGATGCGGACCTTGTTCGTGGTGAAGTCGATGTCGGCCCAGCGCAACGCGAGCAGTTCCCCACGCCTGGCGCCGATGGCCGCCCCGAGCCGGATGAGCAAGTCAATCCAGGAGCCGGCGGCGGCGGCCTGATAGGCGGCGAGCTGTTCCGGGTTGAGGACGACCGCTTCTTTCTGATCGAGCCGCGGCAGATCGCATCCATCGGCGGGGTTGAACGGAATGAGCTTCGTCTTGACGGCGCGCTTGAGGGCCACATGTAGAACGCCGTGAACTTCGCGGATCGTCTTTGGCCCGAGGTTCTTTTCGGCCAGCTTGACATAGAGATCGTCAAGCATGAACGTGCTGACGTCCTTGAGCGGGACGGATCCGAGCGCCTGCATCGCGTGCGCTGCCAGCGAGACATACCGCGTGGCGGTTGTGGGTTCCAAGGGCTTGGCCTTGGTGTGATAGGGCAGCCAGTGGTCAAGGTACTCCCGGAGCGTCGCCGTCGTGGTGACGGGCCGACCGGCCCGCAGTTCCTTCAGCTTCTCGCGGAGCGCGTCGGAGGCTTCCCGCTGTAGCTTGAATCCGCTCGCCGAGATTCGGATGGGCCGGCCGTCGGCGCCCCGTCCGATTTCGGCTTGATAGCGCCACGAAACGCGGCCATTGGCCGCCGTGGTCTTGAAGACGGAGCAGCCTTTCATACCCAAGCTCCTTTGTCTAGGTCTTCCTTCAAGTCACGGGCTTCGGCTTCCAAGAGTTCGAAGTCATCGGCGCGGTACCCTAGTACCTTCTGGCCCGTGCGGAAGCGTTCGGCGATGGGCTTGAAGTTCTCCAAGAGCAGGCGGGCGGCCTTGAACCATCGGCGCCGAACCTCTGGAACATGCCGGTTGCGCATGGTGAGAAAGAGAAAGTCGGTCCACCCCGATTCTTCCAAGCTGCGCGGAATGCGCTCCGCGCGCATGTTCAGTTCATCGGCCATCGCTCGGGCGAAGCTATCGGCGTACTCCGGCAGCTTGTGCTGAACCGCGAGTTGCCAGAAGCGCGCGAGTTCGACTCCGCGCGGCGCGCGCGTCAATTCGTACCGGACCACGGTTGAGATTGCCAACCCGAGGCGCTGGGCGAAGGACTGCTGGGTGTCCCCGAGGGCTTGGCGAAGCCCGCGGACCGCCTGCCTGATTGCATCTTGCTGTTCAGTGCTCATGCTTGACTTCTCCTCTCGGATAAGCTATAGTGGACTTGTCAGAGGTGATTATGCCACAAGGACAAAAGGAAGTCAAGACACAAACGCATCAGATGGACGAGAAAACGCACCCGGCGGCCATGACTCCCGACCAGGCCCACGAGCTGCTGGGCGGGCGCACTGTCATCAGCAGGGCCAGCTTTTACATGGGAATACACCGGGGGCAGATCCCTGCGGTGAGGATCGGCCGGCGGTTGCTGATTCCGCGCGCGCGCTTCATGGCCTGGCTGGAGGCCGCATTCGAGGGTGCCGGATTCCAACCCGGCGACACCAGCAAGCAAATCGGACACCGGCTGCCGGCGCGGGGCTGACACGTGAAGGCTGAGACCATGGCCCGCGCGCTTGCTGGCCGGCGTTGCGGCAAAGGCTGGGTGGCGAGATGCCCTGCGCATGAGGACCGCAACCCCAGTTTGTCTCTCGCGGACGGCGAGGGCGGCAACGTGCTGGTGCATTGCTTCGGCGGTTGCGAGCAGGCGCGCGTCATTGATGCGCTGCGCATGAAGGGGCTATGGCCCGAGCGCGAGCGGCCGGCGTGGACGGCAGCGCAACGGCGCGACTACGCGAGGGCGCGGCGGGAGGCCAAGCCCCTTGCGCAAGCGGCCTTGTGGTGGTGGCGAGCGCGGTTGTCGGAGCTCGAAGACCTGAAACGAGAATGTTTCCACGCGGGCGGGGTGGACCTCGACCGCCTCATCGTGGTGGCGCCGGCATTGCTTCGCCTCCAGAATCTCTCCGCCGATGGCATCGTCGTCGAGTACCTGCGCGCCCGAGATGCAGACCCGCACGCGGCGCGCGGGCTGGTGCGGATCGGGCAGGCTTGGGAACGCGCCTGCAAGGCCGTCATTCTGGCGTGCTTGACGAAACGCGAGGCGCCGCATGCAGCCTAACCTCGCGGCGGTCGAACACGCGGCGCCGCGCGTCCTGGCGGCGCACCCCGAGGCGCCGATCGACAAAGTTATCCGCACCTTCCGGGAGTGGTTATACCTGCCGGATGTTGGGGCGGTGGAAGTCCTACTCGGAGCGGTGGCCGCTAACCGGATGGACGGAGATCCTCTCTGGCTGATGTTCGTGGGGCCGCCGGGGTCGGGAAAGACGGAAGTCCTACAGAGCATTACCGGCCTGCCGAACGTGCATCCCGTTGGGACTCTCACGGAGGCGGCCCTGTTGAGCGGGACACCGGGACGGGAGCGGGCGCGCGATGCCAAGGGCGGGCTGCTGCGGGTGATCGGATCGACGGGCCTGATCTTGTGCAAGGATTTCACGACCGTGCTGTCTATGCATCGGGAGACGCGCGCCTGCCTGCTGGCAGCGCTAAGGGAGATATACGACGGTTCGTGGACCCGCCACGTGGGCGCGGACGGCGGGCGGATTCTCCATTGGGCGGGGCGCGTGGCACTTATCGCGGGCGTAACTCCCGTGGTGGATTCTCACCATGCAGTCATCAGTGCGATGGGAGAACGGTTTTTACTGCATCGGATGCCGCGCTGCGACCGCAGACAGCAGGCGGGCCGGGCCATGTGGCACACGGGCCAAGAGCGCAACATGCGGCGCGAACTGAGTGAGGCGGTGAAGGAACTGTTCGCGTCTCTTGTTCTCCCTCCGGTCAAGATGCCCGAGGGTGGGTTGAAGGATCGAATCATCGGCTTGGCGTGTCTAGCAGCACAGGGCCGGAGCGCCGTCGAACGTGATAGCCACACCCGCGAGGTGGAGTTGATCCCGGAGTCCGAGGCCCCTGGGCGCCTCGCCATCGGGCTGGCGCGACTGTACGGGGGAATGCGGGCCATCGGGATAGCGCACGCGGAGGCGTGGCGGCTGACCGCGAAGGTGGGCCTGGACTGCCTGCCTGCTGTGCGGCGTGCCGTCCTCGAAACGCTGCTGGCGGCCATCGGCCCAATGGACACCCCGGAGGTTGCGGCTGCTGTTCGATACCCAACTACGACGGCGCGACGCGCTCTGGAAGACCTCGCGGGGCATGGCCTAATCGAACGCGAACCCGGCGGCGGGCGCAAGCCGGATTCCTGGGGCGTCACACCGGAAACGCGGGAACTGGTTGAAAACGCGGGGCTTACGCTTCCCGAGCGCGGCGGACTTTGTGTTCCCGAAATGTCGCTATATACCACCCCCACACTTGATGATGACATTTCGGGAACGCAAACTCCCATCGAAGACTGGGACTGCCTGGGGGTATCGTGACGCGGCGCCGTCCACCACCGGCGGGGCCGGGGAGCTGCTACCGGCTGCCCAATAGGCCCGCGTTCAGGAAGTGCTGCGACTGCGGTAGCAGCCCGGACGTGATCCACCTTCCGTTTGGGCTGGCCGGGCGGTGGTGTAGTGTCTGCTGCCCGTCCTGCAACCCGCGGCGGGCGGAGGGGCGGGGGGATGCGTGAAGCTGGCCGGCGCGCGCGTGTTGAGCTTGGACGCCTTCGCCGTCGAGCCGATGGCGGGCAGCATTGCCAGCACCACCGTGACCAACTGGCCCGAGCTGCTACGGCAAGTGGGGTTTGACTCGCAGGAAGTCGCGCTGGTCATCATCAACCGCATCGAAGGTGTGCCGCGCGCCGAGCTTCCGGCGCGCTTGGGTTGGCCGGCGCGGGTGGTGGAGGCTGTCAGGCGGCGGGTGTCGCGCAAGTTGCAGCGGCTACAGCCGGTTGATGCCGAGCGCCCAGTCACGCTATCGAGGGCGGCGCTGATCGGGAAGACGCGCGCCTGCGATCCCTCCGGGGCCGCGGTGGTGGTCCGCTTCCCCACTGGTGGGATCGCCTGGCAATTTCGGGATGGACCGTAGGGGACAAGGTTTATTTGCTTTGTTTGAAACAGGATGCGGACTTTTTGTTTCGGAATGTCCCCCGGGGTGGCGGTTTGGGACAGAGTTACAGGGGATCAGGTGATCCCCCGGCATGTCCAGGCGGGCGGCTGACCCGGCTGCCCGCCACGGCGCGAGTCCTTGCGTTGTTTGCTAGTTATCGTTGACCGGTCGGTCAACGATTTTCAAGGGCTTGCGGGTCCTGCCCGGCGACTTTCGCGGGGCGGTGGTTTGATCGCGCGAAGCCGCTAGTCGAGGGGTCCGGGAGATTGTGCAACGTCTGTGCAACGCGGAGGTGAAACTGATATGGCAGCGAGCAAGGCAGGCGACCGGATGACACCGGCGGGTTACGCACGGGCGCGCGGTCTCAACCGCAGCACGGTAAGCAGGCAGATCCGGGCGGGCGTGATCACCCTGGACCCGGACGGGCGCCTGGACCCGGCGGCGGCGGACGGGGCGCGGGCCGCGAATCTTGACCCGACTCGCGGCGGCAAGCGGAAGGCGGAGGCATCGCCGGAGCGCGTGCGGGCCGAGGCCGAGAGCGCCGGGCGGACGGCGCAGCGGCTACCCGCTGGTGCGAGTTTGGCGACGGCGCGGCGGGAGCGAGAAATTCTGAAGGCCAAACGCGAGGGCCTGGCGCTGGAGCGCGAGGCGAAGGCGCTGGTGGCCGTCCAGGAAGTGAGGGACGCGCTGGACGCGCTATTCGTGCGATTCAGGACGCGCGCCCTTGCCATTCCGCCCCGGATCGCGGAACGGCTGGCGGCGGAGTCGAGGCCGGCGGCTTGCCATGAGATCCTGCTGAACGAGATCGAGCGGGCGTTAAACGAGCTGGCGAAGCCGGCGGAGCTGGGAGGTGCGAGGTGAAGCAGCACGCGAAGTTGGAGTTGCTGGCGGAGCCGCTGGCGCTTCGAGTTACCGGCAGCGACGGCAAGTCATCGACCTGGCCATTGGATCCGGGGCAAGCGGTGGACACAGGCACTGCGTTGGTGGTTGCCGCGCGGGCGGTGCAAGAACGGAGGAAAACTATGACCGGCATTGAACATGCAGGGCGCTGGAGCGACGGAATTTTCCGGACCCTTGGCGAGCAATTGGCCTGCGTCGTCAGGGCCGATGAGGACGGCGTCATCGATCCGAGGCTGAACCGGGTGGCGCTGGCCAGCGGACTCCACGAGGGCGTCGGAAGCGAGGGCGGCTTCCTGGTGCAGACCGACTTCAGCAACCAGTTGCTAGGGGCGGCGATGGAGTCTTCCTTGCTCGTCCCGCGCTGTACGAGAATCCCCATCAGCAATTCATCGAACAGCGTGAAAGTGCCGGTGGTGAACGAGACCTCCCGCGCCGACGGGTCGCG
>Ga0194125_10006756_pt1 | contig 16787 bp, 14 predicted proteins | sample TA2KigC250mmetaG_FD_148626 | JGI IMG/M metagenome (GOLD analysis project Ga0194125, IMG submission 148626) | Freshwater microbial communities from Lake Tanganyika, Tanzania - TA2015034 Kigoma Deep Cast 250m | ecosystem: Environmental > Aquatic > Freshwater > Lake | place: Tanzania: Lake... | reverse complement strand
TCACGCGGTTCTACGATGCGCCCGAGGTGGCGAGGACGCTCGCGCCGGTGTACTTCAAGATCGAGCCGGGCCCGGCGTGCGCCGCGACCGGCGCCGCGCTCTACAAGCCGTGGGTGAGCCCCGTGATGCTCGCCGAGTGGGCGCGCGAGAAGGTGAAGTACGCGCAGATCATCCACGAGATGATCCAGGAGAACTTCCCCGAGGCGACGATCTCGCAGGTCGGCGCGAAGGGGCTCGCGATCCCGAAGCCGTAGGGGGCCACACATGACGGAGCAGAAGGAACGCAAGAAGGTCACGCTGAGCACGCTCAGGGCGATGAAGCACAAGAAGGAGCCCATCGCCTGGCTGACGTGCTACGACTACCCGATGGCGCAGATCATGGACGCGGCGGGCGTGGACATGATCCTCGTCGGCGACTCGGGCGCGATGACGGTGCTGGGGCATCCGACCACGCTCCCGCAGACGCTCGACGCGCAGCTCATGCTCACCGAGGCGGTGCTGCGCGGCGCGAAGCACTCGTTCGTCATCGGCGACATGCCGTACATGACGTACGAGACCTGCCCGGCCGACGCCATCCGGAACGCGGGGAAGTTCATCCGCATCGGCTGCGACGCCATCAAGCTCGAGGGCGGGGCGAGGATCGCGCCGACCATCGAGGCGATGGTGAAGGCGGGACTCCCGGTGATGGGGCACATCGGCCTCACGCCGCAGTCGGCGCCGGCGCTCGGTGGCTACCGCGTGCAGGGCAAGACCGCCGAGGCCGCGAAGGCGCTCGTGGCGGACGCCAAGGCGCTCGAGTCTGCTGGGTGCTGGGGCATGCTCGTCGAGTGCGTGCCGCCCGAGACGATGAAGCTCATCCACGAGAGCGTGGACATCATCTGCATGAGCCTGGGCGGCGGCCCGAGCGCGGACGGCCAGCTCGTCATCGTGCACGACATGATCGGGTACTTCGCGGCGTTCAGGCCGAAGTTCGTGCGGCGCTACTGCGACCTGACCGAGGTTCTGGGGAAGGCGTTCCGGCAGTACGTGACCGACGTGAAGTCGAAGGACTTCCCGCAGCCCGAGCACTGCTACGAGATGACGAAGGAAGAGATGCAGAAGCTGGGGATCGTCGTGGAGGACTAGGGAGGCTTCGTGGGACGGCGGCTCGATGCGCACCTCAGGGCGAGGCCGTCGTTCGAGCGCCGGCTGAACGCCGTCGCGCTCTTCCTCGAGGACCTCGTGAAGGTCCCGGTGTTCCGATGTCAGCGGTGTGGGGAGTGCGTGCTCTCCCACACCGCTTTCATCTGTTCCCAGCGGTGCCCGAAGCGGCTTCGCAACGGCGCGTGCGGCGGGACGCGGCCCGGCGGGTTCTGCGAGGTCTACCCGGAGCGGCGCTGCATCTGGTACTGCATCTACGCGCGGTCCCGCGCGCTTCGCCGCATCGCGATGCTCACCGAGCGCGTCGCGCCGCACCAGTGGACGCTCGAGCGGACCTCGGCGTGGCTCAACGTGTTCCGCGGACGGATCCCGGGGCCGCAGCTTCTCGTGGGGAAGGTCGCCGGGCGGCTCGACGCGCGGACGGCGCGGAGGGCGCTCGAGGAGCGCGAGCCGTGACTCGCACGCTGCGCGAGGCCATCGCCTCCGGCCGGTTCATCGTGACCGGCGAGCTGGGGCCGCCGCTTGGCGCGTCGGCCGCCGCGGTCGCGAAGAAGGCCGAGCACTTCCGGGGCCTCGCCGACGCTGTCAACACGACGGACAACCAAAGCGGCATCGTCCGCATGTCGTCCGTCGCCGCGGCGAAGCTCCTCCTCGACGCGGGCGTGGACCCCGTCGTCCAGATGACCTGCCGCGACCGCAACCGCCTCGGGCTTCAGAGCGACATCCTAGGCGCGTCGGGGCTCGGCGTGACGAACTTCCTTCTCCTCACCGGCGACCACACGACGCTCGGGAACCAGCCCGACGCCCGCCCGGTGTACGACCTCGACTCCGTCCAGCTCATCGCGGCCGCGCGCGGCATGCGCGAGGGGCGCTTCATGAACGGTGAGGAGATCAAGTCGCCTCCCGCCATGCTGATCGGCGGGGCGGCCAACCCGTTCGCGGAGCCGATGGGCCTCCGCCTCACTCGCCTGGCGAAGAAGGTCGAGGCCGGCGCCGACTTCATCCAGACGCAGGCCGTGTTCGACCTGCCGCGCTTCCGGCGCTGGATGGCGGGCGTGCGAGATCTCGGGTTGCACGAGCTCGTGAAGGTCCTCGCCGGCGTGCTGCCGGCGCGGTCGGCGCGCGCTCTCGAGCGCATGCGGAAGGACGTCTCGGGGATGCTCATCCCGGACGAGGTCGTGCGGAGGATGGAGGCGGCGGCGAACCCGGAGGACGAGGGCGTGCGCGTCGCGTGCGAGACCATCGCCGCGCTGCGCGAGGTCGAGGGCGTGGCCGGCGTGCACGTCATGCCGGTCATGTGGGAGTCGGTGATGCCGCGCATCGTCGAGGGAGCGGGGCTCGCGCCGCGGGGCGCAGCCGGCGCGGAGGGCGCGGCGCCGTGAACGCCGAGACGCTGAGGGGCATGCTGTCCGAGCGCGTCCTCGTCTTCGAGGGCGGGATGGGGACGCTCCTCATGGAGCGCGTCCCGGGCCACCGCGCGCCCGACCTCCTGACCCTCGACGCGCCGCAGGTCATCGAGGAGATCCAGCGCGCGTACGTCGCGGCCGGCGCCCGAGTGCTTCAGACCTGCACGTTCGGCGCGACGCCGATCAAGCTCGACGCGATCGGCGAGCGGAGCAGGTTCGCGGAGATCAACAGGGCGGCGGTGGCGATCGCCAGGCGGGCGGCGGGAGCGGGTGAGCGCGGCGCGGCGGGAGGCGCGAAGGCACCCGTGCTCGTCGCCGGCGACCTCGGGCCGACCGGCCGGCTCGTCCGCCCGCTGGGCGACCTCTCGTTCGGCGACGCCTACGAGGCCTACCGTGCCCAGGCCGCGCTCCTCGCCGAGTGCGGCGTGGACCTCATCATCGTCGAGACGATGATCGACCTCCGCGAGGCGAAGGCGGCGCTCCTGGCCGCGCGCGACGCCACGGGGCTTCCGGTCGTCGTCACGATGACCTTCGACGAGCACTTCACGACACCCACCGGGACGGACCCCGTCACCGCGGCCACCGTCCTCTCGTCCATGGGCGCGTTCGCCGTGGGCGCGAACTGCTCCACGGGTCCGTCGCCGATGGTCGAGGTCGTCGGGCGGATGGCGCAGTCGTGCCGCGCGCCCATCATCGCCCAGCCGAACGCGGGCATGCCGGAGACGCACGACGGGAAGGCGGTCTATGCGACGACCCCCGACGAGTTCGCGGCGGAGGCGTCGCGGCTGGTCGCGGCCGGCGCGTCCATGCTCGGCGGCTGCTGCGGGACGACGCCGGCGCACATCGAGGCGCTCGCGCGGGCGGTCGAGGAGCGGCGGCCGGTGGCGCGAGCGGTCCCGAGCGCGCTCAGGCTCTCGAGCCGGACCGCGACCGTCGAGATCGGGCGCGGGTTCCCGTTCGCCGTCATCGGCGAGCGCATCAACCCGACGAACCGCGCCGCGCTCTCGGAGGAGGTCCTCGACGGCCGCGTCGAGACGGTGCTGGCCGACGGTCGTGCGCAGGCCGAGGCGGGCGCGCTCGTCCTCGACGTGAACGTGGGCGTCCCCGGCGTGGACGAGCCGGCCGCGATGGCGCGCTCGGCGCTCGCGCTCGAGAACGCGCTCGCCGCGCCGCTCTCGCTGGACTCGACGAGCGCGGCCGCGTTCGAGGCTGCCCTGAGCGAGCTCGCGGGCAAGCCCCTCCTCAACTCCGTGACGGCCGAGCGCGCGCGGCTCGACGCGATCCTCCCGCTCGCGGCGCGGCACGGAGCAGGCGTCGTCTGCCTCGCGCTGGATGAGACCGGCGTGAAGCCGTCCGCCGAGGAGCGGGTCGCGGTACTCCGCGGCATCGTCCGCGAGGCGGAGCGGCGCGGCGTGGACCGCGAGAACCTCATCCTCGACTGCGTGACGCTCGCAGCCTCGGCCGAGCAGGAGCGCGTGCCCGGCACACTCGAGGCCATCCGCGCGGTCTCGCGCGAACTCGGTCTTCCCACGGTTCTCGGCGTCTCGAATGTGTCGCACGGACTGCCGGACCGCAGCGCGCTCAACGTCTCGTTCCTCTCGATGGCGATGGCGGCCGGCCTCGACGCCGCCATCATGAACCCGCTCGACGCGACGATGATGGCCGCCATCCGGGCGTCGTCCGTGCTCACGGTCCGGGATCGCGGGTCGGCGGAGTACGTCCGGGCGCACCGGGCCAAGAAGAAGAGCGCGGCCGCGCCTGGCGCGGGCGCAGCGAGAGACCCCGGCGTGCGTGGGCGCATCCGCCGCGCGGTCGCGGACGGCAACGCGGCGGCGATCGAAGGGCTCGTGGACGAGGCGCTTGCCGAGGGCATCGCCCCGATGGCGCTCAACGACGAGGTCGTCGTGCCGGCGCTCGAGGAGGTCGGGCGGCGCTTCGAGCGGCGTGAGGTGTTCCTTCCGCAGATGATGCTGGCGGCTGAAGCCGTCGAGCGCGCGTTCGCCAAGATCAAGCCGCTCCTGCCGAAACACGCCGAGGCGGGGAAGGGGACGGTCGTCCTCGCGACGGTGCAGGGCGACGTGCACGACATCGGGAAGAACATCCTGGGCAGCATGCTCGAGAGCCACGGCTACCGCGTCGTGGACCTCGGGAAGGACGTGCCCGCGGCGGCGATCGTCGAGGCGGCGCGGCGCGAGCGCGCGGACGCCGTGGCGCTCTCGGCGCTCATGACGACGACGGCGGCGCAGGTGCCGGTCGTCGTGCAAGCGTTGCGCGAGGCCGGCATCAAGGCGAAGATCATGGTCGGGGGCGCCATCGTCACGAAGCGCTTCGCGGACTCCGTCGGGGCCGACGGCTACGCGAAGGACGCGGCGGGCGCGGTGGGCATCCTGCGAACCCTGCTTGCGGAGGACGCATGAAGCGCAGCATCATCACCATCGACGAGTCGAAGTGCACGGGCTGCGGGCTCTGCATCCCGGGCTGCCCCGAGGGCGCCCTTCAGATCATCGACGGCAAGGCGCGGCTCGTGAGCGACCTCATGTGCGACGGTCTCGGCGCGTGCATCGGCACCTGCCCCGAGGGCGCGATCACGATCGAGGAGCGCGAGGCCGAGCCGTACGACGAGCGGAAGGTGATGGAGGGGATCGTGAGGCAGGGGCCGGGCACCATCCGGGCGCACCTCGCGCACCTCAAGGACCACGGTCAGACCGAGTACCTGAACCAAGCCGTCGCCTTCCTTCGCGAGAAGGGCATCGCGGTCCCGACCGCCCCGTCGCAGCCTGCGGCCTGCGCGCCGGCGAGCGGGTGCCCGGGGTCGCGGTCGCAGTCGTTCGGGCCGCGCCCCGCCGCGCGTGGCGGGCCCGCGGGGAACGAGCGAGGCGCCGGCGGTCAGCAACCCTCCGAGCTCTCGCACTGGCCGGTGCAGATGCACCTCATCAACCCGGCGGCCCCGCACTTCCAGGGCGCGGACCTCGTTCTCGCCGCCGACTGCGTCGCGTACGCGCTCGGCGACTTCCACCGCTCGTACCTCAGGGGGAAGACGCTCGCCATCGCGTGCCCGAAGCTGGACGAGCGCCAGGAGGTGTACCTCGAGAAGCTCAAGACGCTCATCGAGGAAGCGAAGATCAACACGCTCACGGTGACGATCATGGAGGTCCCCTGCTGTCGAGGTCTTGTCGCGCTCGCGAGAGCGGCGGCCGCCCAGGCGTCGCGCAAGGTGCCGGTGAAGGTCGTCGTCGTCGGGGTGCGGGGGGATGTGCTCTCGGAGGAGTGGGTAGCCTAGGTCAGGGAAGGTGGGGAAAGGCCGTGGGCGTCGCGCGATGCGCGTGCGTCGAGTACAGGCCGGGGTGCGGACGAGCGCCCCGGCTTCGTGTGGTTCGCACCTCGATCGTGGGTGAGTGCCATTCGTCGTTGGAGCGACGCGCAATCAGTGGTACAATACCCACGTCGGGAGACAGTTCGAGGCGCCCGCCGTCGGGCGGCCCCAGAGGATGGGGCGAGGAGGGCAGCGATGGCAAGGCGAGCGATGTCCCTGTGCGTTCTCGCGCTGATCGCGGCAGCGAGTGGCCCCGCGGGGGCCGACTGGAACACGGGCGATCCCTACAAGTGGGTGCAGTACCCCGACCTCTCGACCTACGGCATGGACATCAACGCGACGGCGGTCGAGTCGGGGGAACCTCGGATCGTCCTTGCCGACGACTTCCTCTGCACGGCGAGGACCCTGATCACGGACATACACGTCTGGGGCTCGTGGCGGTACGACCGCCTTCCCTTCGGCTGGGACCCCGGAGCCGTGACGTTCATGGTCGCGATCCTCTCCGACATCCCCGCGAGCGAGAGCCCAACCGGCTACAGCATGCCCGGGAATGTGCTCTGGACGCGGGAGTTCGCGCCGGGGAGCTTCGAGGTCAGGCAGTGGGCCGTCGGATTGCAGGAGTGGTGGTGGGGCCCGCAGGAGGCACCCATCTTCCCGGGAGACTCGGTGTGCTGGCAGTACAACTTCCAGATCCCACCTCCCGACGCGTTCCTTCAGCAGGGAACGCCGACGGCGCCCGTCGTGTACTGGCTGGCCCTGCATGCGCGCCCGGAGGACTTGATATCCGTCCCGCCGGTTCGCTTCGGGTGGAAGACCTCGCCGGATCACTGGAACGACGCCGCCGTGTGGAACTGGCTGCCGAGCGGCGGGTACTGGCAGCCGATGTTCTATCCGCCGCCACATCCGCTGGCGGGTCAGCAGATTGACCTCGCCTTCGTCATCACCGAGCTGGGCGGCACGGACTGGGGGGATGCCCCCGACCCGCCGTACCCCACGCTCTCGGGCGCGAGCAACGGCGCGAACCACACGATCGTCCCCGGGGTCTACCTGGGCCAGACCGTGGACTCGGAAGGCAACGGGCAGCCCGACGCGAACGCGCTCGGCGACGACCTGTCGGGCGTGGACGATGAGGACGGCATCACGTTCCTGTCGCCCCTTGTGCCAGGCACGTGGGCACAGGTTCAGGTCGAGGCATCGACGCCTGGGTACCTGAGCGGCTGGGTTGACTTCAACGGCGACGGGTTCTGGCTCTCCTCGCAGGGTGACTGGATCCTGACGGGCCAGTACATCCCGGCAGGGACGAGCACGGTCAGCTTCCTGGTGCCCAGCGCGGCGACCCCTGGCATTCAGACGTTCGCACGATTCCGCTTCACGACCCAGGCCTGGACGGCGTGGCCGTCGGGGCCCGCGCCTGACGGAGAGGTCGAGGATTACGCGGTCGTCATCTCGCATCCTCAGACCAGCGACAAGTGGATCCAGTATCCGGACCTTCGCGAGTCGGGCATTGACATCAACGTGAGCCACGACCGAGCGCTGGCCGACGACTTCCTCTGCACCTCTCCTGGGCGCGTGACGCAGATCCGCATCTGGGGATCGTGGCTCGGCGACTGGCTGCCGTGGGGGAGCGATCCGGAGGCCGTCGGCTTCAGGCTCAGCATCCGGGCGGACATCCCTGCCTGGGAGAGCCCGACCGGCTACAGCATGCCCGGCGAGCTGCTCTGGACGCGCTACTTCATGGCGGGCGGGCCGAGCGGCTTCGTTGCCGAGGAGTGGTTCAATGCGCCGGAAGGGTGGTTCGACCCGTACCCGCCGCCGGGAAGCTACCAGTTCCCGGCTGACTGGACCTGCTGGCGCTATACGTTCCGCATTCCCGGGCCGCTGGCGTTCCACCAGGTGGGCATGCCGGACCGCCCGATCGTGTACTGGCTCGAGGTGCAAGCGTACCCTGACGACCCCGAGGCGCTGTTCGGATGGAAAGCCTCGGTGGACCACTGGAACGACGATGCGGTCTGGGCCCTGCTGCCCAACCCTGCGTGGTTCGAACTCGTGTACCCGCCCGGGCACCCATTCGCCGGCGAGTCGATCGACCTCGCGTTCTCGATCTACTGCGGGTACGGCACGGACGTGCCGGAGGGCGGTGAGCCCGCGCAGGTGATCCCCGAGCGCTTCGGCCTGCGCCAGAACGTCCCGAACCCGTTCAACCCTGTGACGGCCATCGGCTACGACGTGCCGGCGGGCGGCGGCCGGGTGACCCTCGAGGTGTTCGACGTGAGCGGCCGGCTGGTGCGGACGCTCGTGGACGGGTTCGTGAGCGAGGGCGTCCGGAGTGCCTCGTGGGACGGCCGCGACGGCGAGGGCAAGGAGGTCGGCTCGGGGGTGTACTTCTGCCGCATGAAGGCGGGGGAGACCGAGCAGACCGTGAAGATGACGCTCTTGAAGTAGCCTTCCGCGGAGGAGTCCGTGGTCTCAAGGGGCCCCCGGCCCGACGCCGGGGGCCCCTCTGTGCTTGCGCCGGCCGCGCCGCGCGCCGTACCATCAGCCCCGCTGTGTGGCCGCGTCCGGTGCGCTTCGGGGGCGAGTGATGCGGATCTTCGATGACAACAGCCTGACCATCGGCAACACGCCGCTCGTGCGGCTCGGCCGTCTCGCCCGCGATCTCGCGGGCACCGTGCTCGCCAAGATCGAGGGGCGGAATCCCGCCTACTCCGTGAAGTGCCGCGTCGGCGCCGCGATGATCTGGGACGCGGAGCGGCGCGGCGTCCTCACGCCCGGGTCGCGCGATGTGACGGTCGTCGAGCCGACGAGCGGGAACACGGGCATCGCGCTCGCGTTCGTGTGCGCGCTCAGGGGCTATCCACTCATCCTCACCATGCCCGAGACGATGTCCGTCGAGCGACGGAAGATGCTCAAGGCCTTCGGCGCGAGCATCGTGCTCACGGATGGCGCGAAGGGCATGGCCGGCGCTGTCGCCAGGGCCGAGGAGATCGTCGCCTCGGATCCCGCGAGACACTTCATGCCGCAGCAGTTCAGGAACCCCGCGAACCCCGAGATCCACTTCAGGACCACGGGCCCCGAGATCTGGAACGACACCGGGGGCACGGTGGACGTCCTCGTCGCGGGCGTGGGAACCGGCGGGACGATCACGGGCGTGAGTCGCTACATCAAGGGCACGCAGGGGAAGGCCATCCGCTCGATCGCCGTGGAGCCGGCGCGGTCGCCGGTGCTGACGGCCGTCCGCGCGGGTCGCCCGCCGACGCCCGGGCGACACGGGATCCAGGGTATCGGCGCGGGCTTCAAGCCGGACATCCTCGATCTCACGCTCGTGGACGAGATCGCGACGGTGAGCGATGAGGAGGCCGTCGAGTTCGCTCGCCGCCTTCACAAGGAGGAAGGGATCAGCTGCGGCATCTCGAGCGGGGCCGCCGCGGCGGTGGCCTGCAGGGTGGCCGCGGAACCTGCGAGCGCGGGCAGGACGATCGTGGTCGTCCTGCCGGACGCCGGCGAGCGGTACCTGAGCACGGCGATCTTCGAGGAGAAGACCTGATGGCGAAGATCAGGAAAGCGCAGGCCGGCACGTGCGCGCCCGGCGACATCACACGGATCGCAAAGGCCCTGTGCCGTGGCAGTCGGAAGCTCCCGCGGGCGGTCCCGTCCTCGAAGCGTGGCACGATGCCGTCCGGCACGGTGCTCGTGGACCTCGTCGAGCAGCTCCGCACGGCGCTCTTCCCCGGCTACTTCGGCAAGAGCGACGTCTCGGACGAGTCCATGAAGTTCCACGCGGGCGTGGTGCTCGACGCCGTGCTCGGCGCGCTGCCGGAGCAGATCGAGTGCGGGTTCGGGGTCATGGGCGAGGGGCGGAACCGGCACGGGCAGGACGCGTTCGAGATCACGCGCGCGTTTCTCACGTCGCTCCCGCGCGTGCAGGCGCTCCTCGCGACCGATGCCGAGGCGGCGTTCGAGGGCGACCCGGCGGCGGCGTCACCGGAGGAGACGATCTTCTGCTACCCGGGCATGCTCGCGGTGACGTACCACCGGCTCGCGCACGAGCTGTACCGTCTCGGGGCGCCGCTCATCCCGCGCATCCTCTCCGAGCACGCGCACAGCCGCACGGGCATTGACATCCACCCCGGCGCGACCATCGGCAAGTCGTTCTTCATTGACCACGGGACGGGCGTCGTGATCGGCGAGACGACGGTCATCGGACGGCGCGTGCGGCTCTACCAGGGTGTGACGCTCGGCGCGGTGAGCTTCCCGAAGGACGAGCACGGCAACCCGATCAAGGGCGTCCCGAGGCATCCCATCGTCGAGGACGACGTCATCATCTACGCCGGCGCGACGATCCTCGGGCGCGTGACCATCGGCCGCCGCTCCGTTATCGGCGGCGGCGTGTGGCTCACGCACAGCGTGCCGCGGGGGACGGTGCTGTCGCAGGCGGAGGAGAGGAGCGGCAGGCCGAAGCCCGGCTAGGAGGTGTTGCATGAACCGCGTCTTGAGCGCAGCCCGCGCCGCGGTGGCTGCCGCAGTGTCCCTGGTCTTCCTCGTTTCGGTTGCTCCCGCGGCCGTCATCCGCATCCCCTCCGACGAGCCCACTATCGCCGCCGGCATCGCGGCCGCTTCGGCCGGCGACACGCTCCTTCTTGCGGACGGCTCGCACGACGAGCATGGTCTCGTGGTTGACAAGCCGCTCACCATCGCGGGCGAGTCGGGGAGCCCGGGCAGCGCCAGCATCAACGGGCAGCTTGCCGGACGCATCTTCGACGTCGAGAACGCGAACGGCGTGGTGTTCTCGGGCCTCACGTTCCTGCTCGGTCACAGCGACTGGGGGGGGGCGGTGTACTCGGACAGCTCGGACGTCACGTTCGACTACTGCGTGTTCCACTTGAACAGCGTCACGATGCACGGCGGCGCGGTCTTCTACAACGGAGGGACCGGGACGTTCACTGACTGCAGCTTCGTCGCCAACGACGCCGAGATCGCCGGCGGCGGCATCGTGCTCAGCGGGGCGGGAGGGACCTTCACGGGCTGCTACTTCGGAGAGAATGAGGCCTGGTGGGGCGGCGGGGTCTGCGCCTACCACCCGGGGGCGGCGCCCGTCTTCAGCGCATGCGTCTTCCAGGGGAACCGGGCGGTCTCGCCGCCGGGCAACGAGCCGTACGGTGGAGGCGTCTACTGCTGGGACCACGCGGCCCCGACGTTCTCCCACTGCGACTTCATCGAGAACACCTCCGGGCATGGCGGAGCCGGCCTCATGTCGGACCAGGAGTGCCAGATCTTCCTCGACCACTGCACGTTCCAGGGGAACTCGGCCGTCGTGGGCGCCGGCCTCGAGACGTGGTGGACCCGCGGCGGCAGCGTGACCAACTGCGAGTTCACGGGGAACACGGCCAGCGAGCACGGGGGCGGTGTGCTCTACGAGCAGAGCCAGGGCGTCGTGTTCGCGGGCTGCACGTTCACCGATAACGAGGCGGGGATAGCGGGCGGGGCCTTCAATCTGACCGCGGCGACACCCGGGCCGAGCGACTGCACGTTCACCGGCAACTCCGCGACGTACGGCGGCGGGGTTGCCATGTCGCACAGCGTGGCGCCCACCCTGGCGGACTGCACCTTCACCGGGAACTCGGCGTCCATAGGGGGCGCTGTCGCCGTGGACTCGTGCGCCAGCCCTGCGGTGGCCGGTTGCACGATCGCGGAGAACACGGCGGCGTACGGCGGCGCCATCGCGTTCGCCGGCTGTTCGACGCCGTCGGTGAGCGGGAGCACGCTCGTTCTGAACGGCGCGACGATCGGCGGCGCCGGCATCGCGGCGTGGACCGGCACGACGGTCTCGGTGTCTCGGACGATCATCGGATTCAGCACCGTCGGAGAGGCGGCCGCGAGCGACGGCTGTCCCGTGAGCTGCACGGCCACGGCGATCTACGGGAACGCGGGCGGCGACTGGACGGGCATCATCGCCGGGCAGGAAGCCGGGAACCACAACGTGGCGACCGACCCGCTCTTCTGCGGCGTCCTCGCGGGCGATCACACGCTGTGCGAGGACTCCCCATGCCTGCCGGAGAACAACGGTGCGGGCGTGCTCATCGGGGCGCACGAGGACGGTTGCCCGGGGCCGTGCGGCGCGCCCGTTGAGGCGACGAGCTGGGGGAGCATCAAGGCGATGTACAGACGCGACAGCGAGAGGAGGGGACGATGAAGCTCTTCGCGATCGTCATCTCGGTGCTGGGTCTTACGTCGGCGGCCTCTGCGTCCGTCATCACGGTTGACGACTCCGGCGGCGCCGACTACATCACCATCGGCGAGGCCCTCGCGGCCGCGGCGAGCGGCGACATGGTGCTGGTCAAGGACGGGACCTACGCTGGTGCGAACAACCGGCAGATGGACTTCGGCGGCAAGAACATCGTGCTCGTGTCGGAGAACGGCGCGGCGACCACCATCATCGACTGCCAGAACATCAGCTACGCCTTCTACATCACTGCGGGCGTCGATTCCACGGCCATGATCCGCGGGTTCACCATCACGAACAGCAACGGCGAGATCAGCGGAGGGGGCATCTGGCTCATCGAGTCCAGTCCCAAGATCCTCGACTGCGTGTTCTCGCACTGCGCGAACGCGTCGAACGGCGCGGCCATCCAGCTGCGCCGGACTCCGCCGATGCTGGTGCGCGGGTGCACCTTCTTCTCAAACGCGGCGATCAACCGGGGCGGGGCCGTGCATGCCGACGACAGCGCCGTGACCATCGAGGACTGCGTGTTCTACGACAACGCGGTGTCAACGACGGATCCGCACTACAGCTTCGGCGGCGGCGCGATCCAACTCAGTTGCTACCCCGAGTCGGTCGTCGTGAGGGGCTGCAGCTTCGTCGGGAACTCGTGCGCGAACACCGGCGGGAGCACGATCCACCACGTGGATGGAGGAGCCGTCCTCATCGAGAACTGCATCTTCGCGGCCGGCGTTGGGCGAACTCCGGTCAGCGGGGAGTGCAGCGTGTCGAACAGCGTCGTCTTCGGGAACGTCGGAAGCGAGGGCGATTCGCTGAGCTGCTCCCACCACGACAACCTGTTCGTGAACCCGCTGTTCTGCGATGCGCCGAGCGACGACTACACGCTCTGCAGCGACTCGCCGTGCCTGCCGGGGTCGCCCGCGAACCCGTGGGGCGAGCACGTCGGCGCGCTCGGGGTCGGGTGCGGCGACTGCGGGAGCGCGGTGGAGCAGGCGACGTGGGGCGCGATCAAGGCCCTCTACCTTCGCTGAGCGATGGGTCGGGAAGCCGGTTGCCGCGGCCCACTTTCCAGTTGATGCTGATGGTCACTCATGCTAGAATAGGCACCGACGGCAAGTACGGTCGCCTGCGCGGCGCGCCGGCATCAGCGGAGGGAGCAGCAGGAGAGGAGGGGGCGCATGAGGCGAGGACTGACATGGCTGGTGGCCTGCCTCGCGGTCGTCGCGTCGGCGGCGAGCGCGACGGCGGCGACGGTCGTCCTGAAGCAGGGCGTGGGCGGCTATGCGGGATGCGCGGACACGTTCATCGACAAGCAGAGCGAGACGACCAACTACGGCAGCCTCTGGTACCTGCACCTGTACGCCGCCTCGCACGACCCGAGACGGAGCGTCCTGGTCCGGTTCAACCTGGACGGCGTGATCCCGCCCGGCAGCGCGGTGCAGAGCGCAACGCTCTCGCTGTGGGTGTACCAGCTCGTTGACATGGGGAGCGGCGACTGGCTGCAGGTAGGGCCCCATCGCCTGCGGAACTACCGCGACTGGGTGGAGTCGCAGGCGACCTGGCTCGTGTTCAAGGGCACCACGTACTGGGCGACGCCGGGGTGCGAGAGCACGACCTGGGACCGTTACGGGACGCCGGACAGCTACCTCACCTTCTACAACACGTCGTCGGTCAACCAGTACTACCACTGGAACGTCACGCAGAGCGTGCAGGCATGGGTCGGCGGCGAGCAGAACAACGGCTGGCTCGTCCGCATGGTGGCGCACGACGGCGGCACGGAGGGGCTGAGCTTCAACGCGAAGGAAAGCGCCGAGGCCTACAGGCCGTATCTGACGATCGTGTACGACCCGCCGGTGTCGGTGGAGGAGTCCACCTGGACGGCGATCAAGGGGCTGTTCAAGTAGGGGACTCGAGAGCGGCGAGTTGCTGAGGTGCCGGGGCCCCGCGCAGGCGTGGGGCCCCGGCTTCGTTTATCGGGCTGCTAGCGGAGCAACGCGTGCTGTCATCGGTGGTGCCCCCTTGTCATGGTAGGAGGCCCCGGCTCCGGCTCAGTTCCCCAGGTTGCCGTCCGGGGCGACTCTCCGTTCGGGCTCGGGCTCGTCCTCGATTGCTCCGATCGCCTCCGAGGCCGGGAGACCGTAGAGCTCCGGGTGCAGGAACCTGCCTCTCTCGTGCTCGGGCTTCTCGATCTCCACCGCGATGGGGTTGGCCTCGGCGTACGCGTCGCGACGCACGCCCGTCACCTGCCACGAGACCTCCATGCCCGGCTCGCCGCCGGCGATGCGGAACCTGTTGCCGGAGACCTTCTGCGCCACGAAGAGGTTGGGGCCCGGTGCTCCGACGGCCGTGAGCTGATAGCGGAAGTCCCTGTTCAGCGCCTCGAACCACTCGGGCAGCTCGACCCATGACTCCCCCGCGCCATCGAGCACCGCGCTGCCGTTGTAGATGTTCATCATGTCGGGGCTCTCGACACACGAGTGCACGAGGTACTCCCCTGCGGGGTCGAGCGGGTGGTCGATCTTGAACGCCTTCGTCCCCGTCACGGTGTGATTCCCCGAGACATGCACATTGCCCGAGAAGTACCCCGCGTAATTCGTCGTCGCGCCGGACGCGACAGAGTAGATGCCGTAGTTCGTGGTGGCGGTGCCCGACGCGGATGCCCGCACGCCGTAGTTCGTGTTTCCCGAGTTCGCGGCCCCGTAGAGCGCGTAATTGGTTCCCTCGCCGTGCGCGTACCCGCGCGTGCCGAAGCAGGTGCCGGCAAGCGGCGTGTCTGCGATCCCGTAGAGGCCGTAGTAGATGCCCGTTCCCGTGCCGTCAACCCTGGCCTCGGCGCCGACGTACCCTCCCTCGAAGACACCTCCGTAACCGTACCTGTCCTGCGGTACGGCCTGGCCGTACACAGCGATGGCGTCGTAGGGGTTGGCCCCGGTGACCTGCGCGTACACGACCTTCGTGTCGTTGCCGAAGGCCGGGCTCGAGGCTCTCACCGCGAAGCTCCTGCTGCCGTCTGAGTCCGCGTAGATCCAGGCGCTTCCGTTGCCGCTGATGTACCCGCGGCCGCTGACGGAGAAGGGCGTGTAGAACCCGTACTGATGTGTGGCGTAGCAGTGGATGTACTCGTTGGAGTTCTCAGGCTGTGAGAGCGAGAGGAGAGATACACCGGGGACATTCGCATCCCGCCTCACGTAGAGCGCGGGCCAGCTCCCGGAGCCGCCCAGCTGATGGACCCTGAGCGCGGGCGCGGTAGCCGTGGCCGCATAGACGTAGAGCTTCGCATCGGTCGTGGTCGCACTTCCCACCGCCACGTTCCCGGTCGCGCGGTGGATGTCATCTCCCGCGATCGTCCAGTCCCCGTCGTCGGCCACCGTCGCGGATGCGCGCAGCGCGGACGGCACGCTCGCGAGCTTCGAGCGGGGGCTCAGCGTCCCCGTTGACGACGAGCTCGAGATAGTACGGGGGCGTCGCGAACGAGGGGAGCGGGCTCACGGTCTTTCCCAGTTCTGTGTTGAACCAGCCCTCGACGATGGACGTGTTGGAGTGCGTCTCGGGTCCCCACAGCAGCGAGCCGCCGCTCGCGAGGCTGTAGATGCGCGCAACCACGGTGTAGGTCGCGTTGATCGGGTCGCCCGTGGACGAGTCGGCGAGGAACCCCTGGAACCAGACGGTGGACGGGACGTCGCGTCCCGCCTCCGTCGGCACGGGGCCGGCCTCGGCCGTCAGGAGTTCAAGGGCGTCGCCTGAGGCGGCGGCCGGGGCGATCACGGCTGCGGCAAGCAGGGCGGCGAGGACCACGTGGGGCAGATGACCGGGACGGATGCAGGCGTTCACCGATGCACCTCCTTCGGGCGAGCCCGTGGCTCGCGCCAGTCTGCGTCTCCCGCGTGCGGATGGACCACTGATGTGCGGCACATCGTACGGAGACCTGCACTCGTTGTCGAGGAGGCTTCCGAAGGCAGGGGCAGGCATGGGCGGCAAGGAGGTCATGTGGAGTGCGCAGGGCGCGGTTGTGATCTGGGGGGGACGGTTTGGGTGCTCCGCGTCACATCCGTGTGACAGCCGGAAACGCCCACCCCGCGGGGCCTTCGCGGCCGGGCGACCCCGCGACGTCACCTGCATGTGCCGGTCGCGGGGCACCCGGGCGCGCCCGCGCTGAGCCGCAGCGTGCCCGATGCGACGCTAACCTCCCACGAGACAAACGACTGCACGGGTCGACCTCGGTCCGGCGGAACGCTGTGCAGGCTGGCATCCCCGTTGCTGTGTAGGGTGGTGTCCACTCGCAACCGGAGGGTGCATGAGCATGAGGTGCGTTGCCGGAGAGACGCTCTGCCGCACGACGCAGTGCCCGAGGGAGTTCGTCTGCCTCGAGAACCACTCGCAGCCGCCGTGCGTCGCCATCGGCTCCTGCGCCGAGGGCCTCGTGATCGAGAAGGCGAACCACTCGAGGTGCGCGTACGCGGCGCGGTGCGACGGGTCCGCCGTCTGCACCTGCCCGACGCGGGCGGAGCTCCGCGAGAGGTACGGGTGGTGACAGTCGGAGCCGGCGTCCGTCACGCCGCGCGCGCCTGAAGCCGCAGTGTAGCCCAGCACAGTCGGTGACGCCCGTTCCTTCCCCCTCGGGACGGGTGCCGCCCAACCGAAAGGAACGGCCATGACGCTCGCGCGCGTGTTCCGCCGGCCCGTCGCCCTGGCGACGTCCGCCCTCGGTCTG
>Ga0194125_10006755_pt1 | contig 16788 bp, 15 predicted proteins | sample TA2KigC250mmetaG_FD_148626 | JGI IMG/M metagenome (GOLD analysis project Ga0194125, IMG submission 148626) | Freshwater microbial communities from Lake Tanganyika, Tanzania - TA2015034 Kigoma Deep Cast 250m | ecosystem: Environmental > Aquatic > Freshwater > Lake | place: Tanzania: Lake... | reverse complement strand
TAGCGCCATTTACACTCCTTACAGTGTCATTCCCGCTTCTCACTGCGTCATTCCCGCTTCTCATCGCGTCATTCCCGCGCAAGCGGGAATCCAGGCTTTGGGCTATAGGCTTTAGGCTTCGTGAAAGAGGTTGCTGGCTTACAATTATTGGCTGTCGGCTTTCGGTAACGCCATTTACACTCCTTACAGTGTCATTCCCGCTCTTCACTGCGTCATTCCCGCTTCTCACTGCGTCATTCCCGCGCAAGCGGGAATCAGGGCTTTGGGCTATAGGCTTTAGACTTTGGGCTATAGGCTTTAGGCTTTGGGAAAGAGGTTGCTGGCTTACAATTATTGTCTGTCGGCTTTCGACGGTGTTTTTCACGTTCGCTACCGGGTCATTCCGACTTGCCACAGTGTCATTTCCGCTTTTCACCGCGTCATTCTCGTTTCTCATCGCGTCATTCACGCGCAAGCGGGAATCAGGGCTTTGGTCTATAGGCTTTAGGCTTTGGGAAAGAGGTCTTTGATTGTTGGCTGGAAACTCATTGCCTTCAACTAGCGGGTTTATTATACCACGGTCTTTATTATGCAGCGAGGCGTCAAGTTCATAATTTGACGCTTGCTGTTTTGAATTTGGTTGAAATTCGGCACAACGCCGAATCGATGGGGCTTTAAGAACGGATTTTAGAATCGAAATAAACGAAAAGGTTCGGTTTGGTTCTGCATTAGATGCCGACGGTGAATGTTTGACAGTCGGTATTAACTTGGCGACCAGTAGTTTGCCGAACGTAAGTGTGGATCGCAACTCCAGACGTACACTGCGATTTGCTATTTGATTTTTCATCGGCGGACAACTCGCGCTGCAATTTCAGCCGCTTGAGACTCTGGCATAGCCTGCAATATTGCCGCTGCCGTGCGCGGCTTCAACTTAAACAGGATTTCAGTAAGGTCATCCGTCGAACGATTTCTCAGCATCGCCGCCGCCTGCGTCGGACGCATCGACTCGATAATTTTAGTCAAACGTTTGATTTCAGATGTCCGCGTTGAATCCAGCGCGCCTTTCAAACGGCTCAATCGCTCCGTCAACTGCAAGTTATCGGTTGAAAGCGTTGCCATAGCCGTTTGAGCCTCTGTCAACCGCTGTGAAAGCGAGTCGAGCCGACGCGAGGCCGAATCCATAACTTGAGAGACATACTTCCGGCCGATGGCTTGACTGTCGATATTCATCATCGCTAATCGAGCATCCGCGCTTGTTAAACCGGTTCTGTAAAACGAAGGCCAAAGCGTCGTATCCAACGGCGCCATTATTAATTCATCCGTGGTCAAACCGGCGACTTTAGCGGCTTCTTCGGCCTTGACCTCAGTCTTGACTAAAGCCAGCAGTTCAGCCGTCGAACGACCGTCTGGCAATTCTAAACCACCAAGCGAATCGGACGGCAGTTGCAGCAAAGTATCGGTGATGTCAAGTGAATCGAACGCGCTTTCGGGCAGCGTGGCGCGAGTCTCTATTTCCGGAAAAGGCGTCCGACTAGAGTCTTCAGTATGCTCAGATGGCTGTAGAATAAGCGTGGTCACAGCCGGCTTCGTTTCAGGCGGCTTCGATTTTCCGATAAACCACCAAGTCATAAGACTCGCCACCGCAATTCCTGCAGCCGATAATACATAAGTCTTCGATTTGCTTTTCCCCAAAACACGATTTAGTTCCTGGGGCGTTATTTCAGTTTCTTCCGGCATCTATATTTTTGTTTGCGCTGGCGGCGCTGCGCCGCGCCGCGTCGTCGTCCATTTGTTTCTGTTCGATGCGCATTGACTCAGCGCTATGTTCCTTCTGATGCTTCTCACGCAACGTCGATAGGATTTGGCGCTGGCGTGAAATTTCGATGAGTTGCCCGCGTTTTTCGCGGACTATTCGTTCGGAATTAGCGACCGACTGCGCGGCTTCCGCTGCAGCGATGTTCTTGCGTTCGCCGTAGCGCTGATGAACGAGTGCTTCACCTGCGTTGAATTGATGGCTCACAGTCCGGCGCCGCTCGGCTTCGGCAGATTGTGCTTCAGCGCGGGCCGCTTCAAGTTTTTGCGCTTCGACCGCTTTAGCCCGCTGCGCTGCAGCCAGCCGTAATTCAGCCTGCTCTTCGAGGCTCTCGCGCAAATTTAGAATTTTCTGAAGTCTAAATTGAAAGCGAGGCAATGTTGATTTCTACTTTTGTCTTTCTAATACTAAATTGCATTCGATTGAATGCGAATTAGTATAAACTGTAAAATGGACATAATAGACTAAATGGACACATTTCAGTAAAGCGACCGGTCGACTGGGATGCCCGCCTTACTGGTCGCCGACATTTTCTCCCGTCAATTCGATAAGCCTTTCGACAGTCGGCTCAAATTCGCCCCGGTCGTCGATGGTCTGTCCTAAGAAGGCTTTAATGTCGGGCATCAATTGCAGCGCTTCGTCCACATCAGGATTAGAGCCGCTTTCGTAAGCGCCTATGTTGATTAAGTCTTCGGCTTCGCGATAGGCGGCGAGAAGTCGTTTTAACTTTGCGGCAGCCTGTTGATGCTCGCGGCTGGTGACATCCGGCATAACCCGGCTGACCGAATGCAGCGGATCGATAGCCGGCCATAGTCCCTGATGAGCCAATTTACGCGACAGGACAAAATGCCCGTCGAGAATCGAGCGCACTGCATCCGAGACCGGCTCGTTCATATCATCGCCTTCGACGAGGACGGTGTAAAGCCCGGTGATGCTGCCCCTATCTGACGCCCCGGCGCGCTCCAAAAGTCGCGGTAAAAGCGCGAACAACGAGGGTGTATAGCCCCGGCTGGTCGGCGGCTCGCCGATGGCTAATCCGACTTCGCGCTGCGCCATCGCCAAACGGGTCACCGAATCCATCATAAACATCACATCCGCGCCTTGATCGCGAAAGTATTCGGCAATGGTCGTGGCGGTCATTCCTCCCTTGATGCGCATCAATGCCGGTTGGTCGCTCGTAACGGCGACGACAACCGAATGTTTCAAGCCTTCTGCACCGAGCGATTTATCTATGAACTCGCGCACTTCTCGTCCGCGCTCGCCGATGAGCGCGATGACATTGACATCCGCCGAGGTGTAGCGGGCAATCATACCCATCAAGACGCTCTTGCCGACTCCCGAACCGGCGAAGATGCCGAACCGCTGCCCTTTACCGCAGGTGAGCAACGCATCGATGGCACGGGCGCCGGTAGCGAGAGGCTCTCGGATAGGCCTTCTCGTGAGCGGATGTGGCGGGCGGGCGGTAATCGGACGCTGGTTGAGCGCTCCCAGAGCGCCTTTAGCGTCGATGGGCGCACCCAAACCGCCTAATACCCGACCTAACAATGATTCGCCGACTCCTACTGTGAAAGGATCGCCGGAAGCCACAACTTCGCTGCCCGGCGCGATGCCGTCCATCTCGCCGATGGGCATTAAAAGCACACGATTCCCGCGAAAGCCGACGACCTCGGCTAAAATATCACCATTGCGGCGGTTGGAAATTAAACAGCGGTCGCCGACCGACACTGCTGGTCCGAGCGATTCGATAACTAAACCTATAACCTGTTGGACTCGTCCGACGCGACGCAGATTAGGCGCCTTTTGGACTAAAGAAGTCCATTCAGTGAACCAGCTGTCTATGTCTGGAAGCGGAATTGGCATTTATGATGAATAATGATGATGACGATGAACTTACGGATAGATGATTAACTTATAAACTTGCAAGAATGTCCCCTTATCGGCAATCTAAAATCCAAAATCCAGAAGCCTCACATCTATTTCACTTCCAAAGCCGCGGCAACCTGTTCGATTTGCTGCAGTGGGTCCAGACAAAAGCCACCGAAATCAGTCTGAATTTCCACTGCGCCGCGGGGCAGCGAGGCTTTCTCTCTAATCTCAAGCGAACTCACGCCTTCAGTAACTTTATACAAATCGGTTTCCGCTTGGCGCAGGGTTTCGGCGTCGGCTGAACTGACATTTATAATTACCTTAGTCGAGTCGCGCGCCGAAGTCAGCAGGCGGCGGGTTATATGCAGCGCTAAATCCTGCTGCTGTTCGATGGTTTCGCCGATGATGCGCCGTGCGATTTCGACTGCCAACGCTGCGGTCTTCTGTTGCAGCGCATCCCAGACTTGACCGATGGACTTGTCAATTTCCAGCGTAAGTTGGCGCAGCAACTCCTGCTCGCCTTGAATTGCTGAACGACCATCCGCTTCGCCGGCGCGAAATCCCTCCTCGAAGCCCTTGCGATAAGCCTCTTTCTCGCGCCGAAAATAATCCAAATTAAGCCGCGCTATCGTCCGCTGATGTTCAGCCTCAAGTTCTTTAGAAGTCGGGATTTTATCGACGCAGGGCGCGGTCAACAGTTGTTTATCAAGTCCTGTCTGCCAGCGTCCGCGCTCGATTCTCACAGCCGTAGTTGCCAAAATTAGGTTCCCTAAACGAGTTGGTCGTCGAGTGAATGCGAGGCGATGGTGATTTCTTCATCCTCTTCGAGGCGCCGCACGATGTCGATGATTTTCTGCTGCACCTCTTCGACCTCTTTCAAGCGGACCGGTCCCATATATTCTAATTCTTCGATAATCATCTCGGATGCCCGTTTGGACATATTCGATAGTATCTTTTTCTTGAGTTCTTCGCTGCAGGCTTTGAGCGCCATTGCCAGGTCTTTGTTATCGACCTCTTTTAAAATCCTTTGGATGGAGCGGTCGTCGAGGGTGATTAAATCTTCGAATACAAACATCAGATTCTTAATTTCCACGGCTAAATTTGGATTCTCGCGGGCGATGCCATTGAGGATGTTCTTTTCAAAGCGTGTTCCGACCATATTGAGCATTTCGGCGGCAGTTTTGACGCCGCCGAAGGCGGAAGCGCCTTGCGAAAAATCGATGCGCGTTTCAAGCACCTTCTCCACCGCTGATAAGGTCTCCGGCGACACCCGTTCCATACGCGCGATGCGATGCACGACATTGACTTGAACTGCTGGCGGCAGTTCGGTGAGTATATTGGCAGCCTGCATCGACGTCAACTGAGTCAGAACTAAGGCTATCGTCTGGGGATGTTCTTTCTGCAGAAAGGCTAATAATTGATTGGTATCCACATTTTTTAAGATATTAAAACCACGGATTTGCAGAGCGGATTTAACACGGTGGGAAATTTCCAAAGCCTTGACATCGCCCATCGCTTCTTTGAGAATTTCTTGCGCATAGTTAAAACCACCGGTGGCAATATATTGTTGCGCGAGAACCATCTGTTGAAATTCGCCCTGCACGTTTTCCAATTCGGTCGGCTTGAGCGATGTGATGCGCGCTATTTCAGCCGACAGCCGCTCTATTTCGTCATCGGCAAGATGCTTAAGGATTTGGGCTGAAGATTTGGCGCCTAAGGAAATTAGAAATATGGCGGCTTTGCGCAGATTTGAGGCGGCTGTTTCGGCGGTGAACGGACGATTCATAATTAGCCCTCGACTAACCAACTTCTCACCAGCCGCGCCGCGACATCAGGCTGTTCATCGACGAATCTAGTGATTCGCTCTTGTGTGCGCCGGCTGTCCTGCGCTTGTGCGCTGGCAGTCGCCTCCATTGGCGGGAGAGCGGCAGCGCCGGCTTCCGCCAGTTGCGGCGCGGCTTCCTCCCCGGCCGGCAGCATCGGACGCCCGGCGTACATTCGCACCGCGCTCTGCGCACGGCGGATAAAATTCCGCAGCATCAACAGCAGTAGAATAATCGCCGCAATAGTTATGACTTTCTGACCATAGCGGAATATTACATCCCAACGCTCCACGCCGACAAAGGTCGAATCATCCAGCAATTCGTTATCTTGAAATGGCACGGAAGTTACGCTGATGTCATCGCCGCGATTCTGGTCATAGCCCAGCGCGGCTTCGATGGTCTGTTGCACATCGCTCAGTTCAGTCGGCGAGAGCGGCGCAAATTCGCGCTTGGTATTCTTGCCTTCACCAGCCGTGTTATAATGTCCGTCCACCATCACAGCAATCGACAACCGCTTGACATCCCCGATCGAATTTATAGTATGTTCTTTAGTCAGATTTAATTCGTAGTTGGTAATCTGGGATTCGGACTGGGAAGACGAAGTGTCCGAGCCCATCGAGGTATTGGTGGTAATTTCTTCGGAGCGCACCGCCGGATTGTCGGCGTCGTAAGTTTCGCGCGATTGCTCCTTTTGCGTAAATTCAAGTCGCGCAGTAACCTGAATAGCCGAGCGTCCGGGTCCGAATCGTTTGTCGAGCAGCGCCTGACCTTTGGCGACCAGCCCGGCTTCGACCTTTTGCTGCAGTTCCAGTTGGCTCGAAGATAGCCTTGCCAAAGGGTCATTCTCCATCCGTTCGGACAGCACATTGCCGCGCGAGTCCAGCACGGTCACATTTTCCGGCGTCATACCTTCGACTGCCGAGGATACTAAATAAGCAATGCCATCGACCTGCGATGGTTGGAGTCGGTTGCCGCGCTTCATCCGCAAGGTGACCGAGGCGGCGGGACTTTTCTTGTTCTCGCGAAACAGGCTCTCTTCGGGGATGACCAGATGCACCCGCACGGCATCGATTTGGTCCAACTGCAGAATAGTGCGCGCCAGTTCGCCTTCCAGCGCCCGTCGGTAGTTCAATTTCTGGACGAAGTCGGTAACGCCTAAATTGGTGCGGTCGAATATTTCCCAGCCAGCGCCATGTTCGCGCGGCAGTTCCGCTGCGGCAAGTTTCAAGCGCGTTTGATAAACCTTGTCGGCCGGCACTAAAATGCGCTTGCCTTCCTGTTCAAGTTTGTAAGGAATGTTGTCTTTCTGTAAAATCTCGATAATCTGCCCCGAATCTTCGAGGGACAGGTCGGAATAGAGCGTCTTATACTGCGGTCGAAACGCCCAGATGGACAACGCCGTGATTGCGGCGAGCGTCAGTCCGAGCGAGACGAGTAGTCCCGTGCGCTTTTCCGGGGGCATCCGCTTGAACCAGACTCCAAAGTTGGAGGTTATTTGGCGAAAATCGGTCGGCATTTATTTAGTTCCATTTTTCATTGACTTTAATGCAGCAGAAAGCAGATTTCATTTGGGCGGCGCTAAATCCCGCCCGGAGCAGCGATGTCTGCCATCGCCCTTAAATTTCTTCGATGCTCAGACCTGCATTCTTATCACTTCTTTATAGGCTTCGACCATTTTGTTGCGGACTTCCATCAGCAGCCGGAACGAGACCTGCGCTTCTTCCATCGCCACGATGACCTGATGGACATCTTCCAGTTCGCCGGTCAGCATCCGGTCGGTGGCAGTCTCAGCCGATTTTTGTAGTTTATCGACTTCGCCGACCAGGTTTTTTATCACATCGCTGAACGGAGCCGTCTGCGGCTGAGCCTTCGGCGGCGTATCCGTCGGACGGATTATCGGCGGCAGAACGCCGGTCAATTGTTTAATGTCTATGGGCATAGTTTATACTCGAATGTCGATATGCTTGCCGAGGTGCGGCGGATTATTATTAATCGGCGCCGGGGCGGCGCTCTGGATTTCCAGATAATTTCTTTGAGCGCGTTGGATGGCGCGGGCGGTCTGCTCTTCGAGCGCAGCACGGCGCATCGCAATTAATTGCGCGGCGTCCGAGCGAACTTGTTCGACAGCCATCGGTTCAGATCTCCAGCGCTTTGCGGGTCATATCTTTGGTGGAATTGATAGCCGTTACATTGGCTTCGAAAGCCCTCGCCGCGGCAATCATATCCACCATTTCGACGATTGTGTCTATTTTGGGCATTGCCACATAGCCGTTGGCATCGGCGTCAGGATGTTCAGGGTCATAGACCCGGTCGGGGTCGGATTTATCCCGAATGACATCGATGCTCACGCCGGAAAAGGTGCGGCGCTGCGGCGTATCCAAACGACCCTGCAGATGATTGAGGCGCGTGGCGGTTACACCGGAGTCATCTTCAGTGTTCAAGCCCTGCCGCACTTCAGCCGTCTTAAGTTGCTCTAAAAAGCGCACAATCTTGCGCTTATATGGGCCGCCGTCTTCAGTGCGGGTCGTATTGGCGTTGGCGAGGTTTTCGGCGATGATATTCATCCGCCGCCGTTGCGCCGCCAGACCCGACGAACTTATCTTCAACGCCGCGAAGAGACCGGAAATTTTGTCCATTTTTCTTAATTAATTGAAAGAGTATCGATTAAGGGATAATCATACCAATGCTAATGTCAATGATATTATGAAGTTCCTCTGAGGCTTAGCATCAGCATTTCGAAGTTGTGCTTTGCCAGGCGGCTGGCGATGTTGAATTGTAGATGGTTTTCGGCCATATCCGCCATCTCGCGGTCGATATCGACATTGTTCAAATCGTTGATATCGCTGATCTTGCTATCCACGACGATTTTGGGTTTAATCTTATCCGAAATACTCCCGCCGCTGCCTATAAGTTCGAGGTCTTTGCGGGTTAGACCGTCGTTGCCGATTGCCAGTTTCAATTGTTCCTCGAATTGAACCTGACGGCGCTGATAGCCAACGGTCTCAGAATTGACCACATTAGATGCGATGGCGCGGTGACGCAGCGCGAAGGCATCCAAGCCCTTTATCAGCAAAGGGATACGGGTGTTGTCGAAGAGGAGATTTTTTAGCACATTTCGTCCTTTTCTTAATTGCCGTAAGTGAAAAAGCAAGAGATGTGCCAGAATAGATTTCGACTTTAGATGTGAATAATCAAAAGGTTAGATAAAGAGGCGAGGGGAAAAAGTTGCCGATTTATGATAAGCGTCAAGCGCTTGAGCGCGTGAGTATTATTTAGGGTCTAATGAATAACCGCCTTGCCAGTCAAGGCATTTTCTCGAATTATTCGGCAGACCCTATTTGAGAGGGATAGATAGAGATTGAAAATATTTGCAATATCTACACTGTCCATTTTTAAATTTCTACTCCCTCTATGCGATATTCGTTCAATTTATTGCGTAAAGTCCTTATCGAGATGCCTAAGGCGTCGGCGGTGTTTTGCCGCTGCCCTTTCATCGTTTTAAGCGTGGCAAGTATATGCTGTTTCTCGAGTTCAGCAAGTTTAATAGGCTCCAAGGGGGAACCGTATCCGGCAGGTAAAGTGGACGCAGGCAGGCTGAGTGCCGGCTGGGGCGGAACATCGTCCGAAATAAAGAAATCGCCCAGTTCGATTTGTTCACCACGGCATAACACCACTGCCCGTTCGATGGCGTTCTCAAGTTCGCGGACATTGCCGGGCCAAGGCGCGTTATTTAGGTAACTCATCCCTGCCGTAGAAATACGCTCGACGCATTTGCCGTGCATTTTGGCGAAACGGCGTAAGAAGTGATAAGCCAGCACCGGGATGTCCTCGCGGCGCTCGGCAAGCGTCGGAAGTCTGATGGGAATGACATTCAGCCGGTAATATAAATCCTGCCGGAAACGCTTCTCCTCAGCCGCTTTTTCGATGTCGATGTTGGAAGTCGCGATGACCCGCACATCGACCTTGACCGATTGCGTCGAACCGACGCGCTCAAACTCGCGTTCCTGCAAGGCGCGCAACAGTTTGGCTTGCAAGCCCTGCGGCATCTCGCTGATTTCGTCCAGCAGCAGCGTCCCGTTGTCAGCAGCTTCAAAACGGCCCTTAGTTGTCTTGAGCGCGCCGGTGAAGGCGCCTTTCTCGTGTCCGAACAGTTCCGATTCGATGAGTCCTTCCGGCAGCGCGGCGCAGTTGACTTTAATGAACGGACCTTTGGCACGCGGGCTGTTGAAATGGATAGCGCGGGCTACCAATTCCTTGCCGGTGCCGGACGATCCGGTTATCAAGACAGTAGCCTGCGTCGGCGCTACGGTTGTGAGAATGTCGAATATCCTCTGCATTTTAGGCCCCGGCCCCACCAGCCGGTCGAACATATACCGCTCGCCCATATCGCGGCGTAGTTCCATATTTTCGACCAGCGCCGAGCGGTGCCGCAAAGCGCGGCTCAGCACAATTTCGATCTGTTCGGTTTCGGTGATGGGTTTGGCTAAATAGTCGAAGGCGCCGCCGCGCATCGCTTCGACGGCATTCTCAATCGTGCCGTAAGCCGTTAGAATGATGACCGGTGTCGTCGGATGGCAACCTGAGCAATGCCTCAGCAGCGTCATTCCATCCATCCGCGGCATCTTTAAGTCAGTGATAACTACATCGAACGGCTGGTCGCGCAACACCTCGCAGGCGGCTTGCCCGTCGCAAGCCGTTCCGACTTCGATGCCAAGCGATTCGAGCGCGGACTCGAAGAACTCGCGAATATAATCCTCGTCATCGACGATTAAAACTCGGGCGCCCGCCAGGCGGGAGAAGGCTGTGGAGTTAGCCGCAGAAGACACTATTGACACGCTCCTATATATCTTCTTAATAACCTATGTCAATTGAGCTAATTGCAAAAGTGATGATTAATCCAGAAAACTCAGATATGGCAAGGCGGACGCCCTCGTCCGCCGAAAACCAAGCCAAGCATAGAATGCGGCGGACGAGGGCGTCCGCCTTGCCATCAGTTAATAAATCCAACGCTTTTACAATTACCTCAATTTAATTTCAGATTGACGGAGATTGAATGGATCCCTTTTCTTTTCATTATAATCGTTCCTGTTCAAGGCTTGAGGTATTTTGGGATGTTTCCCATCCAGTAAATCCTGAATAGTTATCATTTGGATTTTAGGCAAATTGCCCCACATAGGCGAATGGTAGAAGCCGTTTGCCAGCGCTTCTTGTGTCATTTCGCGTGTGGGATTTTGCATTGAGATAAATATACCCATTGCACAGTCTTTAACGCGGCTTATTGTTCCGGCTAAATCGCGAATATCTTTGACTGAAACGCTGCCGCTCTTCACTGACAGGACTATCGACTTCGAAGTGATGGATGTTCTGTCTTCATCGCTGTAATCCTGGAAATAAATGACGCCGTCGATACCTTTATCCGCGCCTTTGTGCTTCGTGCCGGCCATCGGCAGCGCCTCAAATAGACTGACGACCCACCATTGGAATTGATAGCGTCCATTCGGTTCCGGTTCTAATGCTAACTGCCGCGCGCCTTCGATATCTTTAGGTTCGCCAATGGCCGGTATCTTCTCCATAGCAAACTTTTCACGCATCCGATGTTTGATTTCTGCGATTGCCAAATGTGTGATATCTATTCCAATCCAGCGGCGGCCTAATTCGCAGGCGGAAATCATCGTCGTCCCGCAACCGCAGAACGGGTCGAGAACAATATCGTTTTTACGGCTGCTGACGCTGATAATGCGGTTCAATAACGGCAGAGGCTTTTGCGTCTGATAAGGCGTCTTTTCGCGGCTGAAACTCTTTATCCACGGACTCCAGAGTTCTTTTTCGGTCTGGTCGAAATCGCCGCGCGGCGCGCCCCAGACATCTTCGATAGCGTAACCTTTGGAACTTGCTTCGCTTGTTTCGCCGCGCCGTATGTAGTCCGGCGGATGAGGCTTATATGCTAATTCTTTATTGAAGGTCCACTTCCGGTTGATATCTTTGACATAATATAGAATAACATCGTGATTTCTTACCCAATTTTGCGCGCTCGTCTTAAAACCGGATACCCAGCCCGAGCGCCAGGTTATCTCGCGGCGAAAGTTCACCGGCTTGAAAATCTGGTCGCAGACAACCTTGATATAATGGCTGACCGACGGTCCGCAATGCAAATACATTGAGCCAGTCGATTTAAGAACCCGGTGAATTTCCAGCAGTCTTATCGTCATCTCAACTAAATAAGCGGTGATGTCATTTCGACCTATGCTGTTGCAAAGCCCGAAAATTAAACTACTCACGCCGGCTGAAACAAGACCGCGATTGACGGTCGTATTCACAAGATAATCGTAATCCATCTGCACCTGTTCGTTCCAGCGCCAAAAATCCTCAAATGCGCCCAACTCTGCTTGCGACTCCCGGCCGGTTCGATCTTTAAATATAATATTGTATTCGCGTTTTGAGTTGAACGGCGGGTCGAGATAGATTAGGTCAATCGCATCAGTGGGAATATATTTGCGCAGAACCGGAAGGTTATCGCCATAATACAAGCAGTTAGTTGTGAGTTCCGACAATCTGATTTAGCCTTTAAGGTTATTAGATTTTGTTTATAAGTTAGCGATAGTTAAAGGATTATGACAAATTATACGATTGAGGTAATTGCAAAAGTGTTGGATTTACTAACTGATGGCAAGGCGGACGACCTCGTCCGCCGCATTCTAGGCTTGGTTTTCGGCGGACGAGGACGTCCGCCTTGCTATGTCTGAGTTTTCTGGATTAATCATCACTTTTGCAATTAGCTCGATTGATTTAAAATATATTGCTCTTAATCCAAAGTCAACACTAATCTGAAAGATATTGCAACTTTTAAGAGCGAATGATATATTGAATATGTCGATATTATAATTCTTTATATACAAAACGCAGTTACCGGCGTAAGATTTAAACAAATATTTGAGGTTTATTTGCAAGAAAATAAATACGATGCAGCGGTTGTCGGGTCAGGTCCGGGCGGCTATGTGGCGGCGATTAGAACCGCGCAGTTAGGCTTGAAAACAGCGCTTATCGAGCGCGACCGTTTAGGCGGCATCTGTTTGAACTGGGGTTGCATACCGACCAAAGCGCTGCTCGAATCCGCGCGGCTGCTGGACGAGATGCGCCGCGCCAAGGAATTTGGGCTGGTGTGCACCGATGTCCGACCGGATTGGGAAGCCATCGTCAAACGTTCGCGCGCCGCCGCCGAACGAATGTCTAAAGGCGTAGAATTTCTGCTGAAAAAGAACAAAATCGATGTCCATTTCGGTTTAGCGTCTTTTGAAAATAAACATACTCTTAAAATCCAAACGGATACCGATGCCAAAACTATAACTGCCGGTAATATCATTCTCGCCACCGGCGCGCGCGCCCGGCAACTACCGGGACTTGAGTTCGACGGAGCGCATATCATCGGCTACCGCGAAGCGCTGACGCTGCATGAAATCCCCAAACGGATACTCATCGTCGGCGCCGGTGCCATCGGAATGGAATTCGCTTATCTCTATTCGGTGATGGGCGCTAAAGTTACTATTGTCGAATTACTCGACACTGTTCTGCCGATTGAAGATGCGGAGGTTTCAAATCTGCTCGACCGCTCCTTCTCCAAGCGCGGTATAGCGATATACACTTCCAGCAAAGTCAATTCCGTGCAGAAGACCGGCAGCGAATGGCCTTACACTATCGAGACACCCAAAGGCGATAAAGAAGTCGCCGCCGAGGTCTGTTTGGTGGCTGTCGGCGTCCAAGCCAACACCGAACAACTTGGCATCGACAAGGTCGGCTTGCATTTGGCGCGCGGCTTCTTTAAAGTCGATAATTTTATGCGCACAAACATACCGGGGATTTACGCCATCGGCGACTGCGCCGGCGCGCCGCTGTTAGCGCACGCCGCCTCGCGCGAAGGCATCTGCGCGGCTGAGACCATCGCGGGGCTGGATAATCCCGGCATTTCGCACGCTAATGTCCCCGGCTGCACTTATTGCCATCCCCAGATCGGATCCGTCGGTCTGACCGAGAAGAAAGCCCGCGAACAAGGCTATGATGTCAAGACCGGCAAATACTTCTTCCGCGCCAACGGTAAGGCAGTCGCCGCCGGCGAGACCGACGGCTTCGTCAAGTTCGTCATCGACGCCAAATATGGAGAAGTTCTCGGCGTCCACATCGTCGGTCCCGGCGCGCCGGAACTAATCGCCGAAGTTGTCCTCGGACGGCAATTTGAATTAACCGCTAAAGAGTTCGCCACCACCATCCATGCCCATCCGACCCTGTCTGAAGCCGTTATGGAAGCGGCAGGAGATGCACTAGGAAAGGCGATACACATCTAATTTTGGATTTTGGATTTTGGATTTTAGATTTTAGATTTGATATCCACTTAATCTGCTGAATCCGCTGTGAATCAAAGAGTTCCAACCACACAAAGCATTAAATACATCGGCTCTAAACTCGAACTACTTTCGCATTTTATTGGATTAGTGCGCAAGACGCCGGCGAAGACGGTGTTCGATGGCTTTTCAGGCACGACGCGGGTATCGCAAGCCCTGGCGAAGTTGGGCTTTCGGATTATCTGCAACGACATCGCCGACTGGTCAAGGGTGTTGGGAACTTGTTATCTGATGAATAAGAAGCCGCGTGAATATTATTCTGATCTGATTGCCCATCTGAATGCACTGTCCGGACGGGACGGCTGGTTCACCGAACATTACGGCGGAGAAGCCAACGGCGGCTGTTCTACTCAATCCGACGGCAGGAAGCGGCTGTGGTTAGTGAAAAATACGCGTAAGTTAGATGCGATTCGCGAGGAAATCGACAGGTTGAATCTTGATAATATTGAGAAAGCGGTGGCTCTGACCAGCCTGATGTTGGCGCTGGACAAGGTCGATAACACCATCGGACATTTCGCCTCCTATTTGCGCGAATGGGCGCCGCGGGCGTTCAATGATTTGCATTTGGAAATTCCAGAGGTCTGGGAAAATAATCTCGTTCATTCCGTCTATCAGAAGGATATCCTGGAACTTACTCCATCTATCACTGCCGACCTGGCTTACTATGATCCGCCTTACGGTTCTAACAACGACAAGATGCCGCCCTCCAGAGTGCGCTATGCAGCCTATTACCACATCTGGAAGAGCGTCATCCTTTTCGACAAACCGCAACTTTTCGGCAGAGCCGGCCGGCGCAAGGACTCGACCGATGTTTCTGCCGCTTCGGTCTTTGAGGAGTTCCGCCGCGACGGCAACGGAAGGTTCATTGTAGTCAACGCCATCGAGACTCTACTCAAAGCCACCAAATGTCCCTGGATAATTCTCTCCTACAGTTCCGGCGGTCGTGCCACTGCTATGGAATTGAACGAGGTAATTAATAACTTCGGACGCATCCGGGATGTCATCGAAATCGAATACAAACGAAATGTAATGTCCGGTATGAAGTGGACCAACGAGTGGATCAAGGATATCGATATGCCGAACCGGGAATTTCTGTTTCTTATTGAAAATAAATGACTAATACTTAATGAATAATACTAATATTTGAGTGTTTTTTCACGGACAATTTGTTTTATATAGTTATTAGCAATAATATTATCTAAATCCCAAAACACTTTATTAAAAAGCCTGTTTCCGCTTGTTTTTGCTGTTCTTTGAAGGTATTTTATAATGTTATTCAAAGAAACCTACAGGCACCTATGCCTTCCAGCAGTAAATTTACAAATCTATGCCCAAACAAATCCGCAAACTATTACTCCAAGGCTGGATGAAAGGTCAAACGTAGTTGAAAATGAGCAGAATGTTGGACAGACAGGAATGTCTGTCCAACAGGCTGTCAACCGCAGAGGGTTGACAGCCGGCAACCGCGGGATTAAGACGCTCGCAATACCTTTGATTTCAACTTTTCAAACAACCTTAGAGTATTAAAATGCCTGAAATTACACCTAAAAAAGTCATCCCGACAATACGGGAACATTTGATAGGGGACGGCTTTGAGTTCGTCCTTGACTTAAAGAAGTCGCACGGCAGCCGTCTTCACGACGCGCTGACCGGCCGCGAAATATTAGATTTCTACTCCTGCTTCGCATCGAATCCGATTGGATTCAATCATACTAAAATGCAGGATGCCGTCTTCAACGAAAAACTGCATTTAGCAGCGCTGAATAATGTGACCAACTCCGACCTGTTCACCGAACTGAAGGCTGAGTTCGTCGAGACCTTCTGGGCTAAAGCCGCGCCGAAATATATGAAATATATGTTTATGGTCGCCGGCGGGTCGTTAGGGATTGAGAATGCGCTTAAAACCTCTTTCGACTGGAAGATTCAACTTAACCGAAAACGCGGTAATACCAGCGAAAAAGGAACACGGGTTATGCATCTGCGCGAAGCCTTCCACGGACGCAGCGGATATGCCTTGTCGCTGACAAATACTGACCCGGTCAAAACCGACCGTTTCCCTAAATTCGATTGGCCGCGCCTGGAAAATCCTAAAATAAGGTTTCCTGAAGATTTAATCGATGATGATGAAATTATCAAACGCGAATTTAAAGCCTTAGATCAAGCCAAGAATGCTATCAATTCTTACGGGGATGATATAGCTGCTTGTATAGTTGAACCTATTCAAGGCGAAGGCGGCGACAATCATTTTCGACCGAGATTTCTCAAAATGCTTCAAAATCTCTGTCAGGAAAATGATATGATGTTCATCGTCGATGAAGTTCAAACCGGCGTCGGGCTGACCGGCAAAATGTGGGCGTTCGAACACTTCGGCATCGAGCCGGATATGCTCTGCTTCGGCAAGAAGACGCAAGTCTGCGGCTTCGTCTGCTCGCCCAAAATTGACTCCATTGAACACCACTGTTTCAACACTTCCAGCCGCATCAATTCGACCTGGGGCGGCAATTTAGTGGATATGGTGCGGGCGCAGCGCTATTTAGAAATCATCGAAGAGGACGACCTCATCGGTAACGCCAAGCGCGTCGGCAAGGTCTTGCTGAACGAACTGATAACCTTGCAAGCCAACCACCCGGACTTGATATCCAACGCCCGCGGGCGCGGCTTGATGTGCGCTTTCGATATGCCGGACAACCAAAAGCGTAATGACCTGCGCAAGGTGTTGTATGAGGCTGGATTATTAGTCCTGGCTTCTGGCGACCGTGCCATCCGCTTCCGTCCGGCGTTGAATGTTACAGCGGATGAAGTTAAGGAAGGCGTGGCGATTATCGATAAGACCTTGAAGGAAGGGAAGTAAGTGAGACCATAGGTGTTAACCGCAGAGGGTTGACGCCGATGAGAATCCCCGCCGTCGACTACG
>Ga0194125_10006753_pt1 | contig 16789 bp, 14 predicted proteins | sample TA2KigC250mmetaG_FD_148626 | JGI IMG/M metagenome (GOLD analysis project Ga0194125, IMG submission 148626) | Freshwater microbial communities from Lake Tanganyika, Tanzania - TA2015034 Kigoma Deep Cast 250m | ecosystem: Environmental > Aquatic > Freshwater > Lake | place: Tanzania: Lake... | reverse complement strand
ATCGGAGCGTCGTCGGCTCCCGACCGGTGCCTCCCGGCCATCCATTCGCCGTCCTCCCAACGATAGCCGAGATCCCAGACGACCGAGGCCGTCCTTGGCGGGCCCTCCCAGAGGAAGGCCAACGGGTCCCCTTTATCCGCCTTGTATCTCCGGGCGGTCGACTCGATGCGGTACTTGTAAAGCTCCCCTTCCGTGGGCCCGGGCACGAAGCCTTCCCAGATGCCCGAGCCGTCCCAGCGGACGGCCAACGGGTGGGCCTTGGGGTCCCAGCCGTTGAAGTTCCCGACGACCGAGACGCGCTTGGCGTTAGGGGCCCAGACGGCGAACAGCGTGCCCCGCCGCCCTTCGACCTCCAGGACGTGAGCGCCCAGCTTGTCGTAGAGGCGGAACTGATTTCCCTCCTTGAAGAGATAGATGTCCTGGTCCGTGAGCAGGGACGGGCCGTGGACGACCGTCCCTGCGGCGAAGGATTCAGGGGACGCGTGCGGGGCTTTCTTCCTGGAGGGAGGGCTCATCTCCCCCCCTTTATAGCAAAATCCAGGCCGCTTTCATAGCGGCGGGAAGGCGCCTCAAACTTCAGGAGATGGCTTTCCGGGCCGTCTCGAACCGCTCGAATTCCCGGCCGTCGACGATCTCCCGCAGATGCCGCCCCAACTCCCAAAGCTCGGCATAGGTGTTGTAGAACGCGACCGGGGCGACACGGATGATATCCGGCGGACGGAAATCGGGGATGACCTTCCGGGCGCGGAGGGCCTCGGCGATGCGCAGGGCCTCCGGATGGACGAGGGCCACGTGGCCGCCGCGCCGGGCGTCTTCGCGCGGGGTGGCGATCGTGAACCCGTAGGGCTCGGCCGCCAGCGGGCCGTCGACCAGGTCCATCAGGAAGCGGGTCATCTTCAGCGATTTTTCACGGACAGCGGCCATCCCGGCGTTCTCGAAGAGGGCCAGCGAGCCGATGAGCGGGGCGGCGTTGAGGATGGAAGGAGAGGAGATCTGCCAACGCCCCGCGTCCGGCGCGGGCTCGAAGTCCAGGGACATGTCGAACTGCCTGTCCTTGACCGAACCGAACCAGCCGGCCAGGGCCGGCTCGGCGCCGAAGTGGCGCCGGTTGACGTAGAGGAAGGCCGTGGCCCCCGGGCCGCCGTTGAGGTACTTGTAGCCGCACCAGACGGCGAAGTCGACGCCCCATCGGTCGAGCTCGTGAGAGACGGCGCCCGCGGAATGGGAACAGTCGAAGCCGATGGGGATCCCCCGGGCCCGCGCTTCCCGGGCCAGGAGCTCCATATCGAGGAGCTGGCCGCTGCGATAAAGCACGGACGGAAGGAAGACGAGAGCCGTCGTGTCGTCGAACGCGCGGACGATGTCCCGCTCGTCGAGGGTCCGTCCGTCGCGGCTGCGGACGAGAACGAGATGCTCGGCCGGGTCGAGGCCCCGCAGCCTGAGGGCGCTCTTCAGGGCGTAGATGTCGGTCGGGAAGTCGAGCTCGTCGGCGACGATCTTCGTCCTGGCCCCCGAAGGCCGGTAGAACGTGTTGACCAGGGCGTGGATGTTGACCGTCGTCGTCCCCGACAGGACGACCTCGTCCGGGTCCGCGCCGACCAGCGCCGCGCACCGGGCGCCGAGACGCTCGGCCAGATGGAACCACGGCGGGTCGGCCTCGAGCCAGCCGCGGACGGCCAGCGTCTTCCAGGAGCCCAGGACCTTCCCGAGCGAGGCCCGGGCGTCGCGGGAGAGCAGGCCGAGGGAGTTGCCGTCGAGATAGACGGTTCCGGGCGGGGTGAAAAAGAGCCGCCGGTATTCCTTCAGCGGATCGGCCCGGTCGAGGCGCCGGGCCTCTTTCCGGAAATCTTCGAGCGCCATTGTCGCCTCCTAAGCCTCTCACTTCCGCTTGTCCGGATAGGGCGGAGCCTTGGGGACCTCGACCGGGTCCTTGGCGATGAGCTCCTGGAGGTGCTTGACGGCGGCCTCGAGCTGGGCATCCCGGCCCTGGAAGGTCTCGTGGGGCAGGTTGTCGACGACGATGTCCGGGTCGACGCCGTGGCCCTCGATGAGCCACTCGCCCTCCGGCCCGTAGACCCCCGTTTCGGCCGCCGAGGCCAGGCCCCGGTCGACGAGGACATTGGACGAGCTCAGCCAGATCTCGCCGCCCCAGGTCCGCGTCCCGATGACCTTGCCCAGCCCCAGCCGGCGGAACCCTTCGCTGAAGGCCTCGCCGTCGGAGGCCGTGTATTCGTTGCACAGGACGACCATATGGCCCCGGAAGGCGTGCTGCATGTTCCAGTAGGGGTTGCCGACCCGGGGCTGCCAGTAGAACCAGGCCCGCCGCAGGAGCTTCTCCAGGATCCAGGAGTCGATGTTGCCGCCCCGGTTGTGCCGGACGTCGATGATCAGGCCCTTGCGGTCGAAGACGGGGTAGAAGCTCTTGACCCACTCGGTATAGTTCCCGCCGCCCATGGCCCGCAGGTGAACGTAGCCGATCTGGCCCTTCCCGGCCCGCTCGACCTCGAGACGCCGGGTGTATTCCCACTCGGCGTAGCGGAGGTCGGATTCGGCGGACGGGGCGATGGGGTAAACGATGGCCTTGAAGGCCGGCCCGCCCGCGGATGGGCGGACCTCGAGCAGGACCTGGGCGCCGGCCGTGTTCCTGAGCAGGACGGAGGGGTCGGCGACCCCGATCGTCGGGGCCCCGTCAATGGCCGTGATGACGTCGCCCTCGCGGATGCCGAGCATGGGTTTCGCCAGGGGCGAGATCCTCTCCGGATATTCCGGGTCGGAGCGGTAGATGTGCTCGATGCGGTAGCCGCCGGCCTTTTCGTCCCGGGCGAGGCGGGCGCCGAGCGAGCCGGGAGAGATGCTATCGGAGCCCTGTCTCAGGTCGCCGCCCCGGACGAAGGTGTGGAGGGCCGAGAGCTCGCCGACGAGGTGGGCGATGAGGTCGTTGAGCTCGGCCCGGTCGCTGACCCGTTCGACGAACGGACGGTAGCGCTCGAGGAGCCCGTCGTAGTCGACGTTGTGGAGGTCGCGGTCGTAGAAGTAGTCCCGTTCCATGCGCCAGGCGTCGACGAACATCTGCCGCCACTCCGCGCGCGGGTCGACGGAAAACGTCCATTTCGAAAGGTCGATCTTCCGCTCGGCGAGCGTCGCCGGGGTCGGCTGGGCCGTACCGGCGTCGATGACGAACAGGTCCTGGCCCCTGCGGACGAGCAGCTTCTTGCCGTCCAGGGACAGCTCGAACTCCCGGACGTCCTCCATGAGGGTCCGGGCCTCGACGCCCTTGTTCTTGATCTCCACGGCCTTGAGCTTGGCCCGGCCCGCGGCCCGGCTTTCCCGGTCGACGAAGAACAGGGCCTTGTCGTTGGCGACGAGGCCGGAATACACGCCGGGAGGGAGCGGGACCTCGAAGACCCGGTCCTGGATGCCGGCCAGGTCGATGGCGACCTTGACCGCGGGCGCCTTGGCGTCCTTGCCCGCCGCCGGCGCCGCGGCGGGGTCCCTGGGCTCCTTCGGTTCGGCCTGCAGCTCGTTGGCGGGGGTGAACGGGAAGACGTCCTTGCCGGAAAGGCCCAAGGCATAGATCCTGGTCGTCATGTCGAAGTAGGGCTCGGGCTGGCGCGGCCCCCAGGGGCTGCCGACGACGCTCTGGAAATAGCGGTCGGACAGGAAATAGAGCCATTTCCCGTCGCGGCTCCAGGCCGGCGCATAGGAGTCGACGCGGTCGTTGGTCAACGCGGCGACGCCCCCGGTCTCGACGTTGAGCAGCGTGATCGTCGAGAAACGGTTGTCGGCGGCCTGAACATAGGCCAGCCAGCGGCCGTCGGGGGACCAGGCCAGGTCGCCGAACATGCCGTTGGCGGAAAACGCGACCTTCCGCAGGGCCTTCTTTTCGAGGTCGAAGAGCCAAAGCTGCTGGTCCTTGTCGGCGAAGGCCAGGCGGCGGCCGTCGGGAGAGGGAAGGCCGTCGTAGCGCAGGACCTCGGCCCCGGTCGTCAGGCGCTCGGACGCGCCGGTCCCGTCGGCCGGGGCGCGGTGGAACTCCCACTCGCCGCTCTCGTCGGACAGGACCATCAGCGACTTGCCGTCCGGGAAGAAGCGGGCGCCGCGGACCCGTACGCCCTCCTTTCTCGTGACCCGCGCCCAGCGGCCGTCCCCGGCCGGGGCCGTGAAGACGTGGCCGCGCGAGACGAGGACGACGCGGTCGCCCGCGGGCGAGATGCGAGCCGATGTCAGGTAGTCGAGGGGCTTCGAGACCCAGCGCTCCCGCATCTGGTCGAAATCGGAGGGCAGGACGACCTCGATCCTTTTGTCCTTGCCGGCGGCGATGTCGTAGACATGGAGGTCGGAGACCAGCTGATAGACGATCCGGCCGTCGTGAAGGGCGGGGGAGCTCGCGTCGAATTCCTTGTGGAACGTCAGCTGCTCGAGGCCTTTCCCGTCCGGAGCCATGGACCACAGGTTCATGATCCCGTCACGGTCGCTGACGAAGAAGACGCGGCCGTTCCAGAACATCGGGTTCTTGCTGGTCCCCGCGTAGTCCGGGGTCAGGGGCGACGCTTCGCTCCCCGGCCCGAACTTCCAGAGGCTCTGGGCCGTTCCGCCCTTGTAGCGCTTGGTGTAGCTGCCCTGGAACGGGAGGCGCGCGAAAAAGAGCGTTTTGCCGGCCGGATCGTAAGAGCCCTCCGCCGCTTGGTCGAGGGGGATGACCGTTTCGGCGTTCGAATTCGGGTCCAGGGCGACGAGGCGAGCGTTGGGCAGGGTCGAATATCTCTGGGTCGCGTAGAGGATCTTTCCGTCCGGCGTCCAGCCGACGACGGTCGAGGTCTGGCCGGCGAAGGTCCGGCGGACGGGAAAGCCTCCGGCCAGGGGCATCGTGTAGACCTCGGTCGGGCCCTCGTACTGAGCGGAGAAGGCGAGGTTCGAGCCGTCGGGGGAGACGGCGGGGCGCGTTTCCTGACCATGATGGGTGGTCAGGCGCCGGGCCGGCCCGCCGCTGATGTCCACGGACCAGAGGTCCCCCTCCGAGACGAAGACGACGGTGTCCTTGTGAACGGCCGGATACCGGTAATAGCCGGTCCGGCCTGCGGCGAAGGCCGCCTGGACGAGGATGAGAAAGCCGCCCGCGAGGACGGCGAGGCCGAGGGCTCTTTTCATGGACGTCTCCTTCCTTCTTGCGGAGGTTTATTGTAGTGATGTCGGCCGAGGGAATTCAAGGGTTTTCGGCCGGCCGTGTCGTAGGCCCGGGCAAGGGCGAGGCCGGCCCGGGCCGGGGGGATCAATAGAGACACTCGAGGGCGGCGGCGGCGTAGGCCCGGAGGCTTGCGGGCGGGGTCTCGAAGAAGTGGTCGCAGCAGGACAGGATGTAGCCGCCGTCCGGCCCGACCTTCTCGAAGAGCCCTCGGACCTTGCGGCGGATGTCGTCCGCCGTACCCCTGGTCAGGACGTTGTACTGATCGAGCCCCCCGATGAGCGCCAGCCGCCCCGCGATCTTGTCCTTGAATTCCCAGGGCTCCTGGTTCCCGCCGATCGACGGCGGGGCCAGGGTCTCGGAGGCGTCGCAGCCGTTTCTTACGATGAGCTCCTCGATGCCTTTCGTGCCGCCGCAGGTGTGGTAAACGACCTTGAAGCCCGCGTCGTGGAGCGCGTCGTGGAGCTTGCGGTCGTAGGGCAGGCAGAACTTCTCGTGGATGGCCGGCGAGATGAGCGTCGACGACGACGCCCCGCCGCCCGTCTCGACGATGTCGAAACGGGCGCCCTTCATGGACTGGACGAAGCGCAGCTTTTTCTCGAGGAGGACGCGGAGCAGCTCGTGGACCCAGGCCGGGTCGTCGAAGGTCTTAAGGATGAGGGCCTGGGTGTCAATGAGGCAGGCGGCGTGCTGCCAGCAGCCGCCCTGATCGCCCCAGACGAAGCCGCGCAGGATGCCCCGGTCGCCGACTTCGTCGTAGGCCCGCTTGGCACGGTCGACGTCGAGCTTCGGGACCGGCATGAATCTCTCGATGAGCCGGATGTCGTCGTCCCGCTTGATGAGATGGTCCGAGACCCAGGTCGTCATCCGGTCGCCTTCGGTCGCGTAGGTCAGCGCGCCCCCCGGAGTGGTGATCACGTGGCGGACGACCCGGCGGTCCGGATCGGCGCTCAGGACCTCGGCTTCATCCCTCCATTCCGGCGCCGAGAATTTCCGGAATTCCGCGGCCGCATTCCAGTATTGGCCCATGTCCTGGGAATGGGTCACGGCCGCGTCCAGGCCGAACATCGCGAAAGCCTCGAGCTCGGTCGCTCCGTCCAGATAGGAGTCGAGATGATATCTCTGCCACTGGTGGACGGTGGCCGGCAGCCGGTCGGGCTTCTCGCGGGCCAGGGCCCGGAGCATCCGTTCCTTGGAGGTCATGCCCGCGCGCTCCCTCCTCACATGTTGCCGAAACGGGGGTTGACGACGTTGCTGTAGATGGAGCCGAACCGGTAGTTGAAGCCGACCTGGAAGCTCAAGTTGTAGCCCGAGGCCAGACGCTTGAGCTCGAGCAGGATCTCCTCGACCGTCGCCCCGGCCAAAGGCAGCGACAGCTGGTCCCTGATCCGTTGATACTCGCCGCCGATGTTGAAGGACAGCCCTTTGAAGAGGTTGACCCACAGGCCGGCCTCGGCCCTCAGCCGGTTCTTGCTGAGGTCGTGAAGGAAGGTGCTGCCCGAGAGCTCGACGCCGACCGAGCCCCACGGCTCCTTGATCTCCAGGATGACCTGAAGGTTCTGGCTGAAAAGGGTCTCTTGCTCCTTTTCGAAGATGGTGGTCTCGTAGTAGTCGCGGAAGACGACGCCGACCCGGTACTGGATGCGGAGCTCGCGCCGGGTCGACTGGGAGTAGGGGAAGAGGTTGTATTCGACGCCGGGGCCGAAGGAGGTATAGAGCCGGGCGTTGTCGAAGGTCGACGAGTAGAGGTTTGCGGCGACGGCCCAGGACCAGTGCCCGGAGATGCTCTTGACGAAAGAGGGAGACAGGCTTTTCCGGTTGCTCCGGCTGATGATCGGCTCCTCGTCGGGGACCTCGTAGCGGCGGTGATTGTAGTTGGCCGTCGCGTACATCCGGAACTTCGAGGCCTCCGTCGTCCGGTTGGCCGAGAGGTTGATCTGATACGAGTAGCGCTCGGATTGCTCCTCGAAGTCGCCGTTCCCCCTCAGCCCGAGGCTGAAGACCCAATAGTTCCATTTGTCGACGGCCGGAGTGGGGCGGAACTCCTCGCGTTGGGTGTAGCTGATCGAGATGAACTCGGCCAGAGGCGTGTCGTATACGTACGGGAGGAGACCCTGCTTGAGGACGTTGACGAAGCCTCGGCGGACCTGGTCCTCCGTGTCCGTGGGCTTGGAATAATAGCGCAGCGCGGCGTCCTTCCCCTTGTGTCTCCGGAGGCCCAGGAAGCTGAGGGTGTACTCCCGGCCGCCGCTCCCCGTCGACTGCCGGGTGACGATCACATGGACATCGGCGCTCTGGCGGTCGAGGACGTAATTGACGAAGGTGATCTCGGTCTTGATGTAGTCGAAATCGCAGGTCCTCCGGTCGCAGTCGAGGTAGACGTTGGGGGCCACGCTCCTGGCCTCGTCCTGGGGAAGAGCCTGGGAGAGGCCCGGCCCGGGCCGGGAAAACGCCGGCACGGCCAGGAGGAGCAGCGCGCACAGTCGTCCCTTGAGCGAATGCTTCATGAGAATTGTCCCCCGGCGCATTATCTCGTCCTGACGAAGACCTGGCTCCAGGGAATGACGTTGACCTCGGAACCGGGGGCCAGGCCTGTGCCCCGGAGAAAGCGTTTGGACAGCCAGGATTGAATGACGAAGATCCGCAGGGTCGTTCCGGCCGGAAGGCCGGCGGCGGGGACCACGGATTCGGTTTCGACGGTGTGTTCGCGCTCGAAAAACTTGCCGCCCTTCAGGAAGTCGTAGGCGTGGACGTCGACCGGGGCGGCGAACCGGCTGAACTCCCAGCGGATGGCCAGGTCCTTTTCGGGGTCGAGGATCGCGGGCCGGGGGGCCTGCAGGACGAGCCAGGTCAACAGGGGGATCTTTTCCCCGAAAACGGAACGCTCCCCGAGCGCGATCTCGAAGTCGGCCTCGAGCGGCAGGGCGTCCTTGTCGACCACGATCCGGCTTTCGTAGCGGTCGTCTTTGAAATCGAGCCCCTGCGACAGGACCGTGATCCGGGCGTCCGTCACGATCCGGCCTTCCGGGGAGTTGAGGCGGACGTCCGCGTAGGCCCGGACCTCGAAGAGATCGAGGTCGTTATTGTAGTCGTAGCGTGACAGGCTGGCCGTCGGGTACAGGGTCAACCTGACGAAAAGCAGGTCGGCCGAGGGCGGCGCTTCCCGGGCCGCGGGCGACTGGTCCTGCCCGGCCGGAAGGCCGCTGAGCGTCAGGATAAGCAGGCCCGCGATCATCCAACGTTGTTTGCTCATGAGCGCCTCCTCCTTGTTCCCGAGCATTATACAGGAGGGCGGACTTCGGCGCGAGCGGGGCCTTGACGCATCGGCCCGGGCCCTTGTCATTTTCCGCGGACCGTGCCATAATAGCGCCGGTATGGGAGGGGCTTCGGGAACCGCCCCTGGGGAGGAGATACGATGGGAAACACGAAGACTATTTGGGAAGGGGATATCGCCCCCGATTTCACCCTGAGGGACCATCACAACCGGGAGTTCAAGCTGTCCGAATGCGCCGGCCGGAAGGTCCTGCTGTCGTTCCATCCGCTGGCCTGGACCTCCGTCTGCGCCGAGCAGATGAAGGCCCTCGAGAGCCACAAGGGCGTCTTCGACGAGCTCGGTACGGTCGCGGTCGGTGTCAGCGTCGATTCCTTCCCGTCCAAACATGCCTGGGCCCGGGAGATCGGGATCAAGGGGACGCGCCTCCTCTGCGATTTCTGGCCGCACGGCGCCGTGGCCCACGCTCTCGGGCTGTTCCGCGAGGAGGAGGGATTCTCCGAGCGGGCCAACCTCATCGTCGACGAGCGCGGGCGGGTGGCCTTCATCCGGATCTACGACATCCCGCAGGTCCCCGACATCGAGGAGGTCCTGGCCTTTCTGAGGAAATAGGCCCCGGCTTCCGGTCGCGGGGCCGTGTCCTCCCTTCGGTTCGGCGACGGATATCGTCCCTTGTCCCCCTATTCCTTTCGTGCTCTCTGAAGAAATTTCTTGAAAGCGCGGCTCCGAGTCGCTCCGCCGCGCTTTCAATGGTCGCTTCCCAGAGTCCGCTCCCTGCCGCCCCCCCGATACGGGGGTCTGCGGGACGACATCCGTCACCACCGTGGGAGGACAAAGCCGCGCATGGAGAGGGTTCTTTCCCCGAAAGGCCAACTAGATCAGGATTTCGCGGGGGATCTCCCGGAGGTTGAAATTGGAGGCCATGCTCCGGCAGTAGGCGCCGGCGCACAGGACGGCCAGGACGTCGCCGCTTCTCGGCAGAGGCATCGGACGCTCCCGGCCGAAGATGTCCCCCGTCTCGCAGAGGTTCCCGGCCACGGTGACCCGGGCCTTCATGGGCCCGTCGACCCGCGAGGCGTTGACGATCTCGTGGCGGGCCTGCAGGTAGATGGCCGGCCGGGGGACCGTATTGTACGTGCCGCCGTCGACGCAGGCGAACAGGTTGCCGTAGCTTTCCTTGACGTATTCCACGCGCAGGAGCAGGGCCCCGGCGTCGCCGACCAGGTACTTCCCCGGCTCGATGGCCACGGCCTTGAGGGCCAGACCGGCCCGGTCGATGGCCCGGGCGATGTGCGCGATGTACTCCGCCACGGGAAAAAGCCCCCTCGATCGCAGATACCGAGGCCCGAAGCCGCCCCCGAAGTCCAGGAACTCCAGGGCGAACCCGGCCCGTTCGACTTCCCGGGCCTTGCGGACCATGCGGTCGACGGCCGTCCGGACCATCCCGAAATCCTGCCGGACCCAGCCCGAGCCGAGATGCTGGTGGAGCCCGACGGGCCGGAAGCCCAGACGCCGGGCCCGGGCGAAGACGTCCATGACCCTTCCGTCCTCCACGCCGAACTTGACGGGCGTGCCGTCCGGGGCGCGCCTGCCGGCCGTGACGACCCGGGAGTTGAACCCCCGTCCGATGCCGGGGTTCCAGCGGACGAAGACGCGGATGGACCTCGCAGGAAAGGAGGCCCGCTTGACGGCGCCCATGATCTCGAGCTGTTCCGCGGCGTCGATGCTCACCGTCAGTCCGTCGACGGCGAATACGCGCTCAAGGTCGCCGCGGCTGACGCTCGTCCCCGTGAACAGGACGCGCTCGGCGGGGAAGCCGGTCTTGAGCGCGGTCTCGACCTCGCCGGGGGAGACGGCGTCGATCCAGGCGCCCCGCCGCCGGAGGAGGCGGAGGATCCCCCGGTGGGGATTGGCCTTCATCGCGTAGCAGATCCGGGCCGGAAGAGGGGAGCTGCGGGTGAAGGCGTCCTCGAGGCGGGCATAGCGCTCCAGGATGCGCTCCTTTCCGTAGACGTAGAGCGGCGTGCCGTGGCGCTCGGCGAGCTCGACGGCGTCCCGGCCGGCGACGCGCAGGGCGTTCCGCTCGACTTTGACGAAATCCGTTTCCCACCAGTTCATGATCTCTCTCCGCCCGAATCCGTCCCGGTCCCGTCCCGGCCCTTCTCGAAGAGCCCCATCTGCCCGCTGCGGATCTTCCGGACGATCTCCCGGAGGACCGGGTACCTGTCGAGGAGGGTCTCGGGGACGTCGACCTTCTGGCCGGTGATCAGGTTGCGGATCTGGAGCGCGTTGGCCATGGCCTGGCCCCGGTAGTGATTATTGGTGATGACGTAGACCCGGCCGCTTTTCGTCCCCAGGTCCTTGATCCTCCGGACCCAGCCCTCGAGCTCGTCCCGGCTGTAGAGATAATCGTAGCGGTCGTCACGCCCGGCGTCCTTACGGAACCAGTCGCGCTGGTTGCGCCCGTGGAGCCGGACGTAGGCGAAATCGGGGTTCGTGCTCACGGCCGACGGCCCGACGGAATCGTTGAAGAGGGGCTGGTCGATGTTGCAGAAAGCCGCCCGGCGTTCGCGAAGCAGGCCGAACAGGCCGGGCGAATGCCAGCTCGCGTGGCGGACTTCGAGGGCCAGGGGATATCCGGAGAAGGCTCCGAGCAGACGGGCCACGTAGGCGGCGTTCTCCGGGGTGTTGCGGAAGGACCAGGGGAACTGGACGAGGAGGGCGGCCAGCCGGCCGCGAAGGAGCAGGAGGTCGAGGGCTTTCTTGAACTCGTCCACGTCCTTGGGCGTGAAGTCCCGGTCGCCGTGGGTGAAGGCTTGATGGAGCTTGACGGCGAACAGGAAGTCCGGGCGGCCCTCGACCTTCCTCAGCCAGGCGAGGGCCATGGCCGGCGCCGCCGGACGGTAGAAGGTGCTGTTGATCTCGACGATGTCGATGTACGCGGAGAGATAGGACAACGGGTGGAAGCCGCGGCCCTTGGCCGCGGGATAGACGACGCCCTCCCAATCGTCGTAGCTCCAGCCGGCCGTGCCGACGTGAAAGGTGGGCATGAGGGTATCCATTCTACCCTCACGGGCCGCATTTCTCAATGACGCCGGGGCGTTTGGAAAAAGCGGCCCCGCCTGTGGTAACTTAAGGGCGGGAGGACGAACATGATCTTAGAGGCCGCCGGTCTTGCCGCCGGCGTCCGCAAGGCCTACGGCCTGATCGCGGCCGACGTCCGCAGGACGCCGGTCGGGCTCTCTGAGCCCCTGAGCCGGGCGACCGGGGCCCGGGTCCTGGTCAAGTGGGAGTGCGACCAGATCACGGGGTCGTTCAAGCTGAGGGGGGCGCTCCACAAGATCCGCTCGCTTTCGGCGGAAGAGCGGGCCCTCGGCGTCGTCTCCGCTTCGACCGGCAATCACGGTCTGGCCATCGGTCACGCCGCGAGGCTCGAGGGGGTGGCCCTGAAGCTCTATCTTCCGGCCACGGTCTCGGAGGCCAAGAGAAAGAAGCTCGAGGCCGCGGGCGTCGATCTGGAGATCCGGGGATCGAGCTGCGAGATGACGGAGGCCTTCGCCCGGGAGACCGCGGCCCGGACGGGGCGCGTTTTCGTCTCGCCCTACAACGACCTCGACATCGTCCGCGGCGCCGGTACGGTCGGGCTCGAGATCGCCGAGGACGCCGCCGCGTTCGACGACGTCCTCGTCCCGGTGGGCGGCGGAGGGCTCGTCGCCGGCATCGCCGGGTACCTCAAGGCCGTCCGGCCGGAGGGGCGCGTCGTCGGCGTGGAGCCGGCGGCCTCGGACTTCATGGCCGCCTCGGTCCGCGCCGGGCGTCTGGTGGGGATCGAGGAGGGCCCGACCGCGGCCGACGCCGTGGCCGGGGGGATCGAACCCGGCTCCGTGACCTTTGCCCTCTGCCGGGACCTCGTCGATCAGTTCGTGGCCGTCCCGGAAGCCCTGATCGCCCGGGCCATGGCCCTGATCTTCGAGCATCACAGCAGGAGGGTCGAGGGCGCCGGGGCCCTGCCCTTGGCGGCCCTGCTCCGTTCGCCCCGCCGCTGGCGCGACCGGACCGTGGTGCTCGTCGCCAGCGGTGAGAATGTCTCCGCGGAGCGTTTCCGGGAGATCGTCGCCGGCGCCTGACGGCCGGGGCGTCTTCCGGCCGCCCGCGGGCTTGCGGGACAACGGCGTTTTGGAATAAGATAGGGCCGGTCTCCGATGAGCCCCCGCGCCCTTTCCGCAGGTTTCCTGTCCCTCCTCCTGTTTGTCCCCGGATGCCGCGCTCCTGAGAGCGGAAAAGCGGGCGAGGAGCCGCCGGCGGCCGCCGAACCTTACGTCATCGGCATCTTCCAGTCGGTCGATTCCCCGACGGCCAACGAGGTCCGGCGGGGGATCCTCCAGGCCTTTGCCGAAGCGGGCCTTCGCGACGGCCTCGAGATCGTCGTCCGCATCCGGATCGCCAACAACGACATCGCCGAGGTCCAGCGGATCGCCCGGGACCTGGTCGCCGAGAACGTCGACATGATCATGCCCCTCTCGACCCAGAGCCTGCAGGCGGCCATCCTGACCGCCCGGCGGACGCCGATCGTCTTCAGCGCCGTCGCCGTGCCCTTCCTCGTCGGGGCCGGCCGGTCCGCCGACGACCACCTCGCCCACGTCACGGGCGTCGCTTCCACCGGGCCCGTCGGCCGGACCCTGGCCCTCATCCGGGAGGCCCTTCCCGGCGCCCGGAGGGTCGGCTCCCTCTGGACGTCCTCCGAGGTCAACTCCGAGTACTACCTCGACCTGGCCCGTGAGACAGCCGCCGAGCTGGGGTTGGAGATCGTCGCCGTGCCGGTGGCCAGCGGCCACGAGATCCCCCGCTCGCTCCAGGCCTTGCTCAACGAAAAGGTGGACGTCCTGTTCCCGATGTCCGACAACACCCTCAACAGCGCGTTCGACGCGATCGGCCGGGCCGCGGACGAGAACCGGCTGCCGCTCTTCGGGAGCTTTCTCCGCTCGGCCGAGTTCGGCGCCTGCGCCGCGCTGGGTTACGATTTCTACGAAATGGGCCTGAAGACGGGGCGGATCGCGGTCCGGGTCATGAACGGCGAAAGCCCGGCCGGGATCCCGATCCAGACCATGGACGAGGTCCGGCTCCACGTCAATCCCGCGGCCGCCGAAAGACAGGGGATCGCCCTTCCCCGGGCCGTGCTCGACCGGGCCGACCGGATCGTCAGCGCGGCGCCCGGTGCCGCGCCGGCGGCCGCGGCCGGCCTGGTCTGGAAGCCATGATCATCCGTCCGCGTCCCGACGCGACGGCCGTCCGGATGGCCCGCGACGTCCATTCGATCCCCCGGCCGCAGGCTTCTTCGAGCGGACGCCCCCGGGCGAGGAAGGCCAGGATGGCCGACGACAGGAAACAGCCCGTCCCGTGAACGTCCCGTCGGACGCGGGGACGTTCGAACGTCCGGAAGCCCTTGCCGTCGAAGAGAACGTCGACCGGACCGCCGGGGAGATGCCCGCCTTTGACGAGGCAGGGGACGAGGCTCGTTCGGTGGATCTTGCGGGCCGCCTCTTTCATGTCCTCGACCGTCCGGACGCGGCAGCCCGCCAGGGCCGATGCCTCGTCCAGGTTCGGGGTGATGAGAGAGGCCCTTTTCCGGAACAGAGGGAGCAGGCGGGGCCAGGCTTTCTTCTCGAGCAGGACGGCTCCCGAGCTCGACCGCAGGACCGGGTCGACGACGCGGGGGACATGCGGGTTCCCGGCCAGGATGCGGGCCGCCGCGGCCAGGTTGGCCGCCGTGCCGAGCATGCCGACCTTGATGCCGGCGATGTCGAAGGCCTCGGCGAGCGAACGGTGCTGGCCGGAGACGACCCGCGCGGGCAGGTGACGCACGGACGCGACGCCGCCCGGGTTCTGGGCCGTGACCGAGGTCAGGACCCCGAATCCCCGGAACCCGAGCCCCTCGAAGACGGAGATGTCGAGCAGGACCCCGGCCCCCCCCGAAGGGTCGAAGCCGGCGATCGAGAGCAGGTTCCTGGTCATGACCGGTGCCGAGGGGGATTCTATCACAGCCGCGGGCTTCCGTTCACGCCCCGGGGTCCTGTATGATGAAGGCATGAGGGTCCGCGTGTTCATCTCGGGCCGGGTCCACGGCGTCGCATTCCGCTATTTCACCCAACAATGGGCGGTCTCCCTGGGGGTGACGGGCTGGGTCAGGAACCTCCCGGACGGCCGGGTCGAGGTCCTGGCCGAGGGAAGCCCCGGGAGCGTCGATCCGTTCCTCGAGCGCCTCGCGGAGGGGCCTCGCCTGGCCCGGGTCGACGGCTTCGATGCCCGTCGGGAGGAGGCCACGGGGGAGTTCGGGGATTTCCGGATCGTTTCTTGAGCCGGTCAGGAGTTCAGGAATTTGTTCCGGCATCCCTCGGAACAGAAGAAGCGCTCCCGGCCGTCCCGGGCCTCCCGCAGGGCTTCTTCCTTGGGGATGTAGGTGTTGCACATCTCGTCCTTGACCATCACCCCGCGGATCGAACGCGGAGGGACCGCCCGGCCCCGGGCGCGCTTCATGGCCCGCCAGATCCGGACGAAGAGGAAGACGACATAAGCCAGGATGACGAGAACGAGGAAGCGGAACAGTCCGATCACCATTCGACCAGCATGGAGGCCCAGGTCAGGCCGCCCCCGAAACTCATGAGCATGACCAGGTCGCCCTTCCTGATCCGGCCCTCTTCGACCGCTTCGCACAGGGCCATGAGGACGGAGGCCGAGGAGCAGTTCCCCCGCCGGTCGACGTTGACGTAGAACTTTTCGACCGGGATGCCCAGCTTTCTGGCCGGGAACTCGAAGATCCGGGCGTTGGCTTGATGGCAGACGATGAGGTCCACGTCGCCGATCGTCAGGGGGCGTTTTCGCGCCGGGTTCTCGTTGGCTTGAGCCAGGGTCCTCGCGGCCAGCTCAGGGATGATCTTCAGCACGAACTTCTGGACCTCGTGGCCCTTGATCCAGATGTTCGGGCGGCTCGGCGTCTCGTGCACGCGCATGTCCTTGCCCACGCTGTGCGTCGTTTCGGCGGACCACGGGTCGCTGCCCAGCTGGGAGCAGATGATGCCCGAGGGGCCTTCGTCCTTTTTCAGGACGACGGCGCCCGCGCCGTCCCCCCAGAGGTCGGCATTGGTGTCGGAGAAGTCCAGGACCCGGCTCAAGACCTCGGCCCCCACGGCCAGGCCGTACTCGGCCCCGGTCTCGCCGAAGAGAAGGTGCTTGCGGACCATGTCGATGGCGTAAAGACCGCTCGTGCAGGCGGCCAGCAGGTCGAAGGCGGGTATCCGCAGCTTGGTCTTGCCCTCGGATTCCGGCCATTCGCCGGCGGCGATCTTGTTCTTGATGACCTTGTTGAGGACGAAGCAGGACGTGGAGGGCCAGAGGGCCTCGGGCGTCGAGCTGCCGATGGCCAGGATGCCGATATCCTCCCAGCCGATGCCGGCTTGGGCCAGGGCCTTATCGGCCGCGACCAGGGCCAGGTCCGAGGTGTTGGGCTCGTCCGTCACCCAGCGGCGCTCCCGGATGCCGACCAGGTCGATGATCTTCTGGGACGTCAGCTCCCCGGGCTGCCAGGGTTGGTCCGTCCCGGGCTTGAGGGCCCCGTGGGCCAGAAGGATCTTGATGATGTCGTCGTTGGTCACCAGCCTCCCGGGGACGTCGATGCCCGGCAGGCACTTGCCCACGCCCGCGATCTTCACTCGCATGTCCGAACGGTCTCCTGTGACTTGGGATTCACCGGTGCGGGCCGCTTCGGCCGGGCCCGTCCAAGAGTTCTACCATTATTATAGGCCGGCCCGGGATTGTCAAATTCCGCGCCGCGCGGGCCCGGGGTTTGACCGGGTCCCGGCTTTCTGGTAAATATCCGTCCAGCGATCCCCGAGGTGAACGAGATGAGCGACCAACCTCTGCGCGGCGTCCGGGTTCTCGACCTGTCCCGGCTCCTGCCCGGGCCCTACTGCACGCTCCTGCTGGCCGATATGGGCGCCGAGGTCATCAAGATCGAGGACGTCGGCGTCGGCGACACCATCCGCGTGATGGCCCCGTTCGTCGGCGGGCGGAGCGCCTATTTCCTGGCCCTCAACGCGGGCAAGAAGAGCCTGGCCGTCGACCTGAAGGCCCCGGCGGGCCGGGAGGCGTTCCTGAAGCTCGCGGCCACGGCCTCGGTCGTCGTGGAGGGCTTCCGGCCCGGGACCGTGGACCGATTGGGGGTCGGCTACGAGGCCGTCAAGGCGGTCCGGCCGGGCATCGTCTACTGCTCTATCTCCGGGTTCGGCCGGGACGGCCCGGACAAGGACCGTGCCGGGCACGACCTCCTCTATCTCGCCCGG
>Ga0194125_10006743_pt1 | contig 16796 bp, 23 predicted proteins | sample TA2KigC250mmetaG_FD_148626 | JGI IMG/M metagenome (GOLD analysis project Ga0194125, IMG submission 148626) | Freshwater microbial communities from Lake Tanganyika, Tanzania - TA2015034 Kigoma Deep Cast 250m | ecosystem: Environmental > Aquatic > Freshwater > Lake | place: Tanzania: Lake... | reverse complement strand
AACAATTGATTTTATCGACGATAAACCCAAGAAAAGATTTATAAACTATGTTAAATTTATCATATTATAAGAGGTTGAAATTAGCTAATTTTACCAGCTAAAATTTGATAAAAATTAACTAAATTAGAGAAAACTAACAAAAACTTAAGATGGCAATTAAACCAATTTGTGATAAGTGCAGGAAAGAATTAACTGATTTTGGAGCAATATTATTCTCGCCTCCAGATGAAAATAATAATGTAAAAAAGTATCACATATGCAAAAAGTGTTATAATGAGATAATTAAGGAGTCTATATAAACAGAAGATGGCAGAAGAAAAGAAAAAAATACAAGAGGAAATAGAACAAGATTTTGAAAAATTCATTAAGAGAATTGATAAGATATTTGAGAAAGAATTTGGAAAAATGTGCCCTGATTTTGAACCTTCTTGTATTCAATGCAGGGCTAATTTAATTTATAATCAATTTAAGAAAAATTTATTTGAAGAATTTATACAAGAGAAGAAAAAATGATAACAAAAATAAAAGAAAAAGGGTTCAGCAGAACCGGTAATTTTTTTGCTCAGGTCTTACATTTAGTATATGCTGAAGGATTATTTAAATCTTTTGGTGTGCAAAGCCGGGTTGGCAGAGTCGGTAATTGCACTGGCCTTATAAGCCAGCGACCTTGCTCAGGTATCGTGGGTTCGATTTTCTTTACGAAAATCCCACACCCAGCGCACATTATAATCTTTTAATAAATAAAAATATGAGAATTTCAAAATGGCAGAAGAAAAGAAAAAATATGATGCAGAACAAATAAAAGTACTTGAGGGACTTGATGGTGTTCGCAGGAGACCAAGTATGTATATAGGAAGCACAGGAAAAGACGGCTTGCATCATCTTGTTTACGAAGTTGTAGATAATGCAGTTGATGAATGCCTGGCAGGAGCTTGTAATATAATCAGAATTACAATAAATAAAGATGGCTCTGTTACTGTGGAAGATAATGGAAGAGGAATTCCTGTTGATGTTCATCCTGTTTACAAGAAGTCAGCTATGGAAATCATAGTCACAAAGCTTCACGCAGGTGGAAAATTTGACAAAAAAGCATATGCTGTTTCAGGTGGTTTGCATGGTGTTGGCATAAGTGTTGTAGCTGCTTTATCCAAGAAAATGATTGTGGAAGTCATGAGAGACGGAAAAATTTATACTCAATCTTATAAAATCGGAAAGCCATTAGATGATGTAAAAGTAAAAGGAAAATATGAAGGAGATGCAACAGGAACAACTGTAACTTTTTATCCTGATGAAGAAATATTTTCTACAACTAATTTTGATTTCTCAACTTTAGCAACTCGATTCAGGGAATTAGCTTTTTTAAATGCTGGGTTAAGAATTGTGTTTAAAGATGAAAGGCAAGGAAAAAAAGAAGAATTTCATTATGAAGGGGGATTAGTAGAGTTTGTTAAATGGATAAACAGAAGCAAGGAAGTTTTGCACAAACCAATTTATTTTAAGAAGCAAATAGACAGCGCAATTGTTGATGTTTCTATCCAGTATAATAATTCGTATCAGGAAACTCTATTCAGTTTTGTGAATACAATTAATACGATTGAAGGCGGCACTCATGTTGTTGGTTTTAAAACAGCATTGACAAGAGCAATAAATGATTATGCAAAAAAGCAGGGGATGATTAAAACCGGGAATTTGACAGGTGATGATGTCAGAGAAGGGTTGACTGCAATTATTTCTTTGAAAATTCAGGAGCCCCAGTTTGAAGGGCAAACAAAAACAAAATTAGGAAATTCTGAATTAAAGGGGATTGTTGATTCTATTGTTTCTTCAGTTTTGTCTGAATTTTTTGAGGAAAATCCACAGATTGCAAAGAAAATAGCGACAAAAGCAACAGAAGCGTCAAGAGCAAGAGAAGCTGCGAAAAAAGCAAAAGAGCTTGTGAGAAGAAAATCCGCGCTCGGATTTTCTGGCTTGCCTGGAAAATTGGCTGATTGCTCATCTAATAAGACAGAAGAGACAGAATTGTTCATTTGCGAAGGAGATAGTGCCGGGGGCAGCAGTAAAATGGCAAGAAATAAAGAAACTCAAGCAATCTTGCCATTAAGAGGAAAAATTCTTAATGTTGAGAAAGCAGCTCCTACAAAAGTTTTCTCAAATGAAGAGATAAGCAATCTTGTAACAGCTATTGGAACAGGAGTTGGAGAGCAGTTCAATCTTGAAAAATTAAGATACGGGAAAATTATAATCATGACTGATGCAGATGTTGATGGAAGCCATATAAGATGCTTACTTTTAACATTTTTCTACAGGTTTATGCCTCAGTTAATTGAACAAGGCAAGATTTATGCTGCTGTCCCTCCTTTGTTCAAAATCAGAAAAAATAAGGATCATTATGTTTATTCAGAAGGGGCTTTGAAGAGAGTTTTAGATAAGCTTGGGGGAAATCCAAATGTCACAAGATTCAAAGGATTAGGAGAAATGAATGCTTCTCAGCTATGGGATACAACTATGAATCCAAATACAAGAACACTGAAGAAAATTTCAGTTGAAGATGCTGTTGAAGCTGATGAAACTTTCTCAACTTTAATGGGAGATGATGTTGAGCCAAGAAGAGAGTTTATTGAAGAGCATGCAAAGGAGGCTGAGCTGGATTTGTAAAAAGATGAAAAGTAAAACTATAAGATTTTGGGAGAATGTTGAGGAAAATCCGCCAAAAAGTTATAAAGAGTTTTTTGAAGAAGAAAGAAAATTCTTGCTAAAACATATCCCACAAAACTGCATATTATTGGATGTTGGTTGTGGAGATGGCAGGAACTTAGGTTTTTTTTCGTCAATTTGTAAAAAAGTTTTTGGTATAGATAATGATAAATATTCCATTAAAAAAAGCAAAGAAATTGCCTGTACTCTAAAAAATGTTGAGGTTACTTTAGAAGATGCCGAAAAAACGCATTTTAATGATAAAACATTTGATATTATCGCTATTATTGGAACATTCTGTAACCTTGGCAAAACAAAACAAAAAGTATTATTGGAGATGAAAAGAGTACTAAAAGATAATGGATTCTTAATTATCACCATTTATAATGAGAATGCTTTGAAAGAAAGATTAAAAATATACAATAAGTATAATTTCAAGAAGTTTGTTCATAAAGGTAATGGTACAATAATAATTAATAATATTATATCTGAACAATTTTCTAAAGAACAAATTGGAGAAATACTTAATACTGCAGGTTTTAAGATTATTGATATTTTTAAGGGGAGCATATTTTATTTGATAAAATCTAAGAAAAGATTAAACTAAAAAAATAACATGACAGACAAAGAAAAAGAAGAAAACAAGAAAGAAGAAAACAACATCATAGAAGCAGATGAGAAAGAATTAGAGAAAGACGAGCTTGAAGAAGGCAAAAAGATAGTTGGAGCTGAAATTTCAGAAGAGATGAAAAAAGCTTATATTGATTATGCAATGTCTGTCATTGTTGCCCGCGCGTTGCCTTCTGTAGAAGATGGACTTAAACCTGTTCACAGAAGAATTCTTTTTGCAATGGACAAGCTTGGACTTGATAAAGGGCATACTGTAAAAAGCGCAAGAATTGTCGGAGATGTGATAGGAAAATATCATCCTCACGGAGATATTGCTGTTTATGATTCACTTGTAAGAATGGCTCAGGATTTTTCTCTTCGCTATCCCCTCATACTCGGGCAGGGAAATTTTGGAAGTCTTGATGCAGACCCTCCAGCTGCTCAAAGGTATACAGAAGCAAAACTCGAGCCAATTGCTCTTGAGTTACTTGAGGATATAGACAAGGATACTTGCAAGATGCTGCCTAATTTTGACAACTCTTTAAAAGAGCCAGAAACTCTTCCAGGAAAGCTTCCAAACTTGCTGATAAACGGAGCTTCTGGAATTGCAGTGGGAATGGCAACAAATATCCCTCCGCATAATCTGACAGAAGTCTGTGATGCTATTATTGCCTATATTAACAAGCCTGAAATTACAATAGAAAAATTATCCGAGATTATCACTGGCCCTGATTTCCCGACAGGAGGGTATATTTCTGGAAATCTCCTTGAATTATACAAGACAGGAAAAGGCAGGCTTGTAATGAGGGGGAAGACAAGTGCTGAAGAGCATAAAGGCAAGGAAAATATAATTATTTCTGAAATTCCATACATGGTTAATAAAGCAGAGCTTGTAACTTCTATTGCTAAACTTGTTCAGGAAAAGAAATTCCCTGACATTTCTGATATTCGAGACGAGAGTGCAAAAGGGAAAGTCAGAATTGTAATTGAATTAAAAAAATCAGCTGATTCAAAATTCACATTAAATGGCTTGCATAAATACACAAGATTGCAGGATAATTTTGATGTTAATCTTCTTGCTCTTGTTGCAGGAAAGCCGAAAACACTGAACTTAAAGCAGATTATTGAAGAGTATGTTAAGTACAGAGAAATTATCATCACAAGAAGAACTAAGTTTGACTTGAAAAAAGCAGAAGACAGGCTTGAAATAGTAAAAGGCTTATTGATTGCTTTGAAAGATATTGATTCTGTTATTGATTTGATTAAAAAAGCTAGCCATACAACAGAAGCGCGGGAAAAATTAATGAAAAAGTATGATTTATCTGTCAGACAGGCAGATGCTATTCTCGAGACAAAATTATCTGCTTTAACCCATTTGGAAGTTGACAAGCTGAAAGATGAAGATAAGAAGCTTCTTGAGTTGATTAAGGAATTGCAGAAAATTTTATCAAGCGAGCAGGAAATTTTATCTGTGATTAAAAAAGAAATTTCAGAAATAAAAAGAAAATACGGAGACACAAGAAGAACTTATGTTTTGGCAAGAGAAGTTTCAGAAATATCAGAGCAGGATTTAGTCCAGAAAAAAGATGTTGTTATAATGATTACAGACAAGGGATATGCAAAGAGAATGGATATTAAGACTTACAAAGAACAGAAAAGAGGAGGAAAGGGAGTGATTGGAAGTGACTTGGCAACAGGCGATTTTGTAAAGCAAATGTTAACTTGTTCGACTCATGATTATTTAATGTTCTTCACAAGCAAAGGAAGAGTTTACTGGCTAAAAGCTCATGAGATTCCTGCTGCTGAGAGATACAGCAAGGGAAAAGCTTTAATCAATATGATTTCCTTGAAAGATGAGGCAATTCAAAGCATTATAGCTGTGAAAAAGTTTGAAGACAGCTTGATGATTGTCACAAAACTTGGAATAATAAAAAAGATGCCTTTATCTCTTGTAAGCAAGCCAAGAAGCTCAGGAGTTCGAGTAATAAATCTTCCTGCTGATAATTCAGATTCTGTTGTTGATGTTAAAGTGATTAAAGAAAAGCAGGAAATTGTGCTTGTTACTCATAAAGGGCAGGCTTGCAGATTTAATTCAGATGAAGTCAGGGCAATGGGAAGAGCGAGTTACGGAGTTACAGGCATCAAGTTAGATAAAAATGATTTGGTTGTTTCAATGGAAGTTCTTGAAAACTTAAAATCTACAATTTTGACTATAACTGAAAATGGATACGGCAAGAGAAGTGAAATTGAGGAATACAGATTAACAGGAAGAGCTTGTAAGGGAGTAATAAATTTAAAGACAAATGATAAGACAGGAGGAGTTATTACAACAGTTTCTGTTGACAATCAAGATTCTGTTATTGTTACAACTGCAAAAGGAATGGTGATTAGAGTTAAAGTTAAGGAGTTGCGAGTTATGGGGCGAGCAACTCAGGGTGTGCATATTGTCAGGTTGCAATCTGGGGATAAAGTAGTTGACCTTGTTAAAGTTCCTGAGAGAGAGGAGATTGCCTGATATTCTTATCATTATTTGCAATAATGTGAATAAAAAATTATGCTACCGGTTATTATGCCCCCTATAAGAAGATAGGATGGACTTAGTCCTGCATGCTTGGCAACCCATGCCTTATATCCTTTTTTTAGCATATATCGTGCAATTGTGTCATATAGACTTATAAAACCATCACTAAAAGGGCCAACTCTAATATTACCCCTGCTATCTCGAGGTATACTATCTAGATGTTTTTCCAACCTAACCTTTGCGCATACGTCACGTGGATTAGAGGAGTCATATTTCAATTTTTTTATTAAACTATTCATTGCTTCCATTTCCGTTCTTCTTAATTTAATATGCATTCAATTTAAATATTTGTTGAATATTAATATACAACAATAGTAAGATTTAAAAATACTTAAACTATTATTAACATATGCTTAAAGAAATGGGTTATCTAGAAAGTGAAGAATTAGTTTATGTCGCATTGCTACAACTTGGAAAAAGTTCAGCTGGAGAGATAGCCAAAAAAACCAAACTTAATAGGGTTTCTGTTTACAAGGCTCTTGATAACTTGGTTCAAGAGGGTTTAGTAAGCTATATCATTGAAGCTAATAAAAGAATATTCAAAGCAGTAAACCCAACAAAGATTAGAGAAATTATTAATATTAAAAAATTACAATTAAATGAATTTGAAAAACAAATTCCTTCACTTATGAAACTTTTTTATGAGAAAAAAGAAAAGGCGCAGTTAAATATTTATGAAGGCATAAAAGGAGCTAAAACCATATGGGAACAACTTCTTGAAGAATCCAAGGAAAAAGATGAGTGGCTTATTTTAGGAGCTCCAAAATCAGCTGAAATTTTAGGGGGGTATTTTAAAGATTTTAATAATAGAAGGGTAAAAAAGAAAGTTTCAATGAGAATTATTTATAATAAAAATGCAACAGAATTAATTAAAATAAGAAAAAAACAGGCATTAACCAAAATTAAAACAATGCCCTCTGAATATATTACTCCGGCATCTTTGGAGGTTTTAAATGATAATACTCTTCTTGTGATTTATGAACCTCAAATAATTGTTTTTTATATTAAAAATAAACAGGTTGCAAACTCCTTCAGGCAATATTTTAACCTCATGTGGAAATTGGCAAGAAGATAATCCTAAAATCCTGCTCTATCAAAATCTTCTTTTTTTAATCTTACTTTTTTATCACAAACACTTAAGATATGATCTGACATAGAAAACATTGAATTTTTATCCTTGAAATAATACAAAATAACTTTGATTTTATCTTTTTCCCTTATGTCTTTTATTGCTGGAACAAAATCTGTGTCGCATGCAACTAGAATAAAATTCTTTGTTTCTTTTGATTTTCTTATTAAATCAATGCTTAATAGAACATCTACTCCTTTTTGTGCATATTCATTATTTATCATCTGGCATCTACCCTCTCTTACATTAATTCCAATCAAATCAAGTTTGGAGATGAATTTATCATAACCGGCTTTTCTCTTTTCTTGCTCCTCAGTTGGAGGAGTTCCTTGAAATGGAGGGCAATTGTAATAAAATATTTCCTTGCAAAGCAATCCTTCTTTCTTTGCAAGATTTTCAGCAAATTTCCTAATGTTGAATTTGACTGGCTTTCCTTTACCTAAAAACTTAGAAACTAAAGAGAGATAAGCCCCATCAAGAAAAATAATACAATCCTCCATTTTAAAAAACTAGTGACCCGGAGATCACTAGCGATCATGTTATATTATTTAAAGTATCTATGTTTATAAGGCTTTCGATGTGATAAAGTTACAGATTTGGTTAAGGTGCCTGCGAATGATATTGATGAGAAATAAATCTTATTTTTTTTGATGTTGTTGATGAAATGCTAATCTTCCTTCTAAATCCTTGCTCCAGTAGAAAAAAGGATCAACATCCTTTCTACTAATTTTTTTTACATCTTTAGATAAACAAATCGAAATAATTTCTCTTAATGCTTCAATATTCTGGCGCGGGGTATGCCATATTTCCATAAGAGATTTAAGACTTTGGTCCATTCTTTCTTTGTTAGACATTGCTTTTAATTTTCTTAAGAATACTAATTCAATATTTTTAGATCTAATCTTTCTTCTGTAAATAGATTGATATAATGGACTCATCAAAGAAAGACCAAACAGCCAATCATTTATATAATCCTTTAATTCAGGTTCTGCAATTGGGGCTTTTCTTTTGTGAGGAGATAGTATCCCTCTGATATTATCTAATGGCTGAGAAAGTGCTCTAATTAATCTTTCATCTCCGCCTACTAATCTGCAAAGAATATTTTTATTCCTCCCTTGAAATCCTAAATATCCAAGCAATCTTTTGGGATAATCGCAAACTTCTTCTATCTCTATTCCAAACTCTTGATCATTTGTACTAAAACCTACTTGTCTATAATCTCTAATTTGATACCCTTTCCACAAAAAGCTCAAAACTTTATGACAGGATTCTCTGCAGAATCCAAGAACTTCGCTGTATTCATGATTTAAATCATCTTCAGCTATTGAGGAAAGCATTGTTAATTTAATCTTTTTCTTGTTCATGCAAGATTATTGAATTTTGTATATTTTAAATTTTTCTTGTATAAATTCCTAATAAATTAAAAATATTTGGAAAATTATTTAATAAAATAGAAAAGTTTATAAATATAAATTCAGTTGTAAGAGGATGGAACTAAAACAAAAAGATAAGAAACTCTTAAATTATCTTTATCATCATTACAGGCAGCCTTTTACAGAAATAGGAAAGCGATGCAGATTATCAAGAGACCAAGTTGAATATACTTTAAATAAATATGAATTAAATGGTGTTATTAAAAAATATCTTACAATTTTTAATTATAATCTTTTAGGATATAAGGAGTTTATTATAGTTTGGTTGAAGACTATTAAAAATAAAGAACAAATCAAAAGAGAATTAGAAAGAATGAAGGATGTTATTTCTGTGGGAGAGATTTCAACAAAATATGATTTATTTGTGAACTTTATATTTAAAGACAAGCAAGAATTTGAAGAAATTTTTTACAATTTCATAAAAGAGCATGAGATTAAAGAATATGAAATTTTCTTGACAACATATTCTAACCTCTATCAATTAAAACAATTTGGATTAAAAATAGCAGAAGACACTTATAATTTTGTTGGTAACTATAAAAAAAGAAAACTAGATGAAAAGGAGATAGAAATATTAAAGGAATTAGAAAAAAATGGAAGGGTGAGAATTATTGATATCTCATTAAAAACCGGAATATCAAGTGAATTAATAATTTATAAAATGAAACAATTGTATAAAGATAAGATAATTCTTGGAACAAGAATCCAATTTGATTTTGAAAAGATAGGGTTTTATCTTGCTACGCTAAGATTAAAGCTAAAAAACCAGACAAAAGAAGAAAAAGAAAAAATAAATCAATTCTGCAAAGATCATCCTTTAATAAACGCTCTTGCTTTTGGAATTTCAGACTATAATTGCCTTATCCAAATACTCTACAGAAAAGAGGATGAATTAAGAAAAACCTTGATGGAAATTAAAGATTTTCTGAAAGAAAATTTAGAAGACTCTTTTCTATTATTAATACAAAATGAAACTAAAGCAAGAACCCTGCCTTATTGATATAACCTTTCTGTCTTACGAAAATATTTCAAGTTTCTATGGAAACTTGCCAAGAAATAATTAAGCAACTTTCTTTAAAGTTACTTTTTGCTCTTTTTGGAAAAAAGAAATCACAAATTCGTCAAAAAATCCTGCTCTCCCAAGCAAGATAGGGAAATCATAATCTCCAAGTATTACTTTTACTGGAATTGTCAGCATATAATTTTCATGCCCTTTCTCAACAGCAATTCTCATTTTTGATTCTATTGAATCTACTTTTCCGCCAATTCCAAAAGAAGGCTCAGATTTTGCATTTATATTTATCCCCAAAATTTCTGCAATGTCTTTAGGTATCGCTGAGATGTCTGCGCCAGAATCAAGCAATGCGATTGAATCAAATCTTGTCTGCCCAAATAAAGTTATTGGAATAGAGGGAGTTTTTACTTCAGTTCCATCAGGTCTTTTGACTACTTTATACTTAAAGCTAAGAGTCATTTTAGAATATCATTGTCTCTTTGTCTGGAATTCTTGCTATTAAGGGCTTTTTCCCAGGACATTTGGCATTTGCCTTACTCAAAACCTCTTTTACATTATTGCTGTGAGCAACTATCTTGCCGTCGCATATTGCAATCCATTCTCCAATATAACTGCTTACATCTGCTCTTAAAAATAATTCATAATTTTGTGTTTGCATACTCTCTTGAGGTTTTAGAGATATTTATACTTTTCGATTTTTCAATCGGGTGATAAAGTAGTTGACTTGGTTAAAGTGCCAGAAAGAGAGGAGATTAATTAACTCTAAGTATTAATAATGTCCAAGATGATTCCATGAGTCTGTATAAGTTAAGTATCTATTTGGCTTATCTTCTTGGGTCCCCAGTAAGGCTAAACTCAATCTGCATAAATCAGACCTTTCATAAAGCCACCTTCCCAGAATATGATATTTTCCTTTATGAGGGCAGGGAAATAATTTCCCCCCATTTTCTGCAACCTTTTTATTTAGGGTTGGGATAATCGTATCTGAAATAATATCTCTAAGTGCTTTTGACATATCAGTAAGCCCAAAATGGTCTGAGTAAAATACTGAGCTACAAAAAAGTTCAGGCACTCCAACTAGACCGCTTCTAGACCATTCATTTGAATCAGGAACTTGTGAGACTACCAGAATTTTATCATAGATAAATCCCTGAATAGAGTCGTGATACACTTCCCCCCTTTTATCTTTAAGAAGATCACATGCACGGACTAAGCTTATTTTTGGATAAATTGTCTGTTCATTGCAAGAATAACCCCGATTGCCATTATCTTCAAGAAATTTTTTTATATGAGGGTCATTCTTATTAAACAACATATCTAATAGGCTCATAGATTTTTTATTATCACCAAGTGCAAGCCCTAAATAAATTGCATAAAGATGTTCTGATAACGAACGTGCATTATTATGTCTAAACTCAAAAGGAAGAGCCCCCATTTCATCAAGATATTTTTTTTCTAATCTTTTTTTGTCTCTGTCGTCTCCAGAGAATCTTGCCTTAAATACTGCTCTATAAACTTTTAAAGATTCCATTCTAGCCCTTTCCCAAATTTCTTTATCATATTGAACTCCTGCTTCTTTAAACCTAAATTTTGCTATATCCCAACTTGGACCAACAAAATGAGCATCCATAAATCCTGCATGAGGCACAAAAAGAATACTTCTCTGACTCTTTTGAATTGCTTGAGCATATTTTTTATCTCCTCTTTCTAATGCTGCAATCCCTCTTTCTAAAACTGTTTGGTTTGAGCATACTCTATTAAGAACTAAATCATGTGGCGGAATACAAATATTTAATCTATCCGCTAAATCCATTCTTCCTATTCTACGTGAAGCTATTTCTATTGGGAAAGTGCTTTCATAAACTCCATTTTCTATTATCTCCACACCTTGATTCAAAATTCCTATAACTTCTTCGGCTCGTTCAGCTATTATACTTTCTGCTAATTTGTTATGTGCTTCATTTGTCATTTTTCTTATTATTAATTTATTTTTATCTGCTATTTATAACTACTTTATGATAATTACTATAAACAGAGCTATTTAATTATAGTCCCCCTACTAAGGGGATACTATGGAAAGATTTATTAATCTCTTTTTATACTAAAAGATATGAAAGAAAAAGCACTTGAAAGGCTTGGATTGACAAAAGGCGAAATTAAGGTTTATCTTGCTTTGAACAAGCTTGGAGAAACAAGCGTTGGAAAGATTGTTGAGGAAAGCAAAGTAACTAAATCAAAGATTTATGACATTCTCAATAAGCTTATTGAAAAGGGGCTGGCAGGATACAGCGTAAAATCTGGAACAAAATACTTTATGTCAAATGACCCAAAAATGCTTCTTGATTATGCAAAAAGAAAGGAAAAAGAGCTTGAAGAAACTAAGAGTGAGATAAACTCCGTACTTCCAAGTTTAATCTCAGAAAGAAATACATTTTCACAACAGAGAGTTGGAGAGATATATGAGGGGCTTAATGGAGTAAAAGCAATAAGGGAAGAACTAATGATGACTTTTAAGGCAGGAGATACTCTTCTTGTTTTAGGAGCTCCAAAAGTTGCAAATGAGAAATGGGAGGGGTGGCTTTTGGATTTTCATAAAAGAAGAATTGCCAGAAAAGTAGGGATGAGGATAATTTATAATAATGATGCTAGAGAGTTTGGAAAAGTCAGAACAAGAATGAAAATAACAGAAGTAAAATATATGCCCAATAACCTTTCAAGCCCAAACTGGATAGACATCTTTCCAGAAGCAGTTCTTTTTGTTATGCTTGTAGATAAGAATCCAATTGCTTTCTTAATCAGAGATAAAAGCTTATCAGACAGCTTCAGAAGTTACTTTAACCTCATGTGGAAATTGGCAAAAAGATAATCATAAAAAGTTTTAAATATCTAAATTAAATATAAATAATAACATAATCCCAGGTAATCCTTAAGGGTTGCCTGATGTTTTTTAATATGGATAAAACTCTTGTTTTTATTGATGGCGCTTATCTTTCTTTTATCTCAAAATTTATATAATGCAGAACATAATAATTCTTATAAATTATAATTAGATGTAGAATTATGGTTATTTTTGTTGAGTTATATGTAAATCTTGATTCCGAGAAAGAGCTACATGCAAAATTTCAGAGAAGTTTAAAAGATGCAGGATTAAGCAGAGTTATTCAATTAACGCATTTTATTCCTGATAAAGAAGCTTATTTTAGAATCAGAAATGGTGAAAGAAAAATTTACGAAAGTCCAAGATTTAATCCTGAAGAGCCAGATGAGCAAATCGGGCTTGTACTTAAAGTTTTAGAACAAATTAGCTAAATACAAATTAATAATACTAAACTAGATTATCTCTGCTCAATTTTGTAATTCTAAATAATATAATTTATACTAAATTACAAAACTTCGCCATATCCAATCAATCTCCAGTGTCCCTGCAAATTTCTAGCTAATCCAATATTCTCGCCACGAAAAGGAACAATCGGAATTCTTAAAGAAAGCTCGAGAATATTTCCTCTTATTTTTCTGACAACTCCGACTGTAATTGAAGTATTTACAGAAAGCATTAATAATTCAAGCAATTTCAGCGGCTCAATTTTTTCCTGCTTGCTGCTTCCTAAAACCTCTTTGAATAAGGTGAATTTTAAGTTTATGTTGCTTGTAATAGGAGGCAGTTTTCCTGATAATCCCGCAACACAGCCAGAAAGATTGTCTGCTTTTGTCAAGATTGGGTCAAGCTCTGTCTCAATTGCCAAGCTCCCGCCAGGTTCTGCTTCTTTCATAGGATAGCTTCCCTTGTAAATATTTGTTATTTTGCTTTTTACAGATTCATATCTAATTTGGTTTTCTTTCTTAAGCATTATTCCTGGTTTAATTTCAATCTCATCCCCTATTTTCAATTTTCCTTTTTTCATTGTGCCTCCTATAATTCCTCCTTTCAAATTTTCAATTTTGCTTCCCGGCCTATTAACATCAAAGCTTCTTGCTATCATAAATAATGGCTCTGAACTTGTATCTCTTTCAGGAATTTTAATCTTGCATAATTCCTCAAAAATTTTGTCTATATTCACTTCCTGCTGGGCAGAACACGGAATTATAGGGGAATTTTCAGCTATTGTTCCTTTTACAAATTCTTTTATTGTCTTGTAGCTTTCAAGTGCTTTTTCCCTTGAAACCAAATCAATTTTATTCTGTACAATAATAATATTTTTTATTTTCTTGGCGTCAAGAGCAATTAAATGCTCCCGTGTTTGTGGCTTAATTCCCTCATTGGCAGCAATCACAAGAATTGCAGCGTCAATCATTGCAGCTCCTGACAACATTGTAGCCATGAGCATCTCATGTCCGGGTGCATCTATAAATGTTACATATCTTTCTGGATTTCCTTCTTTTATATTCCAGGTTTTTTCTTTTCTTATTATTGTGTCAGCATATCCAAGCTTGATTGTAATTCCTCTTTTCAATTCCTCACTGTGAGTGTCTGCCCACTTTCCAGTAAGTTTCCATAACAATGTGGTTTTGCCGTGGTCTATGTGCCCAACCATTCCTATATTTAAAGTCAGAAGATTTTCTATGTTGATTTGTTCTTGCTTATTTTTTTCCATGTTTTATATTAAACCTAAAGCTTTTTAAATATCTCTATTCCAATTCAGTAATAAATTGAATAAATGTAAAATGCCAGAAGAAATGACTCTTTTAATGGTGAAGCCTGAATTACTGACTCGGGCAGATGAGGTTTACAGATATTTTGACAGAATTGGAAGAAGGCTCAGTACTGTAGATGTTGAAAATATTACTTTTAGGCAGATAGCTGATTTTTATGCATCAACAATAGAGAAGCATGAAGCAGGAATGATTCTGTATCTTGATTATTTTGTTGGAAAAAATTGCCAGCTTGCTTTATATGAAGGAAAAGAAGGATTAATTGTTGCTATGAGAAAAGTTCTTGGGCATACTGACCCTAAAAGAGCTGGAAGAGGGACATTAAGAGGTGATTTGTGCACTGATTCTCACGAGCGGGCTTTACTTGAAAAAAGAGCTGTCTTGAATGGCGCTCATGTTTCAGACAGCAAAAGAGAATTTCAGGAGCAGTTTAATGCGTTCAAAGATTTTTTCAGCAAGAATGACAGGTTGAGAGTTGCAAGATTTCTTTCTAGATATTAAGACTTTATCTTGCTTTTAATCGTGATAAAAAGCAGGATAACAGCCAGAATGCAGGTGTTATCAAGGCAGATGTAACTGTTCATAGAGCAAAATAATTTTAAATCTTATTGTCTTGCAAAATATCTTAAATAATTATTCCACGGCTGGCAGCAGCCATTTTCTCCAGGGCATTTTCCAACATCATACTCTAAAACCAATTTGCCATTTTTCCTATAAACTCTATTAACTTCATCTCCTACAAACATAGAGTGTGAGCTTCCTGGAAATATCATTCCAATATTTCCTTTTCTTCCATCAGAATCAGTAAATCTAAATCTATATCCAAACAAATTAACATCAGAACTTGCTTCTAATCTTCCAACTACTCTTCGAGTTTCTCGCAAGCCAGATTCATTAACTATAACAAAAATTAAACTGCGCCTTCTTCTGTCAATTTTATTCAGTCTTTTAAGTATATAATGCATAAATTTTTAGAGAAGTAAGAGCTTATAAGAATTATCAATATACAGAATATATGTTATAATATAGCTTATATCTTATCTTGCCTGTGCAAGCATTAAGGCAAAAGCTTGCGGAGAAGTTTCAGGACTTAAATTATATCCAACAGCCCTTCTTGCCTTGCGAGTAATTCTTCCGCGATTGTTGCATAAAATAAAAGGATACTGAATTCCCCTTCCCATATCTGTCAGATTTTCCAATTCCTGCGCAGAAACAACTTCTAATCTGATGCCCCATCTTCTTAAATAATTTCTTGATTCATCATCTAAAAGTTGTGCTGTTGCTTCTGTAACAATTGCCCTTCTTGGAACTCTTTCATAATCTAGGACACAATCCTCTACTTTTCTAGAAATATCCGAAGGCATGATTTTATATAAGATTGCGGTTTTTAAATATTATTGTGCCAGGGCTTTATTAAATTCAGCTAAACTTCTGTCAAATTCTTGACATTGTCTTTCAAGTTCTTCACATTCTCTATTGTTTCTTGCCACAATCTCATCCATCTTTCTGCGCACTTCTTCCCTTTGTGTTTTGAGAAATTCTCTATTTTCTTGCAAAATTGGCTCAATTACTTCCTTTTCATATCTTTTTGCAGCTTCATCAATCATTGCATAAAGTCTTGGTTTAGCTGCATCAAGTTCAGTCCTAAGATTTTCTATTCTTCTTGTTTGAAAATATACTGCAACATCTAATGTACCAAGTCCGGCAGCAGAAAGAGATAATAATCCTAATGCAACATAACTAAGAATTTTTGATTTATCCATAATAATTTATAATTTAATCCTATATAAAGATTATTGTGCTTGAACTTCTTTCTTCTCTTCAGTTTTTGGCTGTTCTTTTGGCTTGTTCTGCTCTGGAAAAATCTCTTCAAGCTTCTTTTTTCCATGTTTTAAAACTTTCAAGTTAATCTGAACAACATCCCGCGAGATAATGCTTCCACGAACAGTTTTCTTCAATCTCAAGCCATCAGGCATTTTCGGCTTTTTCTTTTTCAATCCTTTTGGCTTGCTCCACATTCCCTTCCCTTTTACAAGTAAAACTCTTTTCAATCCGCTTGATTCAATTTCTTTAAATCCAGGAAATCCCGCCTTATCGCTTGTTCCAGTAATTTCAAGCTCGTAATCAGAAAGCTCGCTTGAAATTTCGCTTCCTGAAATCTTCTCTCCTATTTTCCTTCCTACAAGCGCTTCTGTATCTGTCTCTAATTTCCATGATTTTCCCTTCTCAGATATATTAATTTTAAACATAATTAGTCTTAATTTTTCTGGTTTAAAAAGCTTTACTTATCTAATTAATATCAGTCAATATAAATATTTTTATCACACCTTAATATTAATTAATTAGATAATTTAATATAATATATTTAGTAATTGTCATAATTAAAAGTTTAATTTATAGTTATAAGCAAAAATTAATAATTAGGTTTATTAGTCTAATCTAAGAAATTGTGCAATTGCTCCCTGTTTTTCCCGAGGTTTTTTTTCTGCTGTTTATCTAATATATTATACCACATGCATCTTTTCAGGCTAAGCGGCCCGGTTCTGCCCCCCCAATTATCACATACAGCATCTCCTGGCTCATATTCATAACAATGTCCCTTATGCTTGCACTCTCCCATTTTAAGAGAAAAAATCCTCCTTAAAAAATTCCCATGAGGTTCTTAAACTCGGCCTCTGCACACCA
>Ga0194125_10006737_pt1 | contig 16807 bp, 17 predicted proteins | sample TA2KigC250mmetaG_FD_148626 | JGI IMG/M metagenome (GOLD analysis project Ga0194125, IMG submission 148626) | Freshwater microbial communities from Lake Tanganyika, Tanzania - TA2015034 Kigoma Deep Cast 250m | ecosystem: Environmental > Aquatic > Freshwater > Lake | place: Tanzania: Lake... | reverse complement strand
CGCGCCCGCTCGTCCAGATGGGGCCACAGCGCGGCTACCTTCTCCCGCAGGGCGTCCACGTCTCCCATCCCATGACAGTAGTACGGGAACGACGTTTCGTAAACCTAATTTATTGACGCTGCCTTAGACGCCGATCCGGCGATACGGAGAGGGCGGCGGACGTTTGCCGGTGGAGGCGAGAAGGGGAGCGTCCAGCGGAGGGTGAGGGTTCGTAGTTGGTTTGGGGAGGCGGGCGTATACAGCTAGGAACCAAACGTGACGATGTGGTGAACGCACGCTCCGACGGAGCACGCTGCCGATGCACCGCATATCCGCAAGAACGCGAGTGTCTTGCGAGGGTGAATCACGCGGGGAGAGTTCTCTGCTCATTCTCCGTCCCCATGGGTGTCGTCGAGACGCGCCCCAACAGACCCCAAACTCTCTCCTCCTCGATTCTCTCCGCCGAAGTGGTGGACGCTCTAGGTACGACCGGACCCCGCTCTGATCGCAGTACGAACTGCTTGCTCTCGGTGAACGCACCCCCCGGGCCCGGCGTCCCCGATTCTGCTGCTTGTTGCTTTCCTCCAGCTCGTCGGCTAGACTGCAATCCGCCAGAAGGGCTACAGACCTGACGGGACAAGTCAGGCGGGCGGCTCCATCCATTGCTCAAGCTCCAACGTCCGGTGTTATTGACCTCTCCCGGGGGCTGGTGGCGGCTTCTGTTATTGCGATCCACACTAAGACAGAGGAGGAACCTCCATGAAATCGCCGCGACGTAGCGACCTGACGGCACTCCTGGCTGTGGCGTGCTTGCTAGTCCTCACAGTATGTGGGGATGATGACAAGAAGGGCGTCGAACCCGAGGTCCAGGCCGCAGGCAGGTTCCTCGATAGTCCAGTCGAGGGATTGAGCTACGAGAGCGGCTCTTTGAGCGGAGTCACCACGGCCGACGGGGGATTCAAGTACATCGCCGGATCCTCTGCTCGCTTCAGCGTCGGCAGTATCGTTCTTGGTGAGGGGAACGGGAAGTCGGTCATGACACCAGTCGATCTCGTCTCTTGGGCGAGAGACGAAAACAATCAGACGGTCACCAACATCTGTCGCTTCTTGCTGACGCTCGATGATGATGCCGACCCAGATGGTGGAATAACGATTACGAACGACGTCCGAATGGCGGCGTCGGGGAAGTCCGTCAACTTCAACCAGGCCCCGGGAGCTTTCGGATCCGACCCGAATGTTACCACGACGGTAGCAGAGCTTACCGCCCTCACGGCGGCCGGTCAGCGACATCTCGTCGCGGCAAGTGATGCTCAGGCGCATCTTCGGTGGACTTTGCTCGGGATCTTCTCCGGGTCCTATTCCGGCAGGTACGATGGTGGTGATACAGGATCTTGGACGATTACGGTTGACTCAGAGGGAACGCTATCCGGCGTCGTCCACGCAGATGACGGCTATATGTATACAGTGTGGGGCGATGTGCGAAGCAGTGGTGATGCCAACTTCGCAGAGGGTGGGGTCTCGGTGTGCGGAGGGGTGTTCTCCGGGGCCATCACCACAGACGGCTCGATCTCAGGGACTTGGGTTTGTGAAATGGATCCAGACTACTCGGGAACATTCTCCGGCCGCAAGGATGACGATACGACACCTCCGGCTGCCGTCCAGGATCTTCGAGTTGGTGCGGTAACAGCAAGTTCCGTGACCCTCCGCTGGACCTCCCCGGGGGACGATGGGAACGATGGGACGGCTGCGGGATACGATGTGCGATACTCCACAAGCTCAGGGGCGTCGTGGGATGAGATGACACAGGCAACTGGAGAACCGGCCCCGAAGCCTGCAGGAGGATCAGAGACCTTCGCGGTAGCCGGCCTCACGTCAGGGACAACCTACTACTTCCGCCTGAGGACCGCGGATGAGGTCCCTAACTGGTCGGATGCCTCGAACATGCCGAGCGGGACGCCAAGCTTTCCTCTCCCGGATTTCATCCCTCCTGCCGCGGTGACAGACCTAACAGCCAGCTCTCCCACGAGTTCCAGCTTGTTGCTGACATGGACTGCACCTGGAGATGACGGAGATGTGGGGACTGCATCGCAATACGATGTACGATACGCCCCCAGCCCGGTGACCCCATGGGATGACTTGACGCAGGCCGCAGGGGAGCCACCACCGAATGAGGCGGGGCAGCCGGAGAGTTTCAGGGTGACCGGGCTTTCCTCGAACACCACGTATTACTTCCAGCTGAAGGCCGCGGACGAGGTGCCAAATTGGTCGGATGTCTCGAACCAGGCCGGCGGGACCACCGCGGGCGGATCGGGTTCTCCATCGCACCTGTCCTGGGAGCTCACTGATGGTTTCTTTGGTACGATGCTTGCGTCGGGGGACGCTGACTATCCCCCGGAGAGTCTCCACGTCGAGGTCATGGGCGCGTTCTACAGGGTCTGGCTTGGAGTCTGGCAGGAGTTTCGAGTTGGAGCGTCGGTCTTTCCTCAAGACAGTCCGGAGGAATTCGCCGGGTTCGGCATGTGGTTGGAGCGGAGCGGTCATTCGACTTTCAGTTGGGACTGGTTCGTCGTCCAATCTGACTCGATCGCGTCGAAGGCCCAGGGTGGTGGTGAGGTAGTCTTCCATCTCAAGCGCGTTGATTCCAAGTGGCAGCTGAGTTCGATCCGGGTCCTTTCCGATTGTCTCCTTCGCTGTACCGACGAGGAGGACGACTCTACCAACGTCGTCGACCCAGGCTACGGCGTCCCCTACAGGTGGGGTTGCACGCTCTCACCCGGGTCGTATTTGTCATTGGCTGAGTGAGAGAGTGCCGAAGGTCACGGGGGGTGTTGGCCCCGGTGATGAGAGCCATCAGGGCGTCTCGTATCCGCAGAAACGGGCCCGTGTTGCGAGGGTGAACTATCGACGCGAGTTCTCTGTTCATTCTCCATTTCGGGTGGGCGCACCGCGCGCTGCCTCGATGGACCCCAAACTCTCGCTCTCCCCATCCTCTCCGCCGAAGTGGTGGACGCTCTAGGTACGACCGGACCCCAGGCTGCACGGTCTTCGAACTCGCGGGGGCGGTGAACGCTCCCCGGACGACAGGACGCCGGAGAGAGCGCCCTACGAAGTGCCTGCCGAAGTGCTGCCCGCGAAACTGATGGACGACCGGCCAGCATTCGGCTGCACTGAGCCGCGCGAACCAGATACGAGTTCGGGCTTCTGATGAATGTGGGTGATCGTCGATGATGCTGGTGCGGATCCAGATGAAGGTCGCCGAACTGTCAGCAGACTCCAGCAGAACTGATCGGAGTCACACACTGAGTTTTCCGGAGCCCCCGGGGCGGTTCAAGGATCAAGCTGTTACGCAGCATCGGCGAAATCGGGGGACTTCTGCATCCCCCGGGGGCGCGCGCCTACGCCGTTTCCGCATCGCGCTGCCCTCTCGTCTGCGTGCTCCGCACTCCCGAGCCCCCTTACCTTGCTGTCCTTCTCCTCCATCGCAATGCTCCACGTTCATTGTATTCAATGTTCATTCGACACCCGCGCATTACGACCTATGCGCGAGAATGGGAGGTACTATCATGAAGCTCAGATTCGGTGTTCTCGCTCTGCTTACTCTCGTAGCAGTTTCGGGAAGTGCTCTTGCAGATTACCAGATGATCGCGGTTGTCAATGTTGACCGCGTCGGCTACGCGATTCCACCTTCCTGCATTGGAGACCTCGACTGCGACGGACGCATGGAGATTGTAGGCGCACGCTACGGCTATCCGTCGTGCGTTGAGATTTACGAGTTGTCGACGGGCAATCTAGAATTTAGCTACAACATTACACAGGGTGGCGACATGGTCGGGATGTCTGTTCAAGACATTGACGGTGATTCAACTCCAGAGGTGTTGATCCCGCTTGCGTACCAGACCAAGATCCTGGTCATCAAGTTTCTCGGGGCACCAGTCGCCGCACCGAGTTCTGAAGTTACTACATCCGCGATGAGTTTTCCGGCCAGGCCCAATCCTGCCCAAGACTCTGTGAAGGTTGATTTCAGTCTGACGTCTCCCGGCACGATAGAGATGATCATCGTCGACGTAGCGGGACGCGTTGTTAGAACGATTGCGCAGCAGGAGACAACAGCTGGCCGTCATTCGCTTATATGGGACGGCACGGACCGTGAGGGCCGACAGGTAGGGAGCGGAGCTTACTTCTATGAAGCGAAGGTCGACGGCCGGACGATTGCATCTAACAAGATCGTTCTTGCCAGATAGTATCTCCACTTTCTGAGAGAGACGATCCTTCGACGGGGGGGTGGGGAGGCGAAAGGAATTCGTCACTCTCCCGTGTTATGCCAAGACCCAGCGGAAAGCAACCGACGGGCTGTTGTGCGTCGTCAAATGAACTGGGATAAACCGGGCTTAGGGATAAGAGAGACTTCCCGAAGCAACGACCGACGGATCACTCCTCGTACTGTACCAGAACCGCGCCGTGCGCAGGCGTCGACTTCCGGGGGGTGAGGGGGCATGCTTCTGCGAACTCCATCCGCCCGGGCTTGCATGCAATCACCGTGACGCATGGGTGAGGTTGCTGCCCAGGCGACCTTCGGCGGTTTGCGGTTGAGCGGGCGTATGTCCAGGCTTGCTACCTACGCAATCCCGCCCCTCCCGGCCACCGAGATCAGGCGGGCAGGGTCCAGCTCAAGATGACCCGAATCCTGCATCTCAATCGCCCCAGTTCTCCCGGGGGTGACCTGACCCCCTGAAACCGGTCCAGTTGGGATGTTAGGATTCCGGCTGGATTGGAAAGGGGGATCGATGAAGAAGAAGCGCCATTCCACTGAGCAGATCATGGGGAAGCTGAGGGAGGCCGAGGTCGCCCTCGCCAAGGGCGAAGCCGTTGGCCTGGTCTGCCGCAGGCTCGAGATCACCGAGCAGACGTACTACCGGTGGCGGAAAGAATACGGGGGTCTGAAGATCGAACAGGCGAAGCGGTTGCGGGAGTTGGAGAAGGAGAACACCCGGCTTCGTCGGCTCGTGGCAGAGCAGGCCCTGGACATGTCGATTCTCCGGGAGGCCGCCCGGGGAAACTCTTGAGCCCGGCGCGTCGGCGAGAAGTAGTCGAACGCGTTTGCCGCACATTGGAGGTGTCGGGGCGTCGGGCCTGTCGGGTGTTGATGCAGCATCGTTCCACGCAGAGAGAGCCAAGGCGGCCGTCGCCGGCCGAGGGGATCCTGGTCCAGAGGATCATCGAGCTTGCGGGAGAGTTTGGGCGGTACGGGTATCGGAGGATCACGGGGTTGCTGCGGGAAGAGGGGAGGAAGGTCAATGCCAAGCGGGTGCAGAGGATCTGGAGGCAGGAAGGTCTGAAAGTCCCGCAGAAGCAGCCGAAGCGGGGGCGGCTGTGGCTTGCCGATGGGTCCTGCGTGCGCAAGAGGCCGGAGTACCGAGATCACGTCTGGAGCTATGACTTCGTCTGGGACCAGACGCACGATGGACGACGGATTCGGCTGCTGACGGTGATCGACGAGTTCACGAGGGAGTGTTTAGCGATCGAGGTGCAGCGACGGCTGAGCTCCCCAGATGTTCTTGATGTACTGGCCGAGCTCTTCGTACTGAGAGGAGTGCCGGCCTACATTCGCAGCGACAACGGCCCAGAATTCACGGCGATTGCCGTCCGGGACTGGTTGGAGAAGGTCGGGGTGCAGACGTTGTTCATCGAGCCGGGGAGTCCATGGGAGAACGGCTACAACGAGAGTTTCAACGGGAAGCTTCGGGACGAGTTGTTGAATCGGGAGCTCTTCTACACGTTGAAGGAAGCGCAAGTCCTGGTGGAGCGTTGGCGGCAGGAGTACAATCGGATCCGGCCGCATAGCTCCTTGGGGTACCGTCCACCGGCTCCGGAGGCGACTGAACCGAGGCCCATCAGGAGCTTGCTGTCAGGTGTGGAACCGAGCTTGGGACTAACATAGGAAGTGGACCGATGATCGGGGGCAGGTCAGAGATTGGCTCAGGCTGATCGCGGCGGCCGGGTTCGAGGCGCGATCCCTTCTGTTCGAGCACAGCGAGATGGAGTCCGGGTTCGCTCATGTCTTCCTGGGTGTCAAACGAGGCTGAAGCGGAGACCCAGGCCGCTCCATGCGGCCGGGGGACGGGTGGATCCTGAGACTGGGGCGGAAGATCGCCCGTCCCATTGAGGCTTTCCGGCTTGGGCTCTCTTCTCTATCCTCATCCAGGTTGGCGCCACCCCCGGACTGGCCGCCGGGGGACGAGGCCCTCGAGAGGAGAGCGCCTGGCCTTGACGACTGAAGAGTGCCCGCCCCAGGCCATGGCCGCAAGGGGAGCCCGGCTCCTCGCCGGCCTTCCACCGCTCGAGGCGATCCTCTGGCTCGCGGGATTCATCGTCCTGTACTTCGTCGGCCCGGAGTCCCCCCGCGGGGCCGACCTCTGTCTCTTCCGTCGCCTGGGCCTGGGGGCATGCCCGGGGTGCGGGCTCGGGGCAGCGATCCACCACATCCTGCATGGGAATCTCGGGGCGGCATGGTCCAGCAACCCGCTCGGCTTCCCGGCCGTACTTATCCTCGGATGGCGCATCGCAAGCCTGTCGGCGGCGCCGCTGTCGGGACGGTTCAGCAGTCTTCGATCCAAAGGAGCATGAAGATGGCGAATGTCATGCAGTATCTGCCGGAACTGGAAGGCGACGAGATGGTCTTCGTCGCCGGGGTGATCAAGAACATGACCGAGGACCAGGCGGCCCAGTTCTCCAACGCCTACCGGAGTCGCCGGAAGGACCCGCAGACGATCCTCCTGGTCACGCTGCTGGGCTTCATCGGTCTGGCCGGCATCCAGCGGTTCGTGCTGAACCAGGTCGGGATGGGGCTTCTCTATCTCTTCACCTGGGGCATCTGCTGGATCGGGACGATCATCGATCTCGTGAACTACAGGCGGCTCGCCTTCGAGTACAACCAGAAGCAGTCGCAGCAGCTCGCCGTCATGCTTCGCGGGACGATGTAGGCCGAGGCTCGGGATCCAGCGCTTGTCTCTTTGCTACTTCTGCTCGGATCTGCACGGCCGCGAGGACCGCTATGAGAAGCTCCTCGCGGCCATCCGGCGAGAGCATCCCGCGGCCGTCTTCCTCGGAGGAGATCTCTTCTCGGCGGGGCTGATGAAGGCCCTGCGCGCCGGCGCCGCTCACCAGGACTTCACGGCGGACTTCCTCGTGCCCAAGTTCGGCGCCCTTCGAGATGAGCTGGGCGGGGTGTTTCCGCAGATCTTCGTGATCCTCGGCAACGACGATCCGCGATCGGAGGAGGCCGAGATCCTGGAGGCGGCCACAGCCGGCCTCTGGGTCTACGCGCACTTCAAGCGGGTTCCTTTCGGCGACTACGCGGTCTACGGGTACTCCTACGTCCCTCCGACCCCCTTCACATTGAAGGACTGGGAGCGGTACGACGTGAGCCGCTATGTCGGCCCCGGGGGCGTGTCGCCGGAGGAGGGATGGAGGAGCGTGGCGGAGGAGCCCGAAACTACCCGCTACTCGACGATCCAGAAGGACCTCGATGCGCTCGCGGGCGACGACGATCTGTCGAAGGCGATCTTCCTCTTCCACACGCCGCCCTACAAGACGCGGCTAGACCGGGCCGCCCTCGACGGCATGAAGTTCGATGAGGTCCCTCTCGACGTGCACGTGGGGAGCATCGCCGTCGGCCGATTCATCGAGGGCCGCCAGCCGCTGATCACCCTTCACGGGCATGTTCACGAATCGGCCCGTCTGACGGGGGCGTGGCGGGACCGCCTGGGCCGCACTTCCCTCTACTCGGCGGCCCACGATGGGCCCGAACTGGCGCTGGTCCGCTTCCACCCGGAGAAACCGGAGAGGGCGACGCGGATTCTGCTGTAAGGAGTCCCGCGAAGTCGGACCCGCGCCCGGATCCGGACGCCTAACGATTCTCTTCCGTCGAGGGATGCTTCATCGCGAGCGGTCTCGCCGCGTCGGTCGCGGCGTCGATCTTCACGGCGAAGCTCGTACGACAGGCGATGTCCTCGTCCGTCAGCATATGGACATCCAGCAGCCCGTCGGTTCGATACCCGGTTCGCAGGAAGTTGATCTCGCTGAGGCACCGGCTCCAGCCCTTCAGCCAGTGATCGAGTTGATCCTCGCCAGGCCCGAGTCTATACTTCCGCAGGCTGGCGAACCACCCCCGGAAGCGCGCGGGGATCGGCTGCGCCGGCCCATCTGCGGCAGGTGATGGGGTCGCTCAACTCATGCGCAGTCAATGCGTTACGAAATCCCGACGGCGATGGTGGTCACGCAAGCGCCTTCCGGCGCCGGCGCCGGCGATCTCCGGTGACATGGACAGATGCCGGGTCCGCTAGTAGAGTCCCCCGACGTGAGGGACCAGGCTTCAAGAGAGCCGAGCGAGCGGGCCGTCTTCGCGGGGCTCCTCGTCCTCTCGATCCTCGTCGTCGCGGCCTACTATCTCGCCTCGTGGCGAAGCGTCCGCGCCTTCGTCCTCGATATCGACCACTGCGACCTGCTCTTCTGCGACTTCCATCGGGTCTTCTACTCCATGGGCAAGAAGATCCTCTCTCTCAAGAAGCCGTTAGGCGGGTACTACTACTCGGCCTTCGCGGCCCTCCTGCTGATCCCGTTCGGAGCGCTTTCTCGCAATGCGGGGAGCTTGGCCTGGGGAATCGCGCAGGTCGTCACGACCGCGGCGTTCTTCATGCTCCCGCTCCGCCGACTGCTGCGCTTGAGGCCGGGGGCGGCGATTGGATGGACCCTCCTCTTCCTGACCTCCTTCCCTCTCCTGCACAACTTCAAGTGGGGGCAGTTCGGCGTCATCCTGATGCTCTGCGCCCTGGCCGCCTATCATCTGCACGAGGAAGGGCACCCGATATGGGCCGGCATTCTCCTTGGGTTCGCGGCCGCCATCAAGTACTACGCCGCGCTCCTGCTCCTCCCCTTCCTTCTGCGAGGGAAGTGGCGCGTCGCGATCGCCTTCGCCGCCGCCGTCACGATGTTCTTGGTCGTCATACCGTGGGCGGCGATCGGCCCGGCGGGATGGCTGGACTTCCAGCGCCGGTCGCTCGACTCGGTGGAGCACGCCCGAGGGTGGATCATGTCGGATCCGAACTCCCACTACTTCGCGCACGTGGCGGAGCGATTCCTGGGGGTGGCGAAGTCCTCCGCGTGGCGTCATGTCCTGGAAGGGATCGGGCTCGCGATCGCCGGCGGGAACGCCTTCCTCATCTGGACCATGAGGCGGAGTTCCTCGGGGCGTGATGTCGCCCTGTCGATCGCGGGCGGATTCCTGATGCTGCCGTTCGTCGTCGGGACATCCTGGCCGCACTACTTCGCCTTCCTGCCGTTCTGCCAAATGGCGATCGCGCGGGAGGTCGGAGCGATCGAAGGACGGCGGGTCCGGGCCGTCGCGGCCGCCTCCATCGGAGCCTCGATCGCGCTCTCGAGCGTCTTCGCCTTCAGGGCCATGGGCGGGAGCGTGGGCTACGGCAAGGCCGGAGCGCTCTTGATTTCGGCCTGTCTCGCCGTCGCGGCCCTTCACATCGTAGTCCGCGCGGCCAGGGGCGCGATCGACTCCGCAAGGACAGGATCGACATGAGCGACCAACCGTTCGACTATGCCGGCGCGACGCATCGCCATCGAAGGCGGCTGTTCAGGTTCTCCCACGGCCGGCGGTTCGAGATCGCCCGGGAACTCCTCTCCATCGAGGAGGGCTCCCGCTTCCTGGACTATGGCGCCGGCGACGGGCACTTGATCCGGATCCTCGCGCCCTTCCCCAGGGATGCCGCCTTGACCGCGTTCGAGCCGCTCGACTTCCTTCGCCAGCAGCTTCAGCGCGATCTCGCGGATCTCTCCTTCAACCTCGTCTCATCGACTTCCGATCTGCCGCCCGCGCATTTCGACCGGATCGCTTGCCTCGAAGTTCTGGAGCACCTTCAACCGGAAGTCCTCGAATCGGCGCTCCGTGACCTCCAAAGGCTCCTCGCCCCCGACGGGATTCTCGTCGTGAGCGTGCCGCTCGAGGTCGGGTTCTCGGCATTGTGCAAGTACGCCGCGGCGATGATCCTGACGGGAAAGGATAGGAGTTGTACATTGGGAGAAGTGCTGCGGACGACCCTTGGACTCCCCGTTGCCCGCGATCCGACTCTGGCTCTCCTGCCCCACAAGGGATTCGACCACCGGAGGCTGCGCAGGGCGATCGCGGGGTCCTTCCGAATCGAGCGGCAGATCCACAGCCCGTTGCCCTGGCTTGGGAGCGTGCTGAACGGGCAGGTTCTGTGGCGGGCGAGGAAGATCGGATCTGCTATAGTCGCTTGATGGGGCGGGCCCGCGCGGAGATGGGATCCCGTGGGCGCTGGAGGGGATGCAATGGGCTGGGACTACAGCGAGAAGACTAAGCAGATCTTCCTGGCGGCCGTTCACGGGGCGCCGGGGACGCATATGGGGGAGATCGAGGATCCGGACGGTTTCGGGGAACACGGATCGATCGCCTGCGGGGACGCGCTACGATTCACTTTCCGGGTCGAGAAGCACGCGAGCGATCCGTTGCGGGACATCATCGTCGAGGCGCGCTACCTGACATTCGGATGCACCTCGGCGATCGCAAGCTCGGAGGCGCTCTGCAGCCTGATCGAGCAGGGACGCTACACGCCCATCCAGGCGCTCGGCATCAGAAACCAGGACATCGTGGACTTCCTGGAAGGGCTGCCCGAACAGAAGATCCACTGCTCCGTGATGGGAGCGGAAGCGCTCGAAGCGGCCGTGTTCAACTGGGCGCAGAAGAGAGGGGTCGATCTCGAGAAGCTCGGCATCGATCTTCACAAGGGAGAGGACAACGAAGGCCGCATTGTCTGCAAGTGCTTCAACCTGACCGAGCCCTACATCAGGCGCAAGATCAAGGAGCTGAACCTCCACACGATCGCGGAGATCACCGGCGCGATCAAGGCTGGCGGCGCCTGCATGTCCTGCCACCACATCCCCGGGGGTCTGCAGGATCTGCTGGACGAGACATGGGGCCGCAAGCCCTCGACCTACAAGCCGGCCTCTGAGACGCCTCCGTCGCGTGGCGAAGCCGTTCCCGTCGGGGACCTCTCCCCGTTTCAGTTCTCGAAGAAGGTGGAGAAAGCGCTCGACGAGTATGTCCGTCCCCTCCTGCGGCACGACGGGGGGGACATCGAGCTGCTCGACATCAAGGAGAGGCTGGTCTACGTGAGGCTGGCGGGCGCCTGCGCCGGCTGCCCGGGCGCGGGCCAGACGATGAAGCTCATGGTCGAGAAGACCTTGAAGGAGATGGTCGACGAGCGGATCCGCGTGATCACGGCGTAGACCATCGGGGCTCGAGTGACGGACTCCTCGGGCCGGGACGTTCCGGGGCCCCGACGGTTCCCTTCGCCCCGCTATGTTCGCGTTCGCGGCGCGGGGCTTCGGGAATCCGCCGGGGCCGATCGGGCCTCACGGCGCGGGGGCTCGCCCTTTCTGACATGACCCGAGGCGCGAGGGTTCTTCATGAAAGAAACAGTCTACCTCGATAACAACGCGACGACCGCCATCGCCCCGGAGGTCTTCGAGGCGATGAGGCCGTTCCTCACCTCGGAGTACTTCAATCCCAGCTCGGTCTACGAGAGGGCGCGGCCGGCGGCGGAGGCCGTCGCCGGAGCGCGCAAGGTCATCGCCGGCTCTCTCGGAGGCGTGCCGGTCGATGAAATCGTCTTCACGTCCTGCGCGACGGAGAGCGCCAACGCGGCGATCGCGGGGGCGGCGCGAGCGAATCCCGAGAGGCGCCACATCATAACGACCGCGGTGGAGCATCCCGCCGTGCTCGAGGTCTGCAAGGACATGGCCCGGCACGGATACGAGGTGACCTTCCTGGACGTCGATCGCTCCGGAAGTCTCGATGTGGCGCAGTTCGTTCGAGCGCTCAGCGTCGGCACGCTCCTGGTCGCGGTCATGCACGCCAACAACGAGACGGGCGTCCTCTTTCCGATCGACGAGCTGTCGCGCGTGACGAAGGAGACCGATCCCTCCATCCTCTTCTTCACCGACGCCACGCAGACGGCGGGCAAGATCCCGCTCGATCTGGCCGTCGGCCTGCCGCATGTGGACATGCTGGCCTTCTCGGGGCACAAGCTCCATGCGCCGAAGGGGGTCGGCGTCCTCTACCTTCGCCGCGGGACGCCCTGCAGGCCCTTCCTCCTGGGAGGGCATCAGGAGTCGGGCCGCCGCGGAGGAACGGAGAACGTCCCCTACATCGTCGGCATGGCGAGGGCTCTGGAGCTTGCGCGGGAGGACCATGACGCCGCGGAGCGAAGGATCCAGAGGCTTCGGGACAAGCTCGAGGCGGAGCTACTCCAGAGAATCCCCTGCGTCGAGGTCAACGGCGCCGGCGCCGCCAGGCTGCCCAACACCCTGAACCTCTCGGTCCACTTCATCGAAGGGGAGGGGATGCTCTATCAGCTGAACGACCACGGCATCTGCGCGTCGTCCGGATCGGCCTGCACCTCGGGCTCGCTCGAACCGTCCCACGTCCTGCGCGCGATGCGCGTCCCCTTCACGGCCGTGCATGGATCGATCCGCTTCAGTCTGAGCCGATACACAAGCGAGAGCGACATCGACCATGTCGTCGGGGTCTTCCCCGGGATCGTCGCGAGCCTCCGCCGCCTGTCCCCCTACTGGGATACGAAGACGAACCGCCCGCGCCCCGAGGCGGAAGGGATGATGCGGGGGGAGTAGGGGGGCGATCGGCCTCAGGCCAGCAGCCCCAGCTCGTACCCCTCCGGAGCCTCATAGCCGAGGATCTGCAGGGCCGTCGCCGCGATGTTCGCGAGCCCGGCCTCGGGCAGGTCGTCTCGAAGGCGCCATCGCTCCGGTCCGGTCGGATCGAAGAGGTGGAACGGGACAGGGTTCAAGCTGTGGCTGGTTCGCGGCTTCGGGTTCCCCGTGTCACGGTCGATGACGAAGCCCCCCTTCTCGTCGATCTCGTACATCTGGTCCGCGTTCCCGTGGTCGGCGGTGACGATGGCGACGCCGCGCATCGAGGCGACCGCCTCGAGCAGCCTTCCCAGGCATCGATCGACGATTTCCACGGCGAGGATCGTCGCCTCGAGGACGCCGGAATGGCCCACCATGTCCCCGTTGGCGTAGTTGACCCTTGCGAAGCGATGGCGGCCGGTCCGCAGCTCGGCGATCACGGCATTCGTGATCTCCTCCGCCTTCATCTCCGGCCGCTGCTCGAAGGGGATCCTGTCCGACTCGATCTCGATGTAGGTTTCGGTCGATTCGTCGAATTTCCCCCCTCGGTTACCGTTCCAGAAGTAGGTCACGTGCCCGTACTTCTGCGTCTCGCTGCAAGCGAGCTGCGTGACCGCGTTCCGCGCCATGTACTCGCCCAGGGTCCGGTCGATCTTCGGGGGCGCGACCAGGAAGCTCTTGGGGATCAGGTAGTCGCCGTCGTACTGCATCATCCCGGCGTAGTCGACCTTGGGGGGCGCGCCTCGGTCGAAGTGGGGAAACGCCTCGTCCTCGAAGGCCCGACTGATCTCGATCGCGCGATCTCCCCGGAAGTTGAAGAAGACGACTCCCGCTCCGTCCCGGATCGGCGCGACCGGGGCTCCCCTCTCGTCCGCGATCACGAAGGGGGGGATGAACTGGTCGATCAGCCCCGGGGTCTCGTCGCGGTAGGTCTCGATCGCTTCGCGGGCGGAGCGGAAGGACCGCGCCCGGCCGTGGACGTGGGCATTCCATCCGCGCTCGACGATGCTCCAGTCGGCCTCGTAGCGGTCCATCGTGGTGACCATCCGTCCGCCCCCGGAGGCGATCCTGAAGCGCCGGCCCTCCACGCCGTCGAACTCGGCCAGCAGCGATTCGAGGGGGTCGACATAGAGGAGGGCCGTTCGCCCGCCGACGTCGCGGCCATCGAGGAGCGGGTGGACGTAGACCTCGCGGATCCCCGCGCGGGCCGCCTCGCGGATCATCGAGAAGAGGTGGCTGATGTGAGAATGGACGTTGCCGTCCGAGAGGAGCCCGATCAGGTGGAGCGGCGCGCACCGCGAGAGACATCCGCGCGAGATCCGCAGCCAGGTCTCGCCCCCGAAGAAGGAGCCGGTCTCGAGGGCGATGTTGACGAGCTTCGCCCCCTGATCGACGATCCGCCCCGCGCCGATCGCGTTGTGACCCACCTCCGAGTTTCCCATGTTCGTGTCGTCCGGAAGGCCGACGGCGACGCCGTGCGCTCGCAGGGTCCGGTAGGGGAAGCGGGAGCGAAGGCCATCGAGGATCGGGGTCCTGGCGCGAGCGACGGCGTCTCCCTCATCCCCGCGCCCCACGCCGATCCCGTCCAGGATGACCACAACGAGCGGACCTTCCGGGGGAGCTGCGTTCGAGTTCTTCTTGAGGCTCCAGTCCAATCTTCCTCTCAAACAGGAGTATAGATCGTCCCGCGCTTCTGTCCCTGCTTGCGGAGGATGCCCTCCTGGACCAGGCGGGCGAGGTTGTCCTTCACCGTGTTCCGATTCGCGGAGGTCGCGCGGATGATCTCTCCGGCCGAGACGCGTCCATGCTGCAGGGCAAGGGTGAGAATCGCTTCCTGAAGTCCCGATCGAGGGGCAAGGGACTGCGCGCGGGACCAGGCCTCTTCGGCCTCTTTTCCCACCGAGAGAAGAAGAGAAGCCAGATCGTCCAGCCAGATCCCGAGCAGCGCCTCCGTTCCTTCCGGCGAAGCCGCCGGCGGGCTCGCCTTGGTCCGGAGGGCCAGCTCCCGCGCTCGCCCCAGCCAGGGTGGCTCGATGGGGGAGACCAGGATCTGTTGATATCCTCTCTGGAGGAGCAGGGTGCGCAAACCGAGGAGATATAGTTGTGTTTGCGTGCCTTCGAGGCTATCTGTCCGATCACCGACACCTAAATATGCCGACAGATCAAGGATTGGGATCCCCCCCAGGCCCCGGGTTCTCTCCATCGCCTCGACATGGACGGCAAGGAAGGATGCGACGAGAGCGGAGGCGATCGCCTCTCTCGGGTCGGTCAAGAGGCGCAGGAGCTGGTCGGCTCCGACGGCGTTCCATGCGAATCGCTGGTGCCATCCGTCGACGAACTGGACCGCGCGGCAATATCTCCAGGCCTTGACGTAAGCGGGGTTCTTCCCCTCGGGCGGAGTCGGCCCCAGAACTCGATCCTTCGCCTTCGAGTCGGGCGCCTTGCCCGGGAAGAAGAGAGACCATCCCGCCTGAAAAGTCGCCTCGCGGCGCATCGGCTCGACGCGCGTGGCGAGAGCCGAGAGCCGCGCTTCCCAAGCACCGCGCTGTCTCTCGATGGTCGAGAGATCTTCCCAGCGATCGAGGTTTAGGTAGAAGTCGGTGGATCCGCGACGCATGCAGGACTCATAGCGCGGGTTTGGGTGCCGCGCAAGAGGGGATCAATCGTCGGCGATCTGCCTGCGGAGGGCCTTGGTGCGCCCCCTCACGCGCTTGCCCTCGAGCCGTTCCTCATGGGACGCGGCGCTCGGTTTCGTGGGCTTGCGGGGCTTCGGCTTGCGCGCCCGCCGGGCAAGCTCCTCCTGGATCCGCGCAATCGCGCGGAGCCTGTTGGCCGACTGGCTGCGGCTCTCCGTGGCGATCCTCACGATGCCGGTTGGGATGTGTCTCACGCGAACCGAGGACTCGGTCTTGTTCTTCTTCTGCCCGCCCGGCCCCGAGGAGCGATAGGGAGTCACCTCGCACTCCTCGAGGAGGCGGATCAGCTCGCGGGTCCAGCGCAGGGACACGGCGGTTCAGTCCCCGACGATCGTGATCGCGATCTGCCTCGAGGGCCGCGGGCCATCGAACTCGCAGAGGAAGATGTTCTGCCAGCGCCCGAGGAGGAGGTCCCCATCGCGGACCGGGACGATCTCTCCGGGGCCAACAACGGCCGACTTGATGTGGGCGGCGCCGTTGTCGTCGATCCGATCATGGCGCCAGCGCCCCTCGGGGACGAGCCGGTCCATGCAGTCGATGAAGTCGTCGAGAAGCTGGGGATCGTCGTTCTCGTTGATCAGGATCGCGGCCGTCGAGCCGGTCACGAAGACGTGGCACCAGCCGGTTCGGATGCCGCTCTTGCGGACGATCGCGCGGACTTGCTCGGTCATGTCGAGCAGCTCCCGCCGGCGCGCGCTCCTCACGGACAGGGTCTCTTGAAAGGTCATCGTCCCTTCCTTGCGGCCTCCCGGGCAGCAGCATAGCATAGCGGGACCGGCATTCCGGGACTGGCGGCGCGCCTGGGGGCGCGCCTGAAGGCGCCGGCGGGCAGATGAGAGCCGGCCGCCGCGAGCTGGGCGTCCATCGGGACGAGTGGATGGCGGTCGCGAGCTTCTTGGGCGCGTCGAACCCGGTCGGGAGGGTTGGATGATCCGCGTGCGCGGCGATGGCGAGGAGAGGCAGCTCTCCTACTCCGAGTTCATCCGTGAGATCCAGGAGGGGCGCATCGGGGCCGACACTCCGGTCCTGAGCGACGTGCTGACCTCGGGGGTCTGGAAGCCGGCGGGGGAGCTGCAGTTCTTCCGCTCCTGGTCGCCGACAGGGACCCCGCAGCCCTTGGCCTCGCCCGGGACTCCGCAACCATCGACTCCGCCGGGGACCAAGGAACCCTGGGTCCCGTATGGGCACCGGCCCGGACAGAGCGGGACAGAGCAGGACGCTGGGCAGACCAGCCGGCCGCCGGTTCTCGACTCCTATCCCGACGCGGGCGGCGGCCAGGGCTGGGAATGGAGAACGCGGGCGCCGGAGTCGGCTCCGCTTCCCTGGGAAGAGATGGACCGTCTCGGCTTCCTCGGGGGACTGACCCGTACGATCAGCCTCGCCCTTCGCGACTC
>Ga0194125_10006736_pt1 | contig 16808 bp, 13 predicted proteins | sample TA2KigC250mmetaG_FD_148626 | JGI IMG/M metagenome (GOLD analysis project Ga0194125, IMG submission 148626) | Freshwater microbial communities from Lake Tanganyika, Tanzania - TA2015034 Kigoma Deep Cast 250m | ecosystem: Environmental > Aquatic > Freshwater > Lake | place: Tanzania: Lake... | reverse complement strand
GAACCATTTATACTTATTACAGTATCTGGATTTGCACCTTTTCCTGCAACCAAATCACCATAAACAGTAGCAGTCTGACCGGTTACATTTAGTTTCAAATCTGCATCACCTGTGCTATTTGTTCCTATATCACCGTTTGCACTTACATTTGAACCACCGTATCTGCCATTTCTTGAATCAAAACTATCTACATAGATAGTGCCGTTTATATCAATCTCAGAATTTCCAAACATTGACCAGCGTGAGCCGGAGTTTGATGGACTCACCTGAACATATAACTCTACCTCTCTTTGCGTATAGCCGTAAGAACCAGTATTATTGTCTGGATAATAGCCAATGGCATCAATCCTTCGCCAGTTTGGATTAGCAACAGGTGTGGTAACAGACACCGTATAACCACCTTCTCCCAAGGTAGTAAAACCTACCCCTGTGTATGAAGGATTTGACCTTAAAGCTACTATTGCTACATCAGCCCCTGCCTCAGCTAAGTTAAAGGCGATTTTGGAATTTCTAAATCTTTCTGTGAATCTGCTTTCATAGATACCCATCATAACAAAGCCGATACCCAAGGTAACCAAAAGGGAAATTGCAAGATAAAAGGTTATAAGTGCTATTCCTTTATTATCTGATAGTTTAAGTATAATCATTATTTTTTCACCTCCTTTTTCAAAAAATTTAATTTCTTAAAAGTATCTCAGTGCCCGCATTAAAGCTTAAAGTTCTTTGGTCAAGGGTAGTTCTCTGAGCTGTCAGGTTTATAATTATTCTATTTGGCTGTGCTATCTGTCTTGTTATCTGAAATGAACCAATATCATTTGCAATAACTGTATCAGTGCCCTGCTGAATACCAGCTGTATTAAAAACCCTTTTTAAAATCTGTTGATTATTTATTCCTCCTAAAAGATACTGTATAGTCCAGTTAAGATTTCCCTCAGCACCCCATTCAACCGCGCCTATAGCATCAACCACATCCCCATCTGAGTCCCAATCAACCGGCACCTGAAAGGTGACTGAGTCATTGGTTGGTGAAATTGTTACAAGGCTATTTCTTGAAGCCCTAAGTTCCTTTTCAAGTCTGTCAAGGGTCTTTCTTGCTTCCTGCTGTAATTTTACCTTATCCTGGGCTTCATTTACTGTAACCCTATTTGAACTTATAGCACCATATAACATCCCTATCAAAATCAAAAAAATAACCATAGTTATTGCTATCTCTATAATACCTGCTCCCTTATTGTCTATCAAATACCTTTTCATTCTTTACCTCTGCGTTATAGCTGTTACTAAAGAAGTGCTCCTCTGACGGCTTTTTTCTGTCCAGTTGACAATAACAGTAACTGTGAGTGGATCTGCACCTTGATAACTTACTGTCACTGTTTCATTTTCTAACGTATTTGCTCCATTATTTTGTGCCCAGGTGGTCCAGTCTGTTAAGGTTATTGAGCTAAATGGGATATTCCTCATCTCCTCAATAACCCTGCTTACATCGTTTAGGGCTGTGTTTAAATTCCTTGAACCCTCGCTCATAGCAAGCACGTTCATATACGCACCAAGAAGGGAAACAATGGAAACTATAAATATAGCCATTCCTACTACTATCTCAAGTAATGTCAAACCCTTCTTCCATTTCATTTCTTTATCTCCTATAAAATAACAAACCCTATCTAAAAAGATAGGGTGGCCTTCCTTGGCAGCCCAGCTATCCACCCTACTACGCTATGGACCTGAGGCTTTGCCCCGAATATAGTTGCATCTTTATGCTCCGCTTCGGGGTCCGCCACGCTTTGTGGCGAACGCCCCATCTTTTCAGACGGTTTGCCTTTTTCAAGGACTAAAATTTAATATATATCCTCTAATAAAAAGTATATCATAGAATAGTTATTTTTCAAGTGAACCCTGCTCCACATAGATTTTGCTATTTATAAAATTTCTTCATATCCTCAAGGGTCATTACCTTAACATCCTTGATATGCCCTTCTGTATCAAATTCTATCATCCTCTTCCTTATAACCTCATATATCGCATCCCTTGCGGGACCGAGATATTCTCTTGGGTCAAACTTTTCAGGGGTCTCTGAAAAAAACTTTCTAATGGCAGCGGTTGCAGCAAGCCTAGTATCGGTATCTACGTTTATTTTATTTATACCGAGGCTAATTGCGCGTTTTAAGCTCTCTAAAGGGACGCCCATCGTATGCTGCATATTACCTCCATGCTTATTTATAACGTCAATTAAATCCTGCGGAACGCTTGATGAACCATGGGACACCAAAAAAGTCTCAGGAAGCAATTTCCTTGTCTTCTCAATAACATCAAAGGCAAGTTTTGGCTCGTGCTTAAATTTGTATGCACCGTGGGAGGTACCGATAGCAATAGCCAATGCATCTACCCTTGTCTTATTAACAAAATCTAAAGCCTGCTGGGGATCGGTAAGATGAATTTTTCCTGAGCCTACGCCATCCTCAATTCCGCCAAGGGTACCCAATTCTCCCTCAACCGTTACGCCAAAGGAATGAGCATATTCTACCACCTCCTTGGTTATCCTAACATTATATTCATACGAAGAAGGGGTTTTCCCATCTTCCATAAGAGAACCATCTATCATAACGGAGGAAAAACTAAGAGAGATAGCCTTCTTTACAGTATCCAAATTATTTCCATGGTCAAGGTGCATTGCAATAGGTATTTCTGGATTTAACTCTATTGCAGCAAGCATTATATGCCGAAGATAATTCATCTCAGCATATTTTAAGGCGCCGCGGCTCGCCTGTATTATAACAGGAGACTGAGTCTCCTTTGCGGCACGCATTATACCCTGCATCTGTTCCATATTGTTTACGTTATAGGCGCCTATCGCAAAAGGCGCTTCCTTTTTATAGGCTTCAAGTGATGCTTCTAAAATAGTTCTCATAGGAACAAGCGGCATCTTAAATTTCCTCCTTTTTTATTCAAAATCTTAAAAAAGATGGTATAAATTATATATTATAAAATATGCCCTTGCAACACAATTTTGTTCTAAATTTACGTTCTACCGAATAGATGGAGAGTATCGGGGATTTTTACCCCATTAGAGAAGGTTTATTGCTCTACTATCGATGAACTTATAACTAAACATCAATTTTAGCAACCGGTCACATCTTATAAACAGGTAGCGGTTTTCAACTGAGACTGATTGGTCTCTAATGGGGTTACTTATACTTCTGTGGTATTATATCTACGCTTAATTCTTTTGGATTGGTTGTTCTTGATATATTATATTTAAAACTTTTTGTAAGACTATCAATTTCTGATAAATCTGCCATCTTTGGCTGTTCCAGCCTGTTTTTTGAACCGTCTGTTAGAATCTCCGCTATCGGCCTTCTTATATCGGGGTTAACTCTTACTGTAAGGGCTATCTCTCCTGTTGTCAGTTCAAGCAAAGAACCCGGTGGGTAGATACCTACAAGTTTAAAAAATCTCTCCAGCAACGGTTTTTCAAACACCTCGCCTTTTAATCTCATAATTTCAGTATATATGGATTCGTAGTCCATTTTCAAATCGCTTGCCTTTGAAACCAAATTATCATAATAACAAGCCAGTGTTATCAGTATGCTTGCCAGATTTATTTTTTTTGTTTTTATAGCAGCTGTATAATTTAACGGATTATATTTCATAATCTCATAGATTACCAGGGCAGTCAGTTTGCTTATATGTTTTGTCTTCACCAATAATTTTATGAGTGCGTCCGCATATTTCTGGGATCCGGCATTTTCCATGGGAGTTTTAGCCCCACACTCTAAGATTCCTGCCTCGCGAGTAAGTTCTCCTATCTCATGGAAGAGTGAGGCCTCGCCAAAATCAGAAAATAAATCCTTATCAACCCTTAACGATACTGCCTGAATCAACGTTAATATCAGCACCCTTAAACAATGAACGAGTATATCCCTATCGCGCATGCCTAAATTTAGGCTTATAAGCAATGCGTCCTTGTTTCTTAAAATAACCTTTAATATGTCTATAACCACCTGCCTCGGGCCCTCTACGCTTATATTCCTTTCTTTCTTCAGGGTATCCAGAAACTCCTGCATTGTTTTGAGCGCATTGTTATATGTAGTCTTGGCTAAAATGGTAACATCCTCTTCTTTTTGCTCAGATACAGCAACTTTACTTATTCCTATGTTTTTAACTCCGAGCGAAGAAAGGGCATTGGCATATCCACCCTTTTCAAAAACCTCCCCCTTTTTTAAAACCATTACCTCTATAAACCCAGCCAGTTCTTCTTTAGTTAACCCCGCCTTAAAATGTATTTTCTCAATACCGCTTTCTGATAAATCTGTGATAAATTTTTCTAATGCTGCGCTTAGATTATACAAAGGCAATTTATCAAATACCACCTCGTTTTTGATAAAAGCAACTGTTACATCTGGCCTTAACTGTAACACCTTTTCCAAAGATGTGTAAAGAGTGCTTAGGGTTCGCTTCGTTATGCCGTGGTCTTTTCCATAGATAAGCCTGGTATTCCGCATAACGACCAACGACTGCACAAGCTCTTCAATATATTTAGTTATATCGGTCTCAGGCACCATTTGTATTTGTTTTGTATTTTTTTTCGCTTATTATATACTGACACACCTCGCGGACGGTTTTACTCTTATCCTTTGTGCCTCTTGCTATTATATCCATAGCCTCATCGGTCCCAATTTCTGACAGTGTATAAACAATTGCCACTCGTAGGTTATCGTTACTAATCCAAAAGGGGACGGGCTTTTTGTAAAAAAGTTCAACGAGATGTGGAATAGATTCTTCTCTCCCCATCTCTTTTAAAAGGTCTATAGCCTCTATTATCTGGGTATTTTTTGAGCCAAAGGGATTTTTTATCTTTAATGTCTCTATCAACATATCCATAAATACCCTATCTTTTAGCTTAAGTAGAGCCTCAGTAACCATATTCTTCAGTTGCACATCGCTTGTCTTTAATGCTATATGGAGTATCCCAGCGCTCTTTTCCTTTGGAGAGTCTAAAATAATTTGAATGATTTCTTTTCTTATCTCGTCTCCTTTATGCATATAAATATTTTTTAAATATTCTAATGCCTCATCCGTATCAATCCTGTATAGAAGCCTTACTATATCGGATAGGAAGATGTCTGGTTTATCCTCAAGCCATAATGCTATCTCATCTGAAACACCCTCGCCCATCTGAGATAGAATTCCGGAAACGCGCTCTATTACAATAGGTAGATTTTCTTCTTTGAATGCGGCATCAAGCAATAGCCTGACAGACTTTTTGCCCAACAATAAAATTATCTGGCTTGCGGTTTGAAAGGCGTCTACGTCCTCCTCAGCAATATTCTTAACAAGACTATTTACTATATCTGGAACGGTTATCTCATGTAAATGGCTGGCTAATACATCTCTCCTGGTAGAAAATGCGCCTTCCTTTTTAATAAAATCTACCGTAAACATTGCTAAGAATTCATTTAAAAGATAAAGCCCGCCGTGAGAGATTATGCTTGGAACCTCTTCAAAGAATCTATCTGTTATCAACTCAAAATCCCTTGGGTCTTCTTCGCTCTTTAATAATTCAAATATCATCTCGGCAAAATCCAAGTCTATTTTTTTTCTAGAAATTGAAAGAGCATACGCTGAAATATCTCCTGTGGATTTCTCTAAATCAGTTTTAAATTGTTCCACGCCATTTTCAACACATGAAAGGATATTCTGGTGAATCTTAGAAATAAATTTATTCTGCAGGTTAGCCAAGGCTAATTTTTTTATGGACTCAATAAGCTCCAGAGAGGTTTCCCGCGCGAATATACCTTTATCCAAAAGGGAAAGGGTAAGAATGTCGGCGATCAAGGGTTTCTTTTCGTCATAGAGACATATTTTATCTAATATTCCAAGAATTCTGTCTGAGAATTTATTCTCCTTAACCACAATAGACTCAATTAGATTTGACATAGCCTGCTCATTAAGGATGTTGGATAAAATGTGCATAAATTTTTCATGTTCGTATTTAAACTCGCTATCCTCTTTAATAAGGGAACTTATAAGACTGGGGTCGAGATTATCTAAAATCTCTTCCATGTGTTTTTTGTTCTCTATATCTTTCTCAAATAATTTTTCCTTTGCGCATATGGAAAGCCTCTTTAGCATCCTTGCCGCCTGCTGCAATTTCTCCGGGTCATTATATACATATCTATTAAAACCTGTGGCAGTTTTAACGGAGTCACTTAGCGCATTCTCAAAGAGTTTTATTGAGTCATCTGTGATTTCTTCAGGAATGCCCTCCGACAGGTTTGTTATGAAAACATTCCAAAACTTCTCTTCGTCTTTATCGGGTATGGCTTCTGTGGCTTCCCTTTCTATGACCGAACTATAATCAAGCTCGGTTAAGTGTATGTGTGTTACCTGGCGGCTTGCTAAAATTTTGAAAAGCCCGCCTTTTTTAAGTATCTCATCGCGGCTATCTATAATACTTTCAAAAAAAATCCTTATCTCTGAAAGGCTTATCCCCTTCAAAAAGGACACAGAGGAAACGGCCCTGGTATGAAAAAACTTTGCAATGTCTTGGAATACCTTTGTATCTCTTTCAAAATACTTACCCTCAAGCATCAGGCTCTCAGGAGAAATACCCAGAGATACCTCTCCCTTTAAATCAAGCAGCCTGTTAAGCTCTATTTCAAAACGCTCTAAAAATCCCTGCACTATAGAGTGACTTGGATTATATATCTGGCAATTCTTAAGAACTATATCCATTGCCAGTATTGTTTCTTTTAAAAGTTTTTCTTCCTCCTTGGTATACATTTTAATGGTTATTACCTATATAAAACAAAAAACCTCCGCTATGTTTGTAGCGAAGGTTTAAAATAAAATTATATTTAATTTTCTATTCAATTTTGATTTCTTAATCTACATTCTACCAAAAAAAATATTTTCTTCAACTATTTTTTATACCCTGCAAGTACTCTTTTGGGAATATGTTGTCCAGATTTAAAATACAGTCGGGGTCTAATGCCTTTTTTAGCTTAGCCATCTGCAGTATAGATTTTCTGGAATACATTCTTTCAAGGTATGTGTGCTTTAGCTTCCCTATACCATGCTCTGCAGAGACTGTCCCGCCAAGGGAGATTGCCTTCTCAACAAATTTTAGATAGAGTTCTTTTGAACATAAAAATTCTACTTTATCTTTTGGGAGCAGGTTCAAATGCAGGTGGCAATCTCCTATATGACCAAATATCACATATTCAATATCTGCGTTTTTTAGGCTTTCCTTATAAAAACTATACATAGTTTTAAAATGTTCTTTTGGAACTGCTATATCTGTTCCCACCTTTGGAAAACCATTTCTCTTAACCTGCTCATTCACTAAGGTAGGTAATCTGTGTCTAAATTCACGGAGCCTTTCTTTTGCTTTAACATCTAAAGCACACCAAGATTTATCTATATCTGAATTAAAATCCTTAAGCATTTTTTCATACCACTCTAATAACTCAGTATTTATATCATATTCAACTGCCTGTTCAAAAAAAATAACAGAAGCAGTATCGGAAGGTATATTTTTATATTCTTCTTTTAACATATTTATGGAATTTGAATCAAAATACTCTATAGAAATAACCTCTGGCTGTCCGATATTCTCTTCGTGAGCTGCTTTGAATGATAATTCCCTCAGATTATCAGAGAATGATAAGGCATCTTCCTCTTTTTTAAAAAAGCTTAGAATACCCAAGATATCCTTCGGCAATTTTATAAGTCTAAATTCTGCCTCAAATATAATACCCAGCGTTCCTTCGTGGCCTATAAACAAATCTATCAAATCCATATTGCTTTTTACATAATATCCTGCTGCATTTTTTATGTTTGGCATCTTATAATCAGGAATTTTAAAATTTAGGATTTTTTTAGAGCTTGTGGATATTTCAAAGCAACCTTTATTATCACAGAAATACTCTCCACGTTTTAGACTGAGGGTATCGCCATTGGGCAGGATTATTTTAAGCGACATAATATGGTTTCGCGTTGAGCCAAATCTGAAACCCATTGCGCCAGAGGCGTTCGTTGCGATATTCCCTCCTAAGGTGGCATCCTTTTCAGTTGGGTCAACCGGATAAAAAAGACCTTGCTTTAAAACAGCCTCCTCCAGTTTCCTTATTCTTACGCTACAACCTACTTTAACAATTTCTGTATTCTTATCAATTTCTAAAGCATGATTTAAATTCTCCGTTGAGATTAAAATACCACCGAAAGGGACAGCCCCACCCGTAACACCTGTTCTACCTGCTGAAATGGTAATAGGTCTTTTTTTAAGGTTTGCCTCTTTAAGAAAATCTATAATCTCTTCTTCGCTCTCAGGGAAAATAGCCTCATCTGCAAAACCACCTTTTAGGCCAGAGCTATCTTCAAGATAATCTAAAAATGTATCTTTGTCGGTTTTGATAAGCATACAAATTGAACAAATTTCAGAAAACAGAGAACAGAAAACAGATTTTTCTGACTTCTGACTTCTGTCATCTAAGGTCTAAAATAAAAAATTATACTTATGGAATATGAAGAATATAAACATTTGTATCTCAATTAACAAACTCTATCTCGCACGAGGTATGACCATATTGCTGAAATCTATTTGTCTTTACCTTTACATCACAAGGATTACAGTGGCCAAAATTAGAACAATCTCTAAATTTGTCTACGACTTGAAAGTTTGAATCCAAGATATCTCCGATAGGATTTATTCCCCCGTAAAGATCAGCATGACAACGAAATATATTGCCTTCACTATCTATGAGAAGTTCGGTAGTTCTACATTTTACTTTCTTTCTAAATTTTTTATCGCAGGCTCCTTCATATTTATACGTGCCGTATAAATTCCCATTGCACTCGCCAAGAAACTCCTTTGTGCGGAAATCTATACCTAATTCCCTACATTTTAATTGGGCGTTAAGTATTGTCTTTTCATATTCAGGATGCATAACACCCCAGATTCCTATGCTAAAGCCTTCCCTCCTCATTTTTTGCGCCTTTTTAATTGTCTCATCTAAATTCATATCCTCGGGATGAAAACTTACACGAATAGAGGCATACGGCGCTTTCCTTTTAACTCTGTCTGGATTAACCTCTTTTATAAATTTATCAACGTCAAACTGGAGGTTGGTTAATATATCAATATTAAGGTCTGCTTTAAGATTATTTATAATATAAAGAAAATCATGATGAAGACTGGGTTCTCCGCCCTGAAATGTTACCGGCAAATCAGCGCGAGAGATAATCCTATCTAAACCCTTAATCCAGTCCTTGCCTGAGATATTTTTTCTTTTTATGATACTCTGTTCAAAGTTATTAATACAATAACTGCATTTAAGATTGCACGCAAAGGTTAAAAATGCACCTATATAATTATAGCCCTCTGGCATAATGAGTGGCTTCATATCAACCTAATCCTCTTAAATAGATATACATCAAAAAATAAAACAAGAATTGTTTTTACTACACCAAATATATTTTTTGGATGTAACGCCTTTGATCTTCCATATCGCCTCTCATTAAGAAGCATACCAATTTGGATATACGAGTAGCCAGATTTTATTAGTTTTACGAGTGCCTCTGCCTGAAAGGCAAAACTGTTGGTGGAAAGCCCAACAGATTTTATAAGTTTCTTTTTATGAATCACCGGACCGTTGTAATAATTCAGCCTTAGATTAAAGAGCAAATTCAACGTTTTTGTAAATAGAAAGGAGAAAAAACGCCTTAGCATTGGGCGGGTGTAATAGTTAACTGTATGCGGGATAATTATGTCTGCTCTGCCAATTGCGCTATAGATGTCCTTTATGGAAACAGGTGCAATCTCATTATCCCCGGGTATCATACTGATATATTCAAACCTGGCAAGTTCTATGCCCTTTCTGTAATTATACCCAAGCCCCATTGTCTTTTCGTTATGGATAACCCGAATCCTTTTGTTTGCGGCTGATATTTCTTCGGCAATATCCCCTGTCGCATCGCTTGAGGAATCATCAAATATGATAATTTCATAATCACTGAAATTATCATTAATCGCTGATAATATATTTTTAACAGTAGATTCTATGTTTTTCTCTTCATTTAAGGCAGGGATTATTACAGATATAGTTGGCTTCATTCTTTAAAGATTCTTTTTACAGCAGAGACTATCTCTTCTTTGCCGGGGTAAAAGGCTTTTTCTAAAACAGGGCTAGAGGGCGTAGGACAATCAGGAGAGGCTATGCGTATTACAGGCGCTTTTAAATACTTAAAAATGTTGCTCGTTACTCTGGCAGAAATCTCTGCAGTCACTCCTCCAGTAAGCCAACCTGTATCGGCAATAATAAGTTTTCCTGTTTTTTTCACTGATTTAAATATAATCTCTTCATCTAAAGGTTTGAGTGTCCTTATATCAATTACCTCTATATCAATATTCTCTTCTCGTAGAACCTCTGCTGCCTTTAAAGATTCAAATACCATATAAGAAATCCCAACAACGGTTAGGTCTTTTCCTTCCTTTCTTACTATCCCTTTACCTATAGGAACTGAATATATGCCCTTAGGCACATAGCCGATATGTTCATAAAGCCAGCGATGTTCAATAAAAATAATAGGAGTTCCCTCCTCAATGCTTGCTATTAAAAGCCCTTTGACATCATAGGGGCTTGCGGGTATTACAATCTTTAAACCAGGGATATGCAGAAATAACCCCTGTAAACTTTGAGAGTGCTGGGCTGCAGACCCCCATCCTCTGCCAATTATTGTCCGAATAACCAAGGGAATTTTCAATTTGCCACCAAACATATAACGCCATTTTGAGATGTGATTTACTATCTGGTCCATAGCCAAAAGTAAAAAATCCATTCGCATATGGACTACAATAGGTTTCATCCCTGTGATTGCTGCGCCTAAAGCCATACCGGTAATTGTGTTTTCTGCAATGGGTGTATCAAATACCCTCTCTTTACCAAAAATCTTCTGTAAACCCAGGGTGGTTCCAAATACACCCGTTGGGTCATCCACTCCTTCACCCATAATAAATACGGATTTATCTTGTTTCATAATAAGGGCTAAGGCTTCTTTAATAGCTTCCCTATAGGTCAAACCCCTTAGCCTTTTACCTAAGGTTCTACATGTTTTTTCAAATTCCCCTCTTTCAGTATATACCTTTTCCCAAACCATATTTATTTAATAAACATCCTCCAAGAGTTCTCCTTCCTCAGGAAATGGACTATTCTCTGCAAAGATTGTCGCCTCTTTTATCTCTTTATCTATTTTTGTTGTTATTTTATCTATTTCGTTTAAAGATATGATGTTATTTTTTAATAAAAATCCTTTGAACCTTTTAATCGGACAATTCCTCATCCACCTATCAAGTTCCTCTTTGGGTCTACATCCAGTTTCATAATCACAATCTGGTCCCACATGTTGCCTAAAACGATATGTTCTATATTCTATTAAGGTTGGCCCGTATCCATTCTTTGCTTTTTTTATTGCTTCGCCTGCGGATTCATAAACTTTTATAATATCATTTCCATCAACACGTAGACTTTCTATTAAATATGGCTTGGCGCGTTTGAATATATTATCTGCTGGCTGTCTTGCTAAAAGCGGAGAATTGGTAGCATAAAAATTATTCTCGCAGGCAAAAATAACCGGCAACCTTTTAAGTGAGGCAAAGTTAAGGCATTCATGAAACGTTCCTGTATCCACAGCACCATCCCCAAAGAAAACCACGCTTACCCTTCTATTTCTCTTCATCTTAGATGTCAAAGCCGCTCCTAATGCCACAGGTATACTACCACCTACTATTGAAGAGGTGCCAAGAATGCCTCTGTCTGGGTCAACGAGGTGCATAGAACCACCCTTTCCTTTTGAACAACCTGTTTTTTTACCATAGAGCTCAGCCATAATAGTTTTTAAAGGCATTCCCTTTGCTATACAATGGCCATGATTTCGGTGAGTTGAAAATATATAATCTTCTTTTTTCAAATTCAGGCATACTCCGCAAGCAATGGCTTCCTGCCCTAAATAAAGATGAACGGGTGTCTTCATCTGTTGCTCGGGATAAAGGGCTATTATCTTTTCTTCAAAGCGGCGAATCCTAAGCATAGTTGTTAACATTATCTTTAAGGTTTCAATTGGAATATTCCTATAAGGTTTCATCTTGATCAAATAAAATTTACATGGGGTGGAAGATTTCTAAGTTCCCAAAGGTACCTATTAATCTCATCAAGGCGGCAGTTCTTCATACATCGGCTGACATCTAATTTAGATATCCTCTCAAGAATCTGTTTTCTCTTTCTGCCTTTCCAAATTTCAATAAATGAATCTTTATAAATATTGCCGTAGCAGAAATTGCTATCTCCTAAATATGGACCACAGGTATATATATTGCCGTTAGAGGTTATCTCACAAAAAAACGGCAACCCCAAACACCGTTTATATGGTCTTGGTTCTTTAAGCTTGATAAAAGAATGGGCTCTGAAATATATCTTAAAATCATTTTTAGAAAACTCCTTAAGTCTATTTTCAAGTGCAAATAATTCCTTATCGGTTATTTCTCTGGAAATATTATGTCCGCTCATAAGATGTTTTATAAAAGGTTTTACTACTAGATACTGAATACCTATTTTTCTTAATGAATTTGCAAGTATCTCAATTTCCTTTATATTCTCTGGAAGTAACACTATCTGAGCACCTATTGTGCAGGGATGCCCATTTTGTCTTTTTATATCAACCGCTTCTTTTAGATTGAATATAACCTTGTCAAAATCCTTTTCCTTGCAGCCATGAATTTTTGAGTAGGTCTTTCTTGTCCCCGCATTTATACTTACCTTTATCCAGGTAAGTGCACTTAAACATTGTTTGGCTATTTCAGGAGTGAATAAAACTCCGTTTATTGCGCAAGCCACATCAAGCCCCACTTGCTTGGCATACAATATAAACTCAGGAAGATTCTTATGCAAAAATGGTTCACCTTCTCCTGAGAACATAATACTTTTAACCCTACATTTTGCTAGTCCCCTTAGGGTCCTTTTTAAAACCTTTTTGTCTATAAACTGTGATTTATAATTCAAATACTCAAAGGCACAAAAGATACAACGGTGATTGCATGTTCCAGACGGGCTTATCTCAATATAGACAGGATATATATCCTCTCCTCTTAGCCAGCTATGGAGGCGTTCTATATGATACATCAACTTGTGATTATCAACTCTAAGGTCTTCCATTTATTTTACCTTTGGAATGAATAATTTTACAATCTCATCTCTAACCTCTTCTGGCTTGATAAACTCCATACAATTCTTCTTCTGAAAACATTCTGACTTAAGACAGGGTACACACTCATATGGTGTCTTTGGCAGTAGTTTTACCCCTCTATTATAGAGATAAACCTCCTTAGAAGAAGTAGGCCCAAAAAAGACGACAAGGTTTTTCTTTAGCGCTATTGCCAGATGCATCCCTAAGCTATCATTTGTAACTATAAGACAGCAGGAATTTATCCAGTCTATATATTCATATAGATTATTTAATCCCTTTTGCCATGAGATAGAGTATTTTTTCTTTAATAGACCTCCTAATTTTTTCCAGTGCGTTTTAGGCCATGCCTTGTTTGGCCATTTTTCTCCCACAACCCAGTTAAAACCGATATCATATCTTGCTGAAGATTCAGGCCTATAACCCAGAATGTATTCTTCTTTCTCCCATCTTCTACCTATCATTGAAGCAAGGGCATCCTGCCAGTACCTGTAGTTTCCTTTCTTTTTCTTTAGGTCAAGGCACAGACTTAAAACCTTCTCGGCTCCATCATATGCCTGAGCGATTCCCTCGCTTGCATCAAACCTGAAACCAAATCTCCTCCATGCATTGATTGAATCTGAGAATGCGCATATACCAGGGCCCTTTTCCAAGTTTATAACAGTATCAAATTTTTCATGTTGTAGTTGTAGCACCGACTCCAGATTAAAAATTAAAACTCGTCTGATATAAGGATTATTCTCCAATAGGGGATATGCCTTCTCGTCAACAAGCCAGGTTACCTCATCGTTCTTTAAGAAGTTTAGAATAACTGTGGTTCTTATAACATCTCCCAGACTGGTTGTGGTTCTTACCTCCTTGTCCAGAGTTTCTGAATAGCCAAGTTTTATTATCAGCACCTTTGCCATATTTAAACCTCCGCAGAATGTTTAAAGACATCTATTCTTAATCCCTTGAAAAATAGTTCGGAAAAATCACTCACCTTAAGCCTGAAGGGATATATCTTAGTTTTTATCAAATACATCTTAACTAGGATATAGGCTAAAATATAAAATATACTATTGGGGATATAAATAAGATAATTTAAAATTAAATTTTTAAGTCGTGGTCGCCAAACCACCACGGTTCCCAGGAGGGATAGGTTTTTCTGAATCTTTTTTTCCCTTTTTGTAAAACAGTTAAGCGGTGATTCAAACATATACGATAGGTGTATTTTATCATAATCAGCATCAAAAATGCTGTTTTTTCTACAGAACTCTCCTAATGGTGTGCCAGGATAAGGATGGCATATAGGAAATTCTGCAAAGGTTACCCTGCATTTTATATTCATCAAAACTGTGGCGATGTCATCCTGAATTTTAGAATTGGGTAAAGCTAAGATACTGTTTGCAAAGGTATTGATTTTATACTCTTGGCAAATTTTAAAGGCTTTGTAAATTTGTTCATCGTCCATATTTCTTTTTAATATCTCATTTCTAAGATATGGGTTCGCCGCTTCTATAGACATACTTATTGAAACACATCCTGCTTCTTTAAGAAGACCTGCCATATCTTCGTTAAATAGGTCAGGCCTTGTAAGACAATGGAAGGGAAGTTTTATTTTCTTTTTATACTCCTTACAAAAATCCTCTAACCAAGCATCGTTTGGATAAGCAAATATATCATCATAGAACTTGACAAATTGAATAGGATATCTTTCTTTTACATAGACTATCTCGTCAATACTGCGTCCAACTGATTTTCTTCTTAAATAAGAGCCTTTTCCTTTGTACATCTCTCTAAAGGGTTGATTAAAACAATAGGTGCAATTATAAGGGCATCCCCGAGAAATCATAAAACTCTTGATAGGAAATTTGCCCATCTCAGTTGTCTTATAAAAAATATCCCTATCAGGAAAGGGGAGGTTATCTAAATTGGAATAGAAGCTACGTATATCATTTCGTTTTTCTTTGGTCGCAATATTTTTTATATTTGATATGTCCTCATTCCTTTCTAATCTCTGCAATAATTCTAAGAAAGCCTCGTCTCCCTCTCCGATACATATTGCATCAAGGGTAGAATTGTAAATACATTCAGGATAAAAGGTAACATGTGGACCACCCATTATGGCGAAGATATTTGGAAATCGTTTTTTTATCTCTTCATTTATCTTTAGATAATATTTATGTTCTCCCGTTGTGGCGCTATATGCAATTACCCGGGGTTTAATTTTTTCTATTTTTTTAAATACATTTTCTCTTGTTAATATCCCCAAGAAGGTCTGATGGCCATTTGCTTTGGCTATTGCAGAAAGTTGCATTATCCCTTGAGGATCTATAAAATCAATCATTTTCACAATAAATAAAATTCTCACCCCGTTAGACCTCTTTTGTATTAACAGTTAAAATATCAGATAAAACATTAATATTTATTATAAATTTTACTCTCATTTTGTCTTCAAATAGAAAGTTCTAACGGGGCTCATTTCAATTAAGGGAGATACTTCCTAATATTATCCGCCCATAACTATCAATTTTATCTTTATCCAAGACAGGTAAAATCTTTCTGTCATCTAAATAGAATAGGCATAGCCTTATTCCATAAACGCCTTTTTCCATATAGGAGGGGATGAATGCATAATAATTCTCTCTAACAATCTCATCCTTTGGCCAATTCTCTGCAGGATATATTCTATACCCAAGGGTATGAAATTTTTGAAACCTAACCTTATTTTCTGAATCTAAAAAATAAATGAATACCCCCAGGGGTCTATCTATATTGTTTATAAATTTCCAATAATAGGAAAGGTGCAAAACCCCCTCTTTTTTAAAGTAAGAAATATTATTATATCCTAAAAACATTATCTGATTATTTATATTTGCATTAATAATATTTTGAATCTTGGGATTATGGATTGGTTTAAAAAGACTGTCTGTGCCGGAAAATCCTTTTTTAAACAATGCTATATCATCTATTGCTTTTAACAGCCCCCAGTTAGCATTTTTAATAAAAAAACGAATATTATCAGGTGCTGCTCTCGGAAAGAAGGAGTTAATCATTAATGGCTCATTAAAATCTATTAATGCGTATTCTAAGTTTTTGGGGGGTTCATATCTTATGTTTGTATACATTTTAAAACCACTCGCAACAAAATGCATTGAATAAACATTGTGTCTTGATGCAAGGCGCGGCAAGAACTGAAATGTAGCAATTACAGGGGCGTCTTTAGGAATCATCCTTACCAATTTCTCCTTTTCCTTTGCTATGTCATCAATACAATAAAAACTGATAAATTCTTTTAAATAAAATTGTGGTCCTGCCAAATAGACACCTGATATTATTAAAACCGCTAGGAAACCGATTTGAAGAACTAAGGGATAATTATAAATAATTTTACAACTTAAAAGTTTTTTAAACCCATTTATTGCTGAATAAAAGATAAATGGAATTAGCAATGCATTATAATGAAAGTGTATGCTGGTATGACTTTCAACGGATGATAATAAATTTTGAATGAAAACGGGGGTAGAAATCAATAAAACTGATGGGCTTAAAAATCCCAAAAGAGCGGTGGGGAAAAATAGTTTAAACAGATA
>Ga0194125_10006734_pt1 | contig 16812 bp, 17 predicted proteins | sample TA2KigC250mmetaG_FD_148626 | JGI IMG/M metagenome (GOLD analysis project Ga0194125, IMG submission 148626) | Freshwater microbial communities from Lake Tanganyika, Tanzania - TA2015034 Kigoma Deep Cast 250m | ecosystem: Environmental > Aquatic > Freshwater > Lake | place: Tanzania: Lake... | reverse complement strand
TGCGCTTTTTACCAGCAATAGTGTAAAAAGCCCGTCGTCCCCGCTGGGACAATGTCGCATCAGTGGATAAAAGGCCAACTTCACCACGAGTGCGGTAAGCGAATGTCCCTTGATTCGAGCTCCTGCGACTATCACTCGCAGGAGCTCATTCTTTGCCAAGGGCGTTTGCGCTGCCGCCCACCGTTGGGCGAACCCCTCAAGCACGTGTCCGGCCTCAATAATAGCATCCAACGCCGCTGGACGCAAACCGGCCCTGTCCGCCTGATACTGCCACTTCTCGGACTGATACTTCTCCCGCGTGATCGCGCCGGCCAGATACAACTCGGTCGCCCGATCCAGCCGCGCCTGCAGCGCCTGCTCGGATTCCGCCAGCGTCGCCCGCTCCTGCGGCGTGAAGTGGTTGTTCATCACCCACTCCTGCCAGTCGGGCGGCAGCTTCACGCCACAAAGCAGGTCCACAACCTGCTGTTCGGCCACCTCAGCCCGCACCGTCTTCTGCGTGCAGGAGCCCGCATGGTTGAGATGGGTCGCATCGCGGTAGTACGCCTTGCCATACGAGGTCATGCCCCGCAAGGGTTTGCCACACCCATCGCACAGCAGCAGTCCCGACAGCGGGTACATGCACGGCTGCTTGCGGCCCAGGCGCACCCGGTGGGCAAACATCTGGCGCAGCTCCTGCGCCCGGGCGAAGTCGGCCGGGCTGACCAACGCCGGATGCTCGCCGGGGAAGACCTCGACGGGGTTCTTGCGCTTGCGTTTGCGCCCCTTCTCGTCCACCCCGTAGAAGGCGACCACGCCGCTGTAAACCTCGTGCTGCAACAGCTCCCGGACGCTATCCTTGCTGAAAACCGTGGGCGGCCGGGCCGGCGCCCGGCCTTTGGTGCGAAACCCGATGCGCCGGCCAGCGGGCAGGTCCACCCCGTCGGCGTTCAGGCGCTCGGCGATCTCGCCGTCGGAGTACTCCCCGGTCAGGTACCAGGCGAACATGCGTCGGACCGCCTCGCCTTCCACCGGGTGGATCACCAGCTTGCGGCCGTCTGAACGGTCAGTACCGCCGTACTGCGGGCAGTAGTCCTTGCCGTTGGCGTCGGTGCACGCCGAGCAGAGCCCGTCGCAGTAGCCCAGGGGGATGCTGCCGTTGCACAAGCCCTTGCGGGCGCGAGCCAGCAGGCCCTTATGGGTCTCGTAGCGCAGGTTGTCGATGTAGATCTCGGCCAGCATGCCTAACACCGTCAGCGTCAGCTTACCCCACGGGGTCGAGAGATCAATCTTCTCCTGCACGGAGACGAAGGTGACGTCGCGCTCCCGCAGAGTGTCCAGGGCAATCAAGAGCCCCTTGAGATGGCGGTAGAAGCGGTCGATCTTATCCACCACCACCACATCAAAACGTCCCTTGGCCGCATCTGCGAGCAGCTGCGCCAGGGCGGGCCGGTACGAATCCGATTTGGCGGAGATCCCGGCATCGAGATACTCGCCGGCAAAGTCCCACTGCCGGTCAGTGAGGAGTGTGCGGGTGGTCGTGCGCTGGGCGTCCAGGCTGTGACCTTCGAGCTGCTCCTCGGTCGAAACGCGGATGTAAGAAACCGCGCGCATGGGTGGAACCCTCCTTTCATGGGGGTATGGAATGGCCCCAGCCGCGTTGGCATGGGCGCCACAGCCATTATAGCCCGTCTCCAGGCGGATTCCAACCGGGTGATTTTGGCGCAGAGACGAGACTTAAGCCGTCCCCGCACACAGCTTCCTTAAGGTGCAACGAGGGGCCGCGGCGCGCCGGTCAGCCGGCCCAACGCGCCATCCAGCCGCGCTAGGGCGCCGGTCAGCAGCTCGCGAAACGGCCCGCGCGCCTCGATCGCCACGATCGCCTGGTCACAGACCTCGATGGCGCTGAAGATCAGCCGGTAGAGGGTCTTCTGCTCGTCCGCGGTCAGCGCGACCCACAGCGCCGGCAGGTTGTCCAGCAACCCCAGCGCCTCCCCGCCGGTCGGCGTCGCAGCCGGGGCCAGCGCCTTCAGATCGCGCAGGCAGGCCGACTTGACCCGCTCGAACTGCTCGCGGGTGTAGTCCTGGTCATGATACAGCTCCTGCGCCCGCCGCAGCCGCTCCCGGATCGCCAGCTTCTCGCGCTCGATCTCGTCCGTGCCTTCGTCGTAGAAGAGATAGGTCAGGATGCGCTCGCGCCAGTCAGCCGGCAGCCGGATGCTCGTCACCAGGTCCTGGATCTTCTGCTCGATCCAGTCGGCGCGCAGGTTGGGCTGGTGCCACTCCGCCTTATCCAGCCGCTGCTGGCAGAGGCGGTCCACGTAGTAGCGGCTGGCGCCGCCGTTCGCGGAGATGCCCCGCAGCGGGCTGTGCCCGGCCGCGCAGTAGAGCACGCCGGTGAGCGGGTAGATACGGGCCGGGTTGGCGAGCGTGGTGCTGCGATGGTAGCGGTTCTGGCGGATGGTCTGCACCTTGCGGAAGAGCTCCAGGCTGACCAGCGCCTCGTGCTTGCCCGCGAACAACTCCACCGGCTTGCGCCGCCGGTTGCCCTGCTCGTCGCTACCGGCATAGGTGACGTAGCCCGCATAGACCGCGTTGGTCAAGAGCCCCTGCACCGCATCCTTGTCGAAGGCCTGCGGCGCGTAGGATCCCGGCAGCCCCTTGGTGCGAAAACGGATTTCCGTGCCATCGGGCAGGACGAAGATCTCGCGGTTGAGCCGGCGGGCGACGTCGTCGTCGGAGTACTCGCCGGTGGCGTACCAGGCGAACATCAAGCGCACCGCTGCCGCCTCGACCGGATGCGCCACGCGCGTGCCGTCGGCGCTGCGGTTGCGGCCGCCGGCCCGCGGGCAGTAGCCCGGCCCGTTGGGGTCGGTGCACTCGGCGCAGCGGCCGTTGCAGTAGCCGAAGCGGTAGCTGCCGGTCAGGTAGCCGTTGCGCGCCTGCTGCAACCGGCTCAACCGGATCTCCTCGGACAGCGCGGCCACGTAGAACTCGGCCAGGGCGCCCAGGACGTACATCACCAGGCGGCCCCAGGGGGTGGTGAAGTCAATGCTCTCGCGTAGGGAGACCAGCCGCACGCCGTGCGACTTGAAGTACTGCACCGTACTCAACAGCCCGAACAGGTGGCGCGAGAGCCGGTCGATGCGGTCGATCACGACGACATCCACCTGGTTCTTGCGCACCGCGCGCAGCAGGCGGGCCAACTGCGGCCGCTGTTCGTTGCGGCCCGAGCGCGCCGGGTCGGCGAAGACCTCGACCAGTTCCCAGCCGTGCTCCGCAACGACGCGCGCGATGCGCGCCGCCTGGTCCTCCAGGCTGTTGCCATCCTCGACCTGCATGAAGCTGGAAACGCGCGTGTAGCCCGCAGCGCGCACCAGGCCCTTGCCCAGGCTGGGCGCGCCGCCCAGGATCGCCGCCAGCTCGCGGTCGAGTTCACCGGCGTTCGGTGGTTGCGTGCGGATCAAGGCTGTCATCGTCATCCTCCGTATCTTCGATCTGCGTGTCCAGGCCCAGGATGCGGCGCATGGCCAGCGCCAATTCGTAGCAGAACTCGTCGGCTACGTCCTCGATCGCCTCGGGGCGGACGGCCAGCGCCGGCGGATCGGCAGGCCGGGCGGGCTGGCGCAGCATCGTGACCCGTCTCCGTGTGGGTGCGCAGTTGCGGCGCCGCTAGCGGCGTTGGCCAGCCAGCGCCAGCAGCCGATCCGTGAGGCGCGCCGCCTCCTGGCGGGTCGCATCGCCGACGTGGTACATGACCCGATCGGCGACCACCACGGCTTGCCCACGCTGGGAGCGCAGCCAGCCGTCCACCGTCACTTCCAGGGGTGTCGCCTGGCTCACCTCGCGAAAGGCCCGCAGCTCCAACGCCAGGCGGTCGGCAAAGAGCACCCGGTGGTGGCCGCCGTAAGCCGGATGGTCGGTGACCAGCGTGGCGGTGATCACGTACGCTGGCCGCCCCCCGACGGGGTCGGTCTGTTCGGCGTAGTCGGCCAGTTTGCCGGTGAGCATGACCAGGTTCTGTCGTTTCACGGTTGCCCCTCGCCAGCGCAAATTGGGTGGCCTGATGCGGCCCCGCGTCGGATTCTGTGGTATGATAGGACTTGACGCGTCCGGTCGTTCCGACAGCAAGGCAACGCGCTCGCCTGCTGTGGCGTCTACCATATGGTATGTATTATTTTTCGGACGCTCGAACGCTAAAGAAAGGCCGTCGGAACGGCCTAAAGCTGACTGAGTGGCGCAGCGACTGGCGCTGGGGGGCTGCGGCTGGGCCGCGCCGGGCCTCGACCAAGGCGCTGACTGACTTTGCCACGCACTCCCTGGCGCACAGACAGAGCCCGCTTGGCGGCGTTGCCAGCCGGACCTTGCCTGGCGCAGGGTCATACGGAGTAGTACATCTGTTCGCATCCTACACGATCTCAGCGCCGCTGTCAAATTCGGCTCTGGCCTTTTGTGGCTCCCAGGCCGGACGCGCGGCAGGCGGCGCGAGGAGTACACGCCTATGTCCGAGTCGCAGACCCCCTTGGTCGCCTGGCTGATCCAGGCCTGCGAGACCCGCGGCCTGTCCTGGGCCGAGGCCTCCCGGCGCGCCGGTCTGAGCCAGGGGACCATCTCCGCGATCGTGCGCGGCACGCAGCCGGGCCTGGAAATCTGCAAAGGGCTCGCCGGCTTCTTCGGTGTGCCGCTGGAAGATGTGCTGCGGATGGCCGGTCATATGCTGCCAACACCCTCCCCGGCCTGGCCGCCGGAGTTGGTGGCGTTAGTGCGGGAAGTGGAGGACCTGCCCGCGCCGCTGCAGCGCGCGGTCATCCGCGCCTGGCGCGCCGTGCTCGAAGGCATCGCCACCGGACGCGCCTTGCGCTAGAGCACCGGCCCCCCTGTCCTCCGTCGCCTCCGTCTGGGCGCTGACCGCGGCGCGGTCAGCGCCGTCCAGTTCCGGCGCGTTTTCCTGGCACCCGATTTGCGCACCGAACACTTGTTCTGTATAATCCGCTTGCTGCATCCTGGACGGCCGTTGCGCCGTTCAGCCGACACTCTGTGCGGCAAGAGGCTTTATGGAACCACCCTCCACCTCAGCCACCTCCTCCGACCGGCCGCGCGCCGCGGTCTGGGCTCTGAACCTGTCCAATGGCTTACGCGTCTGGGGCGAAACCCGGCCACACAACCCCACCGTCGCCGCGCACCTGGTGGTCGGCGCCGGCACGCGCCATGCCGCGCGCGGCCAGGCCGGCCTGCCGCACTTCGTCGAGCACATGCTCTTCAGCGGCACCGAGCGCTGGCCCGAGGCACAGCTGCATGCCCTCCTGCGGGACAAAGGCGGCGATTGCGATGGCTGGACCGGCTACGACGCCGCCGGTTACGCGGTGCAGGTTCCCCAGCGCCGCCTGGCCCTGGCGCTGGAATGGCTAGCGCAGCTGGTCTTCCATCCCACTTTCCCGGAGTACAAGCTGGCCAAGGAACGCCAGGCCATCGCCAGCGAGCGGGCGCTGTACGATCCGCAGCTGCTGCGGATCTTGCGGCGCCTGCGCCTCACCGAGGACTTGAATCTCAGCATCCACACCCGGCTCTTTGGGTACACGCTGGAGGGCGCCCTGGGCGACGACGCCGATCTGGGCAGTTTCACGCGCGCCGAGCTCGTCGACTTCCACTGGCAGCGCTACACGCCAGCCAATGCCGGCCTGGCCATCGTCGGCAACGTGACCCAGGAGCAGGTCGCCGCGTTGGCCGAGCGTTATTTCGGCGATCTGCCCGCACGGCCGGCGCCCCCCACGCCGCTTGCGCACTACCCCAAAGGCCCGCTGGATATCGCTGTGCATGGCCCGGTGGAGCGGCGCCAGATCACCCTGGCGCTGGGCGCGCGCACGGTCGGCTGCGCCCACGCCGACCGCTGGCCCTTGGAAGTCCTGGAGGAGCTCCTGGGGCAGCGCCTGCTGGCGGAGCTGCGGTTCCGCCGCGGCCTCACCTATGCGCCGTGGGCCTACAACGTCTTCCAGCGCGACAGCGGCTACTTTGCCGCGCAGGTCTCCGTCGCCGATCGCCACGAGGAATGGGCGCGCGACACCCTGCTGGGGGAAATCGACAAGCTTACGCAGGCCGCGCCAAAGCGCCGCGAGGTCCGCAGTGCGGCGCGCCTGGTCTGGGCGAACTGGGCGGCCGCCGATGAGAACAACGCCGAACGCGCGGCGACCCTGGCCGACCCGATCCTCGACTGGCCAGCCGATCAGGCGCCTCCGGATATCGAGGCGGAGCTGGCAGCAGTGACGCCGGCCGACATCCACCGCGTGGTGCGCGCCTACTTCGTGCCCGAACGGCGCTTCCTGGGCCGCCACACGCCCATCTTCGCCCTGGACAACCTGGTGGCGGGCTGCGAAGACCGGCTGCAGGACGCCAAGCGGCTCGCGCTCCTGGGGTTGGGTGCCGCGGCGGTCCACCTGATCTGGCAGCGCCTGGCGCGGCCGGGAAAGCAGTAGTACCTTGAGAGTTAAATCCTTGCACACAAAACAAGGACTTTACGGTTGCCAGTCATGGGCCAGTTCAGGGATGATGACCATCTCGCGCAATTTCAGGGCGAGTGCCGCGACCTGATAACCGAAGTCCGTGAGATAGTAGCGATAGCGTTTGGCGACGCGTTTAATCAGGCCGTGCACGCGCAGGCGTTTGAGCAGGCGCGTGACTTGGCCGACGGTCTTATCGGTCAGCTGGGCCCGCAAAGCCTGGTTGGAGAACCCGTGAATGACGAACTCACCACTCAATAGGAGGCGAAACAAGGCGGCATCCTCCTCGGTGAGGAGATTGAAGCCTTTGTGGCGGTGGTTGTCTTGCTGTTGGGTTTCAGCCAGGCGTTGGAGCTTGGCCATGCCGACTTCCGGTGTCTCGATGGCAGAGATGAACTTCAGGTAGCGCCGATTGACGGCCTGCAGTGTTTCGGCCAGCGGCGGCAAGCTGTAGATGGTGGCCTTCATGGGCGCATAGCGGGTCGCGGTGCTGCCATCGCGGTGCTGCACGTGGCGATAGTGCGAGAAGAAGGCGACCCGGTTGATGGTCGTCTCGATGCGCAAGACGATGTTGAACTTGTCATACAGCTTGATGGTCGCGGGCCCCATGTGGTGTTTGAGGCGGCGGCCCAGCCAACGGCGGTTGAAACGGGTCCCCAGCTCGTCTTGGAAGTTACCGTGCAACTTGCGCCCCAAGAAGGTGGCGATATCGGCAGGTTTGACCGCCTGAATCAGGGCTTCCAGCAGTGGGGGGAACAGCGCTTGCAGCGTCGGCTGGCTGCGGAAGACGATATCCGTGGCGTATTCGGCTTGCAGGATGCTCCACTGATAATGTAGGTCTGGCGTGGTCAACACTGGGCAGTACTGACCGGCATAGGCATCCAGCTTGGCGTGCCAAGCCTGGATATCCAGTTCAGCGGCCAACTGGTTGGCGCGGTCAAAGTCAGCGATGCGCAGAAAGGCATTGTCGGCCTGCGCAAAGGCAATCCCAGCTTGCGCCAACTGGGCCGCCAAGACGTTGTGGCCATTGAGGTAGAATTGCAAGCGGAAGGGCGCCCAGGTCGGCACGCGCAGGTAACACAGGCCGAGTTCGGGATCGATGAAGTAGAAGTAGTAGTGCAGGCACTTGCCTGACACGGACGTCACGTAGGTGCGACCGCTGACCTTGTCGTGCCAGGGCCGATAGGCCGGACAGCGTTCCATCGCCGCAAAGATATGCACCAGACCGGGTTGCGGCCCGCGCGTCGCGAGAATCTGCGCAATGCGGTCCTCTTTGCGAAACGCATCCGCCTTGCTGATGAACTCGATCGGCAGCCCGTGCGCATCCGCCAGCGTTTGCGCATTGGCCCGAATGGCATCCCGCAGCGGCTCGGCGAACTGCTTGCCATAGTCGAAAATGCGGATGCCGTGGCGATACAAGTACTGTGTCATCCCGGCCGCGTAGCACAAGGGCTGCAAGTTGCCACTGATGATGACGCGGTCGTAGCAGTGCAATACACCATAGATCTCGCTGGCGTACTTCTCATCGAGCGGAACAATGCCCATCTGGCTACCTCACTCGGTACTGGATGCTGACATTGTACATCAAACCATACAGATGGCGACAGGTCGGGACCTTCTTGGTTCTGGCTTGTCCAGGTTAGGGTAACATGGCAACCAACGCTCAGAAATCCACCACCGGCAATCCAGTCAAGAACGCGCCTCCGTCTCCCACCGCGGCGAATCCCGAACCACGCCCGGCAGACAAGCGCACCGAGCCGCGTGCCAAGGCCGACCAGGCCCAGCGCACCAAGCCGCCTGCCCAGCCGTCACGCCAGGCCGCACAGAAATCCAAACGCCGGCCGTATCACGCGGAAATCGTCGCACTCGCCGACACCACGGCCGGACTGCCGCCGCCCTGGCGTAAGCAAGCCATCCACATCGTGCATGCGATCATGAACCTGTTCAAGCGCGCCTGGCGCGGGCTGCGCCAACGCTCGACCCCAGTTGCAGACGACGCCGAGTCGCCCGGCCCAGCCGATGCCGGCGACCCCACCAGGCAAAGCTAACTCCCGGCTTCTGCACGTCTCGGGGCACCTGACCCGCCCCAACGGGCGAAGGGTTAGCTTTCCCCGGGCAACCGTGCTATACTGCCGTCACGCCGACCAATTGATTACCGCGCTCTTCACCCAGGTCACTGCTTGCGCCATGCCTGAAGACTTTGACCCCCGAGCCTGGCTGACCACCCAGGAAGCCGCCGACCTATCACATTACAACGTGCGCTATCTGCGCCAGTTGGTGAACGAGGGCCAGCTCGTGGCGGTGAAGCGCGGCGGGCTGTTCTGGTTTGAACGAACCAGCCTGGAAGCGTACGTCACCGAGATGCAGCGCCTCGGCCCGGCCAAACACGATCCCTGGCGCACGGGCGCGCGCAGACGACTCGGCGGAGCTGGCCTGACACCCCTGGGGCGACTTCCGCCTCACTGGTCGTGTTGTGGCATAGACTGACTCGGGCGCGCGGGTGTCGGTCGGCAAAGTGGGCCGCGCTCTGACCTACCGGCGTGGTAACACGACTGCTTGAGCCCCAACAAAGAAGCCTACGTATGCCATCTGACACGCGTGCGCACCTGCCAACACTGCCCGAACTCCGCCTGATGCCGCGGCAATGCCGCCTGCAGGCGTACACCCCGCAGGCCGTGCCGGCCTTCGCCATCGCCGATCAGTTCATCGCCTATGCCTCGCCGGAAGCCACCTTTGCAGTGACCCGGCGCCTCTTGGCCGCCGCGCGGCGTACGATTCTGATCGGCATCTACGATTTCACGGCGCCCTACGTGCGCGATCTGCTGGTGGCCGCCGTCCAACGCGGGGTGCAGGTCAGCCTGATGCTCGATCTGGATCAACGCAAGGGTGAGCCGGAGCTCTGGGCCGATCTGCTGGTACAAGGTTGCGTGGGTGTGCCCGCGCCCTCCTGCGCCAGCGCCGAAGCCCGCTACTTCCCGTCGTGCCACGAGAAGGTCATCGTCGTTGACGACAACTGGACCCTCGTGCAAAGCGGCAACTACTCGGAGGCCAGCATCCCGCAAAACACGACCGACGGCGGCAACCCGGCCCAGTTTGTGCCGGGCAACCGTGACATGGGGCTGGCCGTCCACTCGGCGCCGCTGGCCGCCTTCTTCACCCAGGTGCTCGAAGGCGATATGCAGCTCGAGCTGGCCGCGACTGGGGGTCGCGGCCAGCCGGAGTCGCCGGCTGAACCCGGGATCGCCCTGGCCGCGACCAGGCCCGCGCAGATCCCGCCCGCGCGCTTTCCGAGCCGCCGCTTCCGCCCGCGCCGTCCGATCCCCGTGCAGCCGGTGCTCTCGCCCGACAACTACATGCAGGTGATCCCCGACCTGCTCGCCGCGGCCACCCGCTCGATCGTCATCGAGCAGCAGTACATCCGCGGCGACCAACCGGCCATCCGCACCCTCCTGGGGGCCATCCGCGCCGCCCGTAGCCAACGCCCGGCGCTCCAGGTGCGCATCGTGCTGGCGCGGCCCTACGGCGCGCCGGACCCGGATAACGCCGACTTGGCTGCGCTGGCCGAGTTCGATCTGCGCCTCGGCACCCACGTGCGCTATCTCAATCCGGCTTACTTCGTTCACTGCCACAACAAGCTGCTGCTCGTTGACGGACGCCGCGTCCTGGTTGGCTCGCAGAACTGGTCCGACTTCGCGGTGACGCGCAACCGGGAGGCCGGGCTGCTCGTGAACTACGCGCCGTTGGCCCGCTACTACCAGGCGATCTTCGACCTGGATTGGGCCACCGGGCTGACAGATCTGACTACTGCGCCCCACGCGGCCCTGCGCGAGCTGCCGGCAGCGCAGGACACGGCGGCGCAGGTGCCGCTCAGCCTGGGCGATTATGTCGAAGTTTAGCCAACCGCCGCACGATCCGACTTCTTACCGCGAGGATCGCACGATGGACTTTCCAGCCCTGATCACGTTTCTGGCCGCACTGGCGCTGCATAACGACAAGCCCTGGTTCGCGGAACACCGCCCCACCTACGAACGGCTGCGGGGCGAGTGGCTCACGTTCGTCGGCCAGGTCATCGCTGGCATCGCGCAGTTCGACGCCAGCGTAGGGGTCGTGTCACCGAAGGATGCGCTGTTCCGCATCAACCGCGACATGCGCTTCGCCAGGGACAAACGGCCCTACAAGACGACGTTCAGCGCGGCGATTTGCCCGCAGGGCCGCACCAGCGGGCTGCCGGTCTACTACTTCCACATCACCGAAACCGGCGCGCTCCTGATCGCCGGCGGCGTCTATATGCCGGAGCCGGCCATCCTGGGCCAGATCCGGCAGCACATCGCCAAACACCCGGAGCGGCTGGCCGCGGCGCTCGCCGATCCGGCCTTCGCGGCCGCCTTCGGGACGCTCGCAAGGGAGCGGCTCAAGCGGCCGCCCCAGGGCTACGACGAAACGACGCCGGGCATCAAGTTCATCAAGCTGAAGAGCTTCACGGCCGGCTGCGAGCCGCAGGACTGGCTGGCGCGCAGGGAGCATCTGGCGGACGAGATCGTGGCGACCTGCCGCGCCCTGTTCCCGCTGATCCACTGGCTGCGCGCGGCGCTGGCCGGCAGCAGTGACCCCGGTTATCTGTCGCCGCAGGAGGTTGACCGGCTGGCGGGGTTGGGGGCGTAAGCAAACCGCTCAGGAGACCAACTGCGTATGAAGGACGCCAACGCGCACGACAGCGCAAGAAGGCCGGCCCAATCGTTGACACGCTATGCGCCGCTGGCGGTGCGGGCGGAGCATCTTAAGTGCGGTTACAAACAGATGACATCGGAGGCGCCATGCCACCTGACCTGTGGTACCTTTACGAATCCATGCTGCGGTGCCGGCAATTTGAGGAAGTGGTCGCCCAACTCTGGCGCCAAGGCTTGATCTCGGGCGAGATGCACCTGGGCACGGGCGAAGAGGCGATCATCGCCGGTATCGTCCCGCAATTGCGCGACGGCGATGCCCTGGCGTTGGATCATCGCGGCACTGCTGCCTTGCTGTTGCGCGGCGTGGCTCCCAGCCTGATCCTGGCTGAGTTACTGGGGCGCGGCGACGGCTTGTGTGGCGGCTTGGGCGGGCACATGCATCTGTGCTCCAGGGAACACCTGGCCGCTGCTTCGGGCATCGTCGGCGCAGCCGGTCCGGCCGCAGTCGGCTTCGCCTTGGCAGCCCGCTATCTGCGCCCCGGCGCGCTCGCCGTGGCCTTCTTCGGCGAGGGCGCCATGAACCAGGGGATGCTGCTGGAAGCGCTCAACCTGGCCGCGGTCTGGAACCTGCCCGCGCTGTTCGTCTGCAAGGACGATGGCTGGTCAATCACCACCGCCTCCGACCGCGTCACCGGCGGGGACCTTGCGGCGCGGGCGCGCGGCCTGGGGGTCCAGGCTGTCGAGGTTGATGGCCGAGACGTTAGCCAGGTCTGGGAGGCGGCCGCGCCGGCCATCGCCCGTGCCCGCACCGGCCAGGGGCCCAGCTTCCTGCGCTGCCGCTGCGTCCATCTCGAAGGCCATTTCCTGGGCTATGCACTGTTGCGCGCCACGCGCGATCCGTTCAGGGAGCTGCCCCCGATCCTCGGGCCGCTCGTGTGCGCATTCGTGCGCTCCGGCGGCGCGAGGCCGCGCGAGCGTCTGCTGGGGCTGCGTCAGGTCATGGCTGCAACGGTCGCGACCCTGCGCGACCCCAGGCAGCAGCGCGGCAACGACCCGCTCGCCCGCACGCACGACGATCTGGCGCGCACCGACCCCGCGCGGCTGGCTGAACTCGAGGCGGCCGTGACGCATGAAATCAGCGAGATCGCGGCATCTGCCACGCAGGAGGCGGCATGAAAACGATGCAGTTTTCCGCGGCCATTGACGATGCGCTCGCCCAGGCGATGGCCGCCGACCCGCGCATCATCGTCTTCGGCGAGGATGTGCCCTTGCTGCGCCGCAACCTGCTGGTGCAATTCGGCCCGCAGCGCGTCCTGGCCACGCCGATCAGCGAGAGCGCCTTCTTGGGGGCCGCGGTGACCGCCGCGCTGGCCGGCCTGCGCCCGGTCGTCGAAATCTACATGGCGGATTTCTTAGGCGTGTGCATGGATGCCCTGCTCAACCACGCGGCAAAGGTTGCAGCCTTCTCAGGCGGGCGCTGGACGGCGCCCCTGGTGGTGCGCGTGCCCTGCGGCGGCGGCTACGGGGATGGCGGCCAGCACGAGCAGGCATTGTGGGGCTGGCTGGCGCACATTCCCGGCCTGGCGGTCGTCGTCCCCGCCACGCCCGCCGACGCCGGTGGCCTGATGTTGGCCGCGCTGGGCGCCGACGGACCGGTCATCTTCCTGGAGCACAAGCTGTTATCCGAGGCCTGGCTGGAGATGCTGGGCGCGAGCGGACGCCGGACCGTGCGTTACGACGTCCCCCCGGATGGCGCGCGCGGCCCGGTCCCCACACCCTGGACACCGGTGCCCATCGGCAAGGCCAGACTGCACCGCGCCGGGACTGACATGACCATCGCGAGTGTGGGGGTCGGCGTGCATCGGGCACTGGCCGCCGCCGAGCTGCTGAGCGGCGATGGGATCTCGGCCGGCGTCCTCGATCTGCGCACCGTAACGCCGCTCGATCGCGCGGCCGTTTGCGCCGCGGTGGCGCAGACCGGCCGCCTCCTGGTCGTGGATGAAGACTACGAGGGCTTCGGCCTCTCCGGCGAGCTCGCGGCCACCATCCTGGAAGCCGGCGAGAGATGCCGCTATGCCCGCGTTTGCACCCGGACGACCACCCCGTATGCCCGCCATCTGGAAGACCAGGCCTTGCCCAGCGTCCAACGCATCTGCGCGGCAGCCGCGTCGCTGATGGGGTCCGAGACAGGGCCGCAGAGGTTCTGACCCGATGGTCATGTTGCAGGTTGCCGGCTTCGCGTTGGCCTCCGCGGGCCTGGTGTTTGTCTCGCGCGCTGCGCTGCGCCAGCCGCGCGCCCACGGCTTCTGGCGCTTCTGGGCGTGGGAGGCGATCGCCGCGCTGGTCATCCTGAACGCGCCGGTCTGGTTTCGGGACCCGTTGGCCTGGCATCAGCTCGTCTCGTGGACGCTCTTGATCCTCTCGCTCATCCCGCTGGCGCTCGGTCTGCGGCAACTGCGGCAGGCGCGGCGGGCCGAGCAGGAGCGGCCGGATGCGGCCCTCCTGGCATTCGAGAAGACGGCGGAGCTGGTGACGACCGGCGTCTACCGGTATATCCGCCACCCCATGTACAGTTCGCTGCTCCTGCTGGCGTGGGGCGTCTTCTGGAAAGCGCCGTCGTGGTCGGCCGCGGCGCTGGTCGCCGCCGCCACCGCCTGCCTGATCGCGATCGCCAAGACCGAAGAGCGGGAGAACGTGCGCTTCTTTGGGGCGGCGTATACAGCCTACAGACAGCGGACGCGGATGTTCATCCCGTTCCTGTTCTGACGCTGCCAGCGCGGCGCAGACCTACATCAAGGTCGTGGAGGAGCGTGAGATGACCGCGCGCTTCGGCGAGGCGTACCTGACGTATCGGCGCCAGGTGCCGTTCATCATCCCCAAGCTGCGCAGGAGAGAAGACACATGAGACGCACCCCTGAAACCGTGCGGGACAACCCGCTGGCCGCCCTGACTGCGGCACCGGCTGCTGCCGATTTCGCTGCCACAGCGGAGAGATTCTCCCTCTACGCCTGCCCTTCGTGCAAGGGCGACCTGGCACTCCTGGAAGACGGGCTGCGGTGCCAGGTCTGCCAGATCACCTACCCGTTGCTGGACGGCATCCCCGACTTCATGCCGGCGGATATACACCGTGACCCCAACCAAATCGTGCGCAACGTCGCTCGGGTCGACCGGCTCGCCCGCGTCTACGAATCACGCTGGTGGTATCCATTGGTTCTGAGCGTGTATGCCGGCTGGCGGAAAACCCTGTTACCAGAGATGGTACGCGTGGTCGGGGAGATGATCCACACCGACGGCCGGCTGATCCTGGACGCAGCCTGCGGACCCGGGACGCTGGGGCGGCGGATCCTCGCGCCCGACCAGGCGCTCTATGGGGCGGACATCTCATGGGGCATGCTGCGAGCCGGGCAAGACTATGCGCGGCGCGACGGACTCTCTGGCATCCACTTCGCCCGGGCGAAGGTCGAAATGCTGCCATTCCGCCCGCTGTCTTTCGACGCTGCGATTTGTGGCGGCGCACTGCACCTGTTTCCAGACACGGTGGCCGCACTGCAAGAGATCGGCCGAACCATGAAGCCAGGCGCACCGCTGGCTGTGACAACTTTTGTCTCGGGCCGCAGCGGCATCCTGCGCTTCCGCCGCATACGGGAGTACATGCGTGCGACACAGGGGCTGCACGTCTTCGCGCTGGCGGAGTTGGAGGACTGTCTGATGCAGGCTGGCTTCGTGGGATTCGCGCCCAGGTTGTACGGATCCTGGGTCGTGTTTAGGGCCATCAGGTGCGGTGCGAGCACGAGAGGCGCCTGATGCAGGAGGAAGCTATGTCCGTCTTGGATCGTATCGCCGCCGCCCAGGGACGTCGCGACGAGGCGCTCAACCGGGGGCTGGCGCGCGACCTGGCCGAACGGGGCGACCAGGAAGGCATCCACGAGCTGATCGCCAACCTGCACCACGCCGATCAGAACGTGCGGAGCGACTGCATCAAGACGCTGTACGAGGTCGGCTATCTCAAGCCCGAGCTCATCGCCGACTACGCCGGCGAGTTCGTCCGGCTGCTGCGCGACCGCAACAACCGCATGGTCTGGGGCGCGATGCTGGCGCTGGCGACGATCGCGCCGCTGCGCGCCGGCGAGCTGTACCCGCACCGCCAGCGGATCCAGGAGGCGCTGGCCGAGGGCTCGGTGATTACGGTGGACAACGGCGTCAAGGTCCTGGCCGCGCTCGCAGCTGCGGACGATGCCTACCGGGCCGAGCTGCTACCCTACCTGTTCCACCACCTCCAGACCTGCCGGCCCAAGGATGTGCCACAGCACGCGGAGGCGATCGTGCAAGCCATAGCTGTCGCGCATGCCGATGCGTTCATCGCCGTGCTGGAGCACCGGCTGGCGAACATGTCGGCCAGCCAGGCGACCCGGGTGCAGCGGGTGATCGCGCAAGCCCGCCAGGTGGCGAAGGAAATGGGAGGATAAGCATGCACTGGCGCATCAAGCACATCTTCAACTTTCCGCCTGACAAACCCTGGGAGCACGGTTACGTCAACTTCGGCTTCCACGGCCGGAGCGGCGCGCAGTATTTCCTCCACTACAACGAGCACTGGCTGGGCCGCCTGACTGCCGAGGACGACTGGCTCTGGACGGCCGGCGCGGTGGACAAGGGCCTGAGCCGCGTGCATATCCCATTCGGCATCCAGCACCCACACTACATCACCGAACTGCCGGACAACTCGCTGCTGGTCTCCAGTAACGGCACGAACCAGATCTTCCGCCTCCGGCCTGCGGAGCAAGCGGTCGAGTTGTTCGCCGACACCGGTCAGCTCGGCTTCCGGGACATCGGCAACTGCGTGTACGACAGCAGGGGCAGTTTGTGGGCGCACGAGATCGAGGGCTACCGGGTCTGGCAGCTCGATCTCGCCGGCCGGCCCCTGCGCGTCCTGGGCCGCGGCGAGCCTGGCTTCCAGCGTGAGGCCGTGCCGTTCGAGGCGGCCCGCTTCAACTGGATCTACGATCTGCGCCTGGGACCGGATGGCGACCTCTACGTCCTGGACAGCCGGAACTACTGCGTGCGGCGGATCGAGGTTGACCAGGGCGTCGTCTCACTGGTCGCCGGAACCGGCGAGCCAGGCCCCGCGGCCGAAAACGTCCCGGCGCTGGCGGCCACCTTCGGCAGCGACCCGAGCGCGCGCTTCGACGGGCCGTTCTCGCTATCGCTGGACGAGGCGGGCAACATTTTCATCGGCGACACGTATAATCATGTGGTGCGCATGGTGGAGCGGGCCACCGGACGCACGACCATCATCGCCGGTAGGACAAGATCGAGCCGGGCGTCCGCAACGATCCGGCCGAAACCGACCCGCGCAAGCTCAACCTGCCGCCGATCTGCAGCCTGGACACCTACGGCGGCTGTCTATTCGTCCCAGATTGGAGCGACGACCTGGTCGTATTGGAGCAGCGGTAGATTCATGCTGGGTGATATGAACACCAACCCCAAACCCCTGGGCATCAAAAACTACGGCTCCATCCCGCACCTGCCGGGCAGCCGGCTGGGGCCAGGGGATCACGCCTGTCACGCCGGCCAGGCGCAGATCGCGACCGAGAAGGCGCGGGATCGGCACGACGAGATCTTCGTCCAGGAGAAACTGGACGGCTCCAACGTCGGTGTGGCGCGGCTGGGCGACT
>Ga0194125_10006732_pt1 | contig 16814 bp, 13 predicted proteins | sample TA2KigC250mmetaG_FD_148626 | JGI IMG/M metagenome (GOLD analysis project Ga0194125, IMG submission 148626) | Freshwater microbial communities from Lake Tanganyika, Tanzania - TA2015034 Kigoma Deep Cast 250m | ecosystem: Environmental > Aquatic > Freshwater > Lake | place: Tanzania: Lake... | reverse complement strand
CGCCGCCTCATCATACGGGTGGTGGTAATAGGTGCCGTAGACGAGCGAGAGGTCCTTCTGGAGCTTGATCGGGAGCACACGTAGCACAAGAGGCACCCTGGCCGCCTCGCGGGCACCCACCGTCACCACGGCCTCACCCGTGTAGAGCCCGGCCGGCGCGAAGGCGTCCACATGCACTGTCGCCCACACGCGGAAGCTCTCGCCTCTGGCCAGCGACTGCGGCTTCACGAACGGCATGAGCACATCGGGCGCGCGGTAGTAGATGCCGTGTGTGCTGTAGTTTGGGCGGACGTGCATGTAGCGGACGTACCGCACGCAGATGTCGTCCCCGGGGATGGCTTGGCCATCGTCAGTCCTCAGTGCCCCGATGCGCACGGCAACCTCATCGAGGTCGCGCAGCGGAAGGAGAGTGAAGGTGAGTGGCTCGTATTCGTCGCGGGAGGCGAAGGCGCGCACCGTGGGCTCACACTCCTCTCGGCGCGGCACGGTGTTGGGCCAGACGGTAGTGAGGTACGGGCGGTGGTACACGAGGAAGCCACGCGCCACCTCGGCCTCCGTGGGCGCCGGCATCGGCGCGTCGTCCTTGTGGGGCGTGTGCTTCCACTTGGCGAGCACGTCGTCGGGAAGGAGGAAGACCTCTTGTTCGAGCTTTACGACCTCCGTGGTCCTGACCGTCTCCCATTCGGCTTCGGGGACGACGAGCAGGGCATTCACCACCCAGCGGCTCTTTGTGTCGAGAGCGAGCACGAGTTGCTGCCCAGTCGCCGCGGCGCGGCCCTGGAGCACGCGGCAGGCGAACGGCCCGGCGAAGGTCGCCGCCTCCTTCCAGTCCGGCGAGGCCGGCGGAGCAGGACACGAGGCTACGACATTCCACACCTGGGAGCGGTGGCCCCCGGCCGAGCCGCACAGGAGCCACACGCGATAGGCGCCGTCGGGGACACGGACCGCGAGGGTCGCCGCGCCCGTGCCCTGGACGCAGTCCTGCCGCAGGTCGGTGGTGTAGATGGGCGGAGGATAGTCGCGGCCCCGCGAGGGGTCGGGCTTCCAGTCGCGCGGGACGGGGTTGTCGCGAGCCACGAGGCCGTCCGCCTTCAGCCAGCCCACGGCGGTATCCTCGCCGAAAGCGGTCCTATCGGTCACCCGCAGGAAGCCCGGCCGCACGGGTGAGGTCTCGGTGCCGAAATCAATGCGGACCGTGCCGGCGCAGGCGGCGCCGGCCACGAGGAGGAGGGCGGTCCAGGGCTTGCTCATTTCTGCGTCTCCCAGGGGGACTCCACCACGCGGAACTCCGCCGCCACGCGCCGCTCCGGCGCCTCGTCGAAGGCCACGAGGGAGTACCGGCCAACTGCGAGCCTCAGGCCGCGGAGGTCCAGAACAAGGGTCTGGACGCCGCGGGCGACAGGGTGAGTCTCGCGGTGGAGCAGCCGGTCGCGCTCGTATAGGGCCAGCGGCAGGCCCCGCGCGACCTTGCCCGGCGGCCCGACGGTCTCGAACTCGACCGTAAGCCGCGCATCGTCGCGGTAGATGACCGGCGTCGTCGCCTTGAGACTGGCGAGGCCGAACTCCGCGGCTCGGACGAGGCGGAAGGCGCCGATGTGGAAGTCCAACACGTCCCCGTGGCGGTAGTCGCTCTCCGAGATGTTCAGGCCCAGCTTGGCCACCTGCTCAACGTCCTTGATGCTGCGGATGGGAATGGACACGCGCGCCCATTCGCCGAGGCGGATCTCCTCCAGGTTGCGGTTCAGCGCGTTGTTCCTGTCCGGGCAGTGAATCTGGAGGTTCAGCACCTTCCTCGGCGGCGCGGGGCGCGACATGGTGGCGTGGATGAGGAACTCGAAGCGCTCGAACTCGCCCCAGCCGGTCTCGTCGGGCTTCCTGAGGTCCAGGTACATGCGGGGCCAGCCGATGGGGTAGTTCTTCTCGCCCCCGTGGTGGTCAACGGGAATGTGGAGGTGAAGGGTCGGGTGGCCCTCCGCGCGGAGAGTCTTCGACGCTTCCACCGTGCACTCGGATGGCCCCCAGCGAGTGGGGTCAGCGAGGCCGTGGAGGTGCAGGACCTCGAGCTTGCCTTCCATCACTGTCTGCCCGCCACGCGCAGCACCGGCCAGCAGGCTTAGCACGGCCACCACGAGCATCGTTCGCATCGTCCCGTCCTCCTTCCTTGGCCGAAGTATAGCACACTTGCGTCGCGCCCGCGAGGAGGCCCGGTCACAGGTGTGTTCGCAGCCATCTCTTCTGCCTGCTCCACTTGATCCGCCGTAGCTCCATGCTAAACTGGCCCCTAGCGGAATCCGGCCCCATGCGTTCCGCGTTCGACCGGTGCCCGACATGGCGGCCGCGCGCGACGAACCCCAAGGCGCACGAACCCAGCGGGTGGACGGAGGCTGTATGACCGGTACGCATCGCGCGGGAGTGAGCGGCGTGTACAGCACGCGCGGCCCCGTGCAGTGGCTGCTCCGGGTCGGCTTGTTCCTTATTGCTGTGGGCGTAGTCTCGGCGGCCGGGGGCGAGTACATCCCGCCGCCCGAGGCCCAGGGCGGCTGGCGCGCACTGGTGAGGCCCAACCAGGCTGCCACCGCAGACGAGCAGCGGGCCGTGCGGGAGAAGGCCGGCCTGGACTGGCCGAAGCTCAAGGAGGCGCAGGACTACTGCGCCAGCTTCGGGGTGCCGAACCACCTACTCGTCATCCGCCACGGCTGGCTCGCGGCCGAGTGGCACAACTTCGCCGAGCCCCGCGGCATCGCCTCGTGCACCAAGTCGCTCACGGCGCTCGCGATGGCCAGGCTCTTCGACCTCAGCGATGCCGGCTACCGCGACTTCGCCCGCCGCCTGCGCATCTACGACATCGGCGACCAGGACCGCATCGTCGAGCGAATCTGGAGGGAATTCCCCGGCCTCTACTACATCCTCGGCGCGCCGCCGCTGACCAGCTACCGCCGCGTGGTCGTCAAGGCACAATGACAGGAGGCAGATGCGATGGCTTGCACAGGAATGGCGCTTGGGGTGTTGACCTTGGCGTGCGTGGTGTCAGCCGCACTCGGCGCGGCGCCCGCGAGCGGCCCTCTGAAGGTGCACCCGAGGAACCCTCGCTACTTCGCCGACGGGGCCGGCAAAGCCATTCTCCTCGTCGGCTCGCACACGTGGAACAACCTGCTCGACATGGGCGCCACCGACCCGCCGCCGCGCTTCGACTTCGAGGCGTATCTCGACTGGATGGCGAAGCTCAATCACAACTTCATCCGCCTGTGGGCGTGGGAGCTGGTGTCGTGGGACACCCGCGGCGGCAGCGCGCAGTGGAGCGTGCCCAAGCGCTGCTTCGCTGCACCCCAGCCGTGGCTCCGCACGGGGCCGGGCAAGGCCCTCGACGACAAGCCGAAGTTCGACCTCGCCAGGTTCAACCCCGAATATTTCGAGCGCTTGCGCTCCCGCGTCGAGGCCGCGGGCAAGCGGGGCATCTACGTCTCCATCATGCTCTTCGAAGGCTGGTGCATGCAGTTCATCTCCGATGCCTGGGCGAATCACCCGTTCAACCCTGCGAACAACGTCAACGGCATCAATGGCGACCCGAACGGCGACGGCAAGGGGCTCGAGGTCCACGAGCTGGCCGTCAAGGCCGTGACCGCTGTGCAGGAGGCATACGTCCGCAAGGTGATTGACACGGTGAACGACCTGGACAACGTCCTCTACGAGATTTCCAACGAAAACCACCCGCCCTCGACCGAGTGGCAGTACCACATGATCCGCTTCATCAAGGACTACGAGAAAGCCAAGCCCAAGCAGCACCCGGTGGGCATGACCTTCCAGTACAAGGGGGGGAGCAACAAGGCGCTTTTCGACAGCCCGGCCGACTGGGTGTCGCCGAACCCCGATGGCGGCTACCGCGACGACCCGCCGCCCGCCGACGGCAGGAAGGTGGTGCTCAACGACACCGACCACCTCTGGGGCATCGGCGGCGACGCCGCGTGGGTGTGGAAGAGCTTCCTGCGTGGCCACAATCCCCTGTTCATGGACCCCTACGACGGGCTGATCCTCGGCGGGCGCCTCGAGGCCCGCTTCGACCCCGTTCGCCGCAACATCGGCTACGCCCTTCAGCTCGCCAGCTGCCTCGACCTTGCCGCGATGACGCCGCGCAGCGGCCTCGCCTCGTCGAAGTACTGCCTCGCCAGTCCGGGCAACGCCTACCTCGTCTATCTGCCCACGGCCGGGAAGGTGACCGTGGACCTCTCGGCGGCCAAGGGCGATTTGACCGTCGAGTGGCTCGACCCCAAGACCGGCCAGACCCGGAAGGCGGGCGTCGTCCGGGGCGGCCCGGCGCGCGAGCTTTCGGCCCCCTTCCAGGGGGATGCGGTCCTTCTCCTCGAAGCAGCCGGGGCGGGAGAGTCACGCTGAAACAGTCGGCCCTCGCGGTGTCCTTTCTCGTAGTGTTCCCTCTCACACATGGTGGAGAACATGCCGTGACCAGCGCAACCCTCAGAGCGGTTCTCACCATCGAGCTCGACGGCGACGGCCTGCACGAGCTGGTGCGGACGACTGACAGCGACGGCCTCGAGGTGATAGACCGTAAGGGGAGGCGCCTTGCCGACCTCGGAGCCGGCGGCCAGGTGGCCATGGCCGCCAAGCTCCTCGACCTGCCCGGCGAGCAACTCCTCGTCGCCTACCCCGACGGCACGCTCCACGTGTGGGCCGACGCCAGCGCGAAGGAAAGTGACGCCGCCCTCGCCCGCTACCGCCACCCGCTCTACCGTGCCAACCGCCGGCTCTTCGGCACGGGCTACAACCTCAATGTCCTCGGTGGATTGTGAACCTCGCCAAGTGAGCCAATTCCTCTGGTCTCCGACCACGAACAAGGAGGAGTCCTGTGCTGCGTGTTCTGCCGTAATAAGGAGTTAGCTCCCAGGCGACCTTGACGGCATCTGTCCAGTTGGGGTAACGACCGGGCAGGCACCTGACGCCGCCCCGTCAGGAAGCGGGGACAAGCGGCCCTTCTACCAGTTGCTCTGCCTCAGGGCGGCACTCACCGACAGAACACCTGCCGCGCTGGAGGCTGCCACCTCTGCCGCCACGGCTCGCTCAGCAAGGCGCGAAGTGGCAACAACGTAGAGCTTATCAATCCCGGCTGCGTCAACCTTCTCGACGTTGGCGGCCACGTCCGACTTCCCCGTCTCGATCTCGAAGGCAATCCTGCGGCCCTCCTTCGAGGCCAGGATGTCAACGGTCTTGCCCCCTCCGATGGGGGATTCTTCCTGAACGGCGTAGTGGCACGCCCGCAGCCGGGCGGCGAGCTTGGCTCGCCAGTAGCGATGCTCCATACTCCCGTGTCTCGTTGATGCCTGCTCTTCACATCCAAGCACCTCATATCCTTTCCTTGTCAAACACAAAGCCTTGATGCGTCCTTTCTCAAAGGGAATAGACTGAGAAGAAAGAAGACCTTTGAGCAAGAGCGAATGTTGGATGCGATTACCAAGATGAGAAGAGAGGCCGAGTTGATGGTATCGTTGGGTAATTGTGGCTGTTTCGTCGTGTAAGACGTGTCTCAGGAATTCCTCCTCCTTCGTTGTCAGACCAGTTGTGCATGCCCCTTTTCCCTTCCCTTCCCTTCCCTTCCTCTACCTTTTCTGTTGGCGGAATCGGCAGAATCGCGGCGTCTGCCGCCCCAGACGATATGGAATATCCCTCTTGCCCCGAAATGGCTACGGAATTGCCTTCTTGAGCCGCCAGCAGCGAGCTTCTTCCTTCTGGCAGAGCGGCCAAGCGGGCTCGGATCGCTTCATCCGTCATACTCCCTTTGTCCAGCGTCACGATGGGGAAGCTGACCAAGAAGGGCTTGAACCAGCGCCCTTGGAGCTTCGTCACCGCCCAGCCAACGTCCAGCTTCCCCAGGTAGCCCGCCTGCTCAGAATCCAGGAGCAGGCAGTCCTTGATCATCGCGATGTCGCCCCGGTGCTTGAGGCTCATGGCGAACGTGGCGTAGGTGTTGCCGAGCGCCGGCTTGAACCGAAACGGCGACACGTTCCGCCCCACGGTAAAGACCAGCAGGCCCTTGCACTCGGGCAGGCTCAGCAGGTCGCGGTAGTTCCGCTTCCAGTCGAAGACCAGGAACGGCTTCCCCGCCCTGACCAGGTTGAGCAGAATCAGATAGGCAACGTTCGTCTTCCCCGACCCCGAGCGGCCGAAGATGGCGATGTGCTGGATGAACTCCGCCTCCCGCAGCCCGAACGGATGGAACTTGTCCTCGCCGTAGTGGATGATGCCCAGGGGGTACTCGCCCGCCGCCACGTTCTCGGGCGGCGGCTCACGGAGCAGATTCGTGGGCTTCGGCACGACCTGAGTGCGACCCTGGCGCCGAGATGGAAGAGGAAGCCCTTTTACACTGTGAGGGAGTTGGCGCAGCAGGTGGGCCGATCGCCGTACACGGTAAGACGGTGGATTCGCGAGGGCAAGCTGAACGCCGTCAAGCTCAACGATGGCAGGCCGAAGGACCAGTACCTGATCGAGGCTCAAGACATACAGGAGCTGATCCTCAGTGCAGGGACGGGCGAGCGCACACTGGTCAATACCGGAGCTTCTGAATCCCCTCGCTCTTCTTCTCGGGGAAGAGGTGCTGATAGCGGCTCCGCATCTCCTCGGTCTGATGGCCCATGTAGTGATCGATGAGCCTCGCATCGACCCCCTGAGCGGCCAGATTGCTTGCGAACGAATGGCGGAGGCAGTGGAGGCCGATGCCATCGAATTCCGTGCCTCCGACGAGGCCCTTGAAGGCCCGGTGCAGGTCGTCCGGGGCCACCGGGCTGCCGTCACGGGTAGTGAAGACATGACGGCCTTCTCGGCTTTGCATGCGGTGTTGAGCGGGAACTCCGCGAAGCTTCTCATGGAGGTCGATGTCTCGCCCGGCGAATTCCCGCGTTTGGGATTGCTTGCGGCTCCGAACCCAGAGCTTCCCGGCCTTGAGGTCAACATCGCCCCATTCGAGCGCCACGGCCTCGCCTCGGCGCATTCCGGTGAAGGCCATCGTAGCGAGGATGGGGTAGAGCCAAGGAGAACGCTCTCGGGCCAGCTCGAGCAGCTTCGCGATCTCTTCGCTGTTCAGGTAGCGCAAACGCCGGAGCGTCCTGGCTTCGCTGCTGGAAAAACCGCCTCGGCGGAGCTGCTCTTCGATTTCGGCCTTGACCATGAAGCGGTGCGGCCTCCCTGAGCGCTTGAACCGCGGCACGTTGTACGTGGGGTTGTGGCCGATGGTCCCCTGCCTCACCGCGTAGTCAAAGAGCTGCCTCAGGGTTTGCAGTTCCTTGTTGGCGGTCGTGCCGGTGACCTCACGCCGACGGTGCGTCAGGTAGCGTTCGATGTCAGTCGGCGTGATCTCGGATGCAGGCATGGCAGCGCGTTCGCCCAGGAACCCCGCGAAGTGCCGAAGGCGGATCCCCTCGGTTGCCAGCGAGCTCGGCGCTCGGCGGGCACCGGCTTGTTCGAGGTATGACCTGTGCACAGCCTCGAACGTCTCGTGGCTCCCGACGGCCTCGTTGGCCGCCACGACTTAGCCTCGAACGAGGAACTCGGCCAGATCAGCGCCAGGCGGGACAACGAGGAAGCCGGACTTCAGGTCGGCAAGCCGCGCTTCCACCTTCTGCTTGGCGCGCTGCGCTTTGTGCTCCGAGACTGGCCCCAGGGATTTCTTGTATGGCTTGCCCCGGAAGTAGAACCGGAGGTGCCAGGCGTTCTTCTGCTGGAAGATGATGGCCATGGTTGGCCCTCCGTGCGCGCATGTGGCGGCAACATAGGGCAACTTGTGGCGCGAAACCGTCCCAAAACCGTCCCCATGATAGCCGTCAGCGAGCGGGAAAACAAGGGGGAAAGAAAAAGGCAGCAAGGTTGTAAGCCCTGCGGCCTCTGAGATTTACGTCGTGGTGCCGAAGGGGGGACTCGAACCCCCAAGGCCTTAGCGGCCACTAGGTCCTGAACCTAGCGCGTCTGCCAGTTCCGCCACTTCGGCCGGCGCTGACCCACTGAGTCTAGCCGGACCGCCCCCGTTTGTCAAGCAAAAACGTAGTTGACTCAAGAAGCCGAGTTCGGTAGAATTATGGTTTCCCAAGTCCGACGCCGCAGCATCGGAGTGCAGCGATGACCAAGTGCTTCATGGCCAAGCCTGCCGACGTGACCCGGCAGTGGCATGTCGTGGACGCCGACGGGCAGGTCCTGGGCCGCCTGGCCACCCGCATCGCCACGGTCCTGTGCGGCAAGCACAAGCCCACCTTCACCCCGCACGTGGACACCGGCGACTTCGTGGTGGTCCTCAACGCCGCCAAGGTCCGCGTGACCGGCCGCAAGCTGGACCAGAAGCCCTACTGGATCCTCTCGCGCCGCCCAGGACACATCCGCAGCAAGACCCTCCGCGAGATGATGGCCACGCGGCCAGACCAGGTCATCCGCGAAGCCGTCCGCCGGATGCTCCCCCACAGCAACCTCGGCCGCCACATGCTCCGAAAGCTCAAGGTCTACAAAGGCCCCGACCACCCGCACGCGGCGCAGAACCCCCAGCCGCTCGCGGCGCAGTGACCCTCGAAGGAGACCCCGCTTGACGACCACCGCGACAACCCCGGCCGCCGCCGCCCCCACCGACTTCTGCTGGGGCACGGGCCGCCGCAAGACCGCCACCGCGCGCGTCCGACTCCGCCGCGGCACGGGCCGCCTCCTCGTCAACGGCCGCGAGGCCGACCAGTACTTCCCCGTCGAGCGCCTCCAGCAGGCCATCCGAGCGCCGCTCCGCGCCACCAAGGCCATCAACAAATACGACGTCCTCGTCTCCGTCGAGGGCGGCGGCGTCGCCGCCCAGGCCGACGCCATGGTCCTCGGCATCGCCCGCGCACTCATCAAGATGGACCGCGAGAACCACCCTCGCCTGAAGGACGAGGGGCTCCTCACCCGCGACTCGCGCGAGAAGGAGCGCAAGAAGTACGGCCGCAAGCGCGCCCGCGCACGCTTCCAGTTCTCCAAGCGCTGAGCCGCGCCCCCTGCCCCATTCTTCCAACCCGCCGTTGGGCCGTCGCGGCCCGCGGCGGGTTTCTCTTTCCCCTCTCGTCCCCACGGTCCGTACCTGTGTAGCCAAGCGAGCGCTTGCCCCCTCTCCCTCGGGGAGAGGGTGGGGGTGAGGGTGCTTGTCTGCTCGCCAGTGTGGCGGAAGGCACCCTCACCCCGGCCCTCCCCCCAAGGGGGAGGGGGAAAGAAACCTTTCGCTAGACACGCACGGAGCGTGGGGACGTGGAAAGGGCACCACAAGATATTGGGGGCAAGAGACGCCAGAGGCACTAAATGTGCGACTCGACCGACTCGACCGACTCGGCAGGTTTTTGGGGGGGGAGGGTCGGGTGTTAACCTTTTCCTTTTGCGGGCTATGCACCTGACTCTAGTAGCACCTGCGGGCTACCTCGACGCCCCGCGCGCGGCTTGCGCCCCCACCGAGGCAAGCTGGGTGGGGGCGAGGACACTGCAAGCACAAGCTGCTTCAGACGCCTGAAGTGTTACCAGTTTTTCAACTTTTCCAGCAGCTTCAGGCCTTCTTGCGGGTAGCCCTGCGGGCTTCCCCCCTTGGTGGGCACTTTGGCCGTCCGGGGGCGCTTCTCCTGCCTTCCTGCCTTCCTCATAGACCCTCTTCTCTGTGCCCTCTGTGTCTCTGTGGCAGAGCTCCTCTGACCGCGAATCCTGAACGCGAAACGCGAAACCCGGAACGCGAAACCGATTTCTCACGCAGAGGCAGATGAGGCAGCAGAGAAGAGGCAACTCCCACCACGGATTACCCAGCGCGGCCTTCGGCCGCAACCAAACGAACGTCGAACGCTGAACTTCGAACATCGAACGTTGAACGAGAAGAGGCCTTCCGTTCGACGTTGGACGTTGGACGTTCGATGTTGGACGTTAGGAAATGTGCGCGCGCCGAGAAGATTTTGTCCAATAGTAGCGCGGATGGGCGCGGATGAGAACCCCTGTCTCAGGCCCTGCCATCTTCTTGCGTACCCGAAAACCGAACACCTACAACCAAACACCCGTCTTCGCCTTCACCGCCCTTCCCGCCACTCATCCGCTTCCCAGATCTTCACGGTCTTGTCATCGCTCCCGGAGGCAACACACCTGCCATCATGGGAGAAAGCGACCGACCGCACCTTGTCCTCATGGCCCATGAGCGTCAGCCACTCGCGGCCCGTCTCGGCATCCCACACTCTGATGGTCTTATCCTCGCTCGCAGAAGCGAGCCGCCTCCCGTCGTGGGAGAAGGCGACTGACTGCACCTTGTGCTCATGGCCCGTGAGCGTCAGCAATTCGCGGCCTGTCTCGGCATCCCAAACTGTGATGGTCTTATCCCAGGTCGCTGACGCGAGCCGCTTGCCGTCAGGTGAGAAAGAGACCGACCTAACCATATAGTCCCTGCATTTCAGGGAGAGGACCTCCTCACCCGTGTCGGAGTCCCAAAGCTCGATCAACCCGCCTGCGCAACCCGAGGCGAGTCGCTTCCCATCCGGGGAAAACGCGACCGAAAGCACACTCGTACCGCGCATCTTCAGCCGGAGCAATTGGCGGCCCGTCCCTGAGTCCCAAAGCTTGATCGTGCTGTCATAGCTGCCTGAGGCGAGTCGCTTGCCGTCCGGGGAAAATGCAACACAATTCACCTCAGAATCGTGTCCCCTCAGCGAGAGAACCTCGCGGCCCGTCTGTGCGTTCCAGAGCCTGGGCCACTTCTCTCCCCCGGCGGAAGCCAGGAGCTCCCCGTCCGGGGAAAACGCAACAGACATTACGGGCCGGCGGGACACTTGCAGCGTGAGGAACTGGCCGCCGGTTTCCGCGTCCCAAAGCTTGATCGTACCGTCATTGCTTCCTGATGCTACACGCTTCCCCTGGGGGGAGAACGCGACAGAGGACACACCTAGTTCGTGCCCTTCCAGCGTGAGAGCCTCGCGCCCCCATCGCGCACCCCAGAGCCTGATGGTGTTGTCATCGCTACCTGAGGCGAGGAGCTTACCGTCAGGGGAAAAAGCGACCGATGTCACATCTCGGTCGTGCCCTATGAGTGCGAGGATTTCGCGGCCCGTCTGAGCATCCCAAAGCTTGAGCATCTGGTCCCGGTAGTACCGTTTTCCCGACGACGCGAGCCGCTTGCCGTCCGGGGAAAAGGCGACAGCGAGCACACCGCCCTTGTTGCCCTGCAGGTTCAGGCCTTCGCGGCCGGTGTCAGCGTCCCAAAGTCTGAGCGTGCCATCGTAGCTCCCGCAAGCTAGGCTCCTCCCGTCGGGGGAGAACGCGACAGACGTCACCCAACTCTTGTACTTGTAGGCCCCGAGTGCGCGGGACTCGCGCCAAGTCTGTACGTCCCAGAGTCTGATTGTCCCATCCCACTTGCACCAGGTGGCCAGAAGCTTGCCGTCAGGAGAAACCGCGACAGACATCGCGCCAAGCCCGCGTCCTAGTGTCGGCTTGTCCAGCCACTTCAGGGCGTGGACTTCCTTGCGGGCGTCCGTATCCCAAAGTCTGAAACCGTCGCCGCCTCCCGAAGCGAGCAACTCCCTGTCCGGGATGAACGCCAGGGAGTTCACCGAGCCCAGATGACCCTTCAGGGTCAGCACTTCGCGGCCCGTCTCTGCGTCCCACAGCGTGATCGCCCTATTCGACCCTCCTGAAGCAAGTTGCTTACCATCCGCTGAAAAAGCGACTGAGTTCACACAACCCTCTGGTTCCTCAAGGTTGAGTGCCTCGCGCGCCCGTTTCACGGGGTCCCCCTTGTGCTGCACGACGGGGCCCGCCTCTAGCTGGTCCTCCTGCAGGGTTCGTACCTCGCGCCCCGTCTGTACCTCCCAGATCTTGATCGAGCCGTCCCAACTCCCGGAGGCCAAGCGGTCCCCGCTTGGGGAGAACACAACCGATGCAACACGCCCAGAATGCCCTCTGAGCGTTGATCTGAGCGTTGAGTAGTCAAGACGGCACAGGCGGCTCAACCGCCCCCACTCCCAGTGACGCAAGTCAGAAGGACACCTCCGCAGCATGCTGGTGGCCATGGCGAAGTTACGTTGTCCGATGTACCTCTGGGCAAGCTCGATGTTAGCGGAATATGCCTCCCGTGCAGCGGCATCGCGCTCCCTATCGGCAGGTTCTGCCTCACGTAGGGCTCTCTGCGCTTCCTCTCGGGCCAACCGTCCCTGTTTCTCAGCGCGTTCCGCCTCTCGCACAGCTTTCTGCGCCGCCTGGCGGGCCAGGCCCTCCTGCTTCTCTGCCCGTTCAGTCGCGCGGATGGCCTCATTGCGTTCGCTGTCTGCCCGGCGGGTCTGGCGTTTGAGGGTCGTCACCCAGGCGATGAGCAAGGCGGCGGCTATGAGGAGGGCCGCGGCGGAGACGGCGGTGATGGCTTTGTGGCGGATGAGGCGCTTTTTGGCACGGTAGAGGATGGAACTCGGCCGGGCGGTGATGGGTTCGTGGCGAAGGTAGCGGCGGAGGTCGTCGGCGAGGGATTCGGCTGTGGGGTAGCGGCGGCCAGGCTCTTTGGAGAGGGCTTTGAGGCAGATGGTCTCGGCGTCGGGGGGGACGGCACGGTTGAGGCGGCGAGGGGGAACGGGGTCCTCTTCGAGGATCATGCGGAGGAGTTCGGCGAGGTTGCCCGCCTGGAAGGGGGGGTGGCCGGTGAGGATTTCGTAGAGGATGGCGCCGAGGGAGTAGACGTCGCTTCGGGCGTCGGCTTGCTTGGAGCGGCCGCGGGCCTGCTCGGGGGACATGTAGCTGGGGGTGCCCATGATGGCGCTGGTCATGGAGAGGCTGAAGTCGGTTTCGAGGTCCTTGGCGAGGCCGAAGTCGGTGACGAGGGGCTCGCCGGCCTTGTCCACCAGGATGTTGCCGGGCTTGAGGTCGCGGTGGACGATGCCCTGGGTGTGGGCGTGGTGGATGGCGCGGGCGACTTTTTCGAGGAGTTCGAGCCGCTGGGCGAGGGGGAGCTTGCCTTCGCGAAGGACGCCGCTGAGGGACGAGCCGTCCACGAGGTCCATCGTGAGGAAGTGCTGGCCCTGGTGGATGCCGACGTGGTGGACGGAGACGATGTTGGGGTGTCGGAGGCGTGCGGCGGCCTGGGCTTCGAGGTGGAAGCGCTGGATGTCCTCGCGGCTGATGGCGCCCGAGGGCTTGATGAGCTTGAGTGCGACGTGGCGGCGGAGGCTCTTCTGGTGGGCTTTGTAGACCTGTCCCATGCCGCCCTGGCCGATGAGGGCAAGGAGCTCGAAGTCGTCGCCGAATGGGCGCGGGAGGGCGAGGGGGTCGGGGGCGTGGCCGGGCAGCTCGTCGGGGCTTTGGGTGAGGGTGGGGGTGGAGCTGGCGGCGAAGTCGGACAGGACGGCGTCGAGCTGCGTCTGGCTGAGGAGGCCGAGCGAGACGAGGGAGGCCGGGTCGCTCGCCTGGGGAGGAAGGGTGGCCAGGAGGGTGGTCGCCTCGTCGCGGCGTCCGGGCGGGATGATGCCGCGCTCAATGGCGAGGCGGACGAGGGAGGCGAGGCTGTCCGGCTCGGGTTCCACGGCTGTGCCCCTGGTGTCCCGCGGCGTAGCGCAGGATAGGCGAGCCGCCTGTCCCTACGACCTCTCGCACCGGGGACTGCTCAGCAGCCCCGTCGCGGGTCACTTGTTTCCCTTGCGGCCCTTCTGGGCCGGGGTGCGGCGCGGCGGGGCGTCGCCCGAGCCGGGGATGGGGACGACGTTCTCCTGCGGAATCTCGACCGTGCCCTTCTCGAAGTCCTCGGCGGTGGGCTTGAGAGTGAGGTTGTAGAGGTCGGGGTCCTTCTTGGGGTCCACCATCATGTCGGCCCAGGAGATGAGCTTGCCCGTGTAGGTGGCGACGCGACCGAGGACGGCAGTGGCCGAGGACTCGGCGACGGCCTTCGCCTCGTCGAGGGGCTGGCCCTTGCTGACGGCGTAGAGGACGTCCACCTGCTCTTGCTGGCTGCTGCTGGGGGCCTTGGGGAGGTCGGCGGGGATGGGGGACTTTTCGGGCTTGGGGAGGTCCCTGCCGTTGGTGTGGCCTTTCTCGTAGACGAAGTCGTGGCCCGTCCAGATCCAGCAGCCGTTGATCTGGCGGCACATGGAGTGGATGTGGAGGCCCTTGCCGTAATCGAAGTCTACGCTGTGGAAGTCGTACATGTCGCCGGCGTTTCGGCGTGCGCGGCCGCCGAAGCCTGCGGCGGTTTCGGGGGGATGGCCGACGAACCAGTTGGCGATGTCTATGTTGTGGACATGTTGTTCGACGATGTGGTCGCCGGAGAGGGCGGTCCAGTCCTGCCAAGAGGCGACGAGGTCGTCGGCGGTCTTGGGGTTGATGGGGCTGCGGTGGAACATGTGGGCGATGCAGAAGGAGACGCGGCCTGCGAGGAGTCTCCCCAGGGCGCCCTCGACGGCGACGGCCTGGTGGGTGAGGCGGAAGGGGTGCTCGTGGCGCATCTCGGTGCCCGAGACGATGATGAGGCCCTTCTTCTTGGCCTCCTCGCCTGCGGCGATGACGCGGCGGCAGCCGGGCGGGTCCACGGCCACGGGCTTCTCGACGAAGCAGTGCTTGCCGGCCTTGACGGCGGCCTCGAGGTGGACGGGGCGGAAGAGGGGGGCCTGGGCCATGAGCACGATTTCGACGTCGGTGGCCAGGAAGCCCTCGTAGCACTTGGGTCCGCCGAAGCAGCGCTCGGGCGGGACGTCGTACCGCTTGCCCGCCTGCTCGGCGCGGTCCTTGAAGTAGTCGGCGAGGGCTACGCACTTGACCTCGACGCCGAGGATTTTGGCGGCGAGGAAGCTGTCGCCGAGCGCCCCCTTGCCGCGTCCGCCGCAGCCGATGAGGCCGACCTTGTAGGTCTTGCCCTGGCCCTTGGCCGTGGCGCCGAGGATGGTGAGGCCGCCGAAGGCGGCGACGGCGCCCTTCATGAAGTCACGACGCGAGGTAGTGGGTTTCTCCATTCATGGGCTCCTTCACGTGCTTGATGCGTCCCGCGTCCCGCGTGCCAAGACAAGAAGCCACTCGGCCTGCTTTCTCTTGGCACGCGGCACGGGACCTTCCGCAATCACGCGGTTCCCGGGATGGGCGCCTCGCCATCCTTGGGGTAGACGATGTTGCCGGTCTCGAAGTCCTCCCAGGAGGGCCTGAGCATCTTGTTGTAGATTTCGGGGTTCTTCTTGGGGTCTCCGAACATCTCCTCCCAGGTCATGATTTTGCCTGTGTAGGCGGAGTCGCGGATCATGATGGCGGCGGCGGTGGCCTCCGCGACGCCCTGGGCCTCGTTGAGTTCCTTGCCCTTGGCGAGGTAGTAGAGCATGTTGACGTGCTCCTGGAAGTGCCCGCCGCCCTTCTGCGGGACTTCGGAGTAGCGGACCGGCTCCTGGAACTTGTAGTCCTTCGGGGCCTGCTTCTCGTAGACGAAGCTCTCGCTCTCCCAGTTCCAGCAGTCGCCGACCTGGCGGCACATGGAGTGGACGTGGACGCCCTGGCCGTAGTCGAGGTCGCCGCTGAAGAAATCGTACATGTTGCCCGCCCTTCGGCGTGCGCGGCCGCCGAAGCCCGCGGCGCTCACTGGGGGCCGGCCGACGAACCAGTTGGCAATGTCAATGTTGTGGACGTGTTGCTCGCAGATGTGGTCGCCGGAGATTTCGATCCAGAGCTGCCAGTTGCCGCTGCACACGAGGTCCTCGGGCTTGGTAGGCTTCATTGGGTTGTTGTGGAAGATCCGGCCCTGGCACCAGCCGACGCGGCCGGCGAGGACCTTGCCGACGGCGCCCTCCTTGATGAGCTGGTAGCGCTGGTTGTAGTTCTGCTGGTGGCGGCGCTGGGTGCCGGCGACGACGACGAGGCCCTTCTCCTTCGCCAGCTTGCCCGCCTCCATCACCTTGCGGATGCCGGGCGCGTCCACCCCGATGGGCTTCTCCATGAACACGTTGCGGCCCGCCTTGACCGCGGCCTCGAAGTGGGGCGGGCGGAACGCCGGGGCCTGGCCCATCAGCACCGTGTCCATCGGCACCTCGAGGAGCTTCTTGTAGCAGTCGGGCCCGCCGAAGCACTTGTCGGCCGGCACGCCGTGGCCCTTGCCGGTGTTCTCCGCCTTGCCCTTGAACCAGTCGGCGCAGGCCACCACCTGGACCTCGATGCCCAGGCTCAGCGCGTCGTTGAGCACCTTGGCCGCCTGGACGTGCTGGTTGAGCGCGTCGCTGCCGCGCCCGCCGCAGCCGATGAGGCCGACGCGGAACGCCTTGCCCTGCCCCTTGGCCGTGGCGCCGAGGATGGTGAACGCCCCGAAGGCCGCCCCTACGCTAATCGTCCCCTTCATGAAGTCGCGCCGCGACACGCCGCTCTTCTCATTCACCGCACCACTCCTAATCTTGTTTGGACAAGAGAAACCCCCAGGCGACCGGCCCACGGGTTCCACAAGAGTAGCGCCCCGCCTGCCGGAAGTCAAGCGCGCGGGTGCAATAGGGTGCGTGGAGTCTCCTACGGGAAGAGGGGCACGGCCCGAACGCCCGTAGGGCGTGGCGGAGTGTAGCCCACGGCGCTGCTTTGGGAGCCGTGGGTTGGGGTGCAAGGTAGGGGCCCAGCCCCCGAAGTGGGGCGGCGGAGGCACACCCACCACAGGTTCCGCCGCCCCACTTCGGGGACTGGGCCGCGGGCGGCCTGTAGACCCACGGCTCTCAAAGCATCGCCGTGGGCTACACTCCACCGCCTCCGAAGCGGGGCGGCTAAGAAACTACGCGCCGCACGAGACTTCGCTCGTGCGGCGTGGCCCCTGCGGGGCAGTTGAATCTGGGGGCCTGTCCTGGCATGGTAGTGGCGCA
>Ga0194125_10006724_pt1 | contig 16825 bp, 18 predicted proteins | sample TA2KigC250mmetaG_FD_148626 | JGI IMG/M metagenome (GOLD analysis project Ga0194125, IMG submission 148626) | Freshwater microbial communities from Lake Tanganyika, Tanzania - TA2015034 Kigoma Deep Cast 250m | ecosystem: Environmental > Aquatic > Freshwater > Lake | place: Tanzania: Lake... | reverse complement strand
CTCTTTCTGATATGCTCGACGCGGCCGGGGTCACGTTCTTTGTCCGCGACGGGGCTGTGCGATTCAGGGTTGGCGAGTGTGAGCCTGTTTCCGAGCTCAGGACCGACGAGATCAACCGGTGGGTGAGCCCGGTTGCCGCGCAGCCGGGAGTTCGCAGGCGGGTTGTCGCATGGCTGCGCGGCATGACCCGGTTCGGACCGCTCGTGATGGAAGGGCGCGACATTGGAACGGCGGTGTTTCCGGAGACCCCGCACAAGTTCTACCTCGACGCATCGGCCGAAGAGCGCGCCAGGAGGCGTCATCTCGAAGAGGGCGGGGCGGCGCGCGAGGCCGTGGGCCGGTCGCTTGCGGCGCGCGACGCAATAGACAGCACGCGCAAGACCGACCCGTTGCGGGAGGCGGATGGCGCCGTCCGCATTGACTCGACTTCGATGACGATCGAGGGAGTTGTATCGGTTATTCTCGGGAGAATCGGGGCCGGCGGATCCTGATCCGCCACATTTGGCTTGCCGATGCGGCGTACGGTCTCCTAATGTGCACCCCGCCGGCGAGATGTTGATGGAGGAATCAGGGAATGCCCAAAGGCGATTCAATAGAGGTGAACGGGGTGGTGGTGAAGGTTCTTCCCGCCACGATGTACAACGTTCGCCTTGAAAACGGGCACGAGATACTTGCCCACATCTCGGGCAAGATGCGGAAGCACTTCATCAAGATCACCGCCGGCGACAAGGTTACGGTTGATATCTCGCCCTACGATCTTACGAAGGGCCGTATCACCTACCGCCACAAGGTGTAGTCCCCCTCTTCCCGATCCGCCAGCGCAGACGCGCATCAGATTCTTTCCTGCCGCGGCGCTGATGGTTTCTCTTGTCCGGCCGGGTTCTAGGTCAACCCGAGTGATCGCATGGTGGCGGCGAAGTCACGCGGCAGCGGGCAGGTGACGCGGACCTTTGCGGCGGTCAGCGGGTGGGGAAACGCGATCTCGAAAGCGTGCAGCATCTGGCGCGGCACATGCGGCGCCCGGCGCTCCGATGCGCGGTCCCGGCCGTACGACCGGTCGCCGAGGACCGGGTGGCGTATGGCGGCCAGGTGTTTGCGTATCTGGTGTGTGCGCCCGGTCACGATGACCGCCAGCACGTGCGCCGTGCTCTTCGCCGAGTCAACCACGCGTATCTTCGTCAGGGCCGGAAGCCCGTCCACGGGACTGCGGATCTCGGTTTCGCGGCGCAGCGGAATTCCGCTGACCAGCGCGTGGTAGCGCTTGAAGACTAGGTGCTCGCGGAACAGCTCCACGAACCGGTCGAATGCCTCGGGAGTTCTCGCGAGCAGCAGGCAGCCGGACGTGTCGCGGTCCAGCCTGTGAGCCGCGCGGAGATCGGGTTCCGCGCGGCGGTCGCGGAGCAGCCCTTCAACGCCCGTGCGCCCGTCGGAGAGGATGCCGGGTGGTTTCGACACCACCAGGAAGGCCGGATCCTCGAGAAGCACCTGCACCTTGAGGGCGGATGGCGGAGTTGCCGCCACCGCGGCCGCGCCGGGAAGGGTCACGACATCGCCCTTCCTAAGAACGTGTTTCGCCATCCATACAGGGCGCCCGTTGACGAGGACGTTTCGGCAATCGAGCATGGCCTTGGCGCGCCCGCGCGACACTTCGAGCCGGGCCGCAAGCAAGTCCTGCAGAGTTGTGCCGTCTTCCGGACCGGCCACGCGAAGCGGAGTTGTTTTTATTGTGGGGACACGGTCGGGCATGTTATTCCTTCACGCCTTTCTGACTTGGCGGACGTATCTGATAACCGGGAGCTATATAGTGGAACATTCCTCAGACGGAAACCCGAAAACCGCACAAGGCCCCGAGGATGTCTTCCTTTCCCTGATCGGGGAGAAGCCGGTTCCGGTGGGGCGGCTGGCCAAAATGATAGAGGGTTGCGCTTCAATAGGGCAGAGAGCTTCATGGACGGACCTGCTCGCAGACACGCTGCGGGAGAGGCGTGAGCCCGAAGGCGTTCTCGAGTTCCTCGAATGGGCGGCGGCGGAGCAGGGCGGCGCGCCGGGATTCCGTGAGAGATGCGTTTCCATGCTCACGGCTGCCTCGACCGACCAGCGCAGCAAGGCATTTCTCGCCGCCGTTCCCGTGGCTGCGCTTGATCCGGGTGAATCCCTTCGCAGGCTGCGCCTGCTGTATTCGGTGCGGAAGGGGCTGCATGTTCATGACAAGACGTGGGGTTGCGGGGTGGTTTCGGGGGTTGACGCTTTCTACGGCAAGGTGACGGTGGATTTCCGGCGCAAGCGGAACCACGCGCTGGGTTTCTCGCACGTGGCGGCCTCGCTGGAAGTGCTGCCGGATGGCCACCTGCTTTCAAGGTTCATGAGCGACCCTGAATCAGTACGGCGGACCGTGTCGGACGATCCGGCCGGTCTGGTGAAGGCCGTGCTGAAGTCGTTCGGCCCTTCGGACGTCTCCAGGATCCAGCAGATACTCACCGAAGAGATCATCCCCGCCGAGGGATGGAAGACGTTCTGGGACGCGGCGAGGAAGGGGCTGAAATCGGACCCGCTCGTGGAGATTCCGTCCCGCCGTTCGGAGCCGCTGCGTTTGCTGGACAGGGAGCAGACCTGCGATGCCTCGTGGTATGCGCGGCTTGCGGCCGAAAGCGATCCGGAAACCGTTCTCTCGAAAGTCGCCGAGGCGCTGGCGTGCGGCGCGCCCGGGGTTGAAGCCAGGCGCGTGTTGGCGTCGAAGCTGTCTTACGTTGCATGGGCGATGGAGAAGACCAGGCCGGACCTTGCCGCGCGGGCCGCGGTCCTTGCGGAGTCGGCCATGCTGGGGCAGGCCGACGGATGGAACGCAGGCAAAGTGCGTGACGCGCTCGGGGCGGAGCGGGAGTTTATCGGCGCGGTTACCGGGCTTCCAGCGCGGGAGATCGGGCCGTTCCTGCGGTTTCTGAGCGCGGACGACCCGGCCGGTTTCAGGGCGCTGGCGCTCCGGGTTCTCGGCAATCTTACGCTGCCCGCGCTTTCCGAGTGTATTGCCCTGACGGTTGAGCAGGGGGCTGAGAACGAGGTGATCGCCGAACTCGGCAGGTTGTTTGCCGGGCGTTCGGTGCCGGTGAACGTTCTGGCGTGGAGTTGCAGGAACCTTGAGAAGGTATTCACCGGCGTTGGCGTCGGCCATGCCGATTTCTTCTTCCGCCTGGTCCAGGCGGTCGGCGCCCCGGAGGGCGGCGAACGTTTGAGGAACCAGAATGGAATCAGGAAGCTGCTCCAGGATTCAACGTGGCTCAAGGGCGTCTGCGACGGGATGCAGCCTGACGAGCGGGTGTTGAGCCTGGAGCGCGTGCGTACGGCGGCCGATCTCGACCAGGGGACGTCGCGCGGGATACTGGCCGCGCTTGTCGTGCTTTATCCTGACCTGCGGCAGAAGATGCGCGATGACGGCGAAGCCGCCGAAGTGAAAGCCGTCCGGGCAAAGCCCAGGTTCACGTCGTGGCGCACGTACAGGGAGCGCCAGGAACAACTGCGCGACATTGTGGAGAACCAGATTCCGGCCAACAGCAGGGAAATAGAGCAGGCGCGGAGCTACGGCGACCTGCGTGAGAACGCCGAGTACAAGTTCGCCAAGGAGCACCAGCGGCTGCTGCACCTGAGGCTTGCCGAATTCGAACGCGACCTCAAGGAAGTGCGCGGCACCGACTTTGAGGGACTTCCGACCGACAGGGCCGGGGTGGGCACGCGGGTTGTGTTCAGGCGGCCGGACGGCAGGGAAGAAGCCTGCGAGATCATGGGTGAATGGGATCGTGACGCGGCGTTCGGGATTATTTCCTGCAAGAGCCGCCTGTCTGAAAGCCTTGACGGCAAGGCGCCTGGCGACGAGGCCGTGGTTCCTTCCGGGACCGGCGATCAGCGTTGTGTTGTCGTCTCCGTGGCGCCGCTTTCCGACGCAGCCAGGACATGGGCGCGCGAGCGTGTGGGGGCGCCTGCGGCCCCGTCGGGAGACGCCGATGGAGCCGATCTGGCGCCTGGAGAGAACGCCAGTTGACACACGTGTGACCCCGTGGTAGCGTCGCGCACTTTCTTGGGACCAAACGGAGATAGAGCGGATGACAAAGAAGCCGAGCAAGGCCGTTTCAAGCAGCAAGAAGAAGGCAGCACCCGGCAAGAAGGTTGTTGCGAAGCGCACGGTCGCGGCTGCCGCAGCCAAATCGAAGAAGGCATCTCAGGCGGTCCGGCAGAGGAAGGTGAAAGCGGCGAAGAAGCCCTCCGGCAAGGCCGTTGCGAAGCGTTCAGACAATGCGAAGGTGACGACGGCAACCGCATCCGACAGGAAGAAACTCCGCGAGATGCTGCTCGCGCTCCGGCAACGCCTGGACTACCAGATAGCCGTTCTAAAGGACGAATCATTGACGCGCGACGACTCTTCCAACTCGGAGGAGGACGGGACTGACGCCTTCGACAGACAGTTTGCGCTCGGGCTTGCGACGAACGACCGTGAAAAGATCATCTTCATAGACGAAGCGATCGCGCGCATAGACAACGGCACTTACGGAGTCTGCGACGATTGCGGCGAAAAGATAGACGTCTCGCGGCTGAAGGCGCTGCCGTTCGTCAAGAACTGCATCAAGTGTCAGTCCGAGAAGGAACGGTCCTCGGGGCGTCCGCACAGGGTGATGGTCCCGTTCTGAGCCGGTCCGGCGCCATTTTGCGGCGCGGGCGCGGCGATCGTGGGCCTTCACTCATGGTATCCGGATGAGAGTTCTTGCCATCGCCATTGCCGTGGTCCTGCTCGACCAGACTACGAAAGAGTGGGTCCTCGCGTCGCTCCGAAGCGGTCCGATAGTCGTTCTGCCGGGCCTGCTCGATTTTCACTACGTACAGAACACCGGCGCCGCTTGGGGGATGCTGCAGGGGTTCAGTCACCTCCTCGTGGCGCTTTCCTTCGTGATGCTTGCGTGCCTGATCATTTTCCGCCGCAAGCTGCTGCCCTATTCGGGGAAGTACCGGATTGTCCTCGGTTTGCTGGCCGGCGGGATAATAGGGAACCTTATCGACCGGGTGCGGCTCTCGTTCGTCGTGGATTTCATATATTTTCACTGGAAAGAGCACTACTTCCCGGCGTTCAACATCGCCGACATGGCGATCTGCACAGGCGTCGGGCTTTACATGCTCCTCTCGACGATAGAGGCGCGCGCGGAGCGAAAGGCGGCTGATGGCGGGGCAACAGGGCAGTCGGCCTGACACGGCCGGGCGCGGCGCATGTCACGTGCTTGTCGGCGAGACAGGCGCGGGCAAGACCGACGTTGCCCAGTTGATTGCCGAGGAACTGGGATGGACCGTCTGTTCCGCCGACTCCATGCAGGTCTATCGCGGCATGGACATCGGCACCGCCAAACCGACCCGCGCCATGCGCGATCGGGTTCGCTATCTTGGGCTCGACTGCGTTGAGCCTGACCAGCCGTTCAGCGTCGGCCGTTACATCGGGGAGGTTGTCCCCGCCATTGAGGCCGACAACGTGCTCGGCCGTTGCGTGCTGGTTGCCGGCGGCACCGGGCTGTACATCCGCGCGCTGCTCGGCGGGCTGGACCCGCTCGGCGCGTCCGACCCCGAGCGTGTGAAACACTGGACCGATGAGTGCGAGCGCCTTGGCTGCCGGGCGATTTTCGGGGAACTGGAGCGAACGCATCCCCGATGGGCGGCCTTCGTTGCCGATCCGGAGAACCCGCGCAGGGTCGTGCGCGCGATGGCGCTTGCCGAGGCCGGCGCAAGCCCGCCGGAACGCCGCGCCGGGGCGCAGGGGCCGACGGTGCTGGGGTTGCGGCTACAAGCCGGGGATCGGGAGAAGCGGATTGTCCGGCGTGCCGCCGCAATGTATCTCGACGGACTCCTGGATGAGACCGCCGGCCTTCTCGCGCGTTACCCGGGCTTGTCCAGCACGGCGCGGCACGCGATCGGGTATGCCGAGGCGGCAGACTGTCTTGCGGGCCGGTGCACGCGCGACGAGGCGGTTGAGCGGACCGCGGTCCGCACGCGGCAGTATGCGCGCCGTCAGCGGACTTGGTTCCGTCACCAGTTGCGTGTTGACTGGATTGACGTTCCGGCCGGCGCCGAGGTTCGCGCGATCGCGCGGCTGGTAATGGAGGGATTCAGGCGGAATGGACCGGTCACGATCGGTTGATGAAAATGCTGGCGGCGCGGGCATCTACCCCGACGGCGTGGCGCGCGCGATGCGGGACATCCCGGAGCGGATGCGGCCGCGCGAGGTGCTGGAGCGTGTGGGGGTCGCGGCCGCGCCGGACGATGTTCTGCTTGCGGTGATACTCCGCGGCGGCGTGCGCGGGATGAACGTGCATGAGATCGCGCGCCGGCTCCTGGAAGAGCACGAGTCGCTTGCGGGAATAGCCAGGGCCGACCCCGCGGAACTGGAGGCCGCGCGCGGGATCGGGAGGGTGAAGGCGCAGGTGCTGGCGGCGGCGCTTGAGCTGGGAAGGCGGATGCACGAGGAGTCGCTCCCGGACCGGCCGACCGTCCGCACGCCGGCGGATGCCGTATCTGTTCTCGCCGGCGAGGCCGCGCTTCTGGACGCGGAAGTCTTCTGGGCGCTGGTTTTGGACAACAAGAACAGGCTGAAGAGATCGCCTGTCACCGTTTCGCGCGGACTGATAGATGCCAGTCTCGTGCATGCCCGGGAGGTGTTCAGGCACGCGATAGGTTACTCCGCGGCTTCGGTGGTGGTGGCGCACAATCACCCGTCCGGCGACCCAACGCCGTCGGCCGAGGATATACGCGTCACGCGCCAGCTTGTCGAGGCCGGGCGCGTCGTGGGCATCAGGGTGCTTGATCACGTGGTTCTGGGCGGGCGCGGGCGGGACGGCAGGCACGCGTTCACGAGCCTGCGTGAACTTGGCGCTGTTTCCTTCGAGTAGCGCCGGTGCGGGCGGGGCGGCGGAGAAATTCGGGATTGTTGGTCCGGCCCCGTGCCCATATCATTCATTCCCATGATCTTCCGCAGCGGGATAGGTTTCGACGTACACGCTCTTGTTTCCGGCAGGCGGCTTGTTGTGGGCGGGGTGGAAATACCGTTTGACCTCGGTCTCGAGGGGCATTCCGACGCCGACGTGTTGTGTCACGCCGTGATGGACGCGCTTCTCGGCGCGGCGGGCGACGGCGACATAGGCCGGCGTTTCCCGAACACGGACGCGCGGTGGAAGGATGCGTGCAGCCTCGACATGCTCTCCGACGTTGCCGGGCGGGTGCGGGAACTGGGGTTTGCGGTGTGCAACGTCGATACCACGATACTTGCCCAGGCGCCGCGGTTCGCCCCGCACATTGACGCCATGCGCGCGGCGATGGCGAAGGCGATGGGTGTGCCCGTTGCCGACGTCTCGGTAAAGGCGACGACGACGGAGCGGCTCGGTTTTGTGGGCCGCGTGGAGGGGATTGCGGCAATGGCCGTGGCTGCGCTTGAAAAGAAGGAGCGGGTCGGGAAATGAGGCTCTTCAACACTATGACGAGGCGGGTTGAGGAGTTTGCTCCTGCCGGCGGGAGGCGGGTGGGGCTCTACACCTGCGGGCCGACGGTCTACAACTACGCCCACATCGGCAATTTCAGGACCTATGTTTTCGAGGACGTTCTCCGCCGGCATCTCAGGTACAGCGGGTACGACGTGTTCCAGGTGATGAACATCACCGACGTTGACGACAAGACCATACGCGGTTCCAGGAATGCCGGGATTCCGCTGAAGGACTACACGAAGCCGTTCACGGACGCGTTCTTTTCCGACCTCAAGACGCTCGGAATCGAGCCGGCCGAGGTCTACCCGGCGGCCACGGACCACGTGGAGGACATGATCAGCATGATTTTGAAGCTGATCGAGAAGAAGCACGCCTACGTGTCTTCCGACGGCTGCGTCTACTACGATGTCGGGTCATTCCCCGCATACGGCAAGCTCGCGCACCTCGATTTCAACGGCCTGCGGAGCGGATCGAGGGTCGCGCACGACGAGTATGACAAGGAGAACCTGGCCGACTTCGCGCTCTGGAAGGCGTGGGACGAGGAAGACGGCGACGTCGCATGGGATTCACCTTGGGGGCGAGGCAGACCCGGCTGGCACATCGAATGTTCCGCGATGAGCATCAGGCATCTCGGCGAGACTTTCGACATCCATACCGGCGGCGTGGACAACATATTCCCGCATCACGAGAACGAGATAGCCCAGAGCGAAGGCGCGACCGGCAGGCAGTTTGTGCGGTACTGGGTCCATTCCGAGCACCTCCAGGTGGAGGGCCGGAAGATGGCGAAGTCGTTCGGCAACTTCTACACGCTGCGCGAGGTGCTCGAGAAGGGATACTCGGGCCGTGAGGTCAGGTATGTCCTGATATCCGGGCATTACAGGCAGAAACTCAACTTCACCTTCGCGGCCCTCGACGCCGCCAGGCCCACGCTGGCGCGGCTCGACGAATGTCGCGCCAGGCTTGCCGCGCTTGCCGGCGCCTCGAAGCCGGGTGATGCGCCGGGCTGGGCGCGAGCGGGGGATGCCGCCTTCGGCGCCGCGATGGATGATGATCTGAACGTGCCCGAGGCGCTGGCGGCCGTGTTCGGGGTTGTGCACGAGGCCAATCGCGCGATCGACTCCGGCGCGATGGGCGCCGGCGCCGCTTCGGCCGTGGAGGCGCTGTTCGACAAATGGGACACTGTTCTCAACGTGCTGCGCGCGCCGGAAGTGGAGCCGCCGGCCGAGGTGCTGGAACTGGCGGAGCAGCGCGCCGCGGCCAGGGCCGCGAAGATGTGGGATGAAGCCGACCGTCTCCGCGCGAAGCTGACCGGGTTGGGCTGGGAAATCCGCGACACGGCCGAAGGCGCGAAGCTGAAGCCGAGGCAGCAGTGAAGAGAGGGCTCTTCATTTCCTTCGAAGGAGTCGAGGGCAGCGGAAAGTCCACGCATGCGGCGCGCGTGGCGGCGAGGCTGCGCGGGGCAGGGGTTGACGTGGCGGAGGTGCGCGAGCCCGGGGGCACGGATCTCGGCGAGCGTCTAAGGCAGGTTCTCCAGCACACGAAGATGGAGTGCCCCGTCTCTCCGCCGGGAGAGATGTTTCTCTTCTGCGCATGCCGCGCGCAGCTTGTGCAGGAGGTCATACGTCCGGCGCTGCAGGCGGGGCGATGGGTTCTGTGCGACCGTTTCTCCGATTCGACGACCGCTTACCAGGGGTATGGCCGCGGAGTTGACCTGGCGGCGCTGGAACAGATCAACGCCCTCGCGACCGGTGGGCTTGTGCCGGACCTGACGGTGCTTCTTGACGTTGACGAAGGCGAAGGCATACGCAGGGCCGCATCGAGGGGCGGCGCGGTCTACGACCGGTTCGAGGCCGAGAAGGCCGAGTTCCATGCAAAGGTGAGGAACGGGTACAGGGCAATTGCCGCCGGGGCGGGTGACAGGGTGAAGCTGGTCGCGTCCGGACGGCCGGAAGCCGAAGTAAGTCTCGATGTCTGGCGGGCGGTCGAGAAGTTGCTCGGGAAGTGGCTGGGCGGGGAGGGCCGGTGAAGGCGGAAGCCGTAATCGAGATGATAGGGCGAGGCATCCGCGAGGGGCGGCCTGCGCACGCTTACCTGCTTGTCGGTCCGCCGCGCGGCGAGCCTGCCAGGATCGCGGATCACTTTGCCCGGACGCTGCTGTGTGTTGGCGCGGACAAGCCGTGCGGCCGGTGCCGTTCGTGCGAGATGGTCGCGCGCGGAACGCATCCGGACTACATGCGCGTCGAGCCGGAGAAGAAGTCCCGAATCATTTCCGTCGGACAGGTGCGCGACGTACTGCGCCAGCTTGGGATGACCTCGTTTGTCGGCGGAGGGAAGGTCTGTACGCTCGTCGCCGCCGACAGGATGAACAAGGAGGGAGCCAACGCGCTCCTGAAGACGCTTGAGGAGCCGACTGCGTCGACTCTCTTCTTCCTTCTCACCGACAGGCCGCAGCGGCTGCTTCCGACGATTCTTTCCCGCTGCCAGCGTGTGACGGTGCAGGAACCCGGCGCGTCGGGCGGAGAGTTCGGCGGCAAGCTTGCCGTCGCGCTCGGAAGGCTGGCCCCGTCCGGCGAGCCCGCGGATGCGGGGGGTGTCATAAACGGGTTTGCGGCGGCGGCCGGGGTGCTGAGGGTGTTGAAGGAACTCAAGCAGTCGGTGAAGGACTTGTACGATGGCGACGCGGAAGAAGACGACGAGGTGGAAGTCGATCCCGGCAAGGATGTGGTGAACGCCCGCATTGAGGCCCTGTACCGCGAAGAGCGCGCCGGGCTGTTGGGCTTTATGGGCGACTGGTTCCGCGATATACTTGCCCTGTCGGTATGCGGGCCGGACGCGCCCGTGGTTCTGGAAGACTTCAGGGAGGCGACGGCCGCGGCGGCTCGCGGCATGGGTGCGGCGGGCGCGCTGGAGGGTGTGCGCGCGGTGGAAGAGCTGTCGGCAAGGCTGGATACGACCTTTCCGGAGGCGGTTGCGGTTGAGGATGCCGTGCTGAAGCTGGCCGAAGCGGCGCGGCGTTCGGGTGCCAGGGCATGAAGAGAACGACTTATGTTGAGATTGCGGGCGAACCGCCGGTGCGATGCATGGCGCCCGCTGAGATGGCGCTCCACGACGGCGACGACTGCATAGTCGAGGACAACAGGGTCCTGGAATACGGCAGAGTCGTGCGGCAGGAGGAGCCGGTTGCCGACTCAGCCGAGGCGGGCCCGAAGATAGTCAGGCGTCCCACGCTCCAGGACCGCGCCCAGATGAGCGAGACGACGCTCCGGAGCCGGATGGTGAAGCAGACGTGCGCGGCCAGGGCGGAGAAGCTGAACCTTCCCATCCGGCTCGTGCGCGTGAGGTACAGTTTCGACAGGAGCGTGCTGCGCGTGGTTTTCTCGGCGGATGAGCGTATTGACTACCGATCACTCATCCGCGAGTTGTCCGACGAGTTGAAGGTGCGCGTTGACATGCACCAGGTGGGCGTGCGTGACGAGGCCGGCATGATCGGCGGACTCGGGCCGTGCGGCCGGGTGATGTGCTGCGCGAGCTGGCTCAGGGCGTTCGAGTCCATAAACGTGCGCATGGCCAAGGCGCAGCAGCTTTCGCTGAATCCGACGACGATCGGCGGCATGTGCGGAAGGCTGAAGTGCTGTCTTCGGTACGAGCACGAGTGTTACAGGCAGCTATCGCAGTCCCTGCCGCGCGAAGGCGCATGGGTGAGTTTCGGAGGCACTTCCGGTGTTGTTGTCGCGCGGGACGTGTTGAGGCAGAAACTGAAGGTGCGCACCGAACAGGACGGAGTGGTTGACGTGGATGCGGGCGAGATAATGGCGAGCCGCGGCGGCGCGCCGGAACCGCAGGACACGAAGGACGGGGATAGCGACGACGCTGTGATCGAGGAGGCCGGCAAATGAGAATACTCGTACTTAACGGGCCCAACCTGAATCTCCTTGGGCGGCGCGACGCCGGCATATACGGCAGCGCGACGCTGGACGACATACTGTCCGGGCTGAAGGCAAAGGCCGCGGAACTGGGAGTTGAACTCGAGTGCGTGCAGACCAACGACGAGGGGGAGCTCGTGACCCGCATCGGCCAGGCGGCGGGCAAGTCCGACGGCATACTGATAAACCCGGCGGCGTACACGCACACCAGCGTCGCGCTGCGCGACGCGCTTGAGGCATGCGGCGTTCCCGCCGTGGAAGTGCATCTCTCGAACATCCATGCGCGCGAGGAGTTCAGGCACCGCAGCCTGACGGCCGCCAGGTGCGTCGGGCAGATTTCGGGGTTCGGGGCCGACAGCTACATTCTCGGTCTCGAGGCGATTGTCAGGAACCTGCGCGCGCGGCGCGGCGGAAAGGGGTGAGTCCGTGGCTGCACCGGGGAAGTCCAATGGAATCCAGCTTGTTGTGGTCGGGTCCATCGGGATCGATACGGTGGCGACGCCGGCCGAGCGGCGGGAGGATCTGCTTGGCGGGTCCGTGAGCTACGCCTGCGCGGCGGCCTCCTACTTCTCGCGCGTCGGAATGGTGGGTGTTGTGGGCATGGATTTCCCGCCATGGTGCACGGATCTCTACGACAGGATGGGGATAGATACCGCGGGCCTGCAGCGCAAGGCCGGCAGCACGTTCAGGTGGTCCGGCGTTTACGAGGAGAACATGATAGACCGCCGGACGCTCTCTACGGAGCTGAACGTGTTTGAGAAATTCTCCCCGGTGATTCCAGGTCAGTACTCGGACGCGCCGTTCCTTCTGCTCGGGAACATCGCTCCCGGGCTTCAGGCCGACGTCCTGAAGCAGGTCGGTGCGCCGCTCTTCGTGGCCGCTGACACGATGGACCTGTGGATAAAGACGGCGCGCGACGGGCTGATGGACGTGATATCGCGGGTGCATCTGGTGACGCTGAACGACGGTGAGGCCCGGCAGCTTTCCGGCGAGCACGGCCTTGCGCGTTGTGCGCGCTGGATCATGGCGCACGGACCCAAGTACGTCGTGATCAAGAAAGGCGAGCACGGCGCGATGCTGTTTTCGGATGAAGGCGTGTTCATCGTGCCTGCGTACCCGGTTGAGGAAGTGCGCGACCCGACCGGGGCGGGCGACGCCTTTGCCGGTGGTTTCATGGGGCGGCTTGCCGGGCTGGGCCGGGCGCCGCGGCTCCAGGACCTGCGCGAGGCGCTTCTTTACGGCGCCGTTGTTGCCTCCTTCGTGGTCGAAGAGTTCAGTCTCGACGGCATCGAGCGCCAGACCCCGGAGACGATAGAATCGCGCATGGCCGCGCTGAGGGCAATGATCGTTCCCTGAGCGGCATGACCCGCGGACGCCAGGCTCGATGAGACCTTTCACGCTACTTGTGAAACCCGCATCCGGCGACTGCAATCTCCGGTGCAGATACTGTTTCTACATCGGCAAGTGTGCGCTCTATCCCGGCGTTCCCCGTCACCGCATGAGCGACGAGGTGCTTGAGCGCACGGTCGGGACATACATGGCGACGTCCCAGCCGCAGTACGGTTTCGGGTGGCAGGGCGGCGAGCCGACGCTCATGGGGCTTGAGTTCTTCCGGAAGGTGACGGAGACCCAGGCGCGGTTTGGGCGGCGCGGCGCGCTTGTCTCAAACGGTCTCCAGACCAACGGGACACTGCTGGACGACGAATTCGCCCGGCACCTGGCGGCCTACAACTTTCTCGTCGGGATAAGCATCGACGGGCCGGCCGAGGTCCACGACATTCACAGGCGCAGCGCCGGCGGAGCCGGCAGCCATGCGGCCGTGATGGCGGGCCTGGAGGCGCTCAAGCGCAACAGGGTAGAGCACAATGTCCTTACCCTCGTCAGCAGCGCGAACGTCCGGCGTCCTGCCGAAACATACAGGTATCTCCGCGGGCTCGGCGTCAACTTCCACCAGTACATAGAGTGCGTCGAGTTCGACGCGGACGGCAGGCTCATGCCGTTCGCCGTGGGGCCGGAAGAGTGGGGTGAATTCCTGTGCGGCATCTACGACGAGTGGCGCGACGGCGACACGAGGAAGGTTTCGGTAAGGTGTTTCGATTCCATACTGACGATGCTGGTGGACGGGTGCGCCAACGTGTGCAAGCTGGGCGAAGACTGCAGGCAGTACCTTGTTGTCGAGCATAACGGCGACGTCTATCCCTGTGATTTCTTCGTGGAGCCGGACCTGAAGCTCGGGAACGTGATGACCCACACGTGGGACGAAATGCTCGAATCTCCGGTGTACCGCAGGTTCGGCGAAATGAAGCGCGAATGGAACGACGCGTGCGAGGTATGCGAGTTCAGGTCCGTTTGCGCCGGCGACTGCCAGAAGAACAGGTACTACGGCCGGCGCGATCCGCGGCAGGTCAGCGTCCTCTGCGAGGGATGGAAGCGCTTTTTCAGGCACGCATTGCCGGGTTTGAGGGAGCTCTCGAACGAAATAGTCCGGGATCGGGAGCTGGCCGCGGCTGAAGCGCGCAGGCAGCGCGCGCAGCGGTACCGGGCGGATACCGGGCGAAACGATCCTTGCCCGTGCGGCAGCGGACGCAAATTCAAGCATTGCTGCGGGGCGGTCTGACGGGTCCTCGGATGGGAATCCATGACAACAATCCGGGAGCGTCTGGCGAGAGTGGGGTAAGCAGAGGTGAAGCCGGGTGTGTTCACGGGAGGAAGTGACGGAATGAGAATCGGCTGCCGGCGTGAACTGCTGTGGGGGTTGCCGCTTGCGGCGTGCCTCTTGTTTCCGGCATATGGCCAGGAGAGTCCGGTATCGGCCGGGATAGCGGTGAAGGCCGTTCGTTCCGGAGCGAATCCGCTGATTACCCGGGAATCCTCATCTTCGCTGGGAAGGAACATTAACGGACCTTCAGTTGTGCGGATGCCCGAATGGGCGGAGGGCAGGCTGGGCAAGTATCACATGTATTTCGCGGCGCACCGTGGAGCGCACATCAGGCTTGCCTATTCGGATGCGATTGAAGGGCCGTGGAAAGTGCACGAGCCAGGGACACTGCAACTTGCGCAGGCCGCCGGGTTCACCGGCCATATTGCCTCTCCGGACGTGCATGTTGACGACGCCGGGCGCCGCATACTGATGTACTTCCACGGCAAGAGAGGCAGCGGCGGGCAGTTCACGGCCCTTGCGGTGTCGAAGGACGGGCTCACCTTTAAGACCGATGGCACGGTGATAGCGCCGCCGTATCTCAGGACATGGACATGGAACGGGCGCGTCTACGGCGTCGCGAGGCGCGGCAAAGTGGAGGGCGAACCCAGCAGCGGGCAGTTGATGACCGCCGAATCGGCTGAAGGGCCGTTCGCCGTAGTCCTGGACGATTTCATTCCGCGTATGAGGCACGCTGCTGTGCTGGTCGAGGGGGACAGGCTTCTGTTGTTCTACTCGCGGATCGGCGATGCCCCGGAGCGAATTGTAATGAGCGTGGTTGAAATGAAGCCGGACGTGACGGCGTGGCGTTGTTCGCCGGCAGTTGACGTGCTTGTCCCGGAAGGGGTATGCGAGGGTGGTGGGTATGACATTGCTCCGTCGAAGGCCGGAAGTGCGACCAAGGTGAGGGAGCTGCGCGATCCATGCGTTTTTCATGAAGAAGGAAAGAGTTGGCTGTTCTACTCCATTGCCGGAGAATCCGGAATTGCGGCGGCGGAGCTGGACATCGCAAGGCGGCGCTGAACGCGGCCGTCGCACCGGTTCGGAACGCGTCTGAAGAGAGGGGACATGAAGAAGAAACTAGTGTGGCTGTGGCTGAGCATGATGGTTGTCCTTGTCATCTGGCACCACGCGCTTGGCGGACAGGCAGTGGTTGGGGCGTGGCTGCACGAAGATGCTCGCAAGGCAGTGTTTCTCGGGTTGCTCACGACTTCGCTCCTTGCCCTCTACGCGTTCGTGTCGGTGCTTCTCGCCTCTTTCGCGCGCAGAACGGGCGCGAAGGAAGGCGAGGTCAAGATGATCCTTGGAGTTGTCAAGGGCGTCCTCTTCTTCGTCGGGTTTTTGACCGCCCTGAGCGAGTTCTTTTCCCTGGGCACGCTCGGAACGATTTTTGCCGCGTTCGGCGGCATGTTCCTCGGCTGATTACCGGGACTTGCCCGATCTGCGCCAGTATCTCCCGGCGCTGTTCCGACAACGAACGGCTGGTGTCTGTCATGTCCCTAGGCTACTAGGGACCCTATGGCCAATGCAAGCCCTTCTTTCGCTCTTTGCTAGAAATCCGTCATGCACCCGGCGGAAGAGCCGTCCGATAAATCGCATTGACGGGCCGTGACGGCGGGATGACAATCCGGGGCGCTGCTGTCTCGCACTTGGAAAGGAGTTCCATGCAGAGGTTTCTCGGTTTGATAGGACTTGTTGCCTGTCTGGCTCTGGTTTCCGGTTGTGAAGACGGAGGCGGTTCTGACACGAGCCAGGTCCGGTTCCGGAACGACTCCGCCTCCAAGACAGTGATGGCAGTCTGGGACGGGCTTGCCGTCGGCCCGATAGCGCCCGGAGAGCTCACCGACTACCGCGAAGCGAACGAGGGCGTGCACACGATGCAGTGGATAGAGGCCGGGAGCAACAAGGAGCTGACCACAGTGGCCACTCCGAGCCTGGTGGCCGGCCACAACTACACGTTCCCGTACGTGGACTGATTGCTTCTCGAAGACGACTGTTGATGTGTCGTTCGTATCCTGTGCCCGTACCGAGGAGGCGATAGACGCCACTGTGTCCGCCGCCACGGAAGCCGCGGAGGAGGCGCTGCGCGTGCTCCGCTCGTGATGGCGCCGGGCCGCAACGGGGCTTGTTGACTCCGCATTTGCGCCGCTGGTATGTTCGGCGCGCCGGCGGGGCGTTTGCGGCGTGTTCCGGGACGGGGGGCGCAAGTGGTTCTGGTTGACGGGCATGTTCACTTCTATCCTTGTTACTCCGAGGCTGCGTTCCTGCGCGCGGCTGTCCGGAACATGTGCTGCCCGGGGGCTGAACCCGGAACGGACCGAATGCTTCTGCTCTCCGAGTCGAGCGGCCACGACTGCTTCAGCGCGTGGCGCGCAGCCGGCTCGGCGGCTTCCGGGGCGTGGAAGGTTGAGCCGACACCCGAAACCGTAACGCTGTCTTTCACGGGGCCGGGCGCTGAACGCCTGCACGTTGTCGCCGGGAGGCAGGTGGTCACGGGTGAGGGGTTGGAAGTCCTGATGCTGGGCACCGTGTCCGTGTACGATGACCGCCGGTTCCCGGCGGCCGATCTCATTCGAATGGCGGCGGACGACGGAGCGCTTCCGGTGATTCCATGGGGCGCAGGGAAGTGGCTTGGCGGGCGAGGGCGGGCGCTCGACTGCGTGCTGCGGTCCGCAGTGGCGGGGACCTTTGCGCTGGGCGAC
>Ga0194125_10006721_pt1 | contig 16830 bp, 17 predicted proteins | sample TA2KigC250mmetaG_FD_148626 | JGI IMG/M metagenome (GOLD analysis project Ga0194125, IMG submission 148626) | Freshwater microbial communities from Lake Tanganyika, Tanzania - TA2015034 Kigoma Deep Cast 250m | ecosystem: Environmental > Aquatic > Freshwater > Lake | place: Tanzania: Lake... | reverse complement strand
TTCCCGCTCTCCGAGCGCTACCACCTGGTCGCCTGGTGCCCAAAGCCCATCCAGCCGCACCAGCCCAACGGCACGGGGCTTTACCTCTTCGATGCCTTCGGCAACCTGGAGCTCATCTACCGCGACCCCGAGATCGCCTGCACCTGCCCGCTGCCCCTTCGCCCGCGGCCCAGGCCGCACGAGCTGGCCCTTGCCGTGGGCGATGATAGGGCGAACCTCGAAGGCCGCTTCCTCGTCCTCGACGTCTACCGCGGCCTCACGGGCATTGCCCCCGGCGCCGTCAAGCGCCTCCGACTCGTCGGCGTCCCCGCCAAGACCCAGCCCCACATGAACACCCCGAACCTCGGCGCCACCGCCGACGACCCCGGCAAATGCGTCCTCGGCACCGTGCCCGTCGAGGCCGACGGCTCGGCGCACTTCAAGGTCCCCGCAGGCGTCAACCTCTTCCTCCAGGCCCTCGACGCCGATGGCATGGCCATTCAGACCATGCGCACCGTCACTAGCGTCCAGCCCGGCCACACGGTCTCGTGCATCGGCTGCCACGAGCAGCGGCAGGAGGCGGCGCCGAACATCGTTGCATCCGCCGCGGCGCGCCCCCCCTCCGCCATCACCCCCGGCCCCGAAGGCTCCTGGCCCCTCCGCTACGACAAACTCGTTCAGCCCGTCCTCGACAGACACTGCGTCCGCTGTCACGCGCCTGGTGCCGACGCCAAAGCCATCGCCAAGCTCGACCTCACGCCCGCAAAGTCCTACGGCCTCCTCGTCAACTACGGCGGCCCGAGCCTCTATGGCTACGTCCGCGGCTACTACGGCAAGAGCCAGTCGGACCCCGGCAAGGGCGCCGCCCTCACCAGCCCCCTCCTCGCCCACCTCCGCAAGGGGCACAAGGACGTGAAGCTCGACCCCGACGCCTGGGAGCGCCTCATCACCTGGATGGACACCTACGCCCAGCGTCAGGGCCACTTCAGCCCCGAGCAAGAGGCAGCCCTGGCCGCCTTCCGCCAGCGCGCCGCCGCCCTCCTGGCCGAGAGGCGCTGACGTGGTGGTTCATGCTCAGGAGCGCGACCACGATGACCTTCCGCGGCATTGTGAAAGGCCATCTCATCGAGCTCGACGAGCGCCCCCCATTCCCTGAGGGCACCCGCGTCGAGGTCACTCTGACACGGCAGACAGTCCCACGAAGGAGTTCCCCAGAGGCCGTGCTCCGGCTCGTCGGCACGCTCACAGACGAGGAGGTGCAGTTGATCCGCAAGGGGGCCGCGGAGATACGTGACCAGCGACCCAGACTTCCAGCACGTTGATGGCCTCGCTGTCGAAGACTGCACATAGATTCGCACCCCCATCAGGAGGCAATCCCATGGCCAGACCGGGCTTCTTCTACTGCCCAGCATGTGACGACTTGGTGGAGGCCAAGTGCCCCAAGGAGCACCCCTTCCTCATCGTGGGCGTGACCGTTGACCTCGTGGTGGAGCACGAGGGACGGATCGCTCTGGTGGAGAGGATAAACAGGAAAGACCCAAGCGGCCCAGGCACATGGGCGCTTCCCGGGGGCTTTCTGGAGTACTCTGAGACGTTGGAAAGTGCGGCCACTCGTGAGGCCATGGAGGAACTGGGGGCAACCGAGGTGACGCTATTGAGCCAACTCCAGACGTACGGAGACCCCACGAGGGACGGTGAGAGACGGAATGTCTCCGTTGTCTTTGTCGCCACGGTTGACAAGGTCTTATCCTTCAACCAACGCACGGAACGAGAACAGAAGGCACTCCTCAAGGAGGGGATCAAGAATGTCCAGCTCGTGAGTTTCTCCGAGAAGCTCAAGTTGGGGTTCGACCACGATGCTATTCTAGCCGATTACCTCCAGTTCAGGGACCGCCTGCTGCCCCTGGCCCGCCGCTACGCTCGGTGACCCGCAGGAACGCGTGAAACTGGCGGTCGTCGCGGGACACCATACGAGATTACGAACTGAATTCATGGGTGCAAAATCTTCTCTATTCACTAAACAGGCGGGAGGAAGGTCTCGACGAAGCTCTTGGCGTTGTGCACCGCGAAGGGGAGCCTGGCGGCCTTTGCGAGGAAGTGGCGGTTCTCGCTGACCAACACGTCGGCGCCGATGGACTCGATGTAAGCGGCGATGAGCGCGTCGGCCGGCTTGAAGCCTTGGTCTTCATAGCTGGCGCCCAGCTCGAAGGGGACCGCAAAGTCCTCGTCAATCTCGGGGTCTGAGGCGATTGCAGCTAAGAGGAAGTCGAAGAAGTCTCCGTGGGCTTTGGGGGGCAGGTTCCGAAGGACCTCGCGTACGATCGAGCGACAGATCCGCAGGTCGTGCGCGGCCGCGAGCCTCAAAGCCTCCAGACAGTCCGGCTTGTGAGAAGGACCGAAGGCGAAGACGTACTCGTTGGCGTCAAGAACGACTCGCATGGCGAGCGAGCTTCTCCTGCCAGAGTTCCTCCCGCACCTTGCGGCAGTGCTCGATGACCTGCTCGTCGGTCATGCCGTAGGTGGGCCACTCCTCCGGAGGGGCGCTATCCTGGATCCGCCGAATCATCGCGTCCATCTCCTCTGCGGAGGCCTTGGCTCTTCGGGGCTTGCTCATCGCGTGTCGCTCCTTCTACGCCTATTATAGCATGGCCCCACTGGCATGCAAGCCGCGGAATACTGTCGCGGGACACCATACGGGGTTACGGGCTGGGGGACGGGTGTACGCTTGCCGGCTCGATGGGCAACGCAACCGTGTGCTGAGCGGGTGCTTCTGCGGGCTGGGCTTCTGTGCTGTCTCATCTGTGGGTGCCTCATCTGCTGCCGGCCGTTGTTGACTCAGGCCGCAGTCATGTGTATCATGCATACACATGAAGGAGGCCCGTCATGCGAACGAATGTGGTTCTGGACGATGAGTTGGTCGCTCGCGCGGTGGAATCAGGCGGCTACCGCACAAAGAAGTCGGCCATCGAGGCCGGACTGCGGCTGCTGGTGCAGTTGAACGCCCAGCAGAGGCTCCGGAGGCTCAAAGGCAAGGTGCGATGGGTGGGCAACCTTGAGGAAATGCGGAGGGATTGAGCGCCATGGTCATGGTGGACACCTCCGCGTGGGTCGAGTACTTCCGCATGGGCGAGCCCGCCGTTGTGCAGAAGGTGGACCACTACCTCGACGTGGATCTCGTGGGAATCGGGGACCTCGTCTACTGCGAGGTCATGCAAGGAATCTACGCCACTCAACGGCGGCAGGACGTCTCGGCGCTGCTGCTCGCGCTGCCGCGTTTCGAGATGGTAGGCTTCGCCATCGCGGAGAGGTCGGCGGCTAACTACCGTCTCTTGCGCTCGCGGGGCGTCACCATCCGCAAGACGATTGACGTGCTCATTGGCACCTTCTGCGCCGAGAACGGCCTGGAAATCATCCATCACGACAGGGACTTCGATCTCATGGCTCCGCACATCGGGCTAAGGGTCGTGTAGCGCCAGCCGAACGGCACGTCGGACCTGCCAGGCGAGCTTGCCCATTCTTGGGTTGATATTCGGCCTGCGTTGTGGTTTGATAAAGGGGTCTGGGACACCCGTAGCCATCTGGGCCGCAGCAGGAGAACTGCCGTGTGTCGTTGGTTCCTTCTTCTCGCCTTGACGTTGTCGCTCGCCGCTCTTGGCGGTGCCACCGAGAAGCTCGATGCGGAGGGGTTCAGGAAGGCGGTGGAGGCCGACTGGGAGACTCAGGATGCCGTGCGGACCGGGGTGAAGGGGCGGCCACAGGCGACGCCTGGGGCCGCGGCGAACGTGACGACGAAGCAGGATGCGCTCGGCGGCGTGGATGGGGTGAAGGACGGCAAGTGGGGCTTTCACACCGAGAATGAGGCCAATCCCTGGTGGCAGGTTGACCTCGGCGAAAAGGTCGCCCTCGGCCGCGCGGTGCTCTGGAACCGCTGCGACAACTGCGGCGACCGCAACAATCGCGTCATCCTGCTCCTCTCCGTCGATGGGAAGGCCTGGCAGCAGGCCTACCAGCATAACGGCACGCCCTTCAACGGCTACACCGATAAGAAGCCACTTGAGATCAAACTGGAGGGCAAAGCGGCACGCTTCGTCCGCCTCACGCTCCAGGGCACCATCTACTTGCATCTCGACGAGGTGGAGGTCTTCGCCGCCGCCGACCCGAAGGGGAACGTCGCCCTGGGCAAGGCCGCCGACCAGTCGTCCGTGAGCCAGTGGTCGGAGGCACACGGCAAGCCCGCTCCCGCCCCTCCTACGGCCGTGGCGGCCGCCGAGCCGCCCAAGGTGTATCCCTTCGCCGTCGTGCTCGAGCGCGGCCGCAAGCTCGCGGCCGACCTGTTGGCAACCGGCGCGCCCGTCGAGGCCCCGGTGAAGGAGCTGGAGGCCGCCGCCAAGAAGGTCGCGGGCCTGCCGAAGGATGCCTCGCCCGAGGCCATGAAGGACGCCTACCTGGAGCTCCGCTGGGCCGTTCGCCGCCTCGCACTCGCCAACCCGCTCCTGAACTTCGAGCGCTTGCTCTTCGCCAAGCGGGCGCCGGGCGTCTACAGCCACATGTCCGACCAGAACTACGGCCACTGGTCGCGCCCCGGCGGCGGGCTCTTCATCCTCAGCGGCCACAAAGGTGCCGAGCCGCAGCTCACGAGCATCACACCCGAGTTGCCGCCCGGCAGCTTCCTCCGCCCCGACCTCTCATGCGACGCGAAGAAGGTCGTCTTCGCCTACTGCCGCTTCTACCCCAACAGCCACGGCCTCGGCGACAAGACGGACAAGAAGAACCTGCCCGACGACATGAAGTACCACATCTACGAGATCAACGCCGACGGCTCCGGCCTCCGCCAGCTCACGAAGGGCCGCTACGACGACTTCGACCCCCGCTACCTGCCCGACGGCCGCATCTGCTTCCTCTCCACCCGCCGCGGCCAGGACCTCGTCTGTGGCGTCGAGAGTGCCGCAAAGACCCTCGCTGACGAGTTCCTCCCCGACAGCTACGTCCGCTGCGGCGGCGGCAAGAGCCGCCCAGTCGCCGTCTACACACTCCACATCATGAACCCCGACGGCTCGAACCTCAAGGCGATCTCGGCCTTCGAGAACTTCGAGTGGACCCCCTCCGTCGCGCCCGACGGCCGCATCCTCTTCGCCCGTTGGGACTACGTGGACCGCCACAACAACGCCTTCATGAGCCTCTGGTCCACCCGCCCCGACGGCACGATGCCGAACCTTGTCTACAAGAACTTCACCCGCAGCCCGCACTGCGTCTTCGAGGCGAGGGCGGTGCCCGGCTCGCACAAGCTCCTCTTCACCGCCTCCGCCCACCACGCCTTCACCGCAGGCTCCATCTGCCTCCTCGACAACCAGATGTGCACCGAGGGCCAGGAGCCGCTCGTCCGCTACACGCCAGAGGTCTGCTTCCCTGAGACCGAGGGCTGGCCTCGCACGTACTTCAACAGCCCCTACCCCCTCGCCGAGCGCTACTATCTCGTCTCCTGGAGCCCCTTCCCCATCCAGGGCGAGGGCAGCCGCAACAACACCAACTGCCTGGGCCTCTACCTCGCCGACGCCTTCGGGAACCTCGAGCTCCTCTACCGCGACCCCGCGATCTCCGCCGAGTTCCCACTCCCGCTCGCCCCGCGCCCGAAGCCCCACCAGCTCCCCCAGATGGCCGCCGACGGCAAGACCGATGAGGCGCGTTTCATGGTCCTCGACGTCCACCGCGGCCTCCCTGGCATCGAGCGCGGCGCCGTCAAGCGCATCCGCGTCGTCGCAGTCCCCGCCAAGACCCAGCCCGAGATGAACAGCCCGAACCTCGGCCTCACGAGCGAGGACCCCGGCAAGCTCGTCCTCGGCACCGCGCCTGTGGAGGCCGACGGCTCGGCCCACTTCCGCGTGCCCGCGGGCGTCAACGTCTTCTTCCAGGCCCTCGACGCCGACGGCATGGCCCTTCAGACGATGCGCACGATCACCTACGCCCAGCCAGGCCAGACCCTCGCCTGCATCGGCTGCCACGAGCACCGCGGCGAGGCGCCCAGGAACATCCTCGCCTCGGCCCTCACCCGCGAGCCGTCCAAGCTCGCCCCCGGCCCCGAAGGCTCCTGGCCCCTCCGCTTCGACAAGCTGGTGCAGCCCGTGCTCGACGCCAATTGCGTCAAGTGCCACAGCCCGGCGGGCAAGCCCGAGGCCGCGAAGAAGCTAGTCCTCACCGCCCCTGGCGCCTACGACGCCCTCGTCAAGCACCCCGCCCTCCAGATGGGCGGCCTCGTGAGCCGTGACTACAGCGGCGGCTACTCGCAGGTTGGCTTCGGCATCGCCCGCTCAAGCCCCCTCCTTGCCATGGTCCGCAAGGGCCACAACGACGTGAAGCTCGACGCCCCCTCCCTCGACCGCCTCATCACCTGGCTCGACACCTACGCCCAGCGCCAGGGCCACTTCAGTCCCGAGCAAGAGCGCCACCTCGAGCAGCTCCGCCTCCGCTCCGCCCCGCTGCTTGCCGAGAAGCCGTGAGGAAGCGGTGTTTCGTGTTCGGTGATAGGTGTTCGGGGTAAGACGCCGCGGTGGAGTGCTGGGCCGCCCTCGGCGTCCCTCTTGTCCCTGTGGTCCCTGTTGTCCCTTTCGTCCCTTCTGTCCCTTCCCCCTCGACTGCCGCCCCGCCGCGCACCCTCTTAGGGATTTGGGCAACAGGCCCTGTCGGCATGGCACCCCGCCCCCCGCAAGGAAGCAGCGTCAAGGTGCCTGGCCCCTTGCTGTTGCGCGCCAGGGGATCACCTCGGGCGGCCAAGCCCTGCCTGAGCCAACTCAGTACAACGCCCCACAAACAAGGGGACAGAATCGCGGGCACTTCGCTCTCTTGCTCCCAAAGGGAGCACCGTGGGTAGCCGGCGGCTTCAGCCGCCGGACTCGTGCGCCAGAAGTAGGGAAGTCCCGAAGGGACGGCAGATATACGCGCCGGGCCGTCTCCCGTGGGCTACTGCCGTCCCTTCGGGACTGGGCTGTGCGTGCGCCCCCGCCCGGCGGCTGAAGCCGCCGGCTACCCACTGCCGTCCCTTCGGGACTGCGGCCTTGACCCCTTATCCGTGGGGCGTTGTACTCAGTTGCCTGGCCGCAGGAACCAGCCCTTGGCGCAGGGGTCGGACTTGAGGAGGCCGAGGAGGAGGCGAGCGACCTTTTCGCGGCCGGAGGGGCTGGGGTGGGTGCCGTCGCCCCCGAGGTCCTCGCGCTGCCACACCGACCCGTCGCTCTTGCGGGGCGTGACGCCGTCGCCCCAGAGGTAAGGCCCCCAGAGGAGGAGGGGCGCCTTGACCGGGCCTTTGGCCGCGTCCCAGTTGAGCTTCGCGTCGCCCCTCATCTGGTCCTGGATGAGGCCGCGGACGGCGAAGGCGCTCTCGTAGGCGTAGGGCTCGGGGTTCAGCGGCGTGGCCGCGTAGCCGGCGTAGATGCGGCTGGAGAGGAACGCCAGCAGCAGGTTGGGGTAGCGCTCGCGGGCGATGTTGAGGGAGGCGAGGATGTGGCCCTTGAGCTCGTCAGCGTGCTTCGGGAACTCGCCATACCGGGCCGGCCCGATGCGCGCGTGCTTCATCCAGACGGCCTGGACCTGCTGGGGTGTGACGGCTGCGGCGCGGAGGCGGTCCTCGGCCACCCGCCAAGCCGGCATGTCATTCGTGCTCCAGCGGGCGGCGTCCTGCCCCCCCTGAGCGCCGTCCACGATTGCGAGCAGGGGGGACTTCGCAGGGTCCTTGTCGGCCAGCTCCTTGAACTTCGAGAACTCCTGGGTGGTGTTGGACATGCCGATGGAGAGGAGGACGATTCTGCCGTCGGGGGCCGGCTTGCCCTGGGGGTCGAGTGGGCGAATCTTCGCGGCCTCCGCGAGCGCGGCCTTGAGGTGTTCGTCGGGCGGGGTGTTGCGTCCGCCGCCATAGAGGCCGCCGTCCTCGCCCTTGTACCTATCTTGGGCCGTCATCTGGTCGAGCGGCGCGAGGCCGGTGGAGGGCTTGGCCTGTGGCGCGGGGCCTTTTGGCCGTCCCTCTCTGCCCTTCGCCGCCTTCGCGCGCTCCAGGTAGGCGTTCTCCTCCGCCGTGAGGGCCTCGCCGCGGCGCGACCTCTGGTAGAGCTCCCGCGCGCGGTTCCAGTCTATCTCCTCCGTCGCCTTCTCCTCGGCAAAGCCCTGCAATGCTGCCCCCAGGGCCAGCCACACGGCCACGAGAATCGCCCACCCCGACGCCCGACATAGCAGCTTCATAGATTCGCCTCCATTGATGCGCGGACATGTTGGTAGTGCGGGCTTCAGCCCGTCTCGTAGCGCCAGCGTCCCGCTGGCCCTCTGCCGCCGGGACGGCGGCGTTACCCAGAGACGGCCTGAAGGCCGCACTACGAGCGTGATGCTACCACTTTCCCACTCGCGTAACAAGCTCTCCCGACCCAGAACGCGCGAGGGGCAGGCGCGGCGCCTGCCCCCTTGCGTGTGGTTTCCGGCGCGTCGCGTCAGACGCGTGGCCCGAGGCCGGCTCTTGGGCCTCTGCCGGCGCGGCGCTCGCGGACCTCCTGGAGCTTGGCGCGCAGCGCGGCGAGGGCAGCGGTGAGCTCCTCGCGCGAGAGCTTGCCGTCGCCGTCCTTGTCGAAGCGCTCCACGATGCGCTCCCGAATCCTGCCGCGGATGCCGCCGCCGGGGCCGGGGGGCGGGGCCTGCTCGTCGGCCGCGAGGGCCGGCAAGGCGAGGCACACGATTCCTGCGATCACAACCAGCTTCTTCATCTTCCGTCTCCTTTCCTCTGAGGGTTTCGCTGTTGCTCAGCGGCCGCGCTTGCCGCCGGTGCTGCGCTTGGCGGTGGGGGGCTTTGGGCGGCCGCCGAAGATGTCGTGGTCGTCCGCGTAGCTCGGCTTCCACTGCTTGGTGCCGCCGGAGTAGGTGCGGGCGCCGTCGTGGGTCACGGTGTTCCCGCTGCGGGTCCAGGTGTCGTCGCGGGCCACGCTCCTGCCGCCGGAGCCGGTGGAGGTGCCCTCGCGGGTCACGGTGTTGCCGTTGCGGGCGAAGGTGTCCTGGCTTGTGACGCTCTTGCCGCCGGAGGTGGTGGTCTGGCCGTCGCGGGTCACGGTGTTGCCGTCTTTCTTCCAGGTGACGTCCTGCTCGACGGTCTTCCCGCCAGGGCCGGTGACGGTGGTGTCGCGTGTGACGGTGTTGCCTTCCCTGGTGGTCGTGCCCTCGATGGTGGCGGTCTTGCCGCCGGGGCCGGTCACGGAGCCGTCGCGCGTGATTGTGTTGCCCTCGCGGGTCCAGGTGTCCTCGCGGGTGACGGTCTTGCCGGCTGGGCCGGTGACGGCGCCGCTGGCGTTGAGGGTGGCCGGCTCGTCGGGGAGGTCGTACTCCTCGTGGAGGGCCTTGAGGCGTTCGGAGGTGCCTGGGCGCTTCTCTTCGATCTTCGAGCGGAAGCTTTCGGGGAGAGCCTGCCAGGCTTGGCGAGCCTTCGCCACGGCGGCGAGAGCGGCCTCGCGGTTGGCCGCGTCCTTGGCCGCGAAGAAGTCGGCCACGGCCTGCCGCAGCGTGGCGATCTGCCCCTGGGTCTCCTTGAGCTTCTCGGCGACCCGCTCCTTGATCTTCTCGCGCCAGGTGCCCTCGGCGTTGGCCAGTGTCGCGAGGCTCAACACAACCGTTGCGGAAGCCAGCACACTCCTCAGCCGCATCTCTGGTCTCCTTTCCGCTGCCTCTCACACAAGTTGTTTGTCCGACACAGGTTACGATTCTCAGCGGCTGCCCGTCACCGCCTCGACACTCGTGAGAGGAGCAATCGCCGTGCCAGTTCATTTCCCCTTTTCTACGACCAGGCATCCGACGTCGTTGGGCCCGAGTTCGAGGGAGATGATGGCGTGGTTGCCCTCGCGGCGGATGGCGGCGGGGCGCTCGCGCCACTCGTCGTGATATGTCGCCCCCGTCTCGTACGGCACACGCAGCACTTCGCCCCGCACGGTGCGGTGGCGGGCGTTGTAGAGGGTGTAGACGGTCTTGCCCGCGACGGGGAACTTGTTGGCCCATACGCCGCCCATCTCGGTGGGGACAAGCGGCACGGGCTCGAGGCTCGTGAAGGCGTCCTTGTGCTTGCGCAGGACGCGGTAGCACCGGCGGATGGCCTCGCGAGTCTCCGGCTCGAACCAGTCGGGCGGGCCTTCGAGCCAGATGGCCTCGCCGTTGAAGAAGACCCACTTGACGCCGGTAGCCCAACTGCCCGTGGGCTTGTCGCACACGAGGATTTCGATGGTCTTGAAGTCGGGGAAGGCGAAGCGGGCCATGTTGATCGGCACGAGGGTCTGGGTCCGCCTCGCCTCGCTCATCGCATACGTGAAGCTGCCGTCCTGGAACGGCGTCGTAACGTCAACGGGCGTCTCCTCGGTGTAGATTGCGACGCCCGGCCTGGCCTTCTCCACCCGCTCGCGGATGAGCTTCGTTGTCTCGCGCTCGGTGGCGGCGGGGCAACTGGGCGTGGGATGGCCGTGCTTGTCCGAATAGCAGTCCTTCCACGGGTCTGCGAAGCCGAACTGGTCAATGTACATGCCGTCCACGCCCAGCTCTTTCACCTTCGTCTCGTAGGTCGAGGCCTGGACTTCGCACCAGGCGGGGACGCCTGGGCAGACCATCATCTCCTCGTTGCCGGGCCACCAGAGCGGCTTGCCGTCGCGGGTGATGATCTGCCAGTCCTTGCCGTGGGCCTGTCCGAGCTTGCCCCTGGCCGTGAGCAGATAGCCCTCGATGTAGAGGCCAACCGGCACGCCCTGCTTCTGGACCCCCTCGATGGCCTTTCGCAGCGCGTCGCGTCCGCCCTTGATGTAATCGTAGGGCGAGTAGTCCCCCGTCCGCCCATAGATTCGCCCGTAAGGCCCGCAGTTCCCCCAGTCGAAGAGGTGCAGGTAGTCAATCCCCCCGAACTCCCGCTTCGCCTCCTCCACCGCCCGTTCCAGGTGCAGCTCGCCCGTCTTCGCGTCGTAGAGCGGGTCAAGCCAGTGCAGGAACCGCTGGCGGAAGTTGAAGATTTCGCGGAACCATTGCTTCCGTGGCAAAAGGGGCTTCAGCGACTCCTTGACCGAGGCGCGATAGGCATCGAAGTCGCGACGCCAGTTGCTATCGCTCAGGCGGATCCACCTTGCCGGACCTGCTGAGCTCTCGCCGGGCCGCAGGGTGCGCGGGAAGCGGACCGCGGCCGCTGCGAACGCGGCCGCCTCATCGCGGGCCTCGGGAAAAGCGCCCTTCTCGGCCGTGCGGGCGGTGAGGGCCGCGGCGGCGAAGGCGGCTTGCCTGGAGGCGTCGCGGAGGACGACGGCCTTGAGGGGCTTGGAGGGGTCGGCGGCGGCGACGAGGACCTGGGGGCCGGGGCCGATGCCGAATTGCCTGGTGGCGGCGTTGAGCGGGAGGCATTCGTCGGCCGTGCCGTCGGCGTATTCGAGGCGCAGGCGGAAGCGGTCGAGGTCGCGGATGGAGCGGAACTTGCCGCCGCCGAAGACCGGCTCCTCGGGGCCGACGAGAGCCGCCAGCAGCAAAAGATAGACCTCGCTGGCCTTGAGGCCGCAGGGGAAGCGAAGCTCGGCTTTCGCGCGAACGCCTGTGGCGGCAAGCCCCGTAACCTCCCGAAGGTTTGGAACCTTCGGGAGGTTAAGGGAGAACGGGATGCCGTGCATGGTGATCGTTGAATCACTGAACCAGTCGGCGAGGCGGAGGTGGCGGCGCCACTCGGCGCTGTCGCCCGTGCCCGCATCGCCGAGCGGGATGGCGGCGAAGCCGTCGAAGCGGGCGCCCGGCTGCCAGTCAATCGAATCGGAGAGCTTGGAGGGCTGGATGGCATTGACAAAGCGGATGTCGGCTACTTCTAACGTGGCACAGCCGCCCTCGGCTGTGAAGGGGGCAGCCTGGACCTGGAGTGCGAGTGCGCCGATGGCGGGGAAGCGGGCCGCTGCCTTGCGGATATCCACGGTAAGGGTGTGCCAGCGGCCATCGGAGACGAGCTCGGTGTCGGAGATGACGGGCGTGTAGTCGAGGCCGGCGGTGCGCGGCTTGCCGAGGACGCACAGGGCGTAGTCGCCCACGGGCCGCAGGCCCGTGCCACGATACCGCAGGGAGACATAGCGGTGCCCTTCCAGAGGGGCCGGCTCTGGCAGGTCCCACGACCATTTCATCCCTCTCGACGGCTCGGCGACGGCGAAGCGGGTGACTTCGCCCTTGCGCTCGACGGAGTGCTTGCCATCGGGGGCGGGGTTGGAGAGCCAGGCGGTGTGGGCGGCCCACTTCGCTTCGGCGAGGGGCGCAACCCAGTCGGGCTTGGGGGACGCGGCGGGGACGCGCTGGAGCACCTGGGCGTCCTTCGGCGGGTCGGGGTGGAAGGCCAGCCAGTCGAGCCAGAGCTTCGCGTTGCCCTTCTCGGTGGCCTGCACTTGCACGGCCAGGCCGTGGACGCCATCCGCTTCGGTGAGGGTGGAGACCTCCACCGCAACGGTGTGCCACTGTCCGTCGGCGATGGTATCGCAGAGGCGGAGGGCGTGGAGCTGTCTCCCCTGCACTGCGTCGTCGAGGTAGACGAGGTAGTCTTCGCTTTGGGTGTCGAGGCTTTCGGCCCGGTAGCGGAGGGCGAGCCAGGGGGTCTCGTCGAGAGAGACGAGGGGCATTGGTGCCGACCATTTCATCCCCTTTCGCGGCTCGTCGGCGCGGAAGCAGGCGGCCTGCCCGTCGCTCGTCACCGACGCGCTTGGCGATGGGTTGGCAAGCCAGGCGGCCTGCGCGGCCCAGCGCTCGGCCTTCTCGAACTCCTCGCGCCAGAGGAAATCATCCAGCTCGCCGCACACGCCCGCCGACAGGCCAATGGAGACAAGCAGAGATATTGCCAGGCATCGCATGGCCCCACACTCCTTCAAGGTGAACGCCATTGTCCTGCGATGGCGGGCGGGAGTCAAGAGCATTGCGCCTGTTTGACACCCCTTCCGGCCCACGCTATAATCACTTTCGGAGAGCAACGAGTGGAGCAAGGGAGTCCGAGCATGCAGAACGACGATGACGTGATAGCCGTAGAGGAGGCCCGCAGGCGCCACGCGGGCAAGTGGCTGGCCCTTAGGGTGGTCTCGCGGGATGCGAACCGTATGCCTGCCAATGTGCGCGTCGTTGCAGAGGCGGACACGCTTGAAGCCCTCTGCAAGAGGGCACGCCCCATCAACGGCCTCTACCTCACGTTCGCCGGCCCGATCGTCCCACCTGGTTGGGCATTTGTCTTCTCTTCCACCGGCCAGCGGCCGGGGTGCAGCTAGGGGTGGCGCATGCAACTACCGATCCGGCCGGGCGCGCCGATCCACCTCACTGCGCGGATGTTCGGCCCGGCAGGTGAGTGCGAGTTGGATGCCGTGCTCGACACGGGTTCGCTCTTTGTCACCATTCCTCCGGAGTGCGCGCAGGAACTCGGCTACGACCCCGAGAACGCCCCGCTTACCAAGGTCGTCACTGCCGGCGGCGTCATCCATGTTCCCCAGATCACCCTCGGCCGTTTGGTGGTGTGTGAGGAGTTCGAGGCGGCCAACATACCGGCGCTCTGTCTCAATGTCTCGGCCGCAGGCACCCGGTGCTTGCTCGGGCTGGCGTTCCTCTCCCGCCTGAACTTCTCGGTGGACAACAAGGCTGGCACACTGACTATCACAGACCCTTGACACGCGCGGGCCCCGCCCACCCCTGGATTCGTGGCGCAGTTCCCCTCATGAATCCACGCGCCTCGGTCTGACCAAGCCGGTCTTGCCCACCTCCTGGAGCGGCCATCCGGGCGTTTGACGCCACTTCCGGCCCACGCTATAATCACTTTCGGAGAGCAGCGAGCGGGACAAGGGAGCCTGAAGATGCCCAAGACAAATGGCGTGATGACGGTGGCCCAGGCGCGCAAGCGCTACGCGGGGAACTGGATGGCGCTGGAAGTGGTCTCGCGGGACAAGAACCAGTTCCCGAAGACGGTGCGCCTCATCGCGAAGGCGCGGGATCAGCGCGAGCTTCACGAGAAGGTGCGCACGTTCGCGAATAAGTATATCGCCTTTGCAGGCCCCGTCGCGCCCAAGGGGACGGTGGCGCTGTTTTGACGCCTGGGTTGTCCTAGACGCACCAGAGGATTGCATGGAAGTCCCGATCACCGCAGGCCGTATCATTCACGTGCCGGTCCAAGTTCTCGGACCTCTCGCTGTCAGTGAGATGGAGGCGGTCTTCGACACTGGCGCGGCCTTCGTGTTCCGCATCGTGATCGATCCCAGCAGACGGTTGCTCTCCATCACACGGCCCTGATTTGACGCCGGTTGCGGCCCACGCTATAATCACTCTTGGGGAGCGAGGAATGCGAAGTGGGGGCTTGACGATGGGCGAGAACAACGACGTGATGACGGTTGAGCAAGCGGAGAAGCGCCACGCTGGCAAGTGGCTCGCGCTGGAGGTCGTGTCCCGAGACAAGAACGGCTTCCCACACGAGGTGCGGTTCGTGGAGGAAGCCGATACCCAACCTGCTATCTTCGAGAAGACACGCGCTCTCAAAGATGTCTTCATTACCTTCGCTGGGCCTCTGGTCCCCCCGGGTTGGGAATTTGTCCTCTCTTCCCGCTGCTTGCCGCGGTAGGAAGCACCAGGCGGACGAATGGAAATCGCCGTATCGCCCGGATCCCCAGCGCGGCTCACTGTTCGAGTCTATGGGCCACACGGCGTCCGGGAGATTCCCGCTCTTCTCGACACGGGCGCGTCGGTATTCACGATCACCCCCGATGCCGCCATCGAGTTGGGGTATGATCTCCACCTCGCCCCGAAGGTCACAGTCGCAACCGCAAGCGGTCCCGCGGAGGCACCAAGGATATTGCTCTCCCGCGTTCAGGTGGGCGAATTCTGCTTTGAGGGTGTGCCGACCCTCTGCCTCAACGTGTCTTCACTGGGTGTTTCGCGCCTCTTGGGCATGAATATCCTTGCGCAGCTCAACGTGTTCCTGAACAACAAGACCGCGACCCTTTTGATCACCGATCCCTGAGAGCCGGGGTATGCAGCGCATACTGGATTCTGTCGAGCGGTTCTCCCCTGAGATACACGAGCGGGTGCTGGACCTCTGGCGCCGGGGCGTGGTGGAGATCGACCGGGAGGGGCAACGGGTCGCGCCGCGGGCCGAGCCGGGGCTGAGCGAGGAGGACCAGGCGGTTTTCGACCAGCTCGCCGCGGCGCTGGAGACGATTCGCGCCTTCCCCGAGCCGCCGGCAAGCCCCGACCCCGCTGGGCCGGTCTCCGTCATCCTCTGCGGCGGGCGCGGCACCCGCATGCGCTCGCGGGACAAGCATAAGGTCTGCTTCCCCGTGGCCGGCCGAGCCGCAATCAACCGCGCGATTGACGTCTACGGGCAGTGCGGGGTCCGCCGCCACGTCGTCGTGGTCGGCGTCCTCGGCGAACAGGTCGCCGCCGAAGTCCTCCGCGAGCACCCGCAGGGAGTCGAGTTCGTCTACCAGCTCAACCCGGTCGGCACGGGGAACGCCGCGAAGCAGGCCGCCTACCTCCTTGAACGCCAATACTACCAGGGCGAGGTGCTGGTGGTCGCGGGCGACAAGGTGATTGACCCGCGTGCCATCCGCAAGCTCATCCACGAGTTCCGGGAGCGGCACGCCGACCTGGCGGTCACGGTGTCGCCCAAGTCGCGCTGGGCGGAGAGCGGGCGCATGGTCTTCCGCCGCGACGGCTCGCTGTGCGGCACGGTGGAGGCGCGCGACATCGCCCGCGCCCGCACCCTCGCCCGCATCCTCCGCGAAAAAGCAGCGTCGCCCGAGCTGCGAAACGACTACCTCCTGCGCCTCGTCCGCGAGGCGGAGCCCCGCCCGGAGAAGGCGCGCCTCATGTTCGGCGAGCTGCTCGCACGGCTGGGATCCGAGCCAGAGACGCCCCTGCCCGCCCTCCGCTCACTCATCCGCCCGGAGCAAACCCGTTTCGCCATCGCCGAGGCCGACGGCTCACAGACCCTCCTCACCGCCGACCAGCTCGAGGAGACGGCCTCGAAGGTCAACGTGTCGGTCTACATGTTCAAGGCCCGCGCTTTCTACGAGGCCCTCCGCCGCATCAGCGCCGACAACGCCCAGAAGGAGGAATACCTCACCGACGCCGTGGGCATCCTGGCCAACGCCCGCAACCCCGACGGCACGCTCCGCTACAAGCTCATCACGGTGGACGTTGACGACCCGAACTGGGTTCTGGCGTTCAACAACCCCGAGGAGCTGCTCGACATCGAGGACTACCTCCGGCGCCAGGAGGCGATTGCGAAGGGCGTCGAGCTCCACGAGCCCGCCCCCCGCCCGCGCCGCACCGTCGAGGAATGGCTCCACATCCTCGACGCCGACGATCCGGCGCTGCGGCGCCGCTTCACCGAAATCTACGGCCCAGACCCCGCCCTCCACGAGGAACGCCGCCGCGCCTACCGCGAGACACTCCTCGAGTTCGCCCGCGTCTACGGCACCGACAGCCGCGTCCTCATCATCCGCTCCCCCGGGCGCGTGAACCTCATGGGCCGCCACGTGGACCACCGCGGCGGACACAACAACCTCGTGGCCATCAACAAGGAGCTCCTGATGATCGTCGAGGAGCGCCCCGACAACAACGTGGCGCTCCACAACCGCGACTTCCAGCAGTTCAAGTTCCGAACCTTCAACATCGGCGAGGAGGTGGCCGCACTCGACTGGGACGACTGGATCTCGACCATCAACTCCGAGAAGGTCATGCGCATGGTCCGCGAGGCGGGGGGCGACTGGGCGAACTACGTCAAGGCCGCCGCACTCCGCCTCCAGGAGAAGTTCCGAAACCGCCGCATCCGCGGCATGAACGTGATGGTGAGCGGCAACATCCCGATGGGCG
>Ga0194125_10006720_pt1 | contig 16836 bp, 18 predicted proteins | sample TA2KigC250mmetaG_FD_148626 | JGI IMG/M metagenome (GOLD analysis project Ga0194125, IMG submission 148626) | Freshwater microbial communities from Lake Tanganyika, Tanzania - TA2015034 Kigoma Deep Cast 250m | ecosystem: Environmental > Aquatic > Freshwater > Lake | place: Tanzania: Lake... | reverse complement strand
AGTAGCCGGTAGGAGTGTCGGCGCTTCATGTCGAACTCGGTCTCGACGCAGGCACCCCACGCCCCATGACCGAGGCTTCCACGCCTGCCGCTCGGGGCCTCGCAGAGCAATCGCCACGGATCACTGACCGCGCTTCCTATCCGCTCGGTGAGGGCGCGGGCCTCGTCGTCCTGGTCAGCGCGAGATGCCGCTTCTTAAGGCGGGTAGCCGGCTCAGGATCTCGTCGACGGCCACGCCGTAGAAGACGCCAACCACCCGCTGACCACTCGAGGTAGTCAGGACCCCAGCGCGCGACATACCTACCAGCGCGCCGGATGCGTTGAAGATCGGCCCACCGCTGTCGCCTGGATCTAGTGGCGCATCAACGATCAGGTTACGGCCGTACGAGTCGTCTCCGAACTGGATCCCCTGGGATTTGATCCCAGCCTTGGCGTTCGGGGCGCCGACCCTACCCGTGTCTTTGACGCCCGACTGCGTATGCCCAAGGGCAAGAACGGGGCTCCCGTTGGGGGTGTCATTTATGGTTGATGCAAGCGTCACTGCCACAGTGCCAGGAAGCGAGACCAAGTTCGCATTGAATGTGATCAGGGCGATGTCCTTTACCGAATCCTTCGCAAACACGGTCGCCGGAAACGCGTCAGCGTAAGCGGACCGCACCGTGACTGAAGTATTGCTGCCCACTACGTGCTGGGCTGTGACAATCTCCCCTGGTCCGACCAGCCAACCGGTGCCCTTCCCTTGCGGAGTTTCGATGTAGAACGTTGACCTGGCGTACCGCTGGTAGACGTCACTGAGTTCGGTCCTGGGGACAACCATAGCGAACGCCTGTGGAGTCGCCGTTGGCTGCGGCGTAGCGGTGGGAAGAGGCGATGGAAGAACGACGGGTGTTGCGGTCGGAAGTGGTGTCGGAAATGTGACTGGCGTGGCCGTGGGGAGCGCAGTGGGAATAGTGACCGGGGTTGGTGTGGGAAGGGGGGTCGGTATGAACTGTGGCGTCGCTGTGGGCTGAGGAGTCGACGTCGGTAATGGTGTCGGCATGCTGGCAACTACAGAGCGGATCTTGGAATCGACGGTCGCCTGGATTGCGCGCTCTGTAGGTCCGCAGCCCGGTGCCGCAAGGACAGTCATGACCATTGCCAGGAAGAACAGATACGTCGCTGGTGTCAATTTCAAGCTCACATACTACGGCGTACCCAGGATCGGAAGTATGGCTGAAACTACAATCGGGCGGTAGCCACAGATCATGGCCCATTCCGAGCTCGTTGCGGACCCACCCCTGACCGCACTCGAGCAGGCACTGCGGGCGCGCGACCCGGCACCTGGCCTCGTCCATCGCTCGGACCGTGGCGTCCAATATCTTGCGATCCGCTGCTACGAGCGGCTGTCTGAGGCAGGCGCGGTGACGTCGGTGGGAAGTAGTGGCGACTCTTACGGCAACGCGCGGGCCGAAACGGTCATCGGCTTGTTCAAGACCGAGCTCAGGCGCAGGCGCGGCCCCTGGCTGGGCGTGGAAGACCTGGGTTTGCGAACCTTGAGTGGGTCGACTGGTTCAACCACCGTCGGCTCATGAGCACGCTGGAATACGTCCCGCCGGCCGAGCATGAGGCTGGCTGGTGCCGTCCAACCGCCCCGGCGCTGGCCGGGACTCAAACAGCAGAGTCTCCATGAAAGCCGGGGCGGTCCAACTGCCTGTTGACCGGCCAATCGGGTTTTTGCCTTCAGGGAAGGGTTGGGTCCTGTACACAGGGGGCGCTTGCTCCTGATCCTCCTTGGACTACGAATTCCGTTGCGATAGCTGGAGCCGGTATGGCACCTGCCTGCGGGGGCATGTTAGACTGCCGCCCACGTCACGGGATCGCCGCACACTTTCACTGGCGCCACCAGAGCAATCCATATGCGACGGTATCTAATCAAACGGCTCCTGCTCGCAGTGCCCACCATCTTCGGCGTTACCGTCCTAATTTTCATTGTCATGCGGGTCCTGCCCGGCGATCCGCTGGCGATGATCGTCGGAGAAAACACCGGAATATATGTGCTGACCGATGAGGAGCTTGCGGCCGCCCGTCGAAGTCTGGGGCTGGACAAACCGCTATACCAGCAATACCTGAGCTGGATGGCGGACGTCTTCAGAGGGGATTTCGGCAAATCCTTTTGGCGCCCCGATCCGGTACGGGAGATCATCGTTCGGCGCGGCGTGATCTCCGGGCAAATCGCGCTCATGGCGGTCGCAATATCGTGGCTGGTCGGTCTACCGATCGGCGTGCTGAGCGCGGTTCGCAGGAATACGGGCCTCGATTACATTACGCGATTTCTAGTGACGCTCTTCATGGCAATTCCCAGTTTCTGGCTTGGCCTCACTTTTATCCTGATTACGGTGATATTTTTCATGTGGAAGCCGCCGATCACGGTGCACTACCTTTGGACCGATCCGGTCAAGAACCTTCAGATGACGATCGGCCCCGCAATCGCGATGGGAATCGGTATGGGAGCCTTTATCGCGCGCATGAGCCGAACAACCCTCCTCGAGGTGATCAGGGAAGACTACGTCCGGACAGCGCGGGCGAAGGGCCTCGGTGAGCGAGTGGTGATCCTGCGACATGGGCTGAAGAATTCATTGCTGCCCGTCGTTACCGTGTCGGGGCTGCAACTGGCCGGCCTGTTGGGCGGGTCAGTCGCGGTGGAGAGAGCGTTTGGCGTGCCGGGCCTTGGGACCGCGCTTGTTCAGGCAATCACAGAACGAGACTGGATGGTAATCCAGAACCTGGTACTGCTGTACGCGATCATCTTTGTATTTGTGAATCTTGCAATCGACCTGGCCTACGGCTGGATAGATCCACGAGTCCGCTATGGATAGCTCGCGCGAGGAAACTGCGCGCGCCGCACCAGCGCCAGCCGCAGACCTCGTGAATATTCCGCTCAAGGCGTCCAGGGCGCTGATCGGAATCGCGGCCAGGTTCTCGAGGTCGTCTCTCCTTGGCGCGGGCTCTGTTGTGTTACTGATCATCCTGGCGTTCGTCGCGATCTTTGCCGACCAGATCGCACCCTACGGGCCGCTGACCGCCGACTACAAAGCGCTTATCCAGGCTCCGTCACTCAGTCATCTCGCTGGCACGGATAACCTGGGACGCGACGCGCTGAGCCGTGTAATAGTTGGGGCTCGTACGACACTGCTTGTCGCTTTCCTCTCGATCGCCATCGGTGAGACTGTAGGCTGCACGTGGGGAGTCATCAGCGGCTACGCGGGCGGCCGTTTCGATCTCCTCAGCCAGCGATTTCTGGATGTCTTGATGGCGTTTCCCAGCGTGATCCTTGCACTACTCTTGCTGGTCGCTTTGGGCGCCGGAATCGACACAATAATTATCGCCATCGCGGTCACCAGGGTGCCGGGCACTGCCAGGGTAATGCGCTCGATCGTGCTGTCCGTGCGCGAGATGGACTTTGTGACGTCGGCCCGAGCTATTGGCGCGTCTCCGACCCGAGTAATGCTTTTTCATGTGGCGCCGCAGGTGTTGGCGCCTCTGCTGGTGATTTCGGCGTCCGGCCTGGGCGGGGCAATATTCGCCGAAGCCGCACTGAGTTTTCTCGGGTTAGGTATTCCGCCACCAGCGCCAAGCTGGGGCAACATGCTCGGAGGAATCCTTGTTACCTCGTTCAATCCCCCGTGGTGGTTGGTGGTCGCGCCTGGACTGGCGATTACCTTCACAATCCTGGCTCTGAACCTCTTAGGCGACGCAATGCGCGACTACCTCGATCCCAAGTTGCGGGGACGCCTGCAGTAGCAGCGTCCGCCTTCCTTCCATCCGAGGCATCGAGTGGCCAGGTCAAGTAACGCCCCGACGTCTGCCGCGGCCCGGCGTCACAGTCTGCAACGGAAAACCGTTTTTTGGCTGGGTATCACCGCGGTCCTCTGGATCGCGGGCGTGAGCGTTTGGAACACCCTGCGGCTTTCACTGCCGCCCCCGTCGCCGACAACCACCATTTCGGCTCGCGAGACCCAACACGTTGTCCAACCGTCGTCTGTGTTTCTTGAGCCGCTAACTCTTCCCACGTCTACCGGCGCGGTGTGGACGCAGACATTCCATCAGCCGCTCATCGTCCCACCAGTAGTCGACGAACACCGGATCTATGTGGTGGTCGGTCGCACCAGTGACGATACCCGTGTCGTGGCAGCGAGGCCGGAGACTGGCGAGCCCATCTGGACCTTGCCGCTCGGTAGCGTCGTGGATCATCCCGCGACGATCGCCGGCCCCCTCCTGTACGTAGGCACGCGTTCTGGCCGTCTGCTGGCGATCGAGGCCGCAACCGGCATCGTCAGATGGTCGTTACAGATGGGCGCCGCCGTGGCCGGACCGGCATTGGTCCGTGACGGGACGCTCTATGTCGGGTCCTCAGACCTTGCGGCGCTGGACGCAGCGACGGGCAAAACGCGCTGGCGGCACAAGGTCGGAAACGGCGTCGCCTGGCCAATCGCAATGGACCATGACGTCGTAGTCGTGCTGGCCGCCGATAGCCATTTCTACCTTGTCTCGGCCGGGAACGGCAAGCGACGTCTCTCGTTCCCATTGTGGTTCAGCCCGGCGGGAGGGTCGGCGATCAGCCAGCGTGTAGTTGCCTTTGCCGGCACCCGCGGCATGGTCCAGGCGATTGATCTGCAAGGCACAGAAATACCCTTCGAGAAGGCGGTGCGCTGGTGGCGCACACGGCTCTATCTATGGGAGGTGATCAATTCTCCGCCACCAGTGCCGAGAGGATATCTGTGGCAGCAACGTAAGCTCGGCGGGGCTACCGCGCGGGCATTGGGCGGCGACGGGGCAGCAACGTATTACGCCGTGGACGAGGAAACTGGAGGGGGACGAGTCGTTTCCCTCGCTAACGGGGACGGTCATGTCAACTGGCAGGCAATGACTCGCTCGAGGGTCGGGCGCTCGGCCGTCTTCCTCGCCGACCTTATCGTTGTGAGTTCGCAGTCTGGAAGCGTTCACGCATTCGAGATCGCTACCGGAGAGAGGGTCTGGCAATTTGACGTCGGGCATCCGCTGAGCGCGGCGCCAGCATTCTTCGGAGATCTGATGATTGCGGGATCAACTGATGGCAGCCTTTCGGCGTTCAGATTGGCCTCGCCCTAAGCGGAGGATCCGGCGGAGCGTGGAAGGTCTTTGACCCGGCCGCCTCTGCCTGGACGACCCCGCCGCGAACCATACGGCACCCTCCAAGGGCAGGCAAGACGTCACCTCCCAGAACACCAACCCGGGACGGCCGTCGCTCTCCAGTTTCAACGACACCAGATGTCCCAACGGCGTTGCGGAGTCCACCACTTCCCGGTTCCAACGGTTGTCGATGCGGCTTGCCAGCGTCAACCTGCGAGCCGGCTCGTCGTAGTAGGCAATGTGCGGAACACCGTCCGGGTCTACCGCGATGGCGGGCGCGAACCGGTAAGGTGGCGGGCGGGTTAATCGTGGCCAGCGCCTGCGCTCCGGACGCGCCAGCAGTGGGGCCCGCACAGACGTGGCCGTCTGCGTCGTCACCGGCGGGCCGGCGCACGCGTCGGCCACCATGAGCATCGTGGACGGGAATGCTATACCGCTGCGGTAGATCGCGGTCACCGGTCCGGTGTGCCACCCGGCAGTCGTGCCGGGGGCGTTCCCCGGGCCTGTAACGACTCAGCCTGGCTGGACTGAGATGACAGGCGGGGTCATCGGGGCGCGGGCTATGCAAAGCGGACGGGAAAAAGGCGTGAAAAGCAGTCCGGGCGCCCCCCGTGCAACGCGGGGCGCCCGGACTCTCTCTGATTCCAACAAGCCTTACTTTCGGTCGATCCAGACCGTGTCGTACCTGCCCCATTCCTGGTGCAGCCGCTGGTCTAGTGCAAGTCCCTTCACCGCGCTCCGCCACATCAACATGTGGCTTGTGTATCCGAAGTGGACCTCGGGCGGATCGGCGTCCAGGATGTCCTGCCCCTTGGCGAAGAGCTGCGCCCGCGCATCGGGATTGGTCTCCATTGAGAGCTTGTCGACGATCTTGTCAAATTCTGGGTTCGAGTAACGCGCGAAGTTCTGCGTTCCACCCGTCTTGAAGACCGCCTCCCACATCGGGGTGTGGTTCGGGCTCGGCGAGTGGAACACGGTAGAGAGAACGAAGTCGAAGTCCTTCTTGAATTCCTCGTTGACCAGCGCACGTTCGACTGTCCGAATGGTGATGTTCATCCCGAGGTTCGTCTTCATCTGCTCGACGAAGAACGGCGCAAGCACCTGTGAGTGGCCGGTTACAGATGCTGCAACCAGATCGAATGTGGGAAGCCCCTTGCCTCCGGGGAATCCCGCTTCGGCCATTAATCGTTGGGCTTCCTTGATGTCTTCCGCGTTGTCCTTTCGGTAGCCCGGCAACTTCACGACCTGTTCGATCGGGGTCGCTCCGGCGCCGCCGGCGGAGATCCAGCGGCTCACGTTGAGGAATTCCTCCCGATACACCTGAGTCGCAATATGCCTGTTGAAGGCAAGGAACATGGCTCTTCGCACTCGGGTGTCGTTAAAGGGAGGCTTGGTGTTGTTCCACCTGATCTCCAGGAAACCGAAGTTGTTGATCGGGTTCACCTTGACGATATCAGGCCGTTTCTTACCTTCCTCAAAGGTGTCGAAAGACACGTTCCATGAGAAGTCGGCGACGCCCGTCAGGACCGAGGTGCCCCGTTCGGTCCATCCTGGTACATGCAGCATGGTGGCAAACTCAACGTACGGGAGCTTCGGGTTCCAGTAGTCGGGGTTGCGCTTGTATTTGAAGAACTCTGCCGGCTTCTGGGAGTCCAACATCATCGGACCGGTGCCTGGGGCGAAGATCTTCCGCAAGTCCTGGTTGTTCGCGTCGAGGGCCTTCTTCGACATGATGACAGAGGCCGGATCCGAGAACATGTCGAACTGCCACACTCGTGGCTTAGTAAGCGTGAACGTGACTTCGTTCGGGCCGGTCTTCTCCACTTTCCCGATAGCGTCGTAAAGGGTCTTGGCAGCGATGGGAACGTTTGCCGGCGGATTGATGGCTCGAGTGTAGGTTGCGACCACGTCGTCCGGTCCGAACGGCGTGCCGTCGTGGAACTTGACCCCTTCCCGAAGCGTGAAGACGTACTTCATGCCGTCTTCGGAGATCCTCCAGTCGGTGGCCAGGTCCGGAATGATCGTTCGCAGCCCGTCGGTCGGGTTTTTCCGCACGAGGTTGTTGTACATCTGGGTCAGGACATTGGAGTTCCCACCTGACCACATGTCGAAGCTCTGCATGGTGATACCCCACGCTGTACGGACTTCCCCTCCGAGCTTGGGATTCGGTTCCGCCGCCTGGAGAACGTAGCCCGGCTGCGCGGTCGCCACGACCAGCTTGAGGACCTCTTTCTCTTTTTCGACGACGCGCGTCTGGACGATCTGCTTCTCGACGACTACGGTCTGTTGTACGACTTTCTCTACCGGTTTTTCGACGATCTTTTCGACGACGACGGTTCGTTCGACGATTTTTTCCACAGTCTCGGTACCGCCACAAGCGACGGCGACGCCGACTGCCATACCGACAGCGGCAACCACCCACGCGCGGCGATGCAAACGCCAAGACGGATTCACGATGATCCTCCTGTTCAAGCCTGCTGATCCCGCCTGGCAGCCGGGAGCCTGAGCGATAAAGCCAACCTTTAATGGCTTTGACCGCTCTCCTTCGTGCCAGTCCTAAGACGCATCAGCGCCCCACGGGAGCCACATTCGGAACCGCACCATAGCATTGGGGTAACAGGCTGTCAATGCGCACTATTTCCCTACGCATTTCGTCGACTTTCCCTACACATTTCGTCGAGAATGCGTCGTATTAATCCTGACGAGCAAACGGTTCATGCCTCGGCTGGAGCACGGATTCGGCGTGCCGCTTCGCCACGCACAGCCAGCGTTCGGAAGTGCTTAAACTATGCGAGTTTCTCTGCGGCGTACCACCGCAGACTAGAGAGCGCGGCACCCGATGACCTGGACATGGAGGACCACCCGAGTGGGATTTCCTATCTACGACTTCAGAACAGACATCCGCAACGTGCTCGTAACCCCACAGATACGGGCTCGGTTTCTCAAGCTCGAACCAGGGACGGTGGCGAAGCCGCATACCCACGATCTTGGCCATGAGGTATTCCTGATACTCCAGGGACGGGCAATCTTCGAGATCGATGGCGAGCGCGCTGAATTAGGGCCCGGGCAGATGTGCGTGGCGCTGGTGAACCAGAGTCACGGCATTACGGTGATCAGCAAAGAGCCGGTCATCATGTATCTGTCCGTGACGCCGCACATCCAACCAACCCACACGCTTTGGACGGCCGATGGAAAACGCCTTCCTCATCGATTTATCTCGAACGAGAACTATGATGTACGGCCTCCGTCGTCCGCGTCCGATGCCGAAGCAGTGGATAAACAAATCAAAGCGGCCAAAGAGTTCGGTGAGGCGGCCCGTCGAGCCGTCGAACGCCAGGTGACTCTTGGCGCGAAGCTCAAAAAGGCACTTGCAACGCGAGATGAAGCTACCGCAAGGGCCACTCGTGACCAGATGTGGGATTCGTTGTGCGAAGTGTTCAACAAGGCGCCAGAACTGGCGGACGCTTGGAATGACTTGGCCCCGCGTGGCGGCACCGAGTAAACGAGGAGGATGCTTTTATGTCTCGGATAAAGATTGGGGTAATCGGCGGTGGAGCGATTGCCCAGGTCCACCACCTGCCGTTCCTTAAGGAGCTCGCCGAGGAATTCGACGTCCGTGTCGTCTGCGACATATCAGAGAAACTAGGCGAGTACGACGCGCAATTGTTTCAGATCCCGGCACACGTGACCGACTACCGCAAGGTCCTGGACATGGATGTCGACGCAGTTCTCCTCTGCCAGACTGACCCAAAGACGGATGTGGCGATCGCCGCGTTGCGGGCCGGCAAGCACGTATTCATCGAAAAGCCGATCTGCTTTTCCTTGCGGGAAGTGGACTCGATAATCGGCGCTGCGCGCAGGTCGGGCAAGATAGCGCAGGCCGGCTACGTCAAGCTGTTCGAGCCGGCCTTCGAGGCAGCCCAACGGGAGGTCAAGTCAATCCCGGACCCACGATTCGTGCAGATAAACCACTTGCACTCCGGCAACGTACTGCACGTGCGCCAGTTCCGGACCAGGAAGTTTGACGACATTCCTCAGCGCGCCAAGGACGAGATCCAGAAGGCGCGAAAGGCCGCCATCAACGAGGCGATCGGCGAGGTGCCTCCGATCGCGGAGCGAGCATTCGGGATCCTCTCCGGAAGCTTGATTCACGACCTCTACGGCCTCCGGGTGTTGTTCGGCAATCCGAACCGGGTAGCGCATACGGAACTCTGGCAAGACGGCCGCTCGATCACGACGATTCTCGAGTACCCGAGCGGGCTGCGCTGCGTGGCTTCATGGATGGATCTCTCGAACGCCGACCACTCCAATGTGTGGGACTTCCACGAAACCCTCGAAGTCTACGGCGGGAGCAAGCGGGTAATCGTGAAGTATGCGACCGGATTCTCGCGCGGCATGTCGAAGCTCACGATCTATGGCGTCGATGGCGACGGCAGGTCGTATCGCCAGGAGCCTGTCATGGACTGGGAAAGCCCCTTCAGACGTGAGCTCCGGCACTTTCACGAAAGCGTGACGCAGGGGACGCCGAACCGAAGCCCGATTGCGTCGGCGCGCGACGACATATCGCTGATCATAGACATCACCCGCGCCTACCTTGCCAAGGGGCCGATCGATCGAAAACTCGCTTAGCCCAACAGATACGGCGGCCTGAGGAAGTCATGTTCGCAACTATTGAAGGTAAGGTTGCGCTGGTCACCGGGGGTGGACAGGGGATTGGCCGCGGGATTGTGGAGGTCCTGGCGGACCAGGGCGCCCGTGTCGTTATCGCTGACGTATCGATGGACGGCCCGAATGAGGTGGTCCGGCTCCTCCAGAGTCGGAAACGGGAGGCGCTGGCCGTCAAGATTGATGTCACCGACCGTTCCTCCGTCGCCGCAGCGATCAGGGAGGTGTCGGAGAGGTTCGGGGGCATAGATATTCTCGTCAACAACGCAGGAGTGGCGAGCGCGCCCAATACCCCTCCCGGCGACGATCAGGAAGCAAACTGGCAGGTCACCCTCTCGGTCAATCTCATGGGTACTGTCCACTGCTGCAACGAGGTCTTGCCGCACATGAAACAAAAGAAATACGGCAAGATCGTGAATATCGCGTCAATGGCGGGGCATGCGGCCCGGAGAAGCGGCGGAGCCTATGGGGTGAGCAAGGCCGCGGTATTACGCTACACAAAGGGTCTTGCCTACGAATTGGCCCCATCAAACATAAACGTGAATGCGATTTGCCCGGGCGCGGTGTGGACGCCGTTCCAGCAGCGCGGCTACGAGAGGCGAAAGCAGGTGGATCCTTCGGCAGCCGCGCGCGACCCCTACCAGGACTTCGTCGAGCGGTATTCAACCGTGATCCCGTTGCAACGCCCACAGGAGCCGGAAGACATCGGGTACGCGGCGGCTTTCCTGGTTTCAGAGAGTGCCCGCAACATAACCGGCCAGTGCCTCCACGTGGACGGCGGCGCGATCCTCCGGGACTAGTCCGAAACCCATAATTCCGGTGACCCCGCGGGCGACAAGCCCCTCGCTGTGATGTTTGCCACTCCCATATGGGCGTTTTACCATCGGCGCCATGCTGGCGCACGTGCAGCCAGGGCATCCAGCTGCCACGATTCGTGTACACGACCCTGCTGTGGATCCAGTAGCAAGGGCCCCGGAGGGCTCGTGGTTGTACTGGCCGGTAGTACACGTACATCGGCTTGTAAGCCGCGCCGCGCGGAGGCATGACGTATTCGCGGACTTGCGTGTTGCCCGGGTCGGCGATCGCGATGGACCCCGGTCTGGATACGACACAGAAGCCTGCGATGCGATTGTCATGCATCTAGAGCCTCTAGATATGGCCCGTACTGCGCATAGCAGTGCGCCGAGCGATCGTCAGCGGGGGGCCTCGCATTCGGGCGGGGCCTCCGCCTCTTTCCGGATCCATCTCGGACGTTCGTCTCGGCCTCTTTCATCAGCCAGTGCGCGCCGATCTGGACCCTGTTACCGAAGGCCCTGGCGGGGTTTCATACTCCCGTCAGCCAGGAAAGCCGGCTGCGACCGCGCGCCAGACGCCGATCCCCTGCCTGTCGGGTCACGTCCCGGATCATGTATTAGAATCGCCAATCGCCGTGGAGGCGAGCCGGTGATTCAGCCCCGCTATTAGTCCATAACGGAGAAAACGGGTCATGAATGCCACCCCTTTACCAGCCGCCCAAGTGGCCAGCATATTTACCCTAAAGAAATCTTTTGTCAAATCCCCGATCCATGGCTTACGACTGGCGCCGTGAGGTGTTTGCCGCATGGCGCCATTCATCGCAGTGGGAAAGCGCAGCCCGGCCACCAGTTCGGCTCAGGTCTCCCGGGCCGATCGCTGCCCGGCGTCAAGCAAGCGGACCACTTCTGCTAGCTGACGTTCCGAGAGCGAACCAAGCTTGAGGCTGGCCGCGGCGAAGTCCATCGTCATGGTCATCCGATTAGGGACTACGACACAGTGAAGCCCTGCTGCCCTTGCAGCCGCAAGGCCGTGCGCGCTGTCTTCAATGGCGACCGCCTCCGACGGCCTGACACCGAGCGCGTCGACCGCCTTCTGGTACACCTCAGGATCAGGCTTCGCCAGCCTGACGTCGTCGGACGTGCATATCACGGCGAAATGGTGTGCAAGACCCCGTGGACCGAGCAGCGAATCGATCCACCAGCGCGTCGCGCTCGAAGCGATGCCCACCTTCAGGCCCAGCGCAGGTGCGGCGGTCAGGTAATCCGAGACACCGGGGAGCAACGGCGCGTCATCGACGATCGAGCGCAGGCGCGCCCTCTTCTTCGCCATGACTTTTTCCCGGTCGAGTGGCTGCTTCACGAGGGTCTCGAGATGCGCGATCGGGTCGAAGGCATCGCGCGTGCCGATGGCAGTCATCCACAGGGGCAGGGGCAACTCTTGCCCGTGGGATGCGTACACCTCGCTCCAGGTGACGTATTCGGGCCCTTCGGTGTCGATGATGACACCGTCGAAGTCGAAGATGAGCGCTTTGATCATCGGCTAGACGGGGGCGAGTGGCGTGTGAGGCGGCGGCCCGAATGCCACCCTTATCGCATCGGCCGGCGCTACCCTGCCGCCCTTCCTCACGACTCCCATCACGCCGGACTTCCTGACCACGTTTCCGTGCGCGTCCTTGCCCAGGACGGCCGCCATGAGTCCGGCGGCGACCCCGTTTAGCTGGTCGCACGGATTCCTGAGCCCGGTGATTTCCACGACTGCTTCTTTCCCGATGTGCAGGAGCGTCCCGGTCGGGAGCCCGAGCAGGTCGACCCCGCGGGTCGTGATGTTTTCGCCCATCTGACCCGGGGCTATCTCGAATCCGGATGCCCTCAATTCGTCGTGCAGCTCGGCGTGAATGAGGTGGACCTGGCGCAGGTTTGGCTGGGCCGGATCTCGCTTCACCCGCGAGCGGTGCCTGACGGTCGCGCCCATGTGGGCATCGCCGTCCACGCCCAGACCCTCTAGCAGGAGGATCTCCGCGCGTTGTGGCTTCGACATCGTGTGAGTTGGGCTGACATTCACCGCAACGACCACACCCTTGCTATCGATCGCGGGCATCGTTCGTACCCTGTTCCTTTGCCTGGGGCCTCGTCGGAAGTATAGGAGCTACCCGCGCCGGCGGCGGTACCAGCGGGCAGCGCGGGCCCGTGGCCATTGAGCAGCGCCCCGGGCCGGCAGCGAACCCCGGTGTCGCCGGCCCAGGAATCGTATTCCCCGCCAGTTGACCTTCCCCTGAGGCGGAGCCAGTCGTTCTGTCAGAGACTGGCGTTCGGAAGGGGGTCCGGGAGATCCCTGCCAGGTCGGTTGGGTCCGGCAGGCTTATATGAGCACGCGCAGCGCCCTACCGAAGGGCCACTTCCGCCGGAACTGGAATCAGGGGTCCTGGCCGTCAACGTGGCGAGCGAGACAGTTGTGACGCGGGCGCTGGAGGATGCGGTCCGGGCGGGGAAGCTGCAGAAGGCTGGCGAGAAGGCCGGCCGGGGTGGCTTCCCGGGTTATTTCGCCGACCCCGACGGGTACCTCCGGGAGGTCGCCTTCAACCCGTCATTCCCGGTCAATTCCGATGGCTTAATCACGATCCGGTGAATCACCCAGCCCGAACGATCGCAATGCCGTTTATCAGGATCAGAACGATCCCCACGGAGAGGGCGAGTGGGCGCGCAGGGATTCGACTGCTGAGCCAGGCTCCCGCCGGAGCTGCGACCACGGCCCCGAGCGTAAGGGCCGCAGGTAGTTGCCACCCGATGCCTGACGACGATGTGGCGATTCGTGCGAGAAGGGTGATTGAAACCGCGGCCGCCACCGCCACCTCCACCAGGGTCACCGTTCCGATCGCGTGTCTCGGACGACGGCCCCTGGCAAGAATCAGGCCGGACGTAGCGAAGGGCCCAAATGCGCCGGTGGCTGAGTTGAGGGCGCCGGCCGCAAAGCCGATCACGTAAAGCCAGAGATCTCGGAGGGGCCGCGCAGTGCGACGCCGACGGCGCGCGTGCTGGACGATCGGAGCATCGCCGATCGCTGTGACGGCGCTGCCGCCCGCAACCGGAGGTGAGACCTGGAACCTCCCGTTGACAGCCCTTCGGATGATCAACACCCCCATCACGATCAGCAGCCAGGGAACAATGCGGCGTACGAGCTCGGGGCTCATGGACGTCACGTAGATCGCTCCCGTCACGCCGCCGATCACGCCCGAGATCACCAGTGGGATGACCCAGTTCCGCCGGATGTTGCCCAGCCGCCAGTGTGCGACTGCTCCGGCGATACCGCCCGGTACCTTGGCTATGTTGACGCTCAAGACGACCGTCGCCGGGGCATAGCCGGAAGCGACGAGGATGGTCGTCGAGAGCGCTCCGAAACCCATGCCGGCGGCGGTGTCGACCAGCGATCCGAGCGCACCTACGGACGACACCAGCACCAGGCTGAACAGCGAACCCATCTCTTCTTCTCCGTAAACAAAAACCCCCCGGAAAGCTCCAGGGGGTTCCAAATGGCCGAACGCGCAACGAGGCTTAGGCCGGACCCCCGATTGAAGGTCGACAGAAGCACTCGCTGGCAAACATTCGGACGACGAATGTCACGAAGAAGTTCTCCTCAGCCTGTAAATGCTCTATCCGGCAGTCGATTTCGTCAATAGGTTTAGAACGTCACTGCGATCTCATCACCGGCCAATAGACCTCTTTGACGGTCCCCTCCCTCGCTTCGAGCCGGGATCTGAGCCCTTTGGGCTCGGGGCCAAGTCCGGCCCAGCAGCCTGCGGCCCGCCGAGGGTGACCGCGACCACCCCTTCGTTCGGGCCGAGTTGTTCAGCCAGTCGGTCGAGAGCTTCAAAGCTTCCGACATGTCCGACCCCCGAACCTTGCGCGTGTCGGTCATACTCGGGGTATGAAAACGGCAGTTTCGATCACCGACGACGTGTTTCAAGGGGCTGCAAGGCTCGCCAGGCGGTCCGGGAAGACGCGCAGCCAGATCTACAGCGACGCCCCCGCGACTACATCGCGAATCACTCGCCGGAAGAGGTCACGGAGTCCATGAATCGGACGCTCTCGGCAGCCGGCGAGGAGAGGTACGGGCCGATTTCAGATGTGCCGATGCCAATCAGCATGACCTCGAGCACCCGGAGCTTGCCCTGGCCCGGTCATTCAGACTGCCAGCCGGGTCTGGAACTTTTCCGCGGGGCCCTCAAGCGCTCGGGCATGGGCTTCCGGATCGCGGCGATGAAAGCGACGTATGCGCATCTCCGTCACCATCTGTCGCGCGAGGAGTCGATCTTTGAGTGCCGCCTCGCCTGCATCGCGTCCCAGGCCTGAAAGGGCCACAACCATGACCACCAGGCTTCCTGCCCTGGCAACCCAGTTTGTTTCAAGGAGGTTGAGCATTGTCAGGGCGAATCCTCACATCACAATCCAGATCGACAGGCAGATCAGGGCCGCCACTGGCACTTTCATCGGCTGCCCTTTCCTCTGACAGAATTGATTGAACCAACAAACCTCGGAGCAGAACGTGGCCGACAGCGCCGACACGCCTGGAAATCCTGACGCCGCCGCACCAGCGGCGGCCAAGCCGGTGCGCGGACGCGGTCTTCGTGACTCCTTTGGCGTCCTGGGGATCAGGGACTTCCGGCTGCTTCTGATCGCGAACGCCCTCACGTTCGCCGGCTTCCAGGTCCGCAACATGGCCCAGGCGTGGCTCGTCCTGGACCTGACCGAGTCGTCGCTCTGGGTCGGAATCGTGAACGCGATGCCCGGCATCGCAATCATCCTGGTGTCGCTTTATGCCGGCGCGGTGGTCGACCGTTCGGAACGTCGAGGCATTCTCGTTCGCTCGCGGTTCGTGATCGCGGTGCTTTCGTGCCTGACCGCGTTCCTGGTCACGACCGGCCACATCCAGGTATGGCACCTGATCCCAATCGGCCTGGCAATGGGCGTGATGTTCGCGTTCAACAACCCGGCCGGCCAGGCGTTGGCGATGGACGTGGTGGGGCGCGACCGCCTCATTAGCGCCGCCTCGATAAATACGACGATCTCAAACGTGGCCCAGATCGCCGGGCCCGCGGCCGGAGGCGTCTTGCTGGCGCTTGGAATCGACTGGGCGTTTTACCTGCTGGGCGCCCTTTACGGGGTTTCCTGGCTGATGTCGGCCATGATGCACACCCGCAGCGAAAAGTCGGGGCAGGCGCGCAACATGGTGGCCGACATCAGGGCCGGCGTGGACTATGCCCGCAATTCCCCGGCGATCTTTTCGTTGCTGATCATCTCAACTTCGGCAATCTTCACGGGCATTTTCCAGGCGGTGGTCCCGCTCTACGCACGCAACATCCTGGAAGTGGGCGAAACCGGCTACGGCGTGATGCTGGCGGTACAGGGCGTGGGATCGCTGGTTGGCTCGATGGCGCTCATGGTCGCCGGAAACATCCGCCAGAAGGGACCAATGCTCTTGCTCTCCAGCCTCCTGACCGGCGGCAGCATCGTCCTGTTCGCCTTCAGCGGCCTGTTCGCGTTGTCGCTGGTGGCGATGTTCATCATGGGCGCTGCGTTCAGTATCTGGTTCGTCATGGTTCCGACGATCATCCAGACGAGCTCGGCACCCGAAATGCGCGGGCGCGTGATGAGCATCTTCTTCATGGTCGTGCTTGTGTTCCAGCTGGGCTGGATCGTCGGCGGCGTGCTCGACACTGCCATCGGGACGCAGGCCGCGGGCCTGATCTCGGGGATCGGCGGGACAACCATCGTGGTGCTCACCTACCTGAGATCACGGGCCCTCAGAAGCGTTACCTAGGGCCAATCGACCATTAGGCGCTCGGGCCAGCATCGTAAAGCCTGCAGACTTCTCTCAATTGTCGATTGGCCCCGGGGCGATAGGACCGCCGCGATCGTGATCGGTCGAACCAGCAAAGTGGCTCAGCGTTCGTAGGTCCGGGCGGCCGAGGTGAACGACTCGATCTGCTTGGCGTTCTTGCCCGGGAACACCTCCACCTTGACCAACCGTGGTCCGGTCATCTCGACGAGCGCCACCCCGACAACCTGGTCGAAATTCTGAGAAATAATGTCGTCTCCGGCCCTCATCCCGTGCAATCCGTGCCGTTTCGGGTCGTTCCTGGCGAGGTAGTCAAAGTACGTTAGTTCGTACTTGATTAGCCCGAACCCGGGTGCAACGTCCCTCGGGGCGGGTCCATTGCCCTTGATGCCAAACT
>Ga0194125_10006719_pt1 | contig 16838 bp, 19 predicted proteins | sample TA2KigC250mmetaG_FD_148626 | JGI IMG/M metagenome (GOLD analysis project Ga0194125, IMG submission 148626) | Freshwater microbial communities from Lake Tanganyika, Tanzania - TA2015034 Kigoma Deep Cast 250m | ecosystem: Environmental > Aquatic > Freshwater > Lake | place: Tanzania: Lake... | reverse complement strand
GCTCACGTTCGGCATACCAACGTCGCCTGGCGTGCCCGCCGACTTCGCGCGGCAGACGCTCGTGCTGCCCTACAACGACCTGGGCGCGGTGAAGGCGCTCTGCGAAGCACGCGGCAAAGACATCGCGGCGATCATCATCGAGCCTACCGCGGCCAACGTGGGCCTCATCCCGCCGAAGCCAGGCTATCTGGCGGGGCTGCGGGAGACCACGCGGAAACACGGCATTCTGCTCATCTTCGACGAGGTGATCACCGGCTTCCGCGCCGCCTGGGGTGGCGCGCAGGCGCTTTACGGCGTGACGCCCGACCTGACGACGCTGGGCAAGATCGTCGGCGGCGGACTGCCCGTGGGCGCCTACGGGGGGCGGGCCGACATCATGGACCACGTCGCGCCCCTTGGAGCCACCTACCAGGCGGGCACGCTTTCGGGCAATCCCATCGCCGTTGCGGCGGGCCTGGCCACGCTCGAGCGGCTGCGCGACGGCTCGGTCTACAAGAAGATCAACTCCCTCTGCGAGCGCCTGTGCCGTGGGATGGCCGAGGCCGCGGCCAAAGCCCCAATCGCCACCCACGGCGTGGGCATACAGTCCATGTTCTGCACCTTCTTCTGCGAAGGCCCGGTGTGGAGCTACGCCGACGCGAAGCGGGCGGACACCAGGCGCTACGCTGCCTTCTTCCACGGCATGCTCGGCCGCGGCTTCTACTTCGCCCCCTCCCAATTCGAGACCGGCTTCCTCTCCGCCGCGCACACCGAGGCGGAGATTGATGCGACGATTGCGGCGGCGACTGAGGTGCTGATGGCCATCGCCCCCTCGTGAGGTAAGAAGGGTTCTCACACAGAGGCCACAGAGAACGCAGAGCAGGAAGGAGAGAAGGGCATGGACCAGGACAGGAAGACGCCGAGCATTGAGGAGATCAACGACCTGACGTCGAAGATCATCGGCGCCGGCATTGCCGTTCACACAGAACTGGGGCCGGGCATCTACGAGTCAGTGTACCAGAATTGCATGGTCATTGAGCTTCGGCGCCAGGGGTTGACGGTGGAAGCGCAAGTGCCCGTGGCCGTCTACTACAGGGGGGAGAAGGTGGCCGACGAGGGGTTCCGCATGGACCTGCTTGTTGAGGGCACCGTCGTTGTCGAGCTGAAGTCGGTTGAGGAAGTCAAGAGAGTCCACAAGAAGCAGGTGCTCACCTACGTGCGCCTGGCGAAGAAGCCGCTGGGCCTTCTTATCAACTTCAGTGTTGACCGCCTCAGTGACGGCGTGTACAGGATCATTGACACCAAGCGAGGCGAAGGGAAAGGCCCCCTGACCCGGGCCCTCTCTTGGCTTCTCTCTGTGTTCTCCGTGTTCTCTGTGTGAGGCCATCTTCGCCCCGTCCCACGCGAGGGAAACCGTGGAACTGTATGGTCTTACGGCACGCGCGGTTCGCGATAGGATCGTTGCCGGGGAGTTGACGGCGGAGGCCGCGGCCAGGGCGTGCCTGGAGCGCATCGCCGCGGTCGAGGGGAAGGTGCACGCCTTCGTGTCGGTGGATGCCGAGGGGGCGCTGAGGCGCGCGAAGGAGGTTGATGCGGCGCTGGCACGAGGCGAGAGGCCGGGGGCGCTGTGTGGCATCCCCATCGCACTCAAGGACAATCTCTGCACGGCAGGCACGCCGACGACCTGTTCGTCGAAGATCCTGGCCAACTACGTGCCGCCCTACAACGCCACCGTGGTCGAGCGGGTGCTCGCGGCGGGGGCCGTGCCCATCGGGAAGACGAATCTCGACGAGTTCGCGATGGGCTCGTCCACCGAGAACTCGGCGTTCGGCACGACCCGCAATCCGTGGGACCTTGAGCGTGTGCCGGGCGGCTCGAGCGGCGGGTCGGCGGCTGCCGTCGCCGCCGGCGAGGCCGTCATGGCCCTCGGCTCCGACACGGGTGGCTCGATTCGCCAGCCGGCCAGCTTCTGCGGCGTGGTCGGCCTGAAGCCAACCTATGGCCGCGTCTCACGTTATGGCCTCGTGGCCTTCGCCTCGTCCCTCGACCAGATCGGGCCGATTGCGAAGGATGTAGCCGACGCCGCGCTGCTGCTCGGCGTCATCGCGGCCCACGACCCGCGCGATTCCACCTCCGTCCCTGAACCCGTGCCCGACTACGTGGGGCAGCTCGAGGCCGACATCCGCGGCCGCAAGGTTGGCCTGCCCAGGGAGTTCTTCATCGAGGGCATGGACCCCGAGGTGGAGGGGGCGGTGCGGCGGGCGGTCGAGGTCCTGGCGGGGCAAGGGGCCGAGGTCATGGAAGTCTCGCTGCCCCACAGCCGGATTGACGTAAAGGACGGCCAGCTCTCGGCTTACGCCGTGGCCGCCTACTACGTCATCGCCACGGCCGAGGCCAGCTCGAACCTCGCCCGCTACGATGGCGCTCACTACGGCCACCGCACCGCGGTGTCGCATCTTCAATTCGCACATGGCCGCGATGTGCCAATTGAAGATGCGACACCTCTGGTCGAGATGTTCTCCCGCTCGCGCGCCGAGGGCTTCGGGGCCGAGGTCAAGCGCCGCATCTTGCTGGGCACCTACGCCCTAAGTAGCGGCTATTACGACGCTTACTATCTCAAGGCGTCGAAGGTCCGCTCCCTGATCCGCCGCGACTTCGATGAGGCGTTCGAGAGGGCGGACGCCATTGCCTGTCCCACTTCGCCCACGGCGGCCTTCCGCGTGGGCGAGAGGGCGGATGATCCGCTGCAAATGTATATGGGCGACGTATTTACGATTTCCTGCAACCTCGCCGGCATCCCCGGCATCGCGGTCCCCTGCGGCTTCACGACGGGGGGCCTGCCCATTGGCCTCCAGCTCCTCGGCAGGCCCTTCGACGAACTCGGGCTGCTGCAACTCGCCCGCGCCTACGAGAGGGTGACGGATCACCACCAGCGGAGGCCACCGCTGTGACCACCGCGAGTTATGAATCAGTCATTGGGCTCGAGGCCCACGCGCAGCTTGCGACGCGGACGAAGCTGTTCTGCGGGTGCTCCACGCGATTCGGGGCGCCGCCGAACACGCAGACGTGTCCCGTCTGCACCGGCCACCCGGGCGTCCTGCCCGTCCTGAACCGCACGGCAGTCGAGTATGCCCTCAAGACCGCGCTCGCCCTCAACTGCCAGGTGAGCCGCCAGACGGCGCTGGACCGCAAGAACTACTATTACCCCGACCTGCCGAAGAATTACCAGATCTCTCAGAATTACAAGAACTTAGGCTTCGACGGCCACATGGACATCGAGGTCGGGGGCGAGACACGCCGTGTGCGAATCCATAACGTGCATCTTGAGGAGGATGCGGGGAAGCTGCTGCACCCGGAGGACGTTCAGCAGAGCACTCTCCTTGACCTCTCCGCCGAGGGTCGTGCAGCGCTGGCTGGTATGACCTTGGTGGACCTGAATCGCGCGGGCACGCCGCTGTGCGAGATCGTGACGCAGCCCGACATGCGGAGCGTGGAGGAGGCCAGGGTCTACATGGAGACACTGGCGAGCGCTCTGCTTTACTTGGGCGTGTGCGATTGCAAGATGCAGGAGGGGTCGCTGCGCTTCGAGGCTAGCATCTCTCTGCGTCCCTTCGGCGCCACCGAGTATGGCAACCGCGTGGAGATCAAGAACGTCAACTCCATGAAGGCGGTCGTCCACGCCCTCGAGTACGAGGCCAAGCGGCAGGCCGACCGCCTAAGCCACGGGGAGCGGGTAGCGCGCGAGACGCGGCTGTGGGACGACGCTGCGGGCCGTACCGTTTCGATGCGCTCGAAGGAGGAGGCGCAGGACTACCGTTACTTCCCCGAGCCCGACCTTGTGCCCGTGGAGGTGGATGCGGCGTGGCTTGAGCGGGTGCGTGCCGCCATCCCCGAGATGGCCCCCGCCCGTCGCCGCCGCTTCGTCGAGGGCCTGGGGCTGCCGGACTACGACGCCGGGGTGCTCGTGGCCGACAAGGCGCTGGCCGACTACTTCGAGGAGTGCGTGCGCCTGGGCGCCGAGCCGAAGGCCGCCAGCAACTGGCTCATGGGCAGCGTCATGCGCCAGTTGAAGGACTCAGGCGCGAGGATCGCCGACCTGGCGGCCAGGGTGCCGCCCCAGGGCCTGTGCGAGCTCATCGCGGCGGTGCAGGACGGCACGCTCGCCCCGAACACTGCGAAGGAGGTGTTCCAGGAGATGGCGGCGACGGGCAAGGGGGCGACCGCGCTCATCGCGGAGCGCGGCCTGCGGCAGATCTCCGACAGCGGGGAACTGGAAGCCGTCGTCCTCCGCATCCTCACGGAGAACCCGAAGGCCGTGGCCGACCTGCGGCAGGGGAAGAAGCAGGCCCTGGGGTTCCTCATGGGCCAGGTGATGAAGGCCACAGGGGGCAAGGCCAACCCGAAGGCCGTGGCCGGCCTGATCGGGAGAATGCTGCCCAAGGCCCCTTGACCGTTTGCAAAACCTGGGCATTGTGGTAACATGTTCATGGGGGGACGGTCCTCGCACCCGCAGGCGATGCGCGCAACCACAAGGAGCCGGTGATGCTACGACCGCAGACGCCACGCGACCGCCGCCAGGGCTTCACGCTGATGGAGCTCCTGATCGTCATCGCCCTGATCGCGCTGCTGGCGACCCTTCTCCTCCCTGTCCTGGAGACGGCCACCGCCCAGGGCCGCAAGGCCAGATGCCTCAGCAACGAGCGCCAGGGTTTCGTTGCCATGAAGACCTACAGCGTCGGCTTCGATAGCTGGTACCCCTCTCCCGCCTACCCGGACACCCAGCCGGACGGCACGGCCGCGAAGGACGACGCGGGGACGGCCGAGGCTGTAGACGTCAACGATGATGCGACGGGATGCTACTACCACGGCGACCGGAAGGATGTGGGCGAGGGCCTCTATTGGTACGCCTCCCACAACTGGCGCGGGAAGATTTCCACGTACCTCGGCGCCCGGCCCGGGGACGTGCCGGAGGCTCTCCGAACCGACCCACAATACCAAGGCGGCTACTTCGAGCGGAAGGACGAGAAGGCCTACGACGTGCTGAAGTGCACAGTCGTCTACGGCCCGCCGCCCTACACTTCTTACAAGGCGCAGTACTACGGCTTCAACGCCTACGTGGCCATGTACGTCCCCCAGCGGCTCCATTCGCCAAAGGGGGACATTGCGGCCGCCCACCCGGAGACGATCATGGACACGGCGAACACGCTGGCCATCGGCGAGAACTGGGACAGCCACTGGGCCGTGAAGCCGAAGACTCCGCGCACCGAGGGCGACTTCGAGAAGGTCACGGTGGAGGGCAAGGATATCTTCCGCGGCGAGGTCATCACGCGACACCGGGGCGCGGCCAACTGGGTCTACTTCGACGGCCACGGGGCCTCGCTGGACATCCAGCAGACCCACGACCGCCGGTGCTTCTTCTGGATCCCCGACAAGGAGCAGCCGACCCCCTGAGGCCGGCCGGGGCCGCCGACTGCCATGGACCACCTCAGTTGCGACCTCTGCGGCAAGGCCCTCCTGGCCGACGAGCCGGTCCGCTACCAGGTCCGCATCCAGGTCTACGCCGCCTACGACCCCCTCGAGCTGACCCCGGACGACCTCTCCCGCGACCACCGCGACGAAATCCACGCCCTCCTCGAGCGCCTCGCGGCCGCTGACCCCCGGGAGGTCGAGGAGAGCGTCTACAAGGAGCTCCACTTCGACCTGTGCATGGCCTGCCAGCGGCGCTACATATGCGCGCCGCTGCCCAGGCCCGCCGAGGCTGCTCCGGCGCCCTGAGGAACACTGGGGATGGACAAGAAAGAGGTCATCGTCGTCTTCGTCCTGGCCCTCCTGGTCCTCCTGGCGGCCACGGCGCGGCTATTCAGCACCCCCGTGCCGGCCTCGGGCAGCCAGACCAGGCCCGGCCCCCTGCGCGGCATCGCGCCCCTGCCCGGCAACAGGGACCCGGGCGACCGCCGCTCGGTCATACCGTTGTGGCCCACGCTGGCCAGGAACCTGTGGCCGGAGGACCCCGCGGCAGCACAGCTCCTCCACGCGGCGGAAACCATCGCCTCCGAGGGCCTCTTCGACGGCGCCATTGCCGCCTACAGGCGCTTCATCGAGCGCTTCCCCAGGGGCCATGCCGCTGAGTTCGCCCTCCTACGCGTCAGCCAGTGCTACACCCTGGCCCGGCGCTACCGCGACGCCATGGCGAGCTACGAGCTCTTCCTCACTCGCCACGCCGGCTCCGGCTACCGCCCCCTGGCCCTCCTGTGGTGCGCCGACGCCGAGGTCCGCCTGGGCTACCGGGAGCCTGCCCGCAAGCGACTCGAGGAAATCCTCAGCCGCCACCCCATGTCGGACTTCGCCGAGGGAGCAAAGACCCTCCTCGACGCCCTCAACAGCAGCCCGCCAGCCTCTCCCAAGCGCGAGCCCGAGGCCCCCACCTCCTGACCGCGCTTGACATGCCAGGCCGCCGCCAGTACTGTATGTGGCGCCGGAAATCCGATGGATGGTCCCGACCCCCCTCCCTCTCAGGGAGGGGGCAGGGCGAGGGTTGAGCGCCTGTCCAATCCCAGAGCCCCACCCTCACCCTGCCCTCTCCCCGGAAGGGAGAGGGGGAAGAGGGGCGACCTTCTCTGGACTGCGCTTTCGAGAGGAGAATGCGCGATGAGGAAGCTGACCGTGGCAGTGGCCCTGGTCGCGGGAACCGCCCTGGGTCAGGACGCCGTGATGGGCGACTGGCAGGGGACGTGGAAGTCGGCCAATGGCACGCAAGCGCCGCTCGTCGCCCAGGTGCTCGCCCTCGGTGATGGGGCCTACCAGGCCAACCTGCTCGACGAGTTCGACAAGCGCATCCCGCCCATCGCCGTCCTGGCGGGCAAGGAGGCCGACGGCAAGGCCGCCTTCACCGGCAAGGCCACCGAGGGAAAGCTCAAGGGCACCGACTGGGCGGGCACCGTCGAGGGCGAGAAGTTCGCCGGCGCCATCGCGGGCGAGCCGGGCGGCACCTTCGAGATGAAGAAGGTCGTCCGCCTCTCCCCCACCCTGGGCGCAAAGCCCCCCGAGGGCGCCACCGTCCTCTTCGACGGCTCCTGCCTCGACGAGTGGCAGACCCGCGACGGCAAGGACAGCCTCTGGAAGCTCCTGCCCGAGGAGAAGGCGATGGAGGTCAAGGGCAGCGGCGTCATCTCCCGAAAGAAGTTCGGCGACTGCCGGCTCCACGTCGAGTTCCGCACCCCCTTCATGCCCAAGGCCCGCGGCCAGGGCCGCGGCAACAGCGGCGTCTACCTCCAGGGACGCTACGAGGTCCAGGTCCTCGATAGCTACGGGTTGAAGGGCGAGAGCAACGAGTGCGGCGGCATCTACGGCTGCGGCAGGCCCATCGTCAACATGTGCGCCCCGCCCCTGGTGTGGCAGACCTACGACATCACCTTCACCGCTCCTCGCTTCGACGCCGAGGGCAAGAAGATCAGGAACGCCACGGTCACGGTCATCCACAACGGCGTCCTGGTCCAGGACAAGACCGAGGTCCCCAACCCCACCGCGGCCCACTGGGGCGGCGACATCAAGGAGCCGGGCGGCATCCACCTCCAGGACCATGGCAACCCCGTTCAGTACCGCAACATCTGGCTCGTCGAGACTAGGGGCGAGATGTAGGCGGCACCTTAGTGCTGTGGAGTTGGCCGTGGCGACGATCACCGTCTCGCTGCCTGATGATACCGCGAGGAGGTTGCGCGACCTCGCCAGCAGCCTGAACGTCACGCCCGAGGACCTCGTCCGCGCGAGCGTTGACGACCTTCTGTCCCGGCCCGAGGATACCTTCGAGCGTGCGGTAGAGCGGGTGCTGAGGAAGAACGCGGAACTCTACCGGCGGCTCGCGTGACGGCTCGCCCCGGCCCCTGTTGCGGGTGGCTCCCACAGACAGTCACACCGCCAATCGCGACACCGATGTTGGCGATCTGATAGCCGGCTCATAACAGCCTCGGTATCAATGACTTATGGCTGTGGGCAGGAAGGGGCGGCAAGGAAACCGTTGGCGATCTGATAGCTGCCCGACCTATCGGGAGGTGAGGATGACCACGGCGTCGGCGGGACACGCCACGGAGAGGCCCTGGCTGAGGTCGCCCTTCAACTCCCCCACGGGCACGGGGAAGCCGCCGCCATCCACTGGCGCGGAGGCCCGGCTGAAGAGGTAGTGGCGGAAGGTGAGGGGGCCACCACCCGGTACCCTCAGCTTGACCACTTCCTCGGCGCCGCCGCGATTCACGAGGCAGAATGTCCAGTCGAACGGATACTGCACCTTCCTCTCCGAGAAGCGGGCCGCGAGGACACGAGTGCGGGGGTTCGGCTGGGGCACACGGAAGACCGTGGAGCCGGGCGGCACGGTGCGGCACAGGAGCGCCCAGGGGTAGAACCAGGGCTTGAGGGCCATGCCCTCGGCCTTCGTCTTCCACATTCCCCAGTTGAAGCCCTTGTGGGAGGAGTCGTCAAGCATCCAGGCGGAGACCGCGGCGGCGCCGGAGCGAGCGGCCTGGACAGCGTAGTCTGCCATAAACACCCCGTAGTCATAGGTTTGGATGTTCGTGTTCGTGTGGGAGCTGACCATTCCCTCCCGCATGCCACACTCGCCGACCATGAAGAACTTCTCGTTGGCGGCTAGGTCGCGGGTGAGAGCGTAGTCCCACTGCTTGCGGAAGTAGGCCTCCAGGTCGCCCTTGAGGACTTCGGCCTGAGGGGCGTAACGATGTATCTCCCAGGCGCCAAAGCACTTAGCGAGCTGGTCCACCCCCCGCTGGTGCCAGGCGTCGTCGTGCGCCGCATCGGTGCCGACGAATGTGACCTTGAGCTTGCGGTCCGCCAGCACCTTCGCCACATTCTCCACCCCCTTCTTCCAGCGGTCCCAGCCCCCGCCCTCGTAGTTCGGCTCGTTTACCAGGATGAAGTGCTTGATGCAAGTGTAGCCCCGCTGGTTAGTTAGGTAGTCCAGATAGGTGCCGATGGCGTCGGCGTACTTCGGGTCGTCGTTCCCGCTGAAGCCTGGCACCTTGCACCAGGTGGCCACGCCCCAATCGGTCAAGAAAACCGTTATGCCTTCCTTCTGGCACGCATCCAGATGCCGATACAGGCTCTTCATATTGGGCGTCTCCCAATCGAACTTCCCATCGCCCTTCGTGCACCACCTCGCCTGGATCATCATTCGAACCAGCGGCAGCCTCATCCAGCGGATGCGCCCGACCACCTTCGCCCAGTCCTCCTCCGTCACGCCGAGTTGTAAGTTCGGCTCCACCCAGAAGTTAGGGTCCCACTCCGCCCCAAACCCCAGGAAGCGCTCGACGGCCGCGGCCCTGGGGTCTACGGCTATCGCGCCGGGCTGCTCCATTTTTTGCCCCGCAAACAAGAGGCAGGTGAAGCTCATCACCGCCGCGAAGGGGGCCGACCGTTCCATTGACGCCCTCTCACCTTCACACGGTCATGAAATAACCTCAATGCCGTACTGCTTGAAGCGTGGGTCCGTTGTGGCCACAGGCAGCTTCAGCAACTCGGCGCTGGCGATGATGAGGCGATCACAGGGGTCCTTGTGGATGGCGGGCAGCTCGGTCGCTCGGATGCACACATCGAGGCCGAGGGGGAGCACTGTCAGGCCGTGGTGTTCGAGGACGGTGGCGAACCACTCAGCCGGAAGGGCGGGCAACTCGAGCTTGCCCTTGCGGCACTTGATGCCCACCTCGAAGCCCGAGATGGCGGAGACGTAGACGACGGGTGCGGCGTCGATTCTTCGAGCAGCCGCCTTCGACAGCTTTCCACCCCCGCCCGCCAACCACAGCAACGCGCACGTGTCCAGGATCACTTCGCATCCTCCGGCCACTCATCTTCAGTGAGCGGCTCGGTCGGGTCATACTTGATCCTGATTCGGCTCATGACCGGGTGAGGCTTGAGGCGGCTGCGCTTGCGGTGCGGCACGAGCTCGGCGACGGGTTTCCCGCGTCGGCACACCAGGAACGACTCCCCCGTCGCCTCAATATCGGCCAGCACGGCCGACAGCCCCGTCTTGGCCTCATGCACGTTCAGCGTCTTCATGGCGTCTCTCCTGTGGCCTATATTAGTCTAGTCAACTTAATCCATTCTGTCAAGCATGCCCGCCCCCGCGTCTCTTCCAGAGGGCGCAGCGCGCGCCCCACACATTGTCCACAGTGTCCACCATGTCCACCGTGCCCGCCGGCTTCGTCACGGCGCTCCGGCCTCACAGCTTGATCTGCGGATGGCTGAAGCGCAGGGCGTCCATCGAGTGGTAGGTGGCGACCTCGGTGATGATGGCTCCCTCGGGGCCGGCCTTGACCCAGTGGCGCTTCTCGGCGACCTCGAGCTTGACGACTTCGCCCGGCCTCACGAGCTTCTCGGTGCGGGCCTTCGCGCACTCCTTGTGGCTCGGCGGGATGCGCTCGTCCACGCCCGGGGTCGGCTCGCCTTCCGAGTAGAAGAGGGCCTCGCCGTGGCGGACGAGCCATGCCTCCATCTTGGGGGCGACCTTGTCGGTCTTCACGTGGTAGTGCTCGGGGATCATCTGGCCAGGGAGCAGCCAGATGTCGTGGAGCAGGTAGTCGTCGCGCTCGTTGTTGATGTAGAAGATGCCGCCCATGCCGACCTCTGTGAACTTGCCGAGGGCGAAGTCCAGGACCCAGAAGGCGTCGGTCTTGAGCACGGGCATGATGGGGAACCCGTGGAACTCCATCAGCTCGTAGTAGGCGGTCTTGGCCTTGACGGCGTCGAACTTGCCGTCAGCGCCGTAGAAGTCCTCGTTCTTATACTGCATCACCCGGTGCCTTGGCGGCGGACCCAGGACGGTGTCTTTGTCCTCCCCACAGCCGCTGCCGATGATGGGCACGGCGGCGCCGGCCAGGACGCCCCCGAGCAACCTACGCCTTGTCATCTCGCTCACTTCTTCGCTCCTTTCAGGTCGTTGTACATCTGGAACGCCTTGTCGGGCTTGAGGCCGTCGTGGACGACGGCTCGGATGGCGGCGGCCATGGCGGGCGGGCTGTCGGCTAGGAAGATGTTTCGGCCCATGTCAACCCCCACGGCGCCCTGGTCAATGGCCTTGTAGGCCATCGCAAGGGCCTCGGCCTCGGGCAGCTTCTTGCCGCCCGCGATGACCACCGGGATAGGCGTGCCGGCCACCACCTCGTCAAAGCCCGGCTCGCAGTAATAGGTCTTATTGAAGTGCGCGCCCAGCTCGGCGATCACGCGGCCTGCGAGGCCGAGGTAGCGGGCGTCGCGCACCAGCTCGCGGCCGACGGCGGTGACGCCAAGGGTGGGCACGCCGTAGCGGTTGCCCTCGTTGACGAGGTGGCAAAGGTTGGCCAGGCTCTCCTTCTCGAACGGCCCGCCGACGTAGCACTGGCAGGTGACGGCGGCGGCGTTGAAGCGGAGAGCGTCCTCCAGCGTCACGCCGATCACCTCGTTGGAAAGCTCCTTGAGGATGGTGGCCCCGGCGGATGAGCGGAGGACGACCGGCTTGTTGACTTCGGGCGGGATGCAGGTCTTGAGCGCCCCGCGGGTGCACATCAGGCAGTCCACGTGCGGGATGAGCGGCGGGATAGCGAGGTCCATGCGTTCGATGCCCGAAGTTGGCCCCATAATGTAGCCGTGGTCGAAGGCCAGCATCACGGTCCTGCCGTCCTTGGGGTCGAAGACGCGGGCGAGGCGGTTCTTCATCCCCCAGTCGAGATGCGCGGAGCCCTTGAGGAAGAACCCTGGCGTCTCGAACGGCACATCCACAAAGAAATCCTTCGCCTTGTCCTCTGATTTCACCTGTGCGTCGGGCATTCTGGCGGCCTCCTACATGCCTCCCAGCATGCATTACACAGCGGTCACAGGCTGCCGCTGCTCAGCGAAAAACTCCTTGGCACGGTCCACTACTCTCTTGAGTACGTAGAGGTCGTCCTGGCTCGCGTCGGCCAAAGACAGCTTCGCCTTGATTTCGGCCCATGGCAGCTCTCCGTAGAGCTGGCCTATAGCCACGTTGAGAAACGCAGCAGTCAGGCTCTCAACGCCACTGAAAGACAAACAGACCTTTCTGCCAAGGCGAAGCTCGGCGAGGATTGCATCATGCAACTTCTGCCCATCATCCGAGAAGAAGCACAGGCTACTCCCGACAACGTCCACGATTCGCAGTCCGGTCTGGTCATCCACGTGGCAGACTCCCGAGACATCTCCGGCGCGGCTACCATCCAGTAGCCGGAGTCCGCGCCCCCACCGACCTTGTGTCGGTGGGGCGGAGGATTGGAAGCTACGCCGAGCGGCTCTCACCCTTTTCCCCCTCTCCACCCGTGGAGAGGGGGAAAGGGGGTGAGGCGACCCACCGCGGTAGCTGCCAATCATCGTCCCACTGGGACAAGCCCAGTGGTGACGAGTGGCCATCCCCGGCGCCGGCGCCGTAGTTGTCAGTCATCGCCCCACTGGGACAAGCCCAGTGGTGACGCAGTCTCACTCGGCCGCGGCAGCAGCAAACCCCTTGAAAATGAGCGAGACCGAGGTCGCGCCTGGGTCCTGGTGGCCGATGGTGCGGTCGCCGAGGTTTTTGGCGCGGCCGAACTTGGCCGGGAAGTTCTTGGTCGAGAGTGCGCCTTGCTCGGCGGCGGAGGCGGCGGCGGCGAGGGCGGCGGAGACGCTCTGGCCGCCATCGGCAGCGGCCCGCAACGCGGTGACGGCAGGGACGAGGGCGTCCATCATCGTCTTGTCGCCCACCCGCGCCTTGCTCTGAGCCTGAAGCGCGGCGAGGCCCGCGGCGAAGAGCGCGGCCAGGCTCTTCGCATCCACCGGCTTCTTGTCGGCCACGGCGTCGGACATGCCGAGGAAGAATGTGCCCAGGAGCGGCCCGGTCGCCCCGCCGTCCACGCCCATGATCGCCCAGCCGATGTCGTTGAGGACGCTCTTGAGGTCCTTCTTCTTGCAGGCGGCGATGGCTTGGTCCACGAGGCCCATGGCGCGGGCCATCGTGGTGCCGTGGTCGCCGTCGCCGCCGACAGAGTCGAGCTGGGAGAGCATGGCCTGGTTGGCCCGCACCTGCTCGACGGCGGCGCGGAGCATGGCGACGAGTTCTTTGTAGCCGACGGTGTCGAGCATCAGGCATTGTCCTCCGGGCGATAGAGGATGAATGGATGAGTGGATGGGTGGATGAATGTCAGAGGAAGCCACCTCTTTCATTCATCCATTCATCCAACCCTCCATTCATCCTCCTCCAGCGTCGCAGTTCCCTACTTGGTCATGGTCAGCGCCGGGCTGCTGCACGGGGCGTCCCAGAGGCGCAGCAGCTCGTCGTCCATGCGGGCGATGACCATCTGGAAGCCGCCCATTTCCTGGACGGTGAGGAACTCGCCGACGACGGCGCGGGCCATCTCGATGCCCTTGGCGTCGAGGATTTGCTTGCAGCGGCGCAGGACGATGTAGAGTTCCATCAGCGTGGTGGAGCCCGTGCCGTTGAGCATGAGGAGCACCTTCTCGCCCTGCTGAATCTTGCGGTCGGCCAGGAGCAGCGGGAGCATGATGTCGGCGGTCTCGTCGGCGGTCTTGAGCTTCATGGCCCCGCCGCCGGCTTCGCCGTGCTGGCCCATGCCGACGTTCATCTCGTCGTCGGGCATGGTGAAGATGGGCTGGCCGGTCGAGGGATGGGTGGCGGCGGAGACGGCGACGGCGAGGGTGGCCATGTTGTCCTGGACGCGCTGGGCGATAGCGAGGCAGTCGTCGAGCGAGCGGCCTTCCTCGGCTGCGGCGCCGGCGCACTTGGTGACGATGAGCGCGCCCGACAGGCCGCGGCGCTCGGCGGGGTCGGAGGCCGAAATGTCCTCGTGGGTGAGGATTTGCTTGACCTTGAGGCCCTCCTTCTCGACCATCTGCATCACGATGTTGGCCGTCATCACGTCGCCTGCGTGGTTGAGGACGATGAAGAGGACGCCGGCTTCACGGCCCTTGGCGGCCTTGCGGAGGGCGGCAATGACGCGGGGCGGGCCGGGCGCGGCGAAGATTTCGCCGGGCACCGAGATGTCGAGCATCCCCTTGCCCACCCAGCCGCTGAGGGCCGGCTCGTGGCCGCTGCCGCCGAGGGTGACGAGCGCGACCTTGCGCTTGTTCTTCGGCCGGGCGCGCACGATGAGCTTCTGCTTGCCCAGCTTGAGCTGCTTGGAGTGCGCAAGGCCCATGCCCTCGAGCAGCTCGCCCACCAGGTTCTCGGGCTTGTTGATGAACTTCTTCATTGGCACGGGTGTCTCCTTTTCCTACAGGGAGGATGAATGGATGATTGGATGAATGGATGGATGAAAGAAGCAGGCTCTTGTCGTCTGACATTCATCCATCCATCCACCCATCCAATCATCCTCCAACACTGTGGTGTCTCACTTCCCCATCTGCATCAGTTCCAGCAGCGCATCGCCTATCTTGATGAAGGCGATGGTCAGCTTGTCGCTCATGGCCGTGGGCGGGAGGACGATGTCAGCGCCCTTCACGGCGGCCTGAATGTCGTCCACGATGTACGCCGCGTGGGGGGTGGTCTGGATGGGCTTGGGCAGCGGGCAGCCCTTCTCGCAGCGGACGAACTCGATCTTGTAGGGGTTGCTCGCGGGGTCAGTGATGTAGACCTTGGCCCCTTCGAGATAGGTCTCGCCGGGCTGCTTCCTCTTCGTCGGCACGCCGAAGTGGGCGAATGTGGCCAAACCGGTTCCTCCTAACTGTGGTGGACTTGCGACGGGACACCTATTCTGTCAATTCCCCCCGCGGCTGTCAACCGCGGATCGCGTGGCGGGACGGAGCTCGGTGGCGAACATGGCTGCAACCATCAGGAGCGCGCCGAGAAGCTGGAGCGCGGACAGGCTGTCCCCCGCCAGCACGCAGCCGAAGAAGGCGGCGAAGAGGGGCTCCATGAGCAGGATCATGGCGACCTGCATGGCGGGAAGCCGCTGCTGGACAAAGGTCTGGACGTAGAAGGCGGCCGCCGTGGCCAGGAAGGCGGTGATGAGGATGGCGGGCCACACGGCGCGGGAGGGCCAGGCGAGCGGCTCCGAAAGGGGCCACGCGGCCAGGAACACAAGCGTGGCCGCCCCCAATTGCCCCAGAGCTAGGACGCCGGTGTCGTGGCCTCGCGCATAGCGGCCCAGGAGAGCCACGTGGAGGCCGAAGCAGGCGGCGCAGCCGAGCGTGAGGACATCCCCCACCGACACGCCCCCGGGCGCCGCGCCCGATAGCAGGCCAAGTCCTAGCACCGCCACGCCAATGGCGCCCCACACTACGGCATCGGTGCGGATGCCGAACAGAAGCCGACTAGCGATGGGGACGAAGACCACGGTTAGCCCGGTGATGATGCCCGAGATGCTCGACGTGGTGTCGCGGAGGCCAAAGGTCTGAAGCAGGTATGCTGCGGCGAGAACGAGGCCGATCCCTGCCCCGGCCGCGAGGGAGCGCCACCTCGCCCGTCGGAGCGCGAATGGCGCAATGGCCGCCGACGCGATGGCGTAGCGCACGGCCAGGAACGACGCGACGCCGCAGGCGGCGACCGCGTCCTTCACCGCCACAAAGGTCCAGCCCCAGACGGCGACGACCGCCAGCAGCAGGAGCGAGAGCGCGAGACGCTTCATCGGCCGTAGCGTTCCAAGGGCGTGTTGCCCGATTGCGCGTGCGGAGAGGAGCAGGTTCGTAGTGCGGCCTTCAGGCCGTACGGATACGGGCTGAAGCCCGCACTACAAACACGCACGCCCCGCTCTGGGACTTGGGCACCACGCCCTCAAGGCTTGAGGAACCAGGGACGGGCAACCGGGTCGGCCTTCAGGAAGTCCCAATACTTGCGGACGAAGATGTCGCGGGCCTTCGGGGCCGGGTGAACGCCGTCGGTGAAGTAGCCCTTGTCCCACGTGTTGTCCCAGATGTAAGGCCCCCACTGGAGCCAGGGGAGGCGGCGGGGCTTGTCAGGCTTGCCCTCGAAGGCGGTGCCCTCTTCGCCCTTCATCTGGGCCTCGATGAGCCACTTGAAGGCGAATGCCTCGCGCCAGACGTGTGGCTCGAAGCCCGTGAAGTGGCGGAAGCCGTCGGCCGTGAGGTAGGCGAGCCGCAGGTTGGGATAGGTCTTGACGCAGTGCTCCAGGACGGCGGCCATGTCGCGCTGCATCTGCTGCATCGTCTCGGGGAAGGGGCCTGGCGGCATCCCGCCGCGGTTCCCCGCCCCGTGCCAGGTGGTGTGGAGAAAGAGCACCTGGACCTGTTTGGGCGAGTAGCCTGGGCGTTCGAGCATCTTCGCCGCCCTGTCCCACACGGGGCCTTTGAGCTGGCGAAGCTGCGGCATCTGCTGCCCCCCGACCGCCGCGTTGAGGAGCTCGAAGCGGGGGTGAAGCTCGGCCGCGTGCTCCCGCAGCGCGGCCTGGAGGGCCGAGAAGTACATGCTGCAATTCGAGTGGCCGAAGACGAGGGCCAGGATTCGCCCCTCCCTCTCATCCACCTCGCCTGCGGCATTGAGCGGCTTGATCTGCGCAGCGATTCGCACGCCCTGCTTCTGATGGGCCTCGGGAATCTCGTTCTTCCCGCCAGGATACAGCCCCACCTCGAACTTGTCGAGATACATCCCCCCCGCCGTGAACGGCTTGAGCGTGGAGGGGTCGAACGCCTCCGCCGCCCAGACAACCTGCGCCGCGGTGAGCACGACGGCGAGCGCCACAAGCGTCTCTGCTCTCATCGCTCTTCTCCTGTACCCCAACCCCGAAAACCGAACACCGAACACCTGTCACAGGACGTGGGTGTCAGATCTCTATTTTTGAATTATTCGGCTCATCGCGGATCGGCGAATAATTCAAAAATAAAGATTTGACACCTCCTCTCAGTCGCGCCGCGCGAGCTCCAGC
>Ga0194125_10006716_pt1 | contig 16842 bp, 8 predicted proteins | sample TA2KigC250mmetaG_FD_148626 | JGI IMG/M metagenome (GOLD analysis project Ga0194125, IMG submission 148626) | Freshwater microbial communities from Lake Tanganyika, Tanzania - TA2015034 Kigoma Deep Cast 250m | ecosystem: Environmental > Aquatic > Freshwater > Lake | place: Tanzania: Lake... | reverse complement strand
CCGCAGTGGAACATCATTCCGATGTTAAAGAATTATCCGCTTAGCATAGTAGAATTGCAGCCGGCGCTGGCGAAGGGATTTAAAGGATTGACCTGGGGCGTTTGCCCGGACAGCCTGGCGGCGTTATACAAGGAAGGCATCGGTGAGTATTTGTATTTTCTCATCGCTGTCTTCGACAACCGTGTCGAAGGCACGGCGTTGCCGCGTCCAGTCAAAGGCGGTTTGATGCTCGTGCCTATAGGCTGCAAAGTGCCGGGTTATTTCGATTCGCTGGCAAGAATGAAAATCACCGTAACAAATAATCTCTCTGAATTTTACGGGATGCCGTATTAAGATAGTATAAGTATTCGCCTTCCGAGTGGAAATAAGGGAGGAATGGGTAAGGATGAAGGATGAGAAATGCAGTAAGCCCGTCTTCTTGAAGACGGGTATCACCTCAAGGCTTTGCCAAATAAAGTATCACTCCCGACACTAGAACCCACAAAGCCACTACCAGTTTTATCCCCCAGTCCTTTGTAATCAGCGCGGCTGGATCCTCTCCCTCGCGACCGGTAAGCGCTAACTTCTGGTAGTGAAAGATGCCATATAACACAAAAGGCAGTGTCAACAGAAGCGCTTCGGTGTGATGTTTCTGAACAGTATTCGGATCCACCGTATAGAGCGCATAGCATATCACCGTCATCCCGGCCAGGACATTGATCCAGCCGTCGATGATGCTTACCGAGGGATACTCCGCCAGCGATTTGCGCGTCTGACCGGCGCCGGCGGACAACACTGCGATCTCCTGCCGGCGCTTAATCATCCCTAAAAACAACGCAATTGTAAAGGTGCAGAGCAACAGCCATTGCGACACACGCTCACCGACGATTACCGCGCCGGTTTCGACGCGAAGCACAAAGCCCATTGCGATAATTATCACATCTAAAATCATCATTCTTTTCAACCATAAAGTATAAGCCAACATTAATACTGCATATCCGACCGCTAAAACCGCGGCTGAAGGCGAAGCGAATTTAAGCAACCATAGTCCTGCAGCCAGGGCAGTAGCAGCGATAATGCCTGCCTCGGCTACACTTAAATTACCCCCGGCGACCGGCCGACGGCGCTTAAGAGGATGTTGCCGGTCCTCAACCCGGTCGAGGATGTCGTTGAGCGTATAGAGCGCTGATGCCGCCAGCGAAAAGCCGAAAAATCCGGCGAGAAGGTGAACCCAATGCGCCGGATTTAAAACTTCCAAAGTGAACAACGCCGGGGCTAACAGGAAGAAACTCTTCACCCATTGGCGCGGTCGTAAAGTTTGGACGATATATTTTATTTTGAGTCGGATATTCGAATAACCTGTTAGATGCTTTTCCACAGCAAAACCGCCGCCAGGGCTGAGCCGGTTGACCTGACGCGATGTTCAATTACGAGGCTTTCAATTCGGCTCGTTTTCAGATTTCTATCAGCCAGCGCTTGTTGAGCCATTTCGCGCACCTGCCGCTCAGCCTCAAGCGCTGGAAGGTCGAAACTTCCCTCCATAATTACGCCGGCTGAAGTTTCATCTGTCGGAAATCCGACGGCGACAGCGGCGGAAATTAGTCGGCCGGATTCATTGGAAGTATGCGAGCCTATCGCAGCATAGACCACACCGCCGAAAGGCAGGTCTGCAAGCGCGCCGGGACGCGCCCGCGGCGGCATTATACTGGTGACTTTGACGATATTGCAGTTGCCTATGCCGGCGCTTATGAGCGCGCGGTCGAAGGCGTTAAGATTGTAAGCCGCATCGCCGGCGCCAGCGGCCAATAGATAGCGGTCGGGGACGACTATGCTCAAATCAATGCTCCATCCAGTCGGCTTCAGCCAACGCCGGCTTGTGAAGCAGCGGATGCTGCCGGTCGGTAATTTGTCCGCGCAAAAACTCACGCACTTCGAAATGACCGCTGCGTAAGGCGCGTTTCAGCGCTTCGAAACCTTTATACGGGTCGATTTCATTTCCGCAGGTAAATAAGTCAACTGCGGCGTAGCCGTATTCGGGCCAAGTGTGAATCGCCAAATGCGATTCGGCAATGACCACTACGCCGCTGACCCCGTGAGGGTTAAACTGATGAAAGACTTCACCGACAACGGTTGCGCCGGTGGCTTGCGCGGCGTCGAGCATCGACTGCCGAATATGTTGAACATCATTAAGCCGGGCGCTGGAACAGTTGAAATATTCAACCATCAGCTGCCGACCCAAAGCGTTGTTTTCCAACTCAGAAAGCCTCCTGTAGGCTAAATTTGATAAACTTATAAATCAGGATTTCAATACAGAAGCAGCTGAATTACAATGTTCTGCCATTGACTACGGCGATTCAATCGTGGGCAGAACAGTATTCTTATATAGTCCAAGATGTCTTTGCCATACCTTGCTAAAAATTCGGTGGAGAGGTCAGCCACAATATCAGCGCGTCGCGATTGTAAGGATTGTCGATTCTATACTCGCGGTCGGCTGTAAAGTAGAAACATTCGCCTATCCGCGCCCGATATATTTCGCTGCCGTAAGAAATCTGCACCCGGCCTTTGAGAATGTAACCGAACGAGTCGCCTTGAAACGGCGGACGCTGCTCAGTCGAACTTCCTGCCGGCAGTTCGAGCAGCACCGGCTCCATCGCCCGATTGGTCGCGCCGGGAACTAACAAAACTAGCCGGCAGTTCTCATCCTCGAGCGTAACCCAGTCGCGTCGGCTAAACACGATGCGCAGCGGTTCGACATCGCGAAAAAAATCAGCCAGCGACACATTCAACGCATCTAAAATCTGCTTCAAACTATCGATGGAGATAGAAGTCCGCCCGCGTTCGATTTGCGAGATGAAGCCGTCGGTCAGGTCAGCGCGCTCGGCGAGTTCCTCCTGGGTCAGTTGCGCCGCGCTGCGAAGATCGCGGATTTTTCGCCCTATTTCGCTTATCATTCGATATATAGGATATTAAGTCTTTATCTTAATATAGTAACAAATAATATAAAATCCGCTTTGGATTTTGTCAAGCCCTCAATTAAAAAAAATGCCGTTTTAATTAAGAAATTTTCTTATGATAGTTAAATTAAGAATTTTATCGACTTATTGAAAAAAGGTTAGGAGCAGACGGTGGATATTTTGACTAATACCAATTTGCATTCAAATGAATAATAAAGGGATGCAAAATTAACAACGGATTAAACGGATAGAACGGATAACATAGCGGATTTACAGGATTATCCGTTTCATCTGTTTAATCTGTTGTGAATTTGTTTTGACATTTATCATCCGATTGATTGCGACTTGGTATAAGTGTGGTTTTATGGACTATGCGGACAATATGGATTATATTGACAATAGAGATTCGAATATAATGAGTCGTAAGATTGTAAATAAACTTTGTCGTAAATTTCCGATTTGCCTTAGTCCGATAATAATTGTATATTAATATGATAAAGTCAAATGATAAAGTTAAAAAAGCCCAAATTTCATATAGCCCATCCAACGCCTCAATTTGGATCCGCATTTTAAAATAGCCGGAGTTCGAATCCGGAATGTAAACCAGCCACCGGCTGCGATTTCGCGTGAAGCCGCGCTGGAAATTGGCGCTCACCACTATGCAAGCCTACTTTGGCGCTGTATAGGATTGACGGTATTATTTTTAAGCATCTATTCCATCAATTATGCCGGCAGTCCAACCGAATATTCAAAACATTTAACCATTATTGCAGGTCGGAATCTTAAAATTGAGCAGGCTTTAGAGCAGGCAATTAATTCATATCGCCTTGAGAAGGATGACCTAATCCTGCGCAGCGAGTATTGTCTGCCGGGTAGCGGACGCCGGGTCTATCAGCAACATTATAAGGAGATTCCGGTTATAGGCGGTTCATTGGTGATTAAACACACATCTGAGGGTTTCGTCCGCACAATTTATTCGACCCTCACTGCTTGGAAGTCTGAACTAACGCCGGTTTTCCACTTAGATGGCCGCACCGCCATCGAAGTTGCCACTGACTTTATCAGACCAGTCGCGCTCTTCGCAAATCCAACTGCCGACCGCGGCTTGCTCCCGCTGGACGGTTTTCCGCATCCGGTTTGGCGGATTGACTTTGCGGTTCGACAACCGCCGGCGGATTGGGAAATCGTCGTCGATGCCGTTACCGGCAAGGTAATCCGCGTTGAGGACCGGCTGGCGCATTTTGATGCAATTGGATTGGTGTTCGACCCGGACCCCAAGAGCGCGCTGCAGACCGACACGCTGCACGACGAAGATGACGCCGCGGAAGCCATCCCGTCCGAAGCGTATAGCGAAGTCGTCTTAACCGACCTTGAACAGGACGACGAAGATTATTACATCTTGCGCAATCCCTTCGTCGATGCAACGCGGTCGCCGCAGGCTGCCCGGCTTGAGTCGCCCGAATTCATCTTCAATCGTTCGGATCCCCGCTTCGAGCAGGTGATGGGTATGTTTCACATCGACCGCCAGGCGCGCTACATAGCGCGGCTGGGATATGCCGAATTGGCGCCGCGCCCGCAGCAGATTGTCGCCAACGGCATCGACGCCGATATGTCGTTCTTCAGCCCTATCACCAGCCTAATCACCACAGGCAGCGGCGGCGTCGATGACGGCGAAGACGCCGATGTTTGGATCCACGAATACACTCACGCTTGGCTTGAAGGCCTCCTGCCGCGCTGGCGCGGTGGCAATACGCCGCTTCTCAGCGAAGGTCTGTGCGACTATTTCGCCGGCGATGCCAGTCTGGCGGCTGCGCCGGGCTTTCAACCGGATTGGATTTACAATTGGGACGGGCATAACGATTTCTGGGACGGCCGAATACTTAACGCCGATTATTGCTATCCTGATGACGCTCGCCGCGAGCGGCATGACGCCGGTCAATTATGGTCGGCTTTGCTTTGGGCGGTCCGGCGCAGCGCTCAAACGCGCGACGAGTGGAACTCGGTAGTCATCGACCACTTATATGCTCTCGGCGACAGCGCGACTGTGCCGGAAGCGGCTTTGGCGCTATTGGAAGCAGACTTCAGTCTGGCGCGCGGACAATTTCGCAGCTGTATTATCGCTGAATGCGAAAGACGGGGTATTCAGCCTCACGGCTGGCAGCGCCCGGTTATATCCCACCAATCCTTGCTGGATACGGAAGACATCCATTCTGAACGGTTAGTGACAGCGACAATCTTATCGGCGTTACCGCTCGATTCAGCCTCATCAGCGCTAATTTATGTGCTGGATGAGCAGAATTTCGACACGATTTATTTGCGTTATGATGAGCGAAATAGTATTTGGCAGGCGGCGCTGCCTGCGCCCAACCAAGAGGGCTGGGTATCTTACTATCTAATGGCTGCCGACACTTACAATATCGTGACCAGGCATCCTTTCGAGGCGCCGGATGAATGTCATCGCTTTTTTGTCGGTCCGGACCGGATCCCACCACACTTTGTCGCAACTGATTCATTGCCGGATTCACCGTTCCCGGAAGGCGAAATATTAGTCGGGGCGCGAACCGTCGATAATATCGCGGTAGCGGAAGTTTGGATACATTGCTATCGGCGGGATATGGAACTTGTCGGCGCGGCAAGGCTGCGTCCGCAGCCGCACGACAGCACGTTCTTTATAGGCCGGTTGAGCTGGTTGGCGGCGATGGACCAAACCTTGCGCTACAACTGGATGGCGGTCGATGCGTCGCAAGCGCGCAACGCTTTTCGCAGTGGCTTCGGCGCCTTTACCATCCGGCCGGAAGCGCTCATCGATGGCTTTGAATTCGGCGTGCGGCGTTGGCGGTTGGAAGGTTGGTATTGCGACTCCACCGATGCCAGAACAGGCCGAAGATCGCTGCACGACCGTGCTATCGACAACCCAACTGTTCCGCGGCAAGCCTTGGCGATGTTGGATGAGAACTGGTTTTTAGCCGGTTTTGGGCGCGCCAGGCTGACCTTTTGGGAGCGACACTCGTTCGACATCGAGGCTGGCGAATATGGCGCGGTCGAAATAAGCCTAAATAACGGACAGGATTGGATTGAATTACAAAGATGCGAAGGCAAGCAGGATTGGTGGGAGCAGTGCGCTGTGGTCTTGGACGATTTTAGCCGGGATAACTCTCCGCCGACGCGTCTGCGCTGGCGAACTTCGACGCCGCAAGAAGCCGTGGAAATGTCCGGCTGGTTTATCGACGATGTGCGCCTGGCAGTCGGCAACCTCGTCGAAACTGAAAAAGCAGATTTTCAGAATATTGAAATACGACCAGTTCTATATCCTAATCCAACTAACGGCGGACTGAATATCGTTTATAATGACGCGCAACTTGATTTGAGAATGGTCGGGCAGGTGAAGATTTTCGACTTGAACGGGCGATTGGTGCAGCATACCGAAAAATTAAGTAATGATAGAGCATTTGCCTTTGATTTATCGGACCTCCCGACGGGTATCTACATAACTCACATAAATGTAGGTGGTTATAATTTCAGACAGAAGGTTGTTTTAATGAAATAGTGGATTAGCTAGCGGATGATGGACAATCTAATAGACTAAACATAAAAACGATATGTCATTTTTTCGACTTTCCAATTTTCTTACTTTCCGACTTAACAAATGCCTTCTCCTTTACAGTTACCGCCGGTGAAACTGCCGCCGACGGTGTGGAATAAAATTGAAGTCGAAGCGGTTAAGCGCGCCGCGCGTGGGCAGGATATTATCGCGCTGCATATTGGCGATACGCATCTGCCGTTCCCTAATCTTATGCTCGTCGAGGCTGAAGATGAAAAGCAGATATTCTCCAGCCTCAACCGCTATAATGACACTTACGGCGATCCGCATTTAAGAGAGCGGATATTACAAAAAGTCATCCAACGGAATCGCCTGCCGGCGGATGGCATCGATGCGGTGCAAATTACAGCCGGCGCGACCGGCGGGCTTTATGCGGTATTTTCGCATCTGTGCGAGCCAGGCAGTGAAATCCTGACGCCGGCGCCTTACTGGTCTATTCTGCGGCAGGTCGCCGACGCCGCCCAAGTCCGTCTGGTCGAAGTCCCATTCTTCGATGTTCTCCACGAAGATCCAGCGAGCGACGCGGCTGCCTTATTGGAGAGTCTTTGTTCGGCGAATACGGCTGGAATATATCTGAATACGCCTTCCAACCCGACTGGAATGCTGTTGTTAGAAGACAATCTGCGGCGGATTCTGGATTTCGCCAAACGGAAGGATTTATGGATTTTCTCTGATGAGGCTTATGAAGATTATATCTGGAACAATGATAAGCACATCAGCGTCGGCGCGCTGCCGGGGGGATTCGCGCGGACAATTTCGATTTATACTGTTTCGAAGTGTTTCGGTTCGTCGGGGATACGGATTGGATATTGTGTGGCGCCGCCGCATATTATTTCACAGATTAACCGCGGCGTAGTTGGCACGTGCTATCATCCGGACCGACTGGGGCAACTTCATACCTGGCGCGGAATGGCGGGATTTGACGATATAGTCGATATTTTTCGGCGGGATTATGCGCCGACCTACCGGTGGGTTTGCGATAATCTCAAATGCGAAGCGCTGCCCTGTGTGGGCGGCTTCTATTTCTTTGTCAAATTAGGCGCGGATTGGCGCGCTATGACGCCGGAAGCCAAGGTCGAGCGGATGCTGGATGCAGGCATTGCGCTGGCGCCGGGTGAATACTTTGGCGATAAATACGCCGGCTGGGCGCGGCTCTGTTTCACAGTTGTGCCGCCGGATAAACTGAAGGTCGGCATAGAGAGATTAAACAGGCTATTGGAAAGGTGAAGGAAGTTGGCTTGATGAACAATATGGACAATGTGGATTCGTTATCTTAACTTTCTATACATAGCGACATTATTCTTTGCTTATCTTATATGTCATCCTGAACGAAGTGAAGGATCTCGTTCCTGCTTCCCCAGACGAGATGCTTCATTGCGTTCAGCATGACACCCGCGAAATATGCGAACTGAATTATGACGCTGTGTATAACTTGCTAATTGATAAAAAAATTATTATAACTAAAGTTTGTATACCTGCTAAAATCCACCGAGAGTTGCTTAATAGTTCATCAGCGGGCGAATATCGAGAGAGAATTATGCCCAAATCAACTGTTTTTAAAATATCCAGGGTTATAACTGCAGCGTTGATCATACAAGCACCGACGCTGTTTGCCGCCGGCGCTGAGGCGTCATTAGAATTAGACGCTCGGCAGTTGGACGCGACCCATTTCCAAGTTGAGTTTTATAATAACGCCGAAGTCCAGATTGCGCCGGCGGATGAGTCTTTCGCCGTCCCGATTACGCGCTGGATTGCACTGCCGGATGTCGGACAAACGGAAATTGTCTTGACAAGGTTATCGGCATCCGATGGCATTCCGACAGGAAATAACAGTCTGAACAGCGGGGATTTGCCGCATTCCGCCATCGAACTGGATGGGGAGATAATGGTCGATGGCGTCCGTTTGGCTGCCGTTAAATTCAATCCGTTGATTTGGCAGGACAACCACCCCACAGCGGTTGTATATCTACAAGCCGAGTTTACCTTGTCCGCTGCACCGCCATTGTATCGTATGCGGCGTGTGGTGCGGGAGATGTGGGGCGGTTTATTGCTCAACCGCGACGAGCCGCAACGCGACCGCACTAACGAGAGTGCCGACGGCTTGTGGGTCTATGTCATCCCCGACTTAGTTGAAGTTCGTCAGGCGGTTGCGCCGCTGGTCGCCTGGCGCCAGGCGCAGGGCTATCCGGTGCGTGAGATTGCAGTGTCGCGCTGGATGGATGCCGAATCGATTCTTATGAGCCTGCGCGGGATATTGCAGAGTGGATTGAATATCGACTATGTCTGCTTGCTCGGCGATGTGGATGGAACCTATCGCGTGCCTGCGCATATTAACGCCGGCGAGAGCGATTATTATTACGCGCTGCTGGAAGGTAGCGACCTCATTCCTGAAGCCGCGGTTGGGCGTATATCCTATTCCAGCATCGCTGAACTGCAAAGAATCATCGCGAAAATACTGAACTACGAGCAGAATCCCGACCTCGATAATCCGGAATGGCTGCGCCGCGCGGCTGTGGCGGCCGGCAACGAACTATCGGGCTATTCGTCGATTTTAGCCAATCAGTGGGTGCGGGCGAAGTTGCTCGACTTCGGCTATACGGAGGTCGATACATTTTGGTGGACGATGGGCCGTGGGGTAGCGCATTTTTTAGAGAATGAATTTAATCGCGGCGTCGGTTTTCTTAATTACCGCGGCTGGTCGGGCTTGGAAGACTGGTCGGTTCACGCCGCCGGCCGGCTTGCCAACCGAAATTTGCCGGTAGTTCTATTATTAAACTGCAACAGCGGTGATTTTGCTTCACCGGTGCTGTCATACACTGAAGCCTTGCTGCGTGCGCCGGGCGGCGCGGTCGGGGCAATTGGCTCGGTCGGCGCTGCGACGCGGGTGCATATGAACAACGCGCTTTTAGCTAGTTTCTATCGGGGCGTTCTGGATGATAAAATAGCGCGGCTGGGCTGGGCGCTGAACCGCGCCAAACTCGAACTCATATCGACTTACGGCGCGCGCGCCCAAGGCGCCGTCAACGACCACTGTCGCTGGACGAATCTGATGGGCGACCCGGCGACCGTAATCTGGCGCGGAATTCCCGACGCTGTGAACATTCAAGCGCCGGAACAGATTGACTTCGGCGCGGGAACGGTTACCGCCGCCGTTACACGCGCTCAGGGCGGACAGCCGGTCGAAGGCGTCCGCGTCGGACTTTATAAAGCCAACGAACTCGCGGCAGCCGCCTATACCGGCGTCAACGGGCAAGCCCGGTTGACTTTTGACCCGCGGCGACTGACGCCCGGTCAAGCCGTATTTACCGTCAGCGGCGACAGGATTGTTCCGCGCAGCCAGAATGTGCAGTTAGTTCGTCCGCAACGCGCCGTCTTTTATCAATGGCACACCATCCTCGATGACAATAATTTTCCGCGTCAGGGCAACGGCGATGGAGCGCCGGGGCCATTCGAAAGGATTCAAATTGTCGTTACCGCCTCAAATATCGGCTCTGCGGCGGCAGCGTCGCCGGTAACCTTCACACTGGCAACGCAAGCGGCGGGCGTGCGTATCGTCGAAGAGCGTTTTGTTCACCAAGCCCAAATCGCGCCGAACGCGATGGTCCAAGCCGCCTTCCTCTGCGATATTCTCGGCTCGTTCCCCGACCGCGAAGCCGTGCCGTTCACGCTCACCGCCAACAGCGCTGGACAAGATTGGATCTCAAATTTTTCCATCACCGGCCGAGCGGCGCGCTGGTCAATATTAGAAATTGATCCGTCCGGCGCGCTGCAAGCGATGGCCGAAATCAACTTGGACATCGTGCTGAAGAACAGCGGCAGCCTGCCGATGGGCATCACCAGCGCCAGACTTGAGAGCGCCAACGATTTTGCCGAAATTATCATCGCCGAAGCGTCTTATGATTCGGCTGCTGTCGGCGATACAATGTTCCAAAATCCGCTCTTTCGGATTAGTTTGACCGGTGATGCGCCTTATGCGGCTGAACTAACGTTTATCCTGCGCCTGTCGTCTGAAGAACGCTATACTGCAGATTTGTCTTTTTCGCTAAAAACCTTACCGCCGCCGGCGTCGGTGCCAACCGGACCTGACAACTATGGCTATTATGCCATCGACGAACGCGATATCAACTCCAACCTCGCGCCGGTCGAACGCTGGATTGAAATCAATCCGCAGTTGCAGGGGCGCGGTGTCAACACCGGTCTGCTGGACCGCGGCGAAGACTTAGATGCCAGTGTCGTATTAAATCTGCCGTTCACTTTTCAGTATTACGGACGGCGCTATACCCAGTTGACGGTCTGCACGAATGGATGGGCGGCGTTCGGCGACCAGCGCAATTATGTTGACTTCCGCAACCTGCCTATCGGTTCGCCGCAGGGACCGGCTGCGCAACTATGTCCTTGGTGGGACGACCTATACACGCCTTTCAACGAGTGCGCTATATATTACCATTCGGATACAGCGAACCATCGTTTTATCGTTCAATGGCATCGAATGCGGCGCTGGATAGGTCCGGACGGCCCGGGCAGCGTCGAGACCTTTCAAGTGGTTCTGTTCGACCCAGCCTGGCATCCGACCTACACCGGCGATGGCGATATTCAGTTCAACTACCGCGATGTAACCCACGAAGCGCACGTAGACGGCAACGGAACGCCTTATGCAACTATCGGCATCGGCGACCCAACCGACCGCGGCGGGCTACAGTATGGCTTCTGGGATTCTTATGCCCCAGGCGCTTCGCGGCCAGGGACCGGCGCGGCGATCCGCTTCGCCACCGCCGCACAGCACGAATACGGACGGGTAACCGGTCAAGTGAAGGCGGTAATCGACAGCCTGCCGATAGCCGGCGCGGTGGCGCGTTCAACGCGCGGGGGCTGGACGACAACCAACGAAGACGGCTATTTCAACTTTACGCGCGCGCTGGCCGGCCTGCCGTTCAACCTCATCGCCGCAGCGCCGGGTTTTAATCCGCGCGCCAGCGGCGAACTGAATGTGCGCGCCAACGACAGCCTTACGGTCGAAATTTATCTCACCCAGCCTCAATTCGAAATGAATGTCGATGCTATCGAAGATTCGCTCAACGCCGGCGAAATCAGCGAAGCAGCCTTCCAAATCGCAAACAGCGGTAATGGCGAACTGACTTTCGCCTGCCGCGTCGAGCCGGCTAATCCCAATAATGCGCATTTTAGATTTCGAAGCAATGGTTATATCGAGCCTTGTCGGGATGAACCGGACGAGCCCTGGAGCCGGTTGTTCACTTTAAATGTCAGTGCATTGACCGGCGACCAGCGCATATTAGGCGCGGCTTTCACCGGCGACCGTTTCGTCATCAGCGGCGGCAATAATGGCGAAAATGATAATTTCCTATATCGTTTTAACCGCCTTGGCGTGCGTGTTGACCAGATAGAACAGCCTTGCTCTGGCGCGTGGGGTATGCACGATCTAGCTTGGGATGGCCGCGATTTTTACGGCGGCTGCGACGACGCTGTCATTAGATTCGACATCAACGGCCGCGAAATAAACCGCATTTCGTCACCCATAAGTCCGCCGCGGGCTTTGACTGTTGACCCGGCCGGAAATATCTGGACGACGACGCCCGGCGCGGCAATTTATAAATTGTCGCCGCAAGGACAGACGCTGAGAACCTATTCCCAGTCCCTGCGTCCTTATGGACTGGCTTGGCATCCGGCGGATAAAGACGGTTGTCCGTTATGGGTGTTCTCCGCCGACGGCGCTTCGAATTTAGCCATTAGTAAAATGGATACTGCGAATGGAAGTTTCCGACCGGTCGCCGAACTTACTTTAAACAACGGCGACCGCGCCGGGGGGTGCGAAATCAGCGGCATTTGGGACGACCGCGTTCTATCCTTTATAGCCGTCATCCAGAATCCAGATGGCGACCGGGTCGAAGTGTTGGAAATCGAACCCAACCTGAGCTGGCTCCAGGTTGCGCCGGCGAGCGGCGCTATTCTGCCACAGGATGTGCAGAATTGTTCGGTCAGTTTGTCGGCTGCCGATTTGCGCGGCGGCGATTATCTGGCTGAAATCGTCATTGCGCATAACGCTGCTGACGGTATGCTGCGCCTGCCCGTGCATTTGTTCGTATCCCCGCTCTTTTCATTAATCGACGACCGTCCACCGACAGATTATAACTTGATTTCCATATATCCGAATCCCGTTAATGGAAGATTGACCATTCGCTACGCCCTGGATGAACCGACCTACATCGACTTGATAATCTACAATATGGACGGACGGGAAGTATTCAACCGTCGGATCGCGAACACTGGCCGGCCAAACAACATAAGAAGCGAAGCCGTCGATGTATCGCATCTGTCATCGGGATTATATTTTATACGGTTGCAAAATAAGGGGGAGGTTATAACGCGTAAATTTGTGCTTCTCAAGTAATGCCAATGTCAATGCTAATGTCAAAGTCAATGAAGATTTTATCTTAATAGTTTGCAATCCGCTGTTAATGGGAGCAGAATATTGTGACTATTTGGGGCGAACACGTGGTTCGCCCGAACGGGCGATGCTTGTCATCGCCCCAAATTGTATCTTCAAGAGCAACTCTTTTCTGTCTCCATATAATATATATAATTCTAATTCTCATTATGATTTGGATATTCAGAATTAACAACGGATTAAATGGATTAAGCGAATTGTAATTTTAAGATTATATGCTTAATCTGCTGTGAATTAGTAATGAATACCTTTTGGGCATTACCCATTCTTTCACATTGACTTTGACATTAGCATTGACATTGACATTGGCATCTAAATTGTTTTAAAATGAAAGAAACAGTCTTTTTTTTCCTCCTCGCTTTTTTCATTAGTTTCGCAACAGCCGAGCCGGCGCGGTTTGTCCGTCATCCAGCGCCGTCGCCGGACGGGCAGAACATCGCTTTCTCTTACGGCGGCGATATTTGGCGCGTGCCGACCGCTGGCGGGCAAGCCTGGCGGTTGACGGCTCATCCGGCTTATGAGCATTCGCCGCATTGGTCGCCGGATGGACGCTGGATAGCCTTCTCCGCTCAACGTGAAGGCGATGATGATGTCTATATAGTTTCCGCCGAGGGCGGCGCGGTTCGCCGCTTGACTTTCATAGACGCCGACGACCAGGTGTGGGATTTCACATCCGACGGGTCGGCAGTTTTATTCGGTTCGCGCCGCGATGACCTCTATCCGGATTTCACCCTCCTATATTCTGTTCCGATAACGGGCGGAACGCCGATGTTGTTAACCGCAGCCTATTGCCGTGAAGTTGTTTCTGATAGTTCCGGCCGAAAACTGCTTCTGACACGCGGCGACAGCCAATGGTGGCGGCGGAACTATTGTTCCAGCGGTTCTTCGCAGGTCTGGATGTTGGACTGCGCGAGCGGCGATTTTGAAGCGGTTACCGATACAGGCGTGAAATCGACCGGTGGCGATTTTCGGCGTCCGACGGCACGCTGGCCGATGTGGGGGAAAGATGGTGCAATTTATATTGCCAGCGAGCGCGACCAGATTATGAACATCTGGAAACGCGCCGCAGATGGAAATTGGGCGCAAATAACGCATTATAAAAATGATGGCGTACGTTTTCCGGTGATTTCACGCAACGGAACAACGATTGCTTACGAGCAAGGACAAGATATCTATATACTTAGCGAAGATTCTTTACCGCGCCGTTTGGAGATTATGGCGCCTATCGACCCGCTCGATGCCGCGCCGCGGCGCTTATCATACAGCGACCGCGCCGACCGGGCAGCCTTCGCGCCAGACGGCAAACAGATGTTTATCGAGGTTCGCGGCGAAGTCTTCGCCGGGCGCATCGTGGGCGAGGAAGACAAAGCCGCCCGCGGCAGCGCCAATAATCTGACCGACAATAATCCCGCCCGCGATGGCGATATCACTGTCTCGCCCGGCGGCGACAGCCTCATCGTCGTCTCCGACCGCGCCGGCAGCCGCGACCTGTATCTCGTCTATTCCGACGACCCTGAAACCAAAGAACTATCCCGCGCGTTGCGTCTCAAATGGGAACCATTGGCAACCGACCCAATAGATGAACACACTCCCCGCTGGTCGCCGGACGGCTCGGCTGTCGCTTTCATACGCGGACAGGGCAATCTAATCGTCCTTGACCTTAAGAAACGAATCGAGCGTCAGGTTCTATCCGGCTGGTCGCTCAGCGCCTATAATTGGTCGCCGGACGGCAAATGGTTTGCCTACTGCCGCGAAGATGACGATTACAATAGCGATGTTTGGATAATCCCGACGGCGGGAGGAACAGAAGTGAATGTGAGTTGTCATCCGGACGACGACGACACGCCGGTCTGGTCAGGCGATGGACGAAAATTAGCCTTCCGTTCGAAAAGGCGCGAAAACAACTGGGATATCTATTTTGTGTTTCTGCGCAAGTCCGACGATGAGAAGCGGCTGGAAGATTTCGCTGAAGAAATTCGTGAAAAGTCGGCGAGAAAGAAGGATAAAAATAAGGACGAAAAGGACGATAAAGGCAAGAAAGAGGAAGATAAAGAAGCCGGTAAAACAGAAGTTATAATCGACACAACCGACATCTACCAGCGAGTGCGGGCGCTCACTAATTTAGCCGGCGAAGAGGGTGTTTTCGCAATATCGCCGGACGGCAAACGATTCGCCTTCAGCGCCAATCACGAAGGACAGAACGATATCTATGCCATCGACTGGAACGGCGAGAACATCAAGCGGTTGACTAATGGCGGCGCGGCGCCCAAATGGCTCGAATTCGATGACGCCGGCAAGCGAGTGAGATATCTCGACGGCTCAGGCCGGGTCAAGTCGGTCGATGAGAGCGGCGGCGTGCCGAAAGACCATCCCTTCGACGCCAAGTTGGTCGTCGATTTGGCAGTTGAGCGCAGGCGGAAGTTTGTTGAAATCCGCCGCGTTTTAGGCGACAGGTTCTACGACCGCGACTTTCACGGGCATAACTGGCTAGCTTTGTGCGCCAGATACGAGCCTTTGGCTTTGGCTGCCAAATGTGAAGAAGACTTCGGCGACGCGGTGGAAATGCTGTTCGGGGAAATCAACGCTTCGCATATGGGATATAATCTCGCGCCAGGCCGTCTCGGAAGAGGCCGCGGCGGCAGGTTGACCGGCCGATTAGGGCTCGATTTTGCGCCGCATCCATTGTATTATCTGGGTAGCCCGGCTTCTCTGAAGCCGGGGCAATCAAATAACCGTCGGGCTTCTCTGGAGCCGGGGCTTTCACATAACATCCCGGCTTCGGAGAATCTGAACTACGGGCTGCTAATCGCGCATATCCTGCCGGAAGGACCTTGCGACCGCGAAAACTGCCGTCTAAAAGCCGGCGAATGGCTGGTGTCGGTGAACGGAAAGAAACTTGCACCGGGCATAAATCTATATGAATTACTCGATGACCAGGTAGCCCAGCGGGTGGAGTTGACGGTCTGGGACGGCAAAACCGAGCGTCGGCATATCGTCCGGCCAATTAGCCGCTGGGAAGAATCGGAACTGCGCTATAAGGAGTGGGTCAAAGAACATCGTCAGGCGGTGGATTCTTTGTCGGATAGACAATTAGGCTATCTGCATATCAGAGGAATGGGCGAACCTTCGCTGGCGCGCTTTGAAGCGGAACTGTTCTCGGTGGGCTGGGGTAAAGCGGGACTTGTCATCGATGTGCGCTATAACGGCGGCGGCTGGACAGCCGACTATCTGCTGGCAATGTTGCAGGTAAAGCGGCACGCCACAACTTTCCCGCGCGGCGGCGGCCCCGGCTACCCGCAAGGACGCCTGCCGCTCTACTTTTGGACTAAACCTATCATTGTCCTGTGCAACGAACATTCGTTCTCCAATGCTGAGATATTTTCGCACGCTATAAAAACGCTTGGTCGGGGTTCTTTAGTCGGCGCGCCGACGCCGGGCGGCGTTATCAGCACCGGCGAGCATAGTTTAGTTGACGGCTCGAGTTTTCGTGTGCCTTTGCGCGGCTGGTATGTCGGCACGGTGGATAAACCAGATCCGACTATACGCTTAGAGGGCAATGGCGCGTCGCCGGATTACATTGTGCCGCTTAAGCCGAATGAGATTGGTGTGGTTGCTGACAGGCAGTTAGAGGCCGCAGTCGCGACTTTACTGCGCCAAATTAAGGAACAGAGATAATTCAGACGGACAAATAGACCATATAAACAATATGACCAAAATGGACGATGTGAAAGCAGAGGATAGTCGTCTTTAACTATTAATTTTTCAACTTTCAACCTACAACTTACAACTGACCAGATTAATATATATTGCCCTGTTTATGGCTTTGCTGTCCGCTGGTTGTCATA
>Ga0194125_10006714_pt1 | contig 16846 bp, 11 predicted proteins | sample TA2KigC250mmetaG_FD_148626 | JGI IMG/M metagenome (GOLD analysis project Ga0194125, IMG submission 148626) | Freshwater microbial communities from Lake Tanganyika, Tanzania - TA2015034 Kigoma Deep Cast 250m | ecosystem: Environmental > Aquatic > Freshwater > Lake | place: Tanzania: Lake... | reverse complement strand
ACGTCGGCGCGGCCGCTGGAGAAGGTCGCCTGCGGCAGATCGATCCAGAACAGCACCGCCTCGCCGTCCAGGTCCTGTTCGGCCTGAAGCTCGAAGCGGATCTCGAGCGCGTCGGGATCCTGCCGGATGACCTGGCGGAAGCGGGCGGCGGCCCTGCCGGCTTCGACTTCGAGAGGCCCGCTCCAGGTGCGGGCGTCGGGATCGGCGCGGAGGCTGGTGCGGTCCGCCGGTCCGATGGGGACCAGGCGCGCCCACCCGCGCGTGGCCAGGCCGGCGTTGGCAGCGACGGCCAGCTCCTCGCCCGAGTAGATCATCGCCGTCAGCCGGCCCAGGCTGTCGAACGCCGCTATCTCGGCGGCGGGCAAAGCGGACACCAGCGCCAGCAGGCCGGCCGCCAGGTTCAGGACGCGCATCCCCCCAGTGTAGCTGGAGGGCGCTGGTCAGAAGGTCACGCGCAGGCCGAGCTGAATGCGCCGCGCCGCCAACGCATTCGTGATGCGGCCGAACAAAGCGTTAGTGTTCACGCCCTGGCGGTTGGGCGAAAAGCTGGCGTTGGGATTGGTGTGGTTGACGTGGTTGAAGGCGTTGAAGGCCTCGGCCCGGAACTCCATCTGCATGCGCTCCTTCAGGCGGAAGTTCTTGAACGCCGACAGGGCCACGTCCACCATGGCCGGCCCGCGCGTGTTGGGCAGCGTGCGCGGCGCGTTGCCGATCACCCAGTCGGCCGGGTTGCGGAAGGCGTCCGTATCGAACCAGCGGGTCACGGTGCGCTGAGAGCCCGGCACAGCGGGGTCCCGGATCACATCCGGGAAGTTTATTCCGGTGAAGTTGTTGGAGCCGCGCACCAGCAGCGGCGTGCCGCTCTCGAGGGTGGTGATAGTGTTGATCTGCCAGCCCCCGAGCACCTGCTCCGCCACGCCCCGCGTGCCGCTCAGGAAGGGCTTGCCAGCGCCCAAGGGCAGCTCGTAGACCGCGCTGGCGACCAGGCGGTGAGTCACGTCGTTCTGGTCGATGGCCCGCTCCAGCCTCCGGTTGAAGCGGCCTACGCGAAACTCGCCCGGCGTGCCGCTGCTGCCCGCGGTGGAAAAGGAATCGTTGATCAGCTTGCTGTCGGTGTAGGCGACGAGGGCGCTGAGGCCCTGGGAAAACCGCCGTTCGATGGTCACCTGCAAAGAGTGGTAGATGCTCGAGGAGCCGTGGTTGGCGTAAGTGCTGACGCTGGTGTAGTCCGGGTACGGCAGCAGCAACTGCGAGCGCGCCACCGTCGCGGCCGAGAGCGCGCCGCTCGGAATCTGGCCGAAGAAGGGGTTGGACACGCGGTCCTGCAACTGTAGCCCCAGAGCGAAGTGAGCCGGATCGAGCTGGTTGAGGTTGTAGTTGCCGCCGAACAGCTTGGTCCCCTTGTTGCCGGCGTAGCTCGCGGATGCCACCCAGCGGCCGGGCAGCTCGCGCTGGAGGGTGAAATTCCACTGCTGCAAGTACGGGACGGGGGCGTTGCGATCCTGGTAGCGCACGCCCTGGCCGCGAAAGGCCGAAGGCCCGCCCGCGGGCCCTTGCGCGACCACCAGGGACGCGGGCCCCTGGCTGAACTGGAATGCCTTGAACGGTCCGGCGCCGGGCGCCACGAAGGGAGTGACCGCCGAGAAACCATAGGCGTTTGAGTCATCGCCCTGGGTGTCGCCGGATTCCACCAGCAGATAGACCAGGCCATAGCCGGCGCGGATGGCCGTCTTGCCGTCGCCCGTCAGGTCGTAGGCGAAGCCCAGGCGCGGCCCGAAGTTGTTGTAGTCCCGATCCACAAAATACCGCGGCGCATTTACTCCAGAGTAAGTCAGCAGCCCCGGCATCTTAGTCTCCGGATTACTCACGAAGGGATCGAAATTGGAGTGCCGGTTGTGTCGCTCCACCGGTTCGGACGCCAGGTCGTAACGCAATCCTAAGTTCAACGTTAGCCGCGGGGTGACCTTGAAGTCATCCTGGATGTAAATGGCGTTCGACCAGGAGTGGAAGGAGAAGGAGGGTAGAAACTCCTGGCTGCCGCCCGACACCTCGCCCAGCAGGAAGGTCGCCATCCCCACGCCGGTGCCGGCCGGGCGTTGCGGATCGCCGGTCAGGCCTCCGGAGAAGGAGAAGGCGCCCGAGATGTACCCGAAGCGCCGCCAGTTGAGCCGGAACCAGCGCTGATCGACGCCCGCCTTGATCTGGTGGCGGCCCTTCACCCAGGTCATGCTGTCGGCCAGTTGCAGGGTGTTCTGCGCGCGGATTCCCGCTGCAAACGAGGAAGCGCCCAGAGAGAGCATTCCGCCGATGTCCACCCACGGAAAAAGGTCGCGGGGGATGATCTTGGGCATGCCCAGCTTCTCCGGCCAGTCCTGGCCAAAGCTGGGATGCAGGAAGGGCAGGTTCTGGCGGGTGAAGTTGGCCTTGAACTCGTTGATCAGGCTGGGCGAGAAGACATGGGTCTCGGTCAGGATCACGTTGTGGTTGTCGCGCTGGTCGCGGCGGGCGAAGGTCTCCGGATCGGCCGGCCCCAGACCCAGTCCTGAGCCTTGCCGGGTGTTACGGGTCACCGAGTAGCGGCCGAAGATGCTGTCGCTCTCCGAGAAGCGATGATCCAGGCGGAGATTGGTGACCCCCTGGTTAACCGGCGTGGAGGCCAGCGAGAGGAAGTTCAGCGCGTTGGTCAGCCGGTCCTCCGGTTCCACGTTGGGTCTGGGCATGAACTCGAGAACCTTCAAGGACAGCGCGTCCATGCGGTTCCTGGGGACCACATTGCGCGGCAGCGGGTCACGCACGAACCCGCTGCCCGCCGGATTGGCCCGGGTGGTGGCGGGGTCGAACAGGGGAATCAGGTTGCCCCGGCCGTCGAAGGTGGTGGACAAATCGCCCTCGCGCTGGGCCGGCGTGGGGACGGTCCGCTTCTGCAACGAGGAGGTCCGGTGCCGCCATTGCTCGTAGCCGAAGAAGAAGAAGGTGCGGTTCTTGCCGTTGTAGGTCTTGGGGACCCACACCGGGCCGCCCACGGTCCCGCCGAACTGGTGATAGCGCAGCACCGGCTTGATGCGCCCGCTGAGCGGGTCGCGCTGCGTGGCGAAGGCATGGCGCGCGTCCAGCGCGTCGTTGCGGAAGAACTCGTAGAGCGACCCGCGGAATTCGTTGGTGCCCGCCTTGGTGGCCACGTTGATCACCCCGCCCGAGGTCTGGCCGAACTCCGCCTTCATGGCGTTGGTCTCGACCTTGAATTCCTCGACCGCGTCGGTCATGGGCACCACCGCGATCTCGTTGTGTACGGGCACGGTGTTCATGCCGCCGTCGATGAAAAACTGGTTGCCGTAGATGGGCCCGCCGTTGAAGGTGATCTGCGAGAAGCCCTGGTTGGTGATCTCGCCGAAGCCGTCGGTGTCGCGGCTGATGGGCCGCACCCCGGCCACCAGCTTCACCAGGTTGAAGACGTGTCGGCCGTTCAGGGGCAGCTCCTCGATGCGCTGCCGCTCCACCACCGTGCCCAGCGTGGCCTCCTCGGTGCGCACGCGCGAGACCTCGCCGGAGACGGTGACGGTCTCCGACAGCGCCCCCAGCTCCAGCCGGACGTCCAGCCGCAGGCGCTGGGACACTTCCAGTACCACGTCGGTGCGCCGGAAGGTCCGGAAGCCCTGGGCCGTGGCGGAAACCTCGTAGCGGCCCACCGGCAGGTTGGGAATCACATAGGTGCCGTCTTCGGAACTGACGGCCCGGTACGGGATAGCGGTCCCTACGTTCAGAGCGGTCACCTCGGCGCCCGGCACGCGAGCCTGCTGGACGTCCGTGATGGTCCCGGTGATGGTGCCCAGCGGCGACTGCGCCCATGACAAGACCGCCGCCATCGCAGACACCAGGAACAGCCTTCCAAGAATCGTCATGCTACACCCCTTTGAGCAAGGTGCTCATCCCACCTGTTAACTCAACGTCGCGGTCCCCGTCAAGCCCGCCCCGCGCGGCTGGCTTGGCGCCGGCGGCTACCTGCGGTATAGTGACCCCGATGGAGGTGTTGCTATGCGTCGCATCTTCGGCCTGTGCTTGCTGATCGCGGTGGAAGCCGCCGCGCAGACCATCACCGGAACGATCATCGGTTCAGTCAAGGATCCCAGCGGGCTGGCGGTGGCTGGCGCTTCGGTCACCCTGACGCAGGCCGCCACCGGTGGGCAGCGGCAAGCCCGCACCAACGAGCAGGGCGATTTCGTCTTCAGCAGCCTGCAACCGGGCGAGTACAGTGTGGCGGTGGTGTCCACGGGCTTCAAGAGATACGAGAAGCGCGCGGTGGTGCTGTCGGCTTCCGAGACGCTGCCGGTCGGCGACCTGACGCTGGAGGTGGGCGCGGTGGCCGAGACCGTGACGGTGACGGCTCAGGGCGCCGTGGTGCAGACGGCCAGCGCGGAGCGCTCCGGACTGGTCACCGGCAGCCAGGTGGAGAACCTGCTGATCAAGGGACGCAACGTCCACGCGCTGTTGCAGCTCCTGCCGGGGGTGGTGGATCTCGCCGACGACGATTCCCCTAATCGCAATTTCAATATCTACGTGCAGGGCAACCGCCGCAACACCAACGCGTTCATGCTGGACGGCATGTCGCTGAATGCCATCGGCAACAACTTCAACGTGCTGGTGGGCGTCAGCCAGGACGCCGTGGCCGAGGTCAAGATCCTGCTGACCAACTACCAGGCCGAGTTCGGCCGCATGTCGGGCGCTAACGTCCAGATCGTCACCAAGTCGGGCACCCGCGAACTCCACGGCCTGGGCTCCTACTTCAAGCGCCACGAGCAGTTCAACGCCAACAACTTCTTCAGCAACCGTCTGGGAGTGGAAAAGCCGCGCTACCGCTTCAACACCTGGAACTACAACCTGGGCGGCCCGGTCTACATCCCCGGCAAGTTCAACCGCGACCGCGACAAGCTCTTCTTCTTCTGGGCCCAGGAGTACTGGCCTCAGAAAATCAGCCGGCCGGTAGGGCAGTTGACGGTCCCCACAGAACTGGAACGGGCCGGGGATTTCTCTCAGTCCCTGGACCTGAACAACCGGCTGATCACAGTGACGGATCCCACCACCGCCAGGGCCTTCCCGGACAACCGCGTACCCGCGAGCCGCATCGACGCCAGCGGGCAGGCGCTGCTCAAGGTCTTTCCGGCGCCCAACTTCTTTGACCGCGGCCTCTCGGCCGGCCGCTATAACTACGTCTTCCAAACGGACAACAAGACTCCGCAGCGGACCGAAACGCTCAAGCTGGACTACCACCTCAACTCCAACAACCTGCTGTTCGGCAACTACACGGCCTACTCGGACGTGCAGGAAGGGGCCATCGGGATCCCCTCTTCGGGCGGCACCAACTGGCCACAGATGCGCAAGACCTTCAACAACCAGGGCAAGGCCTTCATCGGGCGCTACCAACGCATCTTCTCCCCCACGCTGATCAACGAGCTGAGCGTGGGCTTCATTCACCGCCCCGCCGACGATGTGGTCAACGAAGAGGAGGTGCGCCGCAACCAGCGCGACACGGTGGGGTTCAAGGTGGGCCAGTTCAGCCCCGACGCCAACCCCTTGAAGATGATTCCCAACGCCACCTATGGCGGGGTCACCAGCGCGGCCAACCTGACCATCGAGGGGCGTTTCCCCCTGCGCACCACGCACGATTCGATCACCGTCACCAACAACCTGACCAAGACCCTCGGCGCGCACACCATCAAGGGGGGAATCTACCTGGACCGCATCTGGCGCAACGCCTCCAACGCCGTCAACTTCAACGGCAGTTTCGATTTCGGGCGCAACGTCAACAACCCGCTGGACACCGGTTACGCCTATTCGAACGGCGTGCTGGGGATCTTCAACTCTTACACCGAGGCCTCCAGCCGGCCCTATCTGCACTTCCGGGTGAGCAACATCGAGTGGTTCCTCCAGGACAACTGGAGAGCGGCCCGCCGCCTGACCCTCGACTACGGCCTGCGCTTCGCCCTGGTGCTGCCGCTGTTCGAGCAGGACAACCTGGTTTCCGGATTCGTGCCGGACCGCTTCAGCGCGGCGCGGCAGGTGCGGCTGATCGAGCCCGGGCTGGTGAGCAACCGCCGGGTGGGTGTGCATCCGGTGACCAGGGAGGTCTATCCGGCCGCCCTGATAGGGGCCATCGCGCCCGGAACCGGAGATGTAAACAACGGTCTGGTGACGACCAGCCAGGATCGCAACTACCCGCGCTCGCTGATCGAGAGCCGCGGCGTGCACTACGGGCCGCGGCTGGGCTTCGCCTATGATGTGTTCGGCAGCGGCCGCACGGCGGTGCGCGGCGGTTTCGGCATGTTCTACAACCGCCAGAACCTGGATGCCGCGCTCAATCCTTTCACCACCCAGGCGCCCCTGGTGCTGAACCCGGTGATTAACTTCGGGACCCTGACTACGCTGCTGTCCAGTTCCGGTCTGCTGTTCCCACAGAACGTGCTGGGCATCGACCGGAAAGCCATGGTGCCCACGGTGATGAACTTCAGCCTCTCCCTCCAGCAGAATGTGGGCCTCGGAACAGTGGTGGACGTGGGCTACGCCGGCTCGCTGGGACGCCACCTGATGTGGCAGCGCAACCTGAACGCGATTCCCTTCGGCGCAAACTTCGAGGCCAAGAATGCGGACCCGACCAACCCGCGCGTGCCGCTGCCCCAGGCCTTCCTGCGACCGCTGGTCGGGCACAACAACGTGAACTTCCGCGAGTGGGCCTCCTCGTCCAGCTACCACTCCCTTCAGGTCGCCGCCAACCGCCGCTTCGCGCGGGGCTGGCAGTTCGGGGCCTCCTGGACCTGGTCGAAGACCATGGATTTCAACGACAACGACACCGATGGGGTCAGCACACTGGTGCCCGTGCGGGTGTGGAACTACGGGCTGGCCTCCTTCGACCGCACCCACGTGGCCAAGATCAACTGGCTGTGGGACATCCCGCGCACGCCCTGGAAGAGCCTGCCGGTGAGACTGGCGCTGAACGACTGGCAGGTCTCCGGCATCGCCAGCTTCGTGAGCGGCGCCCCGCTCGGCATCGGCTACTCGACCACCACCTCGATCGACATCACAGGCTCGCCGACCGATGGGGCGCGCATCGTCGTCACCGGCAACCCCGTGCTGCCCAAGAGCGAGCGCACCTTCAGCCGGAACTTCCGCACGGAGGTCTTCCAGCTTCCCGAGAAGGGCGACCTCGGGAACGCGGCCAAGACCCTGATTCGCGGTCCGGGCGTGAACAACTGGGACGTGGCGGTCTTCAAGACCGTCCCCATCCGCGAGCCGATACGCCTGCAATTCCGGCTCGAGTTCTACAACGCCTTCAACCACACCCAGTTCAGCGCCCTGGACACCACGGCGCGCTTCGAACCCACGGGCAAGCAGGTCAATGCCCGCTTCGGAGAATACACGGCGGCGCGCAACCCGCGCCAGATCCAGTTGGCCCTGCGGTTCTACTTCTAATGAAGGCGGTCATGTCTCGACTGCTCCTCGCGCTGATGGCTGCGGTAGTGCTGGCCGCGCAGCCCGCGCCGCCGATCGCGCTCAACGCGGACTCCCCATTGCTGGCGGCGCTGCCATCGTTCACCGTGCGGCCCGGCGGCGCTACTTGCGTCTGGAGCGCCTACGATCGCGGCCGGGAATGGATGCTGGCCAGGGCCATAGAGGGCGGACGGCCCGCCCGTATCCGGCAGGTTTCCCCCGGTGAGGGCGTCTACTGCCAGCCGCGCGTGTTGGCGGCCGGCGCGGCGACATGGGCGTTCTGGACGCGGCAGTGGCGCGACAACTGGCAGGTTCTCGGCACGCACACGCAAGGCGGCGAGTGGGCGCCGGTGACCGTCCTGAGCGAACCCGGTGAGAACAGCATGGCGGCCGCGGCGGGCGTCTCCGGAACGTCCCTGGTGCTGGCCTTCGAGGCGCACGCCAAGCCGCAGCGGATCAAGGTGCGCGTGCACGACGGCGAGCGGTGGTCGCCAGCCGCCGCCATCTCGCGGCAGGATGTGCCTTCCTACCGGCCTGCCGTGGCGGTGACCGCCCGCGGTGAGGCCTGGGTGTTCTGGGACTCCTATCTGGAGACTGAGCGCGCCAACGCCGTGTTCGGACGCCGGGTGCTGCCTGCCGAGACGCCGGTCGAGCGGATCTCCCCGCCGGGACGAAGCTGCCTGAAGCCCGTGGCGCTGGAGGCGGCTCGCACCGGGCTGGCGGTGGCCTGGGTCGCCACCCAGGATGTCATTGGCGGCGAGGGCGTGCTGGACCACTGGGACACGATCCAGGTGGCCACGCGCGCGGGCGGCAAGTGGACCTCGGCCGGCGGCGAGGTGGATATCGCGTCGCTCCAGCACGGGCTGTTGTCGCGGATGGAGCCCGAGTTCATTTCGGTATGGGGCTATGCCGGACGGCGCAGGCACCCCATGTTGGCGGAGGAGGATGGTGCGCTGTGGCTGCTGTGGGAGCGACGCATTTCGCCCGATGGCCGGGCCCATGAGCCGGGCCAACTCTGCGGGAGGCGCTTTGACGGCGCGGCCTGGGGCGATCCGCTCATCCTGCACGAGGGCCTGGTCGAGTACGCGCTGGCGGAGAACCCCCGGGCGGAGCGCGGCTCGCTCCCGGTGATCGGCAAGGACATTCGTCACGTATTTCAAGCGCTCGCCGTTCCCTTGCGCGCCGGCCAGCGCATAGAGGACCGTCCCTGGCCGGGATGGAAGCCGGTCCAGTTGCCGCGCGATCCGGCTGCGCCGCGGCGCTCTATCGAGATCGGCGGCCGGCGGCACTTGCTCTACTGGGGCGACCTGCACGTACATAGCATCCTCACGCCGGATGCCGAGGGCGAGGTGGATGAGCTGATGCACTTCGCCCGCGACAAGGCGCGCCTGGACGTGGTCGTCATGCAGGAGAACGACTCGAACTCCTGGTCCAGGAAGGCGTTCGTGGATCGCCGGCTCAGCGCCTCCGAGTACGCGCTCTCGGTGTATTTCAGCCGGCGCTACACGGAGCCGGGCCGCTTTGTGGCGCTGCCGGGCTGGGAGTGGTCACAGCGCACCGCGGACGACGACCGGTCCAATCACCGCACGGTGCTCTTTGCCGGGGAGGATACGCCCATCGTCCGCCACACCGAGAACGGCGGCAACTTCGACGAGCTGTGCGATATGGTGGAAGCCGCCGGCGGAACCATGTTCACCCAGCACGAGGCCTTCCGGCTGACCGGGCGGCGGTGCGACTCGAACATCGAAGTGGCCACGGGTTGGAGCAACTACCTCCAGCCGCCCGACAAAATCCACCGCGAGCTCTCGGCGGGGCACAAGGTGGGCTTCGTGGCCACCAGCGATGGGCACCGGCGCAATCCCGGCACCGGCGGCGGGCTGACGGGGATCTACGCTCCCGAGCTGACGCCGCGGGCGATCCTCGAAGCCATTCAAGAGCGGCGAGTGTACGCGACCACCGGCGCGCGGGTGTTCCTGGACGCCCGCGCCAACGGCGTGTTCATGGGCAACGACATTGTGGCCACCGGCGACGTGCGACTCACGCTGCGGGTGGCCGCGCCGCGCGCCATCGCCCGCGTGGTGCTGGTCCGCAATGGCGCGGAGATCCATGTCGAGCCGGGGCGGGGACGCACCGGGTTCGACCACGCTTTCACGGACCGGCCCGGGAGCGGTTTCCACTGGTACTACTGGCGAGTGGAGCTGGAAGGAACGCCGCGCTCTTACGCCGGCAACTCGGAAGTCGCCGAGGGCCACCTGGCCTGGTCCAGCCCCCACCGGGTGCAGGTGTACCGGCGCTGATCGGAGGCGGTGCCCGCGCGGCGCACGGCCGCGCTAGCGGCGCATTCAGGCGAAGCCGAAGCCGGAGCAGCCGAGCTGGTTGAGCAGGACGGCCAGGCCGATGCCCGCCGCCAGCCAGATCACGTTCTTGAGCACCGCGCCCCGCCGGCCCGCGGCCTTCCAGAACCGGTCCTCGTGTTCCACCCACTGCTCATCCGCGGGAGAGGGAGGCGACGGGGGCTCGCGCTGTTCCGCCATGACACTTTGATTATACCGCGGCGACGCCGAGCTATACTCATACTGGCTGGACGTTGATATGCGACTTTCGAGCGGAGTCTTGAGACTGGGTCTGGCGATCCTGCTGCTGTGCGCCCGGATGGAGGCGCAGCATCCTGGAACCGAGGAGTTCGCGAAGAAGATCGCCGCGCTCGATCTCGAGACGGCGACCATAGACGACATCCTGCGCCTCTTCGGTGAGCCGCAGGCGTATGCCTGGGCCGGCCAGACCTTCAGCCGGGACAACCGGCCCGCCGTCTGCCTGGCGGTCTACCCGGGTGGTTTCTCGGTGATGGTTCAGGACCGCGCGGTCCTGGAACTGCGCTTCGAAGAGCCGGGTTATGCCTTCCGCAATGCCCTCCAGGTAGGCTCCCCGCTGGAGGAGGTGCTGCGCTTGCTGGGTCCTCCCAAGGCGGTGCTGGAGGGCGAGCCTAACGGCTGGGTTCCCGGCGTGCTGTATAAGGACATCGGCGGGGCGAAGGGCCTCCACTACTACTCCAGCCGCGAACTCGGAGTACGGGTTTTCTTCAAGGACGACAAGGTCTCCGCATGGTACCTGAGCCGGCGCGAACTGCTCCCGGAGTTGCCGATCCCGGTGGCCGCTCCCTTGAAGGGATACGAGGATGTGCGGCGCATCTGGGGCCGCGTGGTGGAGGGCGGCAAGGATGTCAGCCAGTTGGACCTCTCGCAGATGGGCGAGGTGCTGCCCACGCTGACCTTCAACCTGAAGACGGTCTGGCCCGATGCGTCGCGCATGCCTGCCGCCTTTAGTCCCCTGGAGCTCCTCATCGCGGCCATGGATACTGGCCTGGGGGTGCGCGACATGCATTACCAGGGACTCACCGGCAAGGGCGTTTCCGTGGCCATCATCGACCAGCCCATGTACCTCGATCACCCCCAGTTCGCGGGTAAGATCGCCGCCTACAAGGATTTCGACAGCCAGACCGACAGCAGCATGCACGGTCCCGCGGTCACCAGCCTGCTGGTGGGCTCCACGATCGGGGCCGCACCAGACGCGTCGGTCTACTACGCCGCGGTGCCGTCGTGGCGGAAGGACTCGGCCTACTACGCGCAGGCGCTGATCTGGATCATTCAAGAGAACGAGAAACTGCCACCGGGGCGCAAAATCCGTGTCGTCTCGATCTCCGCGGCCCCCTCCGGCCCGGGCACACCCTACGAGAAGAACACCGAACTGTGGGATCAGGCCTTTGCCTGGGCTGAGCAGGAGGGCATCCTGGTGCTGGACTGCACGCAACATCGCGGCCGCACCGGCCCGTGTTGGTTCAGCCTGACCGGAAGCGAACGCCACGATCCGGCCAACTGCACGCCCGGCTATCCGGGGATGCGTCCCAACATCCTGCCCGGACGCATCCTCGCCCCGGCCTCCCCGCGCACCACCGCGGAGGAGTTCTCCCCAGGCGACTTCGGCTACCAGTACACTGGCCGCGGCGGGCTGAGCTGGACCCCTCCCTACATCGCCGGCATCCTGGCGCTGGGCTGGCAGGAGCGTCCTGAGATGACCGCACCGCAGATGTGGGACCTGCTGCTTCAGTCGGCTTTCGTCAAGGACGAAAACACGCGCATCGTCCATCCGCAGCGCTTCATTCAACTGGTGCGCGAGTCACCGCGGTAAGCTCCACGCGGGAGCCCCAATCCGGCTAAGATAGAGGTTATGCGCTTGGTGTGGTGGCGGTTCGCGCCGGTGTTCACTCTGGCCGTGGCGAGCTGGGCCCAAGCCCCTCCTGCCAAGGGGCTGGCTTACGCTTCCTTCCTGGGGGCCGGCGCCCAGGATTCCATCATCGGCGTCAAGACGGACGCCGCCGGGATGGTCTACGTGGTGGGTTACTCCGACTCCGGGGACCTGCCGGTTCGGCCGGGCGCCGCCCGGGATGCCCGCGCCGGCGGGCGGGACGTCTTCGTGGCCAAGTTCAACCCGGCCCTGGCAGGCGCCGCATCGCTGCTGTACCTCAGCTACATGGGCGGCAGCGGCGCCGACACGCCCATGGCCATGACGGTTGACGCCGCCGGGAACGTCTACGTGACCGGCGTGACCACCTCCACCGACTTCCCCCTGGAGGGTTGGGCCGCGCAGAGCGCCACCGGCGGGGGCGAAGACGTCTTCGTCTTCAAGCTGAACCCCGCCATCCCCGGCTCAGCCGGCCTGCGATTCTCGACCTACTTGGGCGGCTCCGGCAGGGACGTAGCCTGCGCCATCGGCTTGGATGCGCGCGGGGCCGTCTGGGTGGCGGGTATGACCCTCTCGGAGAATTTCCCGCTGGCTGGCAACCCGGTGCAGGCGGGTCCCTGGGGCCCCCAGGACGGCTTCGTGGCCAGGCTGAACCCCTCCTCCACTGACGAGAAGGCGACCCTGGAGTACAGCACCTATCTGGGCGGTGAGAAGGTGGAGGTGTGCCGCGCCCTCGCCGTCGGCCCGGATGGCCTGGTCTACGTGGCGGGCACAACTCAATCCGCGGAGACCTTCCCCGTGCTGGGTCACGCGTTTCAGCCGGCCTTCCGGGGCATCAGCGACATCTTCCTGACGGTGCTGGACCTTCGCCGGCCCGGCGATGCGGCAGTGGTCTACTCGACCTTCCTGGGCGGCTCCTCGGTAGACGAGGTGCGCGGCATCGCGCCGGCGCCCGGCGGCGGGGTGCTACTCACGGGCTATACGCTGTCCACCGACTTCCCCGTCACCTGGGACGCCCTCCAGCCGAAGGCCCGCGGAACCGGGGACGTCTTCGTGACCAAGCTCGACCCTGCGCGCTCCGGCAGGGAGGGACTGGTCTACTCGACCTACCTGGGCGGACAATCCACCGAGGTAGCCTACGACATCGCCGCTGACGAGCAGGGGAACGTCTATCTGACGGGTTACACCCTGTCGCCGGACTTCCCCGTCACTCCGGACGCCCTTCAGTCGCGGCCCAGCGGGGGCGTGGATGTCTTCTGCGCCAGGCTCAACCTGGCCGTCCCGGCGGCCCAGGCCCTGGCGTACTCGACCTACGCCGGAGGCGGGGGCATCAACGTCGCCTACAGCATCGCCGTGTCCAGGAATGGCGCCGTCTACCTGGCCGGCTATTCGCAGGATCCCAGGTTCCCCGTCACGGAGAGCGCCTTCCAGGCGGCGCACGGCGGTTTCGCCGACGGGTTCATTCTGGGGCTGGCGGGCCGGTAGGCGGGGAAGTGGTCTCTTCCCAGGGACTGGGCTCGACATGCACGAGCACGTCGGCCACCCACTCGAGCTGGCGGCGCAGCCGCACGCGAACCTGGCGGGCGATCTCGTGCGAGGCGCGCACCGTGATCTCGGGATCCACTCCCAGGTGCAGGTCCACGTGGTACTGTAGCCCGGTCTTGCGGGCGTAGCACTTCTCGACGTCCCGCACCCCGGGCACCTCGAGAGCTGCTTGGCGGACGCGCTCCATCAGCGACTCGCTGGGCATGGTGTCCATCAACTGCCAGGAAGTGCCCCGCACCACGTTGAGCCCGACGAAGATCACGATCAGGCCCACGCCGAAGCCGCCCCAGGCGTCGGCGGCCAGGAAGCGCCCGGGATCGTACACGGTGAGGCCCAGCGCGGTCATGGCGGTGAGGCCGGAGAGGATGTCGACCAGGTCGTTCCAGGCGTCGGCGGTCAGAGCGGCGCTGTCGATGCGGCGGCCGTAGCGGAACTTCACGGCGGACAACACGCTCTTGGCGAGAATGGAGGCGGCCAGCGGCCACATCCCGAAGGCCGCCGGAGCGGGGTAGTGCTCGAAGGCGCGCACCAGCGAGCGCGCGCAGATGCCCACTCCGGCCAGGCCCAGGATCACTCCCACGGCCAGGCCGGTGAGCATCTCGGCGCGGCCGTGGCCGTAAGGATGTTCGGCGTCGGGCGGCTTGGACGCCGCCACGAAACCGAACACGACGATTCCGGATGCCAGCACGTCGCCGGCGGACTCGAAGCCGTCGGCCATCACCGCGGTTGAGCCAGCCAGCCAGCCTATGGAGATCTTGGCGGCGGCCAGCGCGGCGCTGACCAGCACGCTGAGCAGCGCGATGCGGCGGCCGGCCTGGAGCCTGTCGGGATTCAAGCCTTCACCATAACAGAGGACCGTGCGCCGCGCAGCCAGCGAGCCTGCCGCGCCTGCTACCATCTTCCTCATGGGACCAAGCAACTTCTCTCGCCGCGCGTTCACCACCGCGGCGATCTCCGCCTCGGTGGCGCGTGCCGCCGCGCCCAGTGACCGCGTCGCCGTGGCCCTTATCGGCACGGGCGGACGCGGGCAGTTTCATTTGCGCGACCTGGCCAGTCTGAGCGACCGCGTGGCCATCGCCGCGGTCTGTGACGTGCACCGCCCCACCCTCGAGCGCGCCGCGCAGTTGGCCGCCAAGACCTGGGGCGCCACCCCCTACCAGACCGCCGACTACCGCGAGGTGCTGGCGCGCAAGGACGTGGACGCAGTCATCATCTCGACGCCCGACTTCAGCCACAGCCGCATCCTCCAGCACGCGGTCGAGGCCGGCAAGGACGTCTACTGCGAGAAGCCCATGGGCACCGTCTTCGCCGAGGCCAAGGCCGCCTACCTGGCGGTCAAGAAGGGCAACCGCGTGGTGCAGATCGGCACTCAGCGGCGCAGTGAAGGCGCATATGTGGCCGCGGCCAGGCTGGTGCACTCGGGGATGCTGGGACCCCTTGCCCGCATCGACGTTTCCGTCAACTTCCAGGAGCCGCGCTGGCGCCGCGATTTCTCGCCGGTCAAGCCCGAGGACGTGGCCTGGGGCCCCTTCCTGATGCACCTGCCGCCGCGCGCCTTCGACGCCCGCCGCTGGCGCGAGTGGCAGCTTTTCGACGATTACACCAACGGCATCCCCGGTTTGTGGATGTCGCACTTCAGCGACGTGGTCCATTGGTACATGGATGAGCTTTACCCCAGCGGCGCGGTGGCCAACGGCGGGGTCTTCTACTGGAAGGACGGCCGGGAAACCTCCGACGTCTTCCACGCCCTGCTGGACTACCCCAAGGGCTTCCTGTTCAGCTTCGCCATGAGCCTGACCAACTCGGCCGGCAACCGCAACCTGTGGCTGGGCGCCAACGGAACGCTGGATATGGACGCCATGACCATCTCCGGAGCGGGCAGCCGGCTGCCGGATCGCATCAAGGAGGCCATCCGCATCGAGCCGCAGAAAGTCACCTCGCACATGGAGAATTTCCTGGACTGCGTGCGCACCCGGGAGAAGCCGCGGGCCGGCATCCAGGCGGGCTTCTCGCACGCCGTGGCCGGAGTGATGGCCTCCGAGGCTCTGCGCCTGGGCCGCCGCGTGCGCTTCGATCCCCAGCGCCTGGAACTGATCACTTAGTGGGGTAGACCTCCAGGTCTGCCCCCGGGCTTCCATGCCCGGCCCTAATCCGTCACCCTTTGCGGGCGGCTGCGTCTCTTTGGATTAGACGTGGCCGCGCGGCCACACGTGCTACACTCTAAGATCGCATGTTCTCCAGGGAGAAATCGCCTAAGGAACCGCGGCCGCCGCTGAAGACGTGGCTTCCGGCGGTGGCGCTGGGCTGGCTGGTGCCCGGCGGCGGGCATATGCTGCTGAGACGCTACGGCCGGGGCGGGTTGCTGATGGCCGCCGTGGCGGGCATGTATCTGTTCGGGCTGATGATGCGGGGCGCGCTGTTCACGCCCAAGGTCGCCGACCTGTTCACCACCATCATTCACTGCGGGGGCTTCTTCGGCAACCTGGCCTCCGGCCTGCTGTATTTCCTGACCGTCTGGTTCGGCTACGACCAGCCCGACATGCCCGGCATGGTGCACGACTACGGCACCAAGTTCCTGGTGACGGCCGGCCTGTTGAACGTGCTGGCCATGGTGGACGCGCACGAGATCGCGGTGGGGAAGAAAGACTAATGCCCAAGGTCAACCTGTCACACTTCGAGGCCGCCCTGCTGTTCGCCCTGTTTGCCGCGGTGGTGCTGGGCATCGTCACCAAGCGCACCGACCGCGAGCGCCTCATCTACGGCCTGTACTGCTTAGTGGGCTTCGTGGCCTTCCTCTTCGGCCTCGGTTGGCTTATGTACCTGGGCCACGGCTAGAGCCGGTGGGGCGGTCCCCCTGGACCGCGGGCCGGCCCCCTGGGCGGCCCGCCGCAGGCTCGCACTCGACCACGCGTAATCCTCCGGGGCCGCTACCAGCCCCGTCCTGACGGGATGGTCCTCGATGTAGGCGTGAATGCGCCGGAACTCACTCTCGTCGCGCACCAGGCGGTCGTAGCTCTCGTCTTGCCAGAAGGGTTTGCCCGTCCGCCCCAGCGCCTGATTGGCCCGCTTGGCCGTGATGCCCTTCAGCGATCGCAGGAGATTCGGCACAGGCACGTGCGGCGTAACGAGCAGATGAACATGGTTCGCCATGACCACGAAGGCGTGCAGCACGTAGTGGTGAAGTTCGGATTCACCATACTGGATCGCATCGACCACAAGCTGCGCGATTTCCGCGCGGTCCAGGTAGCGAGGGCCCGTTCGCGCCTCATCCAGGAGTCGATCCATCGCCGCGAAAGCTTGACCGGAGGTCAGGCTGTGCGCCGGGAACCGCCGATGTGACGGCAGCCTGCCGTGCAGGCGCCATGTGAGAAATACAGGCTGGCCCTCGGAGAAGTGGTGAGGAAGACGCCGGCGATAGAAGGTCACACAACACAGCAGAGCCGCAACCAAAGCCCAGCTGGCGGTTCCGTGGGGCGAACCTCCAGGTTTGCGAGCTGGTTTTCCAACCAGCTTTGGGCCGCGCCCGGAGCCCGCGGCAGGTAAGCCGGCAAGGATGCCGGCTCGCAAGCGTGGACGCTCGCCC
>Ga0194125_10006707_pt1 | contig 16857 bp, 8 predicted proteins | sample TA2KigC250mmetaG_FD_148626 | JGI IMG/M metagenome (GOLD analysis project Ga0194125, IMG submission 148626) | Freshwater microbial communities from Lake Tanganyika, Tanzania - TA2015034 Kigoma Deep Cast 250m | ecosystem: Environmental > Aquatic > Freshwater > Lake | place: Tanzania: Lake... | reverse complement strand
AACGAACAGGTGCCGACCAAGCCCTTGTCGGTCGCGGTGCCGGCGAGGATGTAGAGCGAGCGTTTCACGAGGTCATAGTTGCGATACGTCACGTAATTGGCGAGCGCCTGCAACCGCAAATCGCCCAGCCAGAGCCGGCGGTCGCGTTTCGGACCATCCTCGAAGACGGTTTGCATGCAGTCGCGCAGCGTCCGGCGCGACACGAGATCGAGTGCCGCCTCGTCGGCGTTGCGTGGCGTGAACGGTGCAAGCTTGGTTTCGTCCGCGGACGTAACGGCCTCGGCGCGGATGTCCGAGAAACCGAATTTGCCGTGCTTGCTGCACGACACGACCGTGACTTTCAGATAGCGGAACGCATACCGGCGCGGCAGCGTCGCCGTCTGCGGCACGTCGTCGAAGTTTACGACTTCGTCCTGCAACCACGACCGCGTTAAGCCGCCCGTGTAGGGGTCGAAAGGTTCCGCCACTTCCGCGGGGACCTCGCCGAAAATCAGCGACAAGCGGACGGGTGCGTCCACGGGAATCTCGAAGCTGCGCAGCGAAAGAACCAACTGCCCGACGAAGTGTTCACCGAAATCGAGAATAAAACTTTCGCCCGGCATCAAGGGACGGTTGCAGACCGATTCCGGTTTGTCAGTCGCCACGGTTTTCCATCCTTGGAAACTGGCCGCGTCCTTTTCGACTTTGATGACTGCGACGGGTTTCTTCGGTGTGCGGATCAATTTCGGCGTGGCCTTCTCCGCTTTGGCGAGCCACGACGCGCGCCGCTGCTCGATCAGCACTATCTGTCGCTTGAAGAGTGTGGCATCGAGTGAGACGGCAGCCTTGATCGTGCCTTCGCTCTTCGGTGTGTTATTTGGCCCCTGCGCCAGCGAGGCAATCGGTGACCAACAGCAAAGAATACTGATTGTAAGAAGGGCGAGTTTCATGGTTTGTAGATTGTGTGGAGTCGCCATGCTTTGATTGATTTCACCGTTGCGTTGCCGCCTTTGGCGTAGAGCGAGGAGTTCGGTTCAGCCTGCGGCGATTTGACAGCAGTCTCATAAAGCCTCTCATCTTGATTCTCATTAGCGGACGGTGGACTTGATGGTGGGATCGGGAATGGCGAAGTCGGCGGGCTTTAGGCCGCGGCGGAATTTGTCTTTGCCGAATGGAGACGCTTTCCAGTCGCCGCCCACATAGGTCACGTCGGCTTTTGCCGGGATGCTGGGTTCGAGGCCGAGTGCCCAATAAACGCTGTTCACGTACAATCGGCGCAGGTCTTCGCTTTCCATGTCCTCTGATGCGCCGATGGTGCTCACCACCACACGCGAAACGTTGCCCTTGGGACGCTTGATCTCACGGGTCCAGACCATCGGCATGGTTGATTTCTCCGTGTTTGGTGGGTCGGTGGGTTTCATGCCGGTCAAGACCTGGCCGTGCATCAACACGGTGGCGTCGTCCGGAAGTTGGGTAACGCGATAGACGTCGGTCGGGCCCCAGACGTCACGCACACCGCGCAGGATCGGATGCGTGGCGTTCTTTTCGGCGATGAGGCCGCGCGTGCTTTCCTTGCCGTGCGCACCGTAATGGCCGCGCCAGGATTCGCCAAACAGCTCGCGGGCATAACCGCCGTTGCGCACGTCGAAGCGCGCATACGGCGAGTCTGCGGGATAACGGAACGACAGCAGGCTGCAGCGAATCCCGAACACCGGCTTGCCCGTCTCGAGAAACTCCACGAACGGCTTCATCTGGTGATCAGGCAACGTCAGGTCCATCGCGAACACGATCATCATGTCGGCCTGCTTCAACGCACTCATGCCGGGGATGTTGTTGCGCACGCTGGGGTCAACCGTGCCGTCCTGCGGATTCATCTGGAACAACACCGTGCATTTGAACCCGTGGCGTTTCGCCAGAATCTTCGCGAGCATCGTCAGGCTCTCCTCGCAACGGTATTCCCATTCGCCGCAGACGAGCACGACATGTTTCCCCGGCCCCGCTCCGCCGACCGGCTCGTACGTAATCGTGGACGGTGCGGCCGGGGGATGAATCGTTTGCATCTTCCAACCTTTGACGCTCTTCACCACGGCGTCGCCGCCCTTGCTGAACAGGCGCACGTCGAGATGTTCCGGGGTAAACGTGGCGGCGGCAGCGACAGCAGCCTGGCGATCGTTGGCAAACACTTCCACGAGATTCTTGTCGGTGAACACGCGCAACGTGAGGTCTTCGCCGGGCTTGAGTGCAAACGGCGCCTGTGCCGTGCCGACGCTCAAGATCTTCGTTTCCGGTACAACAGCCACGCGCAGGCCGTTCTCACCGCTCTGGTCGCACAACACATCGAGACCGAACTCTTTTGCCGCGGGCGACCGGAACGTTACTTCCAATTCCAGCGCGTCACCGCGGATGTCCTTGAGGCGGTAGGCCGCGTCGCTCTTGAGTGTGAGCGCGGTTTCCTGTTTTGCGTCGGTTCGCAGCTTCGCCAATTCGCGCAGCGGCTTGATCCGCAACACGCCGTCCGCCGGTAACTCCAACTCGCGCGGGAGCGATTGCACGCCGGTTGGCTCGATGGGCATCTTCAACAGCCACGCCCACATCACGCGACGGCCGTCGCGTGTCAACACCGATTCGGGTGCGAAGAACTGATTGTTCCCGAAGCTCATCATCGCATGGAAACTCGGCAGATACTTCTCGTCCTTGAAGTCGCCGAGATAATACCGGGCGCCCTTCGGATGGCTGATGCACAACAGCATCCACTTGTCGCCGAGCTTGAACATGTTGCCGCAGGAGATGTCCTCGTCCTTCGGGATGCCGAGGTTCGGCGGATAGTCGGGGTGCAGCAAGTCGCCGAGGTAAGTCCAGTTCTTCAAGTCGGACGACTTCATCAACTGCGGATTCTTGCCGCCGCTGTAGGCGTAGTAGGTGTCGTTCATCAACCAGCAATCCGGGTCCCACATCCGGATGTTGGGCACTGTGCCGTCGGCAGCTTTCGGCACGACCTCAACCGGTTCCGTCCACGAGTCGAACGAATCGTCGGCGGGATGATGAATCACGTTCCGGCTCTTGCCTTGGCCGTGATAGATGATCGTTGGCCGGCCTTCCTTCGTGTAGAAGCCGGTGCCGCTGAACATGCCGTGGCCGGTGGTCGGCGGCGCGAGCACGGTCTTGTGCCATTTCCAGCGCACCATGTCGTCGCTGGACACGTGGCCGAAGACGTATCCCCAAGGATTGCGGTAGATGTAGTGCAGATGAACCTTGCCTTTGTAGTCGAAGATGCAATTTGGATCGCCCGGCATCGCCACGCCGGGGCCGGGATGGGCGAGGTGAAATGTCATCCAGTTCGCGGGCGGCTGGTCCGGCCACTGCGGCACATCCGGCACGTATGGCCCGGTGGGTACCGGCTGCGGCGTGCCCGCCTTCGCCTGCTTCGCATCCGCGTCTGAGCGCGCCGCGACCAGAGTGCTTTTTCCGTCGAGCGCGAGCCGGCCGTCCTTGAGTTTCGCTCCGCCCGTGAACGCGTGATGTGTGAAGCGTCCGGCTCGATCCTTCACCGTGTTGCCTTCAAAATCCCACCACGCCAGCGGCTTGATGTCCGAGGCGACGTTTGGCTTCAGCGATTGAATCTCGGCAGCCGTCAATGCGCGCCTGTAAATGCGCGCATCCTCAATCGTCCCGGCAAATGTTCCTGAGCGCGTGCCGATGTGCCGCAGCCCAAACACCGCGATGTGGTTCGGGATATTCAGTAATTCAATGTTCTCCGCCGTGTACGCCGCGTACGGCGCGCCGTTGCGGTAAATGCGCACGTTGTTGCCTTCATAGACAATCGCCATCTGGACGAGCGTGTCGGGGCCGGCCGTCTCGGCGGCGTTGGCATTCTGGTCCTTCTGTGTTCGCTTGTACCGATCGCTGCCGGCCATCCATTTAGCCTGCGCCCGTTCGCCGAAGACGATGGCGTCGAACTGGTCGCCGCTCTGGATGGTCAGCGCGCTGCCGCCCTGCTGACTCAGGTTTGCCGGAGAGACCCACGCCACCAATGTCTTGTCGCCACCCGGAACCGGGGCAACCGGTTGTTTCGCGGCGCGTGTCGTGATCCCGCGCGCCTTCAACTCGGGCGAGGCGGGCTTGAGAATTTTCAGACGGATGTCCTTGAACTGCGCCGTCGTGGGTGGGCCGGTGTGCAGTTGCAGGGCCAGGATGCCCTGCAAATCCTGCGACTGCGGATCGTTGTCGAACGTCTCCGCCACGAGCCGGCCATTGACCTTGAGCGTCAGCCGGCTGCCCACGCAGATCAAATGATATTCGTGCCACTCGTCGAGACGGAAGTCGGCCGGGCCTTGTGCGTCGGCGATCGGTTCCTTCATGACCTTGCCGGTCTCGTCGAAGGTCGTGCGTTCGCCGCGCCACGCCAGCGTGTGCCGGCCATGCTCGTCGTAGAGCCGGACCAGCCACGGCGTGTCGAGGTTGTTGTCCATCTGATAGCCGGCGACGTCGTGGTTCGGCATCTCCCAACTGCGGAACTGGAACCCGCAATTGATCCGCGGCGAGCCGAACACCCGATGTTTCAGTTTCAACTCGAAGTCGGCCACTTCGCCGCCTTGCCAGATCAAGTAGAGGTTTTGCTTGAGCGGATGCTCCTTCGTGATCTTGGCGGTGAGCGCGCCGTCCTCGATGGACCAAAAGCTCATGTCGGCGGCTTTCCATCCAGCGAAACTCTTTCCGTCGAAGATGGGAGAGAATCCGTCTTCAGCAGTGGCTAGTTGCGCGAGTAGCAGTACGGTGAGGAGGGTGAGGGTGTGTTTCATTTTGTGTTTGGCTCCCAGATGCGGTTCTTCTGCGCTTCGCGGAAACCTTGGTTGGTGGATTTGAGTTTCCAGATTTCGAGTTTCTTGATGGTCAAACGACCGACGGCGAAGGCTTCGAGGTCATTTTTCCCGCGGTAATCGGCATGGCTGGCGACGATGGCTTGGCGGTCGTTGGCGAAGACTTCGACGAGATATTTGTCTATGAAGATGCGCAGTTCCACATCTTGGCCGGTCGGAAGATCGGCCATGGCGAACGGCGCCTCGGCGGTGCCGACACGGAGTGTGCCGGTTTCCGGGCGGAACAGAATCGGCAGGCCGCCGCCTTTGCCGTCGGCGAAAAGGGTAAAGCCGAAAAGTTTTCCCTCCGCTTCTTCCGTCGCAACCGTGATGCGGAGTTCGGCGGCGTCACCGGGAAGCGTGGCGATCTTGATGCCGGCGATTTGGCGGGCGGGAAGCACTTCCTTCGGCAGCGTGTTGATTTTTACTTCAGTGCGTGTCACGGCGTCATGGCGCAAGGTTTCAAGTTCGCGCAGGGGTTTGATCCGCAGGATGCCGTCGGCGGGCAGGCTCAGTTCACGGGGCAAGGATTGGATGGTGCGCTTGTCCATGGTGCCATCGGTGCTGCCGAGCGTGGCCAGCCACGCCCACATGACGCGGCGGCCATCCGGTGTCAGCACGCTCTCCGGGGCGAAGAAGTCCACGCGCCAATGTGGGCGGCCAATTAGGCTCTGTTCCTCGCGTCGCCAGTTCATGCGACCATGTTTCTGCGGAACGAACTGCTCGGCCTTCGCATCCCAGTCGCCGATGTAATAGCGGCAGCCGAGCGCATGGCTGATGCAGAGCAGCATCCATTTGTCGCCGAGCTTGAAGAAGTTGGCGCAGGAAATGTCTTCGTGGCGCATTACGTCGGGCAGGTCACGGCGCAGGAAATCGCCGACAAGCGTCCAACTCTTCAGGTCCTTCGATTTCATCAACGGCGGAGTGCTGCCGCCGGAGATGGCGTAGTAGGTGTCGCCGATGAGGAAGCAATCGGGATCCCAGTGCCGAATCTTCGCCGCGCTGCCATCGGCGTTCTTGACCTCGACGGGATAGGGTTTCTCCCACGCGGACAACTCCCGGTCTTTTGCGATGGCGATCTGGTTTCGACCGGAAGCCCTGCCGTGATAGATGGCGGCGGGCTTGCCTTCCTTGGTGATGAAACCGGTGCCGCTGAACATTCCGTGGCCGGTGAACGTGGGCTGGAGCTTCGTCGTTTGCCACGTCCAGTGCAGCATGTCGGGGCTGGTGACGTGGATGAAGGAGAAGCCTCTCTCGACCTTCCCGGTCACCGTCCAATCGTGCGCCAGAATGTAGTGAAGGTGATAGGTGCCGTCGAGATAGAAGGCCGCGTTCGGATCGCCCGGTATGCTGTCGCCGCCGGGGTGCATGAGATGGTAGTTGAGCGCGTGCGGATTGCCGGGCGGCGGCGATGCCGGATACGGCTTGTAGGTGTCCGTGAGCGGACTGACGCGGATGTTGCGAAACGTGACCGCGCCGCCGTCAGCGAAGAAACGAAGGCGGTCGCCGGCGGGATTCCAGAAGCGCGTGACGAGCGAACGTTTGCCGGCGATCTCGGCGTCGAGGATGTCGTGGCGGACGATGATGTCCACGGCGAACGGCTTGTCGAGGCCGCGCACCGCGTCAACCGCCGGCCCGCCGGCGGTCTTGCCGGAACTGGCGGTCATCGTTGAGAATCGGACGCGCTTCAACTTCGGCTCAAACGTCAGGTCGCAGCCGTCTGTTTCACCGGCCCGCAGACTCACGCCAAAGACGGACGCGCCTGCCTCCGGGACGATTTCCATTTGCAGCCGGTAATCGTTCGGGATTGTGGGAAGATCGAATTTCTTGGTGGCTTGCACGCGGACAGAGTTTTGAACGGAGAGCGGCGCGCCGGTGGCGGGAATCATCTCGTTGACGAAGCGCGTGCCGAGGTTGCCGTCGGCGTCCTGCACCAGCTCGCGCAGGACTTCGTTGCCGCCCCAACCGTCGTCGGAGAGGAAGCCGGCGTAGATGCGGCGGCCTTTGCCGAACGAGCCGGTCTTGGGCACGGCGAGGTTGTCGAGCCGCAACGGCGTGTTCTTCGTCCACGGGCCGAACCAGCCTTTGGATTTCCAGACGCCGCTGCCGCAGATATAGTAGTGCCAGTTGCCAAACTTGAAAACGTTCGGGCAAGTGGCGAGCCGCTTGTCAGACGCGATGAACGCGCCTGGCTGTTCGATCCATTTTTCGAGGTCGGGTGAGGTGAGCCGAACCTGCGTGTAAAGCGCGCCTGTCACCTTGAGGTAGTCACCGTCGCCCACGATCAGCTCGCCTTTCTCGATGCGCGCGTTGCCGAAGATCATCGCATCGGGGAACGTCCCCGTGCGGTCGCGCAGACTGCCGCCTTCGAAGTCATACCACGCGACCGGCTTCGGCCCGGCGGCGGTGTCGGGTTTGAGCGCGGCGAGTTGTTCGGACGAGAGCACGGTGTCATAGACACGCGCGTCGAGGATTCGGCCGTGGAAATACGCGCGGCCGGCAGTCGCCATGGTGTGCCGCAACCCCATCAGCAACGACGAGCCGGTCGGGAACACCAGCGGGGCTTTGATCGGATAATCGGCGTAGAGCGAGCCGTTGCGATAGAGCGTTCCTTTCGTGCCGTCCGTGACCATGGCGACCTGCACGACGGCGTCGGGCATCGCGGATTCCTCGGCCCAACCGCTCTGGCCGCGCGGCGTGCGTTGGTGGCGGTCGCTGCCGGGCATCCAACGGCGGGAAGCAATCTCGCCGAAGACGATGCCGTCGAACTGCGTCGCGTCCGTATGCTCGATGGTGAGGACGCTGCCGCCCTGTTGGTTGAGGTCGGCGCAACGCACCCAAGCCACCAGCGTCTTGTTGCGGATCGGTTTGGTCTTCGCCCGCTGCTCTGGTCCCACCTTGATCAGGTGGAACAGGCCGTCCTCGGTCTGGAAAATTTCCACGTCGCCGCCCGGCATGAACGGATGCGGCGCGGTCTTGGTGAACGTCACGCCATCTTTGCTGACAGCGCGCTGGACGCCGCCGTGGTCGCTGTAGTAGTCGGGCGTCGGATAGAACCAGTTGTATTGGCCGTTGTGGAATACGACCGCGCCGGTGCCGTTCCACGCTTCCCACTGCTCGGTGATCGGGATCGTCACCGGATGATGCGTCCACGTCTTCAGGTTCTTCGTGGACGCCTGCCAGATTTCGAGACCGCCGTGGCCGCCGTCCCACTTGCTGTGCATGTTGCGACGGAGAATCAGATAGAACAGACGGAACGTGCCCGTGCGGTCGTCCCAATACGGAATGCAATCGCCCGCCTTCGAGTTGTGGCCGCGCGCGCGGAAATACTGCATCGAGGCGCTCTCGTCGCCGAGGATGGCCCGTTTGCGCTGCTGGGCCAGTTTCGCGCCGCCGCTCAACGTGGCGATCTCCGCGTCGGACAACGCGCGATGCCACAACGCCGCGTGGTCCATCTGCCCGCGAAAACCCGACAACAGCTTCCCGTCGGCCAGTTGCGCCGCGCCAAAAAACCGCGGCGCCGTTGCGGGCCGGGTCGTGCCAATGGGATACTCTTCGTCCAGCAGCACACCATCAACCCAGAGTTGGAGTTTTGCGCCGGTGCCGCGCACGACCACGTCGTGCCAGTCGCACGGCCCCACCAACTCCATCGGGAACATGACGCGCAGGACGGCGTTGCTGGCGTCGCTGAACAACGGTGCGTCTGGAAACTTCATGGGTAGCATTCTTCTTTGCTCGAACGGTGCCGGCAAATTCGTCGCGCCCCAGAGGAACTCGATCACGCCGCGCGAACCCTGAATCGCGCGCGGCCCTCCCGGCCAGCCGAACATCCATGCCGCCGGCGTGGACACCTTGCCGCCGGTGAAACTTCGGTCCTCGCGCGGCAACGTCGCGCCATCCACGCCGCGCAGATACAGGCTCGCCCTGCCATCGCCGCCGTAGCTGCCGAACAGCGGCGCGTTCCATTCTCCCCGCGGATCGCGCACGCGCAACAACAGCGTGAACACTGCGCCCGGCGGATCAAACGCCGGCCCGCCAATCTCCAGATGCCCGCCATTGAACTGCGCCACCTTGCCATCGCCTCCGCGCGCCAGCGACGCCGCGCGTTCGTCGCCGGTAAGCTCGACGCCAAGTTTCACGTCGCCATGAATGGTGAAGTTCTTTGCTGACTCGGTTGACATGTCCCAGCGACGCGTGGCGGAGTCAAGTGGGCTGGATTCCCCAGCATGGAAAGTGGAAGCGCATGCGCAGAACAGAATAGTCAGGAGGAATTTCATGGTTTTACTTTCTCCGGCGCACGTCGAGCCAGACGGCACCGAGGATGACGAGTCCCTTGATGATGTATTGCAGCGAGAAATGGACGCCGGCTTGGTTGAGACCTTTGTCGAGGATGCCGATGATGACCGCACCGATTAACGTGCCCGGCATCGTGCCGATACCACCGGTGAAGCTCGTGCCGCCGACCACCACCGCAGCAATCGCGTTCAACTCGAATCCCTGACCAGCCGCCGGCTCGGCGGAGTAAAGCTGTGACGAGTGAATCAGTCCGGCGAGTCCTGCCAGCAACGAGCAGAGCACATAGACGGTCGTTTCCCGTCGCGCGAGTGGGATGCCGACGTAGCGCGCCGCTTCGCGGTTGCCGCCGATGGCGTAGAGGTGCTGGCCGAATGCCGTCCGGTGCAGCAACAGCGCCGTCAACGCGAACGCGCCGAGCATGATCAACGCCGGCACCGGCACGACACCGAACAGCCGTGCGTTTCCGAGGTTCAGAAAAACCGTCTCCGAATCCGGCACAGGCAAGGGACGGCCTTCGTTGAAACGCAACGCCGTGCCGCGCGCCACCAGCATCGTGGCCAGCGTGATGATGAACGGCGGCATCCGCGTTTTGGCAGCGCACGTTCCGTTCACCAAGCCAAACGCCGCTGCCGTCCCCATCCCGGCGACCGCCGCTCCCGCCCAGCCTGCGTGCGGCAACACCGCCACGGCCACCGTCCCGGCCAGCGCAACGACCGCGCCCACGCTCAGGTCAATGCCGCCAATCAGAATCGCCAGCGTCATGCCGAACGCGAGGATGGCATTGATGGAAATCTGCTGCGTCAGGTCGAGCAGATTGCTCACGGTGAGGAAGCGTCCGCCGGGCACGAAGAAGGCGAAGAACGCCACCAGCAGCACGATGGCGATCAGCAACGGCAAGAGTTGGCGCAGTGTTTTCATCGTCAGTTCCTTGTCAGTTCGGCCATGACTTCCTCGGCGGTGATCGCCTGTGACGGCGTCTCGTGCACGATCCGTCCGTCACGATACAACGCCAGCCGGTGCGACAGGTTCATCACTTCCGGCAAGTCGGACGAGATTAGCAACACCGCCATGCCCTGCTCGACGGCGCGGCGGATGATGCCGAACATCTCCTCGCGCGCGCCCACGTCAACGCCACGTGTCGGCTCATCCAAAATCAAAATCTTCGGCTGCCGTTCCATCCATTTCGCGACGACAACCTTTTGCTGGTTGCCGCCGGAAAGGCTGACGACCGGCTGTTCGGGGCCGGTTGCCTTGATAGAGAAATCCCGCACCGCGCGATTGACAATCTCCGCCCGGCGCGAAGGGTTCACGTGCCCGGCACGCGTCCACGGCAGCGCGAGGTTGAACCCCAGCGAATCGGTCATCACGAGTCCCTTGCGCTTCCGATCTTCCGGCACGAGCACGATGCCGGCGTCGAGCGCATCGCTTGGTTGGCGAATTGTCACTGCGCGACCATCCACCAGAATCTCACCGTCTGCCGGCAGAATACCAAAGAGCGTCTGCGCCAGTTCGGTGCGCCCCGCGCCGACCAGTCCGGCGAAGCCGAGGACTTCGCCGTAACGCAACTCGAAGCTCACGTCGTTGACCTGGGCGTTGCGCAGGTGGCGCACGGTGAGTGCGACCGCGCCGGGCATCCATGGCGGACGGGGGTAATGTTCGCGCAGTTCGCGGCCCACCATCCAACGGATGAGTTCGGTCTGGCTGAGTTCGGCGGCGGTCTGCGTGCCGACTGAGTGGCCGTCGCGCAACACGGTGATCCGGTCGGCCAGCCGTTGGATTTCTTCGAGCCGGTGCGAGATGTAGATGATGCCGACGCCTTGCGCGCGGAGTTGGCGGAGGATCACGAACAGACGTTCGGTTTCCGCTTCCGACAGCGACGCCGTTGGCTCGTCAAGCACCAGCACGCGCGCCTTGACCGAGAGCGCCCGCGCAATCTCCACCAACTGTTGCCGCGCGACGCTCAGTTCACTGACGCGCATCCGTACGTCGCCGATTTCCGGCAGGCCAAGTTCGTCGCGGAGTTGTTCCGCCTCGCGGAACATCCGCCGGCGGTCGAGCAGGCCGCAGCGTTGCGGCTCGCGTCCGAGAAAAACGTTTTCGGCGACGGACAGGTTGGGCGCGAGCGACAACTCTTGGTGGATGAGACGGATGCCGAGCCGGTCGGCGGCGGCGACATCGTGAATCTCGATGCGCTGGTCGTTGTGGAGAATCTCGCCGGCGTCGGGCCGGTGGATGCCGCCGAGGATTTTGATGAGCGTGGATTTGCCGGCGCCGTTCTCCCCGAGCAGGGCGTGAATTTCACCGGCGCGCAACTCGAAGTCCACGCGGTCGAGCGCCACGATGCCGCCGAAGCGTTTCGTCACAGCGTTGAGTCGCAACAGCATCGCTAGGGGCCTTTGAGGAACTCCGCCGCGTTCTCGCGGGTGATGAGTTTCACCGGGACTTTGATGTCCTTCTCGACAGGTTTGCCGGCGAGATGGTCGTAGGCTTTCTCGGCGGCGACTTTGCCGATTTGTCTTGGGAACTGCGCGGAAGAACTGTGCAGCTTGCCGGCGAGGATGGTGCGGAGGGCTTCCTGCGAACCGTCCACGGTGACGACCGTGACTTGGCCGGCTCGTCCGGCGGACTCGATGGCCGAGATGCAGCCGAGCGCGCTGGGGTCGTTGATCGGGAAGACTGCGTTGATGTCGGGGAAGCGACCGAGCAGATCGCGCATGACGGGACGCGCGCCCTCGGTGGTGCCTTTGGCTTCCTGCACGTCGAGCAATTTCAGGCCCGGATGCTTTGCCATCTCTGCTTTGAACCCATCCACGCGGTCAATACAGGCTTTGTTCACGCTCAGGTGCAAGATGACGACCTTGGCGTCGGGCTTGATCTTCGCCAATGCCTCGCAGGCGAGCCGCCCAGCTTCGACGTTGTCGCTGGCGACTTGGCAAAGCACGAGGTCACGATCGTTCACGGGCGCATCCACGACGATGACGGGAACGTTCTGGCGTTTGGCCTCGATGAGCGTGCCCTTGACGCCTTCCCAGTTGACCGGGTTGAGGAACACGGCAGCAGGTTGTTGTTGGAGCACGTCGGCGACGTCGCCTTTTTGTTTGAGGCTGTTGAATTGCGCATCGAGGGTTACAAGCCGGTCGCCGTGCGACTCGACGACCTGTTTGATGCCGTCGTTGAGTTCGACGAAGAACGGGTTGTTCATCGTCTGGAACGAGGCCGCGAACAAGCGGCCTTTGGATTCGACGGACTGTTTTCCGCAACCGACCAGCAGAGCACCACAAATGCCGAGAAACAGAAGAGATAGCCTGTTCATGATGCCTGCGTTTACCAAAGCCGGGCGTCAAACACAACTCGACAAGCTTCCCCTATTTGGGGGATGTTACTCGGTGGACTGGTCTGCTATAAAGCCGCCGTGGCTGCGTTAGGATTTCATCTTGTTTGCGCGGTTGCCGTGGCACTCTTGGCCGGCGGCGCTGTTGCCGCGCCCCCGCTCACGACCGCCGCGCAAGTCCGCGCGCTTTCCAGCGAACAAACCCAACGCCACCCGTCCGTGGCGTTGCGCGGTGTCGTGACGTACAGCCGCCACGCCGAGACGAGCGATTTCACCGTGCAAGACGCCACCGGCGGCGTCTGGTTGCCGGCGAGACCGTTGCCGGCCGGGTTTCGAGTCGGCATGGAAGTGGAAGTCACCGGCCACGCCGAGCCGGGCGTGTTTGGTCCGGTTGTCCGTGCTGACACGGTGCGCGTACTCGGTTCCGGAACATTACCGGAACCTTTGGCAGTGAGTTACGAGGAACTGCTCGCCGTCCGGCTCAACAGCCAGCGCGTGGAATTGACCGGCGTCGTCCGCAGCCAGCGCATCAACCCGGAGTTCGGCCTCGGTTGGCTGGCGCTCGAATTGGCCAGCGGCGGCGGACGGGTCACAATCAACGTGACCCACGAGATCGTCGGTCACCCGGAATTGGTGGGCGCGCGGGTGCGAGTGCGCGGCGTCTGCCTCCACAGCCCCGACCCGCGCGCGCAACAGGTGTTTCTGCCGACCTTGAACGTCCACGAACTCACCGACATAGCCGTGCTCAGCCCCGGCGTGGCGCGGCCGTTCGATCTGCCGCTGGTGCCCATGGATCAACTCCTGCGCGCCGCCAGCGGCACCGAGCCGGGCCGGCTCGTTCGCGTGCGCGGCATTGTCACGCTGGTGCCGCCCGACGGACCGGTCGCGTTGCAGGACGTCACGCGCGGCCTGCGCGTCTGGTTGCGTGAGTCGCCGCATCCACACCCCGGCGAGATGGTGGACGTGGTAGGCTTCACGGAACCGGGCGGTTATTCGCCGGTGCTCCGCGACGCTGCGTGGCAACTTGTTGACAAGGCGCGGGTGCCCGCGTCCCTGGCTGTCGATCCGCTCCAAGCCACCGCGCACGATGGCCGGTTGTTGACTGTGCGAGGCACGCTTAGCGCCGCGTTGCGCGGGGAAAATCGCTGGACGATCACGCTGGAGAACAAGTCAGTCCGGTTTCTCGCGCGCATCCCCGGCACGGATAAACTGCCGTGGCGCATCGGCAGCGAACTAACCGTCACCGGCGTCTGTGAAGTCGAGGTGGGAAGCTGGGAATCCTTCGTTACCCACCGGCGTCCCCAAGGCTTCGTCCTGCTGGCGCGGGATTTCGCCGACGTGACGTTGTTGCGCGCCCCGCCGTGGTGGTCGCCGTTGCGGCTCATCACCGCCGTGATCACGTCGCTGGTCATCGCCCTCGCGGCGCTGTGGGTGCGGACGTGGCGGCGGTTACACGAGGAACGCCGCGCGCGGGAGGAAGCGCGCGCGCAGTTCGCCGCCGTGTTCGCCGAACGCAACCGAATGGCGGGTGAAATTCACGACACGCTTGCGCAAGGTTTCGCCGGCATCAGCGTCCAACTCGAAGCGCTCAGCGACCGGCTGGGTGCCGTGCCGGACGACGCGCGTCGTCACCTCGATCTGGCCCGTCAACTCGTGCGCCAAAGCCTCGCCGAAGCCCGCCGCACCGTTTGGGCGTTGCACGCGCAAGTGCTCGAAGACGGCACGCTCGGCGACGCGCTCGCACAAATCGGCCGTCAACTCACGGATGGCGGCACCGTCGCATTCGCGTTTCACACCACCGGCACACCGCGCCCGTTGCCAGACAAGGTCGCCAACGATCTGCTGCGCATCGGGCAGGAAGCGTTGACCAACGCCGTTCGCCACGCCAGCGCCCGTCAGATCACGCTCGCCCTCGACTTCGAGCCGCGCGCCGTCCGCCTGGCCGTGAGCGACGACGGCTGCGGTCTGACCGCTGCATTCCCGGAGCCGGGCAACGGCGGATTCGGCTTGCGCGGCATGCGCGCCCGCGCCAACGCCATCCACGCCGACTTGCGCATCCAGAGCGCCCCTGGCGCCGGCACGACCATTACTCTCACGGTGCTCAATGTCTGAGCGCATTAGAATCGCCATCGTGGACGATCATCCCGCCTTGCGGATTGGTCTCGGCGCGATTCTCAACGCGCAACCCGATCTGCGCGTCATTGGCGAAGCCGGTGATGTGGCCGAAGCGCTGGCCGCGTGCGAACGCCACCAGCCCGACGTGGTGTTGATGGACCTGCGCCTGCCCGGCGGCGGTGGCGCGCAAGCGACGCTCGCCATTCGCGAACGTTGGCCCGCCATGCGCGTCCTAATCGTCACGACCTATGATGGCGACGAGGACATTCACCGTGCATTGCAAGCCGGCGCGAGCGGTTACGTCCTCAAGGATCTGACCAGCACCGAACTGGTCGCCGCGGTGCGCGCCGTGCACCGGGGCGAACAAGTGTTACCGCCCGCCGTCGCTGCCCGGCAACGCGAACGTGTCCGGCGCAAAGACCTTTCGCCGCGCGAACTCGAAGTGTTGCAACATCTGGTGAACGGTCTGAGCAACAAAGAAATCGCCCGCGCGTTGTCCATCGGCGACGAAAGCGTCAAGACTCATCTCTCCGGCATCTTTCTCAAACTCGGCGTGACGGATCGCACCCAAGCTGCCATCGAAGCCATCCGCCAAGGCATCGTTCACTTGAACCATCCGTGACTGGTACAAGAAGGCAGACTGGCGCGTCATTTCAGATGCTCCTCAAACAGACGATAGGCTTTCTCGCGCATTGCGTCGGGGAAATCGTGGTCACAGTCCGGATGCTCGACCAGCAGGTGCTGCGGTTTGCTGTAAAGTTTATAGATTTGCATCGCTGCGGCGGCGACGCGGTCCACGCTGTCCCACTTGAAGTTGCTGTCTTTGAGCGGCGCGTTGATGAAACAAACGCGCGGGGCGAGTGCGCCGATCATCTCGTGGAAGTCGAACGGAATCTCATCGAGCCGGCCTGCGTAGTTGGCCAGCTTCGGCATGTAGCGCGTCTGACACCAGCCTTTCTCCGGCAGCCAGCGTTTCGGGTCGCCGCCGTAGTAGTCGCAATACGAGTCCAGTCCGCAACTGGAGACGATTACCTTGATGCGTTGGTCGAACACCGCCGTATAGACCGCGTTGTGACCGCCGAGTGAGTGGCCGATGGCGCCGAAACCGTCGCGTTTCACGAAGGACAACGACTCCAGCAGGTCGAGGCCGCGGATGTTGTCCCAGATGGCCTTCATCGTGCCACTTTGCCAACCGAGCGCCTTGATGTCGGGCTGGTACTTCGCGAGCAACGGATAGGACGGCGCGAGCGTCACGAAACCGCGCTCAGCGAGTTCCTGCGCGTATTGGCGATGCGGTTTGCCGCCGAGACCGACGACAACCTTGTGGCCAATGGTGTTCTCGGTCGGATGCAAGCAGAGAACCGCTGGTGCTGGGGTGCGGAGCGCAGCGTGCGGGATTAACAGATACGCTGGCACGCGACTGCCGGGTTCGGACGAGTAGGTGATGAGCCGTCGGACGTAGGAGCCGCAGTCGGTTTCCTCTTCCACCTTCATATCGAGGGCACAACGTTTCGCTTTGCCCGGCAGTGGTCCCATGATTTCTTCCATCGCCACCAAGATCGTCGCGCGACGCTTCTGCCAGTCGGTAACGTTTTTCACCGGCACAATCGCGCCGCGCGCATTCCGATATGTCATCAGATTGTTCCGGTCCAAGCGTGGCGACAGGCTGGCGGCGATAAGAAGAATCAGTAGTGGCTTCATACGTTACCGCTTGTTCGGCGCGGGTCTCCTGACCGCGCCGAGGCGTTTGACCGCGAGGTCTCCTTCTCCATCGCGTATCGAAAGACCTGCGGTCGGGAAATGTGCGCGGTCAGGAGACCTGCGCACAACCGGCGTTGAACGATCAGTAGGAGTTTCATGTGCTATTTGGTCAGTCGTCGGTTCAATTCGAGGACTTTGCCGACGATGCGCTCCTCGATGTCGGGTTTGTAATCGGGCGCTTCGTAGCCGCCTTCCTTCAATACGCGCAAGCTGGGGATGTAACCGCCGTACTCATTCGAGTAGCCCGCAACCCATACGACCGCGTTGTCGCCGAGTTCGCGTTTCAAACGCAGCGAGTAATCCACCACGACTTCGGCGCCGAGCGTCACCAGTATCAAGTCGTCGCCGAAATGGACGACTTGCACCGGGTACTGGCGGGTCGGCGCTGGTGTTTTGGGATCTTTTTGCTGTCGCTCCAGCGTGACGTACTCAAAGGCTCCGCGGATCGGCCCGCGCAACGGTCGCCGATGCGACGCCATCGCGGCCTCGACCGAGTAGGCCAGCGTCTTCCCGTGATGT